>Ga0226835_1000037_pt1 | contig 311270 bp, 295 predicted proteins | sample LAC_MetaG_1_FD_163627 | JGI IMG/M metagenome (GOLD analysis project Ga0226835, IMG submission 163627) | Anaerobic ammonium oxidizing microbial communities from anammox membrane bioreactor (MBR) in UC Berkley, California, United States -... | ecosystem: Engineered > Bioreactor > Anaerobic >... | reverse complement strand
ACGCCGTTATCCCTTATGCCCGCCGGAAAAGGCGGCCTTTTTGATTGGGTTCAGCGTCCCCGGAAGGGGATGATATTCGAGTCCCTGGTGAGTCACCTGAGAAATCCGAATGGGAAACACGCCGTTAGCCCTTATGCCCGCTGAAAAAGGCGGCATTTTTGATTGGGTTCAGCGTCCCCGGAAGGGGATGATATTCGAGTCCCTGGTGAGTCACCTGAGAAATCCGAATGGGAAGCACGCCGTTATCCCTTATGCCCGCTGGAAAAGGCGGCCTTTTTGATTTGGTTCAGCGTCCCCGGAGGATTTCCCCTGCTTTACTTTGTGAGGTGGTTTATGGGTTGCATCGTTGCTGAGCGGGCGGCGGTTTTTGGGGCTAATCTCCCCCCACCAAAGGTAAAATTTCGGTATACTACATAAAGACAGCTCTGCTGGTTCATAAAGTCATGAGGGGTGAGGAGGAGTCTCGGCAGTGATGAATGAAACAATCCGCGATCGGCTTCGAGGTGTTGTGGTTGGTGCAGCGGTGGGAGATGCGCTGGGTATGCCGCTGGAATTTGGTAGTGCGGCCCCGGTTGAGCGTTTGATTCGCACCATGCGGCCCGGCCGTTTACCGGCAGGCTCTTTTACCGATGATACCGAAATGGCGTTGGCACTGGCGGAAAGCCTGCTGCACGATTTTGATTTGAACCCCGATGATCTGGCGGAACGCTTTGCTAATTGGTACCGCAGCAATCCGCCCGATGTAGGCACCCACACCGCGGCGGTGTTGCAGCGGATCAGCAGCGGGATGCCGTGGCAGCAAGCCGTGCAAGAGGTTCAGCAAGCCAATCCGCATAATGCCGGCAATGGCTCGCTGATGCGCTGTTACCCGGTAGCAGTCGCCTGCTGGCAGGATTTGGAACGCCTGATCGCTCAATCGCGCCTTCAAAGTCAGGTAACTCACCCCCATCCTGATTGTCTGGATGCCTGTGCTTTTGTCAACCTGATGATATATGAACTGGTACACGGCAATTCACCGCAACAGGCTTACCAGAACGCTCTCGATCAGGTTGCGCTCTCGGATAGTTTTCGCAATACCGTTCTGCTTGCACCGCGCCGAAAGCGGGATGAGTTACGCAATACCGGCTGGGTGCGTCACACCCTGGAAAGTGCGTTGTGGGGGCTGCTGAACACTTCGTCGTTCGAGGATGCTCTGGTTCAGGTGATCAACCTGGGGGCAGATACGGATACAACCGGAGCTGTGACCGGTGCGCTGGCGGGGGCTGCCTATGGGTTGAGCGCCATTCCGTTAGATTGGAAAAATGCTTTACGGGGTGAATACCCGATCAAGTCCGGTAGGATTTGGCGTTTAGATGATTTTATCAATCTGGCCGATCAGCTGATGGCAAAGTACCAGATTGCGGAGGGATAAAAAATCCCCCGGCTGAACGCAAGCCGGGGGGCAAAGGATCTGCCTGAATTTATCCCAAAAAGCCGAGGGTCAACGCCAGCAACAAGCCGCCGGCAATCACACTGCCCAACTGACCGGCGGTGTTGGCGCCCATGGCGTGCATGAGGATGAAGTTGTCAAAATCTTCTTCTTTGGCCACCTGAGCCGCCAGACGTCCGGCCATGGGGAAGGCGCTGATGCCGCAGGCACCGATCAACGGATTGATCTTGCCGCCGGTCAGGAAAGCCATCAATTTACCAAACATCAAACCGGCAACGGTATCCACCACAAAAGCCAGAAAGCCCAAACCGAGGATCATCAGGGTTTGCACATTCAGAAAACTGCTGGCGGTCATCGTCGAGCCAATCGTCAAGCCAAGAAACAGGGTGGTGATGTTGATGATCTCGTTCTGAGCGGCTTTGCTCAGCCGATCCACCACGCCGCTTTCTTTGAGCAGGTTGCCCAGCATCAGGGTTGCAATCAGCGGGGCGGCATCCGGCGCCAGCAGGCTGATGACAACGGTCACGATGATGGGGAAGGCAATCACCACCGTATCCGAAACGGGTCGGGCGGCGTATTCCATGCGGATGCGGCGCTCTTTGCGGGTGGTGAGCAGTTTCATCACCGGAATCTGGATGATGGGGATGAGGCTCATGTAGGAATAGGCCGCCACCGTCACCGGCGCAAGAATCTCCGGGGCGAGTTTGGTGGTTACAAAGATGGCAGTCGGGCCGTCAATGGCGCCAATGGAGCCGATGGAAGCGGCCTGATTGAGCGGAAAACCCAGCAAAATGGCCAGCAGCAGGGTGGCATAAATCCCGAATTGCCCGGCGGCTCCCAACAGGGCCATGCGCGGCATGGCCAGCAAAGGGCGGAAGTCAATCATCGCCCCGACGCCGATGAAGATGAGCAGGGGGAACAGCTCGGTTTTGATGCCGGCCTCGTACAGGGCTTTGAACATGCCGTGATCGTTGGACATGCCCAGATTGGCGAGAATACAGCCAAAACCAATTGGCAGCAGCAGGACTGGTTCAAATTCTTTGACGATGGCCAGAATGATCAAAACCAGGCCGGCGGCGATCATGACCGCATTACCCCAGGTGAAGGCGGTAATGCCTTTGGAAATTTCGACTAGCAGTTCGCTAAAGTCCATATTATCCGCCTCCGTCAGTCGGCGTATTCCAGTAAGGCCTGTCCATGGCGCACAGAATCGCCCTCTTTGACATAAATCGTGGCGATTTTGCCATCCCGCGTCGCACGGATGGCATTTTTCATCTTCATGGCTTCAATGGTGAGCAATTCTTGCCCGTACTTGACCTCTGAGCCTTCCTTGACCAATACCGAAACTACCGTACCCGGCAGGGGGGCGGTCAGGGCTTTGCTGGCATTCACCGGTGCAGCGGGCGCTGCCGGGCGGCTGACCGGGGTGGGGGCTGCCGCAGCAGGTGCAGGTGCGGGGGTCGCCGGGACTGCGGCGCGGACGGCAGGCTGAACAGCCTCTTCCGGATAAACCTCAAAGGTTTCTCCATCTACCGTCGCAAGGATCGGACGGGCGTTCAGGTCGGCAATTTCCACTTCGAAAGTTTGGTCGTTGATTTTGACATTCAGTTTCATCGCACAGAACTCCGGGTTTTACGAGAGGTAATTTGAGCATTGAGGGCAAACTGGCTGCTACGGCGGGCTGCCTGCCATGCGCTGATTGCTCCACCGGCAGGAGGAGCAACCCGCATTGCCGAACGCTGCATAGCCAGTGCGGCGGCCACCGCTGCGGCGGCTGCACGCGCCCGTAAAACCTGCCGGTCATCTTCGGCTGGTGGCGGGGCGGCCGCTTCAACTTGGGTCTCTTCAGCGGCGGGGACTTCTTCTTCCTTCTCCTTTGTCCCGATGGGCAGGCTGGCAATCAGGTTGATCAGCCCCCACAGGAAGATGAGCGCCAGAAAAACCAGCCCCATCCCGATCAGGGTCATCAATAAACCTTGCGAAAGTAATTCTGACATGGATCGCGCTCCTCTTTAATCCGTTTGCCGGCTAAAGCGGGATGTTGCCATGTTTGCGGGCAGGGGTGGAAGCAGCTTTTTCGCGCAGGGCTGCCAGCGCCGCAATCACTCGCATGCGGGTTTCGCGGGGCTCGATGACATCATCCACAAAGCCGTCGGCAGCAGCCGCATACGGGTTGAGGAATTTCTTGCGATATTCTTCGACGATTTTCTTGCGCTCGGCGGCCGGGTCTTCGGCTTCCTGAATCTGTTTGCGGTATAGAATATTGGCTGCCCCTTCGGGACCCATCACGGCAATTTCGGCGCTTGGCCAGGCAAAGGAAATGTCGGCCCCCATCACTTTGGAGGACATGACGATGTAAGCGCCGCCGTAAGCCTTGCGGGTGATGATTTGAATTTTCGGGACGGTGGCATTGGAGTAGGAATACAACACTTTGGCGCCGTGGCGAATCACGCCGCGGTGTTCCTGGTCCACGCCGGGCAGGAAGCCGGGTGAATCGCAGAAGGTTACCAGCGGGATGTTGAACGAATCACAGAACTGAACGAAGCGGGCAATTTTATCGGCGGAGTCGATATCCATGGATCCTGCCATGAAGGCCGGCTCCTGAGCGACAATACCGACCGTGTAGCCGCCCATCCGTGCCAGGCCGATGATGGCGTTGCGGGCAAACGGAGCCTGTAATTCAATGAAGGTGCCGTTGTCCACGATTTTCTCGATGACTTCATGCATGTTGTACGGCTCGGAGGGGTCCAGCGGGACGATGGTGTTGAGGGAGTCGTCCATGCGGTTGGGGTCATCGCCGGTATCCACATAAGGCGGGTTTTCGACATTGTTGGAGGGCAGGTAGCTGAGCACCTTGCGCGCCATGGCGATGGCTTCCACATCGGATTGGGTCTTGATGTGCGCCGTACCGCTAATGCCGAGATGCACATCGGCGCCGCCCAGACTTTCGGTGTCAACTACTTCACCGGTAACTGACTTGATCACCTCCGGGCCGGTCAGGAACATGAAGGACTGCTTTTCAACCATGATGATCATGTCGGTGACGGCGGGGGAGTAGGCAGCACCTCCGGCGCACGGCCCCAACACAAGGCTGATTTGAGGGATAACGCCGGAATACCAGGCGTTGCGCTGGAAGATTTGGGCATAACCGTACAGGCTGCGCACACCTTCATTGATGCGCGCCCCGCCGGAATCGATCAGACCGATCACGGGAGCACCAGCCGCAGCCGCCATGTCCATGATGGCGGCAATCTTCTTTCCCTGGGTTTCACCCAATGAACCGCCCATCACGGTAAAGTCCTGTGCGTAGACGTAAATGGTGCGGCCGTCCACCGTGCCGTAACCGGTAATCACGCCATCGCCGGGGTACTTTTCGGTCATACCCAGGTCTTCACTGCGATGGGTGGCATACAGGCCGATTTCATGGAAAGAACCGGGGTCGAGCAGTTGTTCGATGCGTTCGCGGGCGGTCAGTTTGCCTTTGGCTTTGTGCTTGGCAATTCGCTCTTCGCCGCCGGCCAGCCGCGCCTTCTGGCGCATTTCGCGCAATTCAAGAATTCGGGGATCTTCTTCAGGCATAAGGCATCCTCGCTTTTTGGGGGTTTGGGATTTTAAGTAGAAAACAGAAAGAGGGAAGACAAATGCTTCCCAATGGAACAGGTTAAGCCTGCCCATGTACCTATTATTTTAGTCAACAAAAGGGCAGATTTATATCGTAAAATATACCATTAATTGCCTGATTTTCATCCCCTTTTTTGATTAAATGTCAGATAACTGACAATTTTACGAAAAAAATCCTGTGAGGGTTTCAATCGAACCGCTCGACGTAACCGCAATACCGTCGCTGGCCGTTGTGTAAGACGTACATACCATTGCGGTCTTGTTGAACGATGTAGTCCTGCCACAAACCGGCGTTTGCGGCCAGCAGGCTGGCGGCACGGTGCTGGCTGAGGTTGAAAGACTGCCATGGTAGATTGTCGGGGCTTGGCTGGCCAGCCCGGCAGGCCAGACCAATGAGGATTTCCGTTCTTGCCGAGGCTGGTAATTGATTTTGCTGAGCCAGTCGAATCAAATCCGGTACCGCATCGGCAGAGAGGGTTTGCAGGTAATCCCCATCCAGCTCCTGACCGTTGAGCGCCCGCTGGATGTTTTGGCGGGCAACCCAGCCATCTACATTCCAAATACCCAGCAGCAACCCAAATCCCAGAGCAAAGAAGATCAGCGCCAGGCCCATCCGCCGCATTTGATTACTGAGGATCAACCCTGAGACGGTCAGCAGCAACAAGCCAAGCCACGGGATGAACAGATAGGTATAGGTTCGCAAGCGGGTGAACCCATAAGCCTGTTCATAGAGGATCAGGCGCTGATAAGCCGAAGCGAGGATAACCAGCACCAGGGCTATCAGCAGGACGTTCAGGGCGACAAAGACCCGCTGGCGGGTAGTGGTATTGCGCCGGCTGATGGTATGCAAGGTCAGAATCAGCGAGAGGGTGATGATCGCCACCCACACCAGTTCCCCAAAACCGCGGCGGGCGTATTCGGCATAGGTGAAACCGGCTTCGTGAATGTTAGCCTGCCCGCCAAACAGATAACGGAATTGGAGAATCACGAAGAAGAGAAACAACGCATTGACACTCCCCAGAAGAATGCTGCTTTCCGTCCAGCCAAGAAACGGGGAGAGAAAGCGACTTTCTTTGGGAGATGGTTTGACCTCATGCGCCGGAAAGACGGCATGCAGCAGTACCCCGCAGAAAATGAAGGTCAACACTCCGATGTAAAAAAGGCGGAAGAGTGTTTCCGGTAATTTTTCCAGCCGCAGGGCATCCAGCGCCAATTGCAGGCGTTGGGCAAAGACCAGGTCAGCCGAGGCCAACAACAAGGCCAGCAGTCCCACCACCGGTAGCGCCAGGAGAATGCCGCGCAAAACAGCCCAGCCCTGGCGGGAAAGCGGGGAAGCCTGTTGTTTTTCGGGCGGATCGTCTCGAGAGGTGAGCAAAGTAAATGACCGGGTGAGGGCGGCAAAGACTAAAATGGTGACGGCTCGTAGGGTATCCCAGAGGGTGTAATACAGCCAGTGACCATTGCGCAGAGTGGCAGCCCAAAGCATCAGCGCTGCCAGAGCCAGTAAAAGCCCCAAGGCAGCGGTGAGCGGCTCGGCGCGCAAGAAGGTGAGAGACGCCAGGGCGAGGATGATCCCGCCGAGCACGATATTTGCCCGTGCCGGGTGTGAGCCGTGTCGAAAATTCAAGAACAAAGCACCGCTGATCGCTAACAGCGTCCAGATTGGAAAGGATACGCCAACCGGTTTACCCCAGAACAGAAAATCAACCCCTGCAGCAATCAACAGGGCAGTTATCCAAAAGGCGTTGTAAGATTTCGGCATCATCGGTAATCTCCTTGATCGTTGGGTGGGCATTAACGGCGCATACTGCCGCTATATGGGGTATCAGACTGACCGATTGCCGATGGGGATGGGGAATACCGATTCTGGGCGGGGTTGATTAGAGGGTAGAAACCACTGACAAAACCATTGCCAGAATGATCATCACCGAGAGAATGATAAACACCAGGCGCTGCATGCGCACGGCACGCTGTTCGGGTGTTTCGCGAGGTGTTGGTTTTTTCTTGCTTTCCTTCGACATACGTTTCCTCCACAAACCGTCCTCATTGTAACGGTTTTGGGCATTTCCTGCAAGGCAATCGTGCATTCCCTCCCCATCAGATGGGTCGTGCTTATGGTAGGGGAATGGTTCTGCCAAAAACTATCACCGGGGTATCAAAGTCTCTCACGATAATAAAACAAAAAGCCCGGAAATATCCGGGCAAATCAGGACGCCCCCGCCCCAAAGGCAATGCCTGCCCTGTTACGAGGTTGTGGTTGAGCCGGTGGAAGTATCGCTCTTCTCTGAAGAAGTTGAGGAGGCACTCGATTCGCCGGAGGATTTGCTTTCGCCGTGGCCGTTGGAGGAAGTGCGCCCCTGTCCGGATGGCGAGCGATGATCGGTGGCGTAGAACCCGGATCCTTTGAAGACAATGCCCACCGGGGTGTAAACTTTCCGCAATGATTTCTTGCCGCATTCCGGGCACCATGCCAGAGGCGGCTCACTGAACTTTTGATTGCGTTCGAATTGAACTCCACAATTTTCACACCGATAGGTATAGACCGGCATACGACTTACTCCCTCATAAAACAACTTGCACTTTGCAACTTGAACAACGACCTCTTATTGTAAGCCTGTTTCGTTAATTTTACATTAGAAAATCGTTTGTGTACATCAATATTTTATCAGCGCGCCCAGTACAGCAGGCCGTCCAATGCAATCGCGTAGACGCGCGGCGGTTTCGGGCCAATCAGGACCTCGTTTTGGATGAAGACGGTAGGTGTTCCGAAGAAGCCGGTTTTGACCACCTCGGCAAGCTGTTTTTTAACCGCCCACTCGGTTTGCGGGTCGTTGGCGCAAAAGGCAATCGTCTCCGGGTTGTAGCCTGCTTCGGTCAAAGTCTGGCGGATGAACGCCTCATCTTCGATTTGACTGCGCTCGGCGGTGAAGAAGCTATCCACCAGCGACCAGTATTTTTGCGCGTCCTGGCGGTAGGCGCAGTAGCCGATTTTTGCCAGAAGATCGCTGCTTTCTTTGACCGGGTAGTAAAGGAAGGTGAAACTGGCTCCGCTCTTTTCGGCCAGTTGACGCACCACCGGATACGCCTTGCGGGAATACTCGCAGCCATACGAGCCGATGAAGACGATACGCTTTTGCGAATCGCCGTTTAGAACCGGGAAGCCGCTCAGGTTGACACCTTTGAGCGAAACCGGATCTTCACCCGGCAGGACTACCGGACAACTTTCGCCAACATTCGAAATCTGATTGGACTGCCCGGTCGGGTCAAACACGCAAAAGCCGCTCTGGTTCAATCCGTTGCAGGAACCGGTAACGTAGAAAAGATAGACCCCGCGCACTGCAAAAAAGGCGCTGCCCAAAAACAAGAGGATGAACATCCACGAGAGCGGTTCAAAGAAGCGGTTGAGAATGCGGGCGCCGGTTTCGGTTTTGGTGATGACAAAGCCGAGGATTTTGGCTTTCATTTTTTCGTCAAAGCCAGTGTTGCAGGGTCTCAGGGTCACCCGACGCAGGACACAATCCAACGCTTCGCGCGCCAGTGAACGATTTTCGGCGCTGAACACACTCAGGATGGAAAGGACGATGAAAGAAACGACGCAAAACATGATTAAAGCACCTTGCGAATCTTGATCAACGCATCCACCAGCTGGCGGGTTTCTTCCTGCGTGTTGTAGAAATACAAGGAAGCCCGCACCGAGCCGGGGATGCCGCGAGCGTTGAACCACGAGTGAACGCAATGCTGCCCGGAACGCACGGCAATCCCCGCCATCTGATCGAGCATCAGGGCGATGCGGTGATGATCCACCCCGGGGATGAAGAACGAGACAATCCCGCCGCGCAGGCGCGCATCGGCAGGGCCAATGATTTGCAGACCGGGCACGCTTTTCAAGGCTTCGCTCAGGTATTGGTTGAGGGCAATCTCATGTTTCTCGATCGCCTCCAGCCCGATCTGCTGCAGGTAGCGGATGGCAGCTGCCAGCCCGATGATACCGGCGTAATTTTGCAGTCCGGCTTCGAACTTCTCCGGGGGCGGCAGAAACTGGCAGTCTTCGTAGGTAGAAGAAGCCACCGTATCACCGCCGACCAGGAAGGGCTGCATCGCCTCCAGCAGACGGTACTTGCCGTAAAGCACACCAATCCCGGAAGGTGCCAGCATCTTGTGACCTGAAAAAGCCACCCAATCGGCGTCCAACCGGCGGACATCAAGCCGCTGGTGAGGGGCGGTCTGGGCTGCATCTAGCAGAACCTGGGCGCCGTGTTTGTGCGCCAGCCGTACCACCTCCTCGGCCGGGATGCTGACGCCGTCCAGATTGGAGGTAAAGCCCATTGCCACCAGCCGAACACCGCCCTGTAAGGCTTGCTGGTAGGCCGACAGATTGAAGGTGTTATCGGGGTTGGATGGCACAAATTTGAGACATACGCCGAAGCGTCTGGCCAGCATTTGCCAGGGAATCAGGTTGGAATTGTGCTCCTTGTCGGTCAGCAACACCACATCGCCGGGTTTCCAATCCAGCGCGTTGGCAACCAGATTGATGGCCTCGGTGGTGTTGCGGGTGAAGATAATCTCTTCCTTACGGTTGGCGTGCAGAAATTTGGCAACCGTCTGGCGGGCTTCATCCACCTGCCGGCTGACCTCGTTCGCAAGGCGGTGCATGCTACGCCCGGCGCAGGCGGGGGTTTGTTCGTAATAGCGCTGAACTGCCTCAATCACTGCCTGCGGTCGCAGGCTCTGGCAGGCGTTATCGAGGTAAACAATCGGTTTGTGGCCGTTTTTCGAATTGAGTAACGGAAAATCCTGTCTGATTTTTTCAATATTCATCGCTTGAATGCCATTAAAGAAATGTCTCTGAAAACCCGTACCATTATACTCGACATTTCTATCCGATTTACCAGTGGATTAAGTCCCCCTTTGGGGCGGATGAAGTACACCTCTTAAGGTGTATTCGGTGGCATCAGGCCATATACTGCCAGGGCGATGAGGGTGCCCAGCACAATACCGCCGAGTACCTGCCGGGGGGTGTGACCGAGCACCTCTTTCAAGCGTTCCTGCGAGATGGGGTGGCCGCTGAACAATTCTTCAAACAACAGGTTGATCTTTTGGGCGTGGTAACCGGCCTGCCGGCGCACGCCAGCGGCGTCATACACCACAATCATTGAAACGGCAAACGCCAGCGCAAATACCGGCGAGTCGAAGCCATAGTATAAACCAATCGAAAGCGTGGTCGCTACCATCAGCGAGGAGTGGGAACTGGGCATGCCGCCGCTACTGAACCATAGCGCCCAGTTCCAGCGCCGCCTGGTCAGGTACTCAATCGGCACTTTGAGAAATTGTCCGAGAAACCACGCCAAAATGGCGGTGATAAAAACCCGGTTGTTAAGCAGATCCTCCACCACGGTTATTCCTCTGAATCCTCTTCTGCCTCGAAATCAACCGCGCTCAACTGCCGGACACGCAGTTCGGCCTGATCCAGCAGGGCGGCACAGCGTTGTACCAGCGCCTGTCCGCGTTCGTACAACTGCAGGGCTTCTTCGAGCGAGGGCTGTTCGTTTTCCAGCCGTTGAATAATCATTTCCAGTTCGGCAAAGGCCTGTTCATAGGACATCTGCTCGGCGGGGGCAGGTTCAGCGCTCATCTCTGGCTTCTCCTTCGTGGGAATCGAGGACAATCTGGCGGGCAAGTGCTTCGAGCCGGCCGTCTTTGAGCCGGATGGTCAGTTCATCACCCGGGTGAATTTGCTGGACGCTGTGGGCAACCTGACCGTTACGCTCCATTACCACAGCATAACCGCGCTGCAACACGGCCAACGGGTTGAGTGCATTCAGGCGATGCTGCCATCCGTTGAGGTGCGTTCGGCGCAGGGAGATGCTGTTCATCAGGGCGCGTCCGGCTCGTTCTAACAGGGCGTCCAGACGTTGGCGGTCGTTTTGAATCCAGCGGCGTGGGGAAAGCAGCCTTAACCTCCGGGCGCGTTCATCCAGATGACGGCGTTCGGACTGAATTTGGGTTTGCAATGATCCTCTCAGCCGGTTGCTGCGTTCGGTCAGCCCAAGCCGCAGGTCGTAAATATCCGGGGTGATCATCTCGGCGGCGGCAGTGGGGGTGGGGGCGCGCAAGTCGGCAGCGAAGTCGGCGAGGGTGAAGTCGGTTTCGTGACCAATGCCAGTTACCACCGGCACAGGGGAAGCGGCAATCGTACGCACAACTTCTTCATCGTTAAAAGCCCACAGGTCTTCCAGCGAACCTCCTCCGCGTGCCACCAGAATGGCATCCAGCCCCGGCAGGCGGTAAAGCCGCTGGAGCGCGGCTATCAGCGCGGCTGGGGCTTCTTCTCCCTGGACGGCCGCCGGGGATAGAATCACCTCCACCAGCGGGTAACGGCGGCGCAGTGTGTTGAGCATGTCCTGCAAGGCCGCGCCGGTCGGGGAAGTGACCAGCCCAATCCGCCGGGGGTGAGTCGGTAACGGACGTTTGCGCTCCGGATCGAACAGTCCTTCGGCCTCCAGGCGGGCTTTCAGGCGCATGAACTCCTGAAACAACCAGCCTTCTCCGGCGGGGCGCAGGGTATCCACGTATAACTGGTATTGCCCGTCTCGCTCGTACAGGCTGATGTAGCCGTGCGCTTCCACAGCCTGCCCGTTGCCGAGATCAAAGCGCAAGCGGGCGGCATTCATCCGCCAGATGACACAACGCAATGCGGCTGTTTGATCTTTGAGGGTGAAATAGACATGCCCGGAGGTCGGGCGGGAAAGATTAGAAACTTCTCCGCGGACCCAAACATCCTGTAAAATCTCGTCGCTTTCCAACAGCTGACGCAGGTAGCGCGTCAGTTCGCTGACGCTCATGGACGGGACTAAAAACGGGAGAGGTTGTTCCATGGACTTCCAATCTCACGCAGCAGATTGTACGTTGATTCTACCAAGAAACGGCCAGGGAACAACGATTTAGCCCTTTCGGCTTCTCCATTCCCGTCCGCCCATCTTCCAGACGGCCTGTAAAGTGCTGCTGACCCCTAAACGCTGGCGGATGGCAGCCAGATGCAGGAAGACGGTGCGGCGGGAAAGCCCCATTCGGACGGCGATTTGTTTGGCGGTCAGACCCTCGGTCAACAATTGCAGGATGACCTGCTGACGGGGTGTCAGCGGGGGGCAGTCGTTGCAGGGCTTTGGGACGCTGCTGTTTTGGCTGATTGGAACGACCAGCAGTAAATCTTCCCCCAGCGGTAAAGCCTGCCAGCTGGATTTATTGCGAAGGGTCTCGGTCAATCGGCCGGGAAATCCCTTCCCGCTGCGAAATTCGGCCGAAAGTTCCTCGGCTCGCCGCTCGTCCCGGGCCAAAAATTGTACTTTTTCCTCGATCAGGCAAATAATCCACGTCATGATTTTCTCCAAGTAGAACATTATTTCTATTTTCCTGCTATTGTCCCAATAAACAAGACAGATTTTTGGGTTAACCCGATTGGTGGTGAAGGATTGGGCGGTCTCCCCCCATTCCCTTGCCCGGCAGACAGCCAGGAATTGCGATTATAATGGCTTGCATGAAAAAACTTTTTCTGAGCGTTTTGGCGGTTTGGCTGCTGACTGCCTGTCAGCCATCCGCGTCGGTGATACCTACCCCCACCCTGCGTCCGGTGTCTGCGGTCACGCTGACCCCCTACGCCGGGCCACTGCCAGCGGCCACCCCCTCTTTAACGCCGGCGGATACGCCGACCCCTCTGCCTACGGTTACGCCAACCCCGCGCCTCCACACAATCCGGCGCGGCGAAGATCTGTTTGGAATTGCCCTGTTTTATGGTATTGCCTTGCAGGATTTACTGACCGCCAACCCGACCGTGAATCCCTATGCGCTGCGGATCGGAGACCAATTGATTGTGCCGGCGGCGCAATCCACCCCCACGCTTGACCCGCGCAATCCGCCATCCCCTACGCCTGTGGGGTTGAGCCTGCCGCGCCCGGACTGTTACCCGACACGGGATGGCGGGGTGTGGTGCTTTGCCATGCTTGACAATCCTCAGCCTTTTGATGTGGAAGGGATTTCGGTGGTTTTTCGTCTGTACGACCGAATAACCGGTGAAATTCTCAGCCAAACCGCCTTTCCGCCCTTGAATCGCCTGCCGGCCGGCGGACAGATACCCGTGGCGGTCTTCTTTCCGCCACCGACGGCACTTCAATTCGATGCCGGATTGGAACTGTTGACCGCGCTGCCCATTCCGCCCGAAAGCCGGCGCTATCTGAACACCGAAATTATCCAGGAAGAAATCAGGATTTCAGCGGATGGGCTGTCTGCCGGTGTCAGCGGTCTTGTGCGTCTGGGCGGGGAAGAAGGGGAGGCCAGCGCTGCGGGGGTGATTGTAGTCGCGGTGGCGCTGGACGATCAGGAGCGGGTGGTCGGTGTGCGCCGTTGGGAATCGGGCCAGCCGTTGGCGACTGGTCAAAACCTGCCTTTCGAGATGCAGGTGTACACTGCCGCCGATCCTATCGCACGGGTGGTGCTGCTGACCGAAGCCGTCCCTTAATTCGGCTGCATTCGAGATGGTATGAATCCGGTGTCATCCTGTCTCCCCCAAAGCCGCAGTGGAAACAGTGGGGAGGAGATTCCCCTGCACTGTAAAGTGCTGCTTTGCTCGGAATGAAGTAAACCGGAACGCGTCACCGCGAGCCGCCGTCAGGCGGCGTGGCGGTCTCCTGCAAGGGGGTTCGGGAGATGCCCCCACACGGACAAGCGCCCTTCGTTCGGACTGGATGGCCCTTCAGCGGTAATTCCAGATCAGGTAACTATCGGCCTTGCAGATAGGCTGCTCGGCCGGAATGTTCAAACACACCCGGAAAGCGACCACGCTACCGTTGGAGAGCGCCGGTTGAAGCGGTGCAATCCGCAACACCGACCGGCCCTGGGCATCGGTGGGCGGCAGGTAGTAGAGGGCTTGCCTGCCATCCGGGAGAGTCAGTGTGAGGGTAGCCTCAACCGAGCTTAACGGCTGGTGATCGTTCTCCCGTAGTAACAGCATTTCAAACTGCTGGGGTTCTTCGGCGGTCAGACGCGGTTTAGCCGCGCTGATCACCAGCCGGACCGTCTCCGCGGTGATTTCAAATGGAGCCGGCTGAGACACTGCCGTGCCGTTCATTTTCAAGTACTCCCGTCCAAGGGCAGTCATGCGTACCCGTTCGGTTGTGCCGGGACGGTTATCGTAATCCAGACAGTAATTTTCAAAGCACTGGCGGTAGAGGTTATCGCCAATCCGATAGGGTTCGCTCAGCGGGACACCCGAAATTTCCATCCCGCCATGCGAGGCGATGAATCGGTCAAAGACCAACGGTACATGAAAGCCATTTTCCCCTTCTACCGGATAGAAGACAACCCCATCAGCCTCGCTGTAACGGCGCGGCATCGGTTGACCGGCCGGCATGCCCACCAGCACAGCGGCCGGGCGCAGACGGACGGCGTTGGGGTTATCCGGCGGGGCGTAAAGCACGACGTTTTCGTAAACCTGTTCACGAAAGCCATCTGCTGTAAGATAGGCGTGGGTCAGCGGCAGGCCAAAGACCTTGACACCTCCCAATCGCACCAACCGCGGCAGGAAGGGTTGTTCCATTTCCACCACATTGCGAATCACGATGGCGCTGGCAGGCGGCGAAAAACGGCAATCTGCCGAACAGGCAAATACGCCGTAAGAAAGCAGGTAAGCCTGTCCCTGCGGATCGTCCAGATTGCGGTAGAAGCCGACGTTCTCGAAATACTGTTCAATGCGGTTTTTGTTGGGATTGAAACGCGGCGGAGTCAGCGGCTTGCCGACGTACTGAGAACCGTACAGGCGCTGATAGAGGTTGGTAAATTCTTCGTAGATGGGATATTCATTTTCCGGGGCGGTCATCCCGCTGGCATCGGTAAAGTCGCCCAAATCAAAAGTTCGTCCCAGGGGATACAGGCTGAAACGCTGGATTCCCTGAGCCAGGGGGTCGAAGCACATTAACACGTTTTGGGTGTACTGGCATTGCAGATTGTCCAGCGAAAAGAGGGCGGTGATGGCCGGGCCGAGGATTTCTTCGCCGCCGAGCGAGGCATAAAACTCGCGCAGCAGCGGGTCAACGCTAAAAGTGCCGGGCTGCTGGATGGTGACCGGCGCGGAATGAGAAGCACACGCGCTGAGGCCGCCTGCCAGCAGAACCATCAGCGCTACCCAGCAAATCAGCCCCCTGCTTCTCTTCATGCCGATGTGTGAACCTCCCTTTACGGTGAGTATAAAATGGGTTTAAGCAAAATAGTTGGAATTTCAGGAGCAAAGAAGAGGTATAAACCTCGATGCTATCAGCATACCCCCTGGGTGTGGACAAAAAATTGACAGGTTCAGATGTTCTGATAAATTCGGCTTAGCCATTGCGCGGGCGCAGGCGCGGATCGCGTTCCAGAGTCAAACGCAGGCCGGTTTCCAGAGAAATTGAGGGGTGATAATTCAAGAGGGCAGCAGCCCGTCGTAAATCGGCGCACATGCGCGCCGGCCCGCCGTCGCTGCGCGGGTTGTAGACAACCTCCGGCTCGCTGCCGGTGACCGAGATGACCACCTTGACCAGATCGCGCACACTGGTTTCCACCCCGCTGCCGACATTAATGGTCATTTGATCCACTCCCGGCGCGGTTGATGCGGCAATCATGGCTTGAACAACATCATCCACGTACACATAATCACGGGTTTGAGTTCCATCCCCATGCACCACCAGCGTCCCGTTTTGGAGCGCCTGTCGCAAAAAGTTGAGCAAGACCGGCGCATGAACCGGGGGCAGGTGCTGACCCGGCCCATAGGCGTTGAAGACCCGCAGACACACCGTTTCGATGCCCCACAAACGCCCAATGGTCTTGACGTAGTACTCGGCCGCCAGCTTGGAAACGGCATAGGGCGAACGGGGGTTGGGGATGGCATCCTCGCTGACCGGCTGAATTTCCTGATTGCCGTAAATTGCACCGGAAGAAATCAACACCACCCGCCGAACGCCCACATCCCGCATGGCTTCCATCAGTGTAACCGTGCCGCCAACGTTGACCTCGTTGTATTCGCGTGGGTACAACACCGATTCGGGCACCAGTACTTTGGCGGCCAGGTGGTAGACGCAGTCAATTTCTTGCAAAAGAGTCCACAGTTTGGGGCGGTCGTTAACATCGCCGCGCACGAAATGGACTTCGGGGGAGAGCGCGGAGGGATCACCTGTGGAAAGGTCATCCAGCCCGCGTACCGAATGGCCTTCCTGCACCAGACGATTTGCCAGCGCCGAACCGAGGAAGCCGGCTGCACCGGTGATTAGAAATCTCATTGGCTGTTTGTCATCCCGGAAATTGTGAGGATTGGAGTTCCACGCGGATTATAGCATATCCACTCCGCCCTAATTGAAAAAATCATCCCCTTCCTCGCCTTCCGGAATTGCAAACTCGGGCGATTCCGCTGCATCCCGCACCAGTTGATGATCGCTGGTGCGGTAATGTCCGCGCAGGTCATCAATCAAGGTACCTTTCCACAGAGGAACACCGTCGAAGTACGCTGCCCGGCCGATCATGTGGGCGGCAACCGGTACGGTGAGCAGCAGAAAGACGATGATGGCTAAAACCCGCAGGGTAATACCGGATTCGCTGAAATACAGGGCAGCTGCCAGCATAACCAAACCGGCGCCAAGCGTGGCTGCCTTGGATGTGGCTGACATGCGCGAAAACAAATCCGGCATGCGCAGCAACCCAATGCTGGCGATCAGCATGAAGGCGGCTCCCAAAATCATCACAATTGCAACAATCCATTCGCGCAGCATCACACCCTCCGCTCGATGTAGTAAGCAAAGGCAATTGTCCCCAAAAAAGAAATCAGGGCAATGATGATGGCAACATCCAGAAAGGCCGGCTGGTCGAACAGGATGGCGTAACTGGCGATAATCCCAATGGCCAGGGCAACTACCAGATCAATCGCCACCACCCGGTCGGGCAGGCTTGGCCCGCGCACCAGCCGGATAAAAGCCAGCACCAGTCCGAGACTGATCATCGCCAGGGCAAGGAAATACAACACTTCGATATTCATTGAAACAACTCCTTCACCCGCCGAACAAATCCTTCCTGCATGTAGCGCCGAAATTCTTGCGGGTCGCTGGCATTTAATGTGTGGATGTAAACCATCATGCGGTCGCTGGAAACATCCAAGGCAAGGGTGCCGGGGGTGAGGGTAACCAGATTGACCAGCAAGGTGATCGCCGCATCGTTGGGTAAGTCAATCGGAACGGCCACCACGCCCGGTTTCAGGTTCATGTCCCTTCGCAAGACGGTGATGGCCAGGTTGAGATTGGCCTTAACCAGCTCTTTTAGAAAGAAGGCCATGAAGGACAGCACGCGCGGCACGCGGGTAAAGTAGGAGCGGTTTTCGCCGCGCACCGTCAGCCACAAGACCAGATAGCCAAGCAAAAAACCGAAAATGAGATTGGGCGGGTCAAACTGCGCCGAAAGCGCCGACCACGCCAGTGCCAGGAGGACGTTGAGCAGGAAGATGGTCATCGCAGCCCTCCTAAAACAGCCGCCGCATACAAAGCCGGCTGCATCAGCACCCCGGCGGCTTGATCGGCAAGGCCGTAAACCGGTTGAGCCAGAACACCCAGCACCACACTGATCAGTCCCATGGCCAGTGCCGGAAATACCAGCGAAAATTTGTAACCAGCCTCACGGTTCTGCGACGGGGATTTTTCGGGAATGGGCTTCCAGAAGGCTTCCATCCAGATTTTGGTCATCGAAAAGAGGGTCAACAGGCTGACGGCCAGGGAAACCGCTACAATGGCGTATTGACCCTGTGCCAAACCGGCCCGTACCAGCGCCAGTTTGCCAAAAAAGCCGGAAAGCGGTGGTAAACCGGCCAGGGAAAGGGCCGGGATCAGGAAGAGAATGGCCAGCCACGGTTGATCGCGGTACAATCCGCCGACCCGCCGCAGGTCGAACGAACCGCTGACGCGCCGGATGATGCCAGCCACCAGAAACAGGGCTGCCTTGGCGGCGATGACATGCGCCATGAAGAAAATGGTGCTGGCCAGGCCGGCGCGGCTGTACAACCCCAGTCCCATCAGCAGGTAGCCAATCTGACTGACGATATGGAAAGAAAGCAACCGGCGCATATCGTACTGAGCCGCTGCCCCTAACACACCCACCACCATTGTGAAACCACCCAGCACCAGTAAAACCGTGTGCGTAAAGGCTACATCGGTTAGAAAGAGCAGGGTGAATACCCGCACCAGAGAATACACGCCCACTTTGGTCAGCAGGCCAGAGAAGAGGGCGGTAACGGCGACCGGCGGGGTGTGGTACGAGGCCGGCAGCCAGAAGAACAGCGGAAAAATGGCCGCTTTGATGCCGAAAGCAACGAGATAGAGCATAGCAATGGTGGTCACCAGGCCGGGGGAGTTGACTTCCGGCAAGCGGATTGAAAGATCGGCCATGTTGAGCGTACCGGCGACACTGTAAAGGATACCGGTTGCCGAGAGGAACAGCGCCGAGGAAGTCAGGTTGAGGATGACATACTTGATGGCGCCTTCCAGTTGGGCGCGTTCGCCACCCAGCGCCATCAGGACAAAAGAAGCCATCAGCATCACTTCGAACCACACATACAGGTTGAAAATATCCCCTGTGAGAAAAGCGCCGCAGACGCCCATCAGCAGAGCAAAGAACAAGGGGTAGAAGCCGTGAGCCACCCGATTTTCGTCAATTCCTTCCAGCGAGTAAATTGCCACCAGAACGGCAACTACCCCGGTGATGGTCAGCATGATGGCGCTGAACAAGTCGGCCACCAGGGTAATCCCGTAGGGAGCCGGCCAGTTGCCGATTTGGGTCACGGCAATCTCGCCGGTTTGCACCTGTGCCAGCAGGCTGAGGGCCGCCAGCAATAAGGCGCTGCTACCGAACAGGGAAAGCATCCGCTGCAAGCGCGGAGCGTTCCAGGCAAACAGGGTCAGCACAATGAATAACAAAGGAATCAGTAATGGGAAGAGGACGGTTTGCACTACAAACCCTCCTCTTCTTCCGGCACGGATTCCGGATGATACTTGGGGATGATGTCGGTATCGCGTAATTCGTTCATATCATTAGTGCCGAGGACGGTGTAGGTTTGACGCGCCAGCACCAGCGCAAAGGCGGTTACCCCAAAACTGATCACGATTGCCGTCAGGATCAGCGCCTGGGGCAAGGGGTCGGCAGACTGGCTGATTTGCTCTGCACCCAGCGGAATCAGGGGCGGTTTGGCACGCTGTAAGCGTCCTGTGGTGAAAATCAGCAGGTTGATTGCCTGACCGAGCAACATCAGCCCAATCAGCACCTTAGTCAGGCTGCGGCGCATCATCATGTACAAACCCACCGTGAACAAAACGCCAATCACAATTGCAAGTAATAAAGTCATCTCACTCCTCCGCCAGCGTAAAGATGATCAGCAGGGTTACGCCGACCACCACCAGATACACGCCGACATCGAACATCAAAGGCGTGCCAATTTTACCGATCACCGGCAGGGGGTCTTTCAGCCAGAGGCCGGTCATAAACGGTTTACCGGTCAGCCAGCCAATCAGCCCGCTGGACAGGGCAACCAGCAAGCCGCTGGCGATCAGCGCACGGGGATGGACACGTAAGATCCGCCGGGCTTCCTGAACATTGTTGGCGATGGCGTAGAGGATGAAGGCCGCTGCGGCTACCAGCCCGCCCACGAAGCCGCCGCCAATTTCATTGTGACCACGAATCAGCAGGAACACCGAAAAGACCAGCAGCAAGGGCATCAGGTAACGGGCAGCCAGATGGAGGATGATCGAGCCCATGTTTATTCCTCCTCCGCCGGTGGGATAATCACCTGGCGCCGCCCGATTGTCAGGCGGATGAGAGCATAGACGCCGATGCCGGCCAATGCCAGCACGGTAATTTCACCGAGCGTGTCAAAACCGCGGAAATCTACCAGAATGACATTGACCACATTGCGCCCGTTCGCCAGGGGCAGCGCATTTTGCAGGAAATACTCGGAGATATGCGGAACAACCGGGCGGGCGGTTACGATCAGGGTGAGGAGGGTCATCAACAGGCCGCCGGTCATCGCTACCAGAAAATCGGCCAGCCGGGCTGGCGGACTGGTCAGACGGGTGAATTTGGGCAGGCGGTAGACCACCAGCACAAACAGAATCACCGTCAGGGTTTCGATGGCAAATTGAATCATGGCGAGGTCCGGCGCGCCGTACAGCAGATAAATCAGCGCCAGACCGTAGCCGACAATACCCATGATGGCGATGGTTGCCAGACGGGAACGGGTGCGGGTAATCGTCAGCGCGGCGAGGATGATCAATACGCCCAGCACAACTTCGTAGAAATTGATGGCTCCCCAATCGTTGCGCAGGATCAGCCCATTGGTGCTTCTCAAGTAAGCCAGCCCTGCCAGAGCGACTGTGGTCAGGATGATGGTCATCAGATAGAACCGCAGGTAGCCGTTTTGCAGGCGGTAAGTCAGCCAGGCCGCAAAGCGGCGCAGGTTTTCCAAACCCACCTGATAGGCGTGGGCCGGGCCAAAGCGACCGAGCCAGCGCAGGCGAGCCGCAAAGCCCCAAACCGGTTGCCAGCCGACGTACAGCCCTATCCCCAATGCCAGCGTCAGCGCACTGAGGGCGAGCATCGGATTTAGACCGTGCCAGAGGGCTAACTTGACTTTGAGCGGCTGGAGCAATACCGCCTGCGCCGATGCCTGCACCAGCGGCGCAGCCAGGCTCATCGGCAACAGACCGGCCAGCAAGCCCAGCCCTGCCAGCAGCAGGGGCGGAAAATCCAGCGAGAGCGGAGCAGCGTGGGGATGGCGGGGTGTTTGGCCGGCTGCGCCGAAGAACGGCTTTAACCCGACCAGACCGGAAACCGCCACCAGCAGCGCATTGCCGATCAGCGCTCCGGCAGTTAACCAACCGGCTACCGGCTGAGCGGCGAGGGTGGTTTCATACATCACTTCTTTGGCAATGAAACCCAGGGCGGGTGGCAAACCGGCCATCGAAAGAGCTGCCAACCCGGCGGCAAGCGCAGTACGCGGCATGGCGCGGCGCAGACCGCTTAACTTGCTGACATCCCGCGTGCCGGTTTCGTGATCCACCGCACCGGCAACCAGAAACAGAGCGCCTTTGTAGAGGGCGTGCGAAAAAAGATAGAGCATTGCCGCTTTGATCGCCAGATCGCTGCCCCAACCGAGCAGCATCACCATCGTTCCCAGCGAAGCGACGGTGGTATAAGCCAGCAATTTTTTCAAATCTACCTGACCGATGGCCAGCAAGGCTCCGGCTAAAAATGTAGCCAGCCCAAAACCGGTTACCAGAGTTTGCCATTCAGGTGCGGCGCTGAATATCGGGCTGAGCCGGGCGAGCAGGTACACCCCGGCTTTGACCATGGTGGCCGAGTGCAGATAGGCGCTGACCGGGGTTGGGGCAGCCATGGCGCCCGGCAGCCAGAAATGAAACGGGTACTGAGCCGATTTGGTCAGCGCACCGGCCAGAATGAGCAGGAAGGCAGGCAAGAACAGCGGAGAAGCCCGCAAGATATCTGCCATCTGATTAAGCTGGCTGATTTCGTAAGTGCCGCCAATCTGGCCGAGCAGAACCAACCCGGCCAGCATCGCCAGTCCGCCCCCACCGGTGACCAGCAGTGCCTGCAGGGCAGCAAACCGCGAGCCTTCTTTTTCATGGTCAAAACCAATCAGCAGAAAGGAACTGATGCTGGTCAATTCCCAAAACACAAACAGCGTCAGGGCATTATCGCTGACGACGACGCCGAGCATTGCGGCCATGAACAGCAAAATGAAGGCGTAAAAACGTCCCAGTTGATGATGACCGTGCAGGTAACCGCCGCCGTAGATCAGAACCAGCGCGCCGATGCCCAGAATCAGCAGGCTGAAAAGCAAGCCGAGTCCATCGAGGTAGAGAGAGAATCTCACCCCCAAGGCCTCAGCCCAGGCCAGTTGATAGGTGAAAACCTGCCCGGCCAGAACAGCAGACAAGCGGCCGAGCAGGGTCAAAAACAAGCCGGCCGGCAAAACAGCCATCAGCAGACCGGCGCGGTGAGGCTGCGCCTGCTGGATGAAAGGCGCAAATCCCGAAAGGATCAACAGGAGCAGAATAGCGGTGGGCAGAACAATGTCCATCGTCCTTGCTTTCTTCTTGATATGGATGATAAAAAGCGCAGCAATGTTACAGGGTAAACCAGACTTCTCCCCGCGAAGTTACGGTTCCCCCGGTTAAAATCCGTACCAAATATACTGAATAAAGGTACAGGTTGTCAAGTTGAACGTAGAACAAGCCGTGAAAAACCGGATTCCGTTCAAATATGCGCTCAATGACATCTGGTTTGCCTCTGCCGAAAACATGAACTTTGTGAAGCTCACCCTCAAAAAGGAGTTCGTTATGCCACTCAAAGGCAATACCAAACTCAATCACTTTGCACTCAAAGCCAAACTATATCTGCACGCCCTTCATGCTGCCTTATGCCCATTTGCAAGAACTCAAGCCCGCTCAACTGGTTGCGTATGGTGAGTTAATAATAAAAATATTCAGTTGTAATAAGAGCATGACAGTTAAAAGGTGGTTATCCTAGAGGGGAATTTTTTACATCTCATCCAGCGGGCTGCGTACCGCTTTTGGACCGCGGTTGAGGACATGAGTGTAAATCATTGTGGTCTTGATATCTTTGTGCCCGAGTAATTCCTGGACGGTGCGAATGTCATATCCTGCTTCCAATAAATGGGTCGCAAAGCAGTGTCGAAAGGTGTGCGGGCTAACGGGCTTGTCAATTCCCGCCAATTTCGCTGCTGCTTTGACTGCACGCTGCAATCCACTGGGGTCAAGATGGTGACGACGCACAATTCCACTGCGTGGGTCAGTAGATAATCTTTCTGATGGAAAAAGATATTGCCAGCCCAATTCTTTATCTGCAGTGGGATATTTGCGGGCAAGCGCAAAAGGAAGTTCAACTGATCCGTATCCCCGGCGTAAATCCTGCTCATGAAGTTTCTTTACATAGGCGATCTGTTCCTTGAGGACCTGAACCAGGCTGGCAGGCAGCATGGTCGCTCGGTCTTTTTCGCCCTTTCCTTCCCGGACAATGATTTGAGACTGTTCAAAATCAATATCTTTCACCCGCAAGCGGAGGCATTCCATCAAACGCAACCCGCATCCGTAGAGCAACTTCGCCATCACTTGATGCAGTCCCTGCATTCCCGCGAATACCCTTGCTACTTCATCTTTCGATAAGACCGTCGGAAGATGTTCCGAGCGTTTGGCGCGCAGTGCGTGGAGTGGACCAGGAAGTTCAATTTGCAGGACATTTCGGTATAGAAATAGCAGGGCATTGAGCGCCTGGTTTTGAGTAGAGGCAGAAACATGCTCGTCTTTCGCCAGATGGGTGAGGAAGGCTTCGATCTCAGCGATACCCATTTCAGCCGGATGGCGTTTGTGATGATAAAGAATATAGCGCCTGACCCAGTGAAGATAGGTTTTCTCAGTGCTGTAAGAATAATGCTTCAGGCGAATGGCATCTCGAAGCGGATCGAGAAGTTTTTTGGGTTTTGGAGAGGATGGATCAGGCATAAAAACAGCTAGACTTTTTCCATGGTTGGATATATAATCTATCTAGCATTTATTCTATCGGGAGGACTCTGATAACCAGGCATAATAGCCGTATATCACACTTTATTGGTCTTGATATATGGCAAAAATGCAGTGTATCAGAAGTCTGTATAATTAATAGTTGGCTGGCACTTGGCGCAATAGTCTAAAGAAAATACAATGGCACAATTTCCTCGATTGAGCAACCGTGAATGGGAAGTCGTAAAACTTCTGCTACAAGGCAAAAGCAATAAGTTAATTGCTTCATCGCTCGGCATCTCTGACCGCACGGTTGAATTTCACTTGAAAAACATTTACGCCAAGTTTCAGGTAAGTTCCAGGATAGAGTTGATTTTGAAACTAGTGAACGCCACAGGCGGGCTGGAAATCCAAAAACTAGGGCATTCCACAGTTGCAAGTACGGGGGAAATTGCCGAAAATAAAGATAGGCTCAACTTACGGATGAGTTGGGCTAAATCTTTCATCGGCAAGGAGATAGACATGAAAAAACTATTGACTTCAAAGCATGTTCTTGTAGGAGTAATGACGACGCTTTTCACAGGCACAATGTGGGTTTCTGCGCTCCTTTATTCGCAGTCGTTGTTCCCAAGTGAAATCAAGGCATGGGTTGCGCCGCTGATTACCGTTTGGGTCATCATCGGTCTGACAGGCGGGCTTATTGGAAAACGCTATGGCAATACGCTGCAACGAGTGTTTTTCAGCGCATTATTTGGTGCAGGCTTGAGTCCGTTTACGGTTATTCCGCTTATGATGTTCGTTGTCTTACCCATCGGAAAACTGGCTGAATGGCTTGGAATGATTGACCCAGCAACAATGCCCAATGATGTTGCTACCAACTTAACAATGATTGTGATGATAACAATATGGCTCTTCGTTGGAATATTTATCGGGATTATGCTGCTGTTCTTGACATTCAAAAAGCCTGAGCAGGCAAATGTTCAAGCGCAGGCTTCAGGACAAAGTTTGTAAGGCAGGGTTACTTGTAACCCAAAATGCCAGCCAACACCGCTTGCACCTGACTGGCGGGATTCGTCCCGGTTTTCGGGCATTTTCCACGCCCCGGCGGAATCCTGCTCTCAAGCCGAGTCCACGCCCGCCCGCCAGCAGGTGAAGCCAACCGTTATGCCGAAGGACGCTATGAACAAAATATCGGTTTGGGCTGGTGGGGATTGCCCTTTTTTTTGCTGACCATCTGGTTTTCGAGAGGTGATATGGACATGTTGATGGCGAGCGGGGCTTTCATCTCTCCTCATGTTATTTTCTATAATTTGTTGCCGATAACGCCTGCTATTGCCCGCTTGAGACCACGTGCAGCGGCTATTGCTTTGCTATTGTCTTTCCTGACTCTTTCATCCAATTGGTTTGGGCCGTTGGGTTGGTGGTTGGGATGGGGGTTTGTGCCATGGGTTTGGCTTAATCTAGCAGCACAGCGTTATCCTGATAGCCGCTACTTGCGATGGTTGAGGGTTATCAACGGTTAGAACTTTTACGCCAATTGACTTGATAAAGATGTCAATCAGGGTGATGTCAACCTTTCTTCTGCTATTTTTGCTGCCGGGCGGCGCAGCCAGAAGAAGATGAACAGCAGCGCGCTGAAAATGCCGCACAACCCGCCACCGTACCAGATTGCCTGCGGGCTGAACCAGTCGTTCAAAAAGCCGCCGGCCACCGGGCCAATTCCGGCGGCTACGTTCCAGGTCAGGCCGTAAAGGCTCATGTATCGCCCGCGCATGTCGGCAGGGGCTAAATTGGCGGCGTAGGTGGAGGAAGTCGGCACCAGCACCAGCTCACCAAGGGTCATGACCACCATGCTGAGCCAGAAGCCCCAGAACCCCGCCCCAAACGCCACGCTGCCCACGCCCAGCCCGTACAGCAAGCCGCCTAACGCCAGAACCGGCAGAGGACTGAAACGGCGGGTGAGCATGGTAACCGGGATCTGGAAAAAGACCACCATGAGGGCATTGGTCATCGGAATCAGGCCGTATAACCGCTCGGTAACGCCATAATGGGTTTTGGCATACACCGAAAGCAGCACCCACATAATCGAGGCGCTCAATTGGGTGAAGATGAACGCCAGAAGAAAGGTCATATAGGGTTGGTCGCGCAGCACACGCCCGTAACCGCCAAACCGTTCGGACTTTTGGGGCAGATCGGCTGCTTCATTGCCAGTCTGGGGGAGAGTTTCGCGCGCCAGAAAGGCAATCAGCAAGCCGTATATGGCTAAACCGGCGGCTGCGCCATAAAATGCAAATTGATACGAAACCGAGGCGATCAAACCGCCCACGGCCGGCCCGATGGCCACACCGACGTTGTTGCTCAGGCGCATCAGCGAATAGCCGTCCACCCGTTTTTCGGGCGGAATCAAATCGGCCATCATTGCATCGGCGCCGACGCGGTAGAGCGGGTTGGCCGAGCCCTGCAGAATCATCAACAGGACGAAGGCCGGGTAAGTTTCAGCGCGGCTCATCAGTAAGTACCCCAGGCCGTTGAGCAGCAGACTGATAGCCATGACCCACTTGCGCCCGAGACGGTCAATCACCGGCCCGGCGATGAAGGAACTGATCAGTCCGCAGACGGAATTGATGGTCAACAAGCCGGCGCTGACGGTCAGCGGCATGTTCAGCCTCTCGCTGACGTAAATCATCAAAAAAGGCCAGATCATGCTGGCGCCGATGGTGCTGATCAGCATTCCGGCAAACATCAGCCAGAATTGAGCCGGAAAGCGGGTTTCAAACAATCGTCGCATAGGGTAGAGAGAAAATAAGTTGCAGGTAAAAGCCGGATTGATTTTACTACGATTGGCGCAGGACGGCGGCAGAGAAGAAAAATTTTTTGTCCTTGACAAGCCGTTCATTCTGAAGATAATAAGGATATTCCATATCCGCAAACGGCAATGACGGAGGAAAGTAAACCGGCGGAAACCGACAGGGAGGCCGGGGCGCAGACTGAAACCCCAGCCCGGCAGAAACCGGTCGAAGTTCCCTCCTGAGCCGCCCGGGGGAACGCTCTCCTTAGCGAGAGCCAGTAGTTCGGGCCGCATCGCCAGCGTTAACCGGCGCGCCAATCGTTCTGCCGCATGGCAGAACCGTTGGGTTGAGTGGGCTGCTACACCGGCAGCCAAGCAGGGTGGTACCGCGGGAAAATCCCTCCCGTCCCTTGACCGGGACGGGATTTTTATTCACCGCAAATCGAATCGGGAGGTAAACGTGAGCGACTCCGAAAACATCTTGGAAGAACTTGACCGCATTTTACAAAATGGACTGGACGCTTTGCAACAGATTCAGGATGAAGCCCAACTGGTCGGCTGGCGCACCGCCCATCTGGGGCGCAGCGCGCCGGTGATGCAGGTCTTTGCGCGGATGGGCAGCATTCCCAAAGAGCTGCGCCAGCAAGTCGGGCAGAAAGCCAATCAGGTCAAGGTAGCGCTGGAAAATGCGCTGGAAGAACGCGCCGTCGTGCTACGCCGCGAAGCGTTGGAACGCAAACTGACCGCCGAACGGCTGGATGTGACCCTGCCGGGGCGGTTACCGGCTTTCGGCCGGGCTCACCCGGCTACGCAAGCGCTGGATGAAATCTGCGCTATCTTTATCGAGATGGGCTTTCAAATTTACCGCTCGCCGGAAGTGGAGACGGAGGAGATGAACTTTGAACTGCTCAACATCCCCGCTCATCATCCGGCCCGGGATATGTGGGATACCTTTCACACCACCACCCCCGGCGTCATCCTGCGGACACACACATCCCCCGGTCAGATTCGCGCCATGCGTGAGATGGCCCCAAACCCCATCCGGGTTATCCTGCCGGGCATGGTCTACCGCTATGAGCAGACCAATGCCAGCCATGAGATGCAATTCAATCAGGTTGAGTTGCTGGCGGTGGGGCAGCACATCACCTTTGCCGACCTGAAAGGCACGCTGGAAAGCTTTGCCCGGCGCATGTTCGGCGAGAATGCCCGCACCCGTTTCCGGCCGTCCTACTTCCCCTTCACCGAGCCGAGCGCAGAGGTGGACATGGAGTGTTTCATCTGCGGCGGCAAGGGCTGCGGGGTGTGCCGCGGCAGCGGCTGGCTGGAAATTGGCGGCTGCGGCATGGTGCATTCGGTGGTACTCCAAAACGGCGGGTATGATCCGGCGGTCTATTCCGGTTTTGCAGCCGGACTTGGACCGGAGCGGATTGCCATGTTGAAGTACCACATCGAGGATATCCGTTACTTTTGGGCGAATGATATTCGTTTTCTGGAGCAGTTCTGATGAAAATACCGCTTTCCTGGCTCAAAGATTATATCGAGATTGATCTGCCCCTGCTGGATCTGGCCAGAACCCTGACGATGGCCGGGCTGGAGGTGGAAGAGATTCAACTGGTGGGCCTGCCCGATCCGTATGCCGGCCTGCCGGCCGATACGCCGCGCGAGTTCAAGGTGACCGGCCTTTCGTGGCAGCCCGATAAAATTGTGGTTGCTCAGATTGACGAGGTCATGCCGCACCCGAATGCCGACCGGCTGGTACTGTGCCGCTTGAACGACGGCACGGGTGAAATCATCGTTCTGACCGGCGCGCCCAATTTGTTCGAGTACAAGGGCAAAGGCCCTCTGCCCAAACCGATCAAGGTGGCTTATGCTCGTGAAGGGGCGCGCATTTACGATGGTCACCAGCCCGGTCAGGTGCTGACCACCCTCAAACGCGCCCGGATTCGCGGGGTGGATTCGTTTTCGATGGTTTGTTCCGAGAAGGAACTGGGCATCTCCGATGAGCATGAGGGCATCATCCTGCTGGATGATGACGCGCCGACCGGTGTGCCGCTGGTGGATTACATGGGCGATGCCGTGCTGGAAGTTTCGATATTGCCCAACATGATTCGGAACGCCTCGATGATTGGGGTGGCGCGCGAACTGGCCGCATTGCTCGGTAAACCCCTGCGTTACCCGCAGGCAAAACTGCCCGAAAAAGGCCCCTCGATGAAGGGCAAAGCGGCAATACGGATCACCGACCCAACCCTCAACCCGCGTTTTGTGCTGGGGCTGGTGGAAGGCGTAACGCCGCAGCCGAGCCCCTACTGGGTTCAACGCCGACTGCGTCTGGCGGGCATGCGCCCGATCAACAGCGTGGTGGATGCGACCAACTACGTCATGCTGGAACTGGGAGAACCGCTGCATGCCTTTGATTACGATGTGCTGGTGCGACGCGCCGGCGGTGGTTCGCCGACCATCATCACCCGCGCGGCCGAGCCGGGCGAAAAACTGACCACGCTGGACGGGGTGGAGCGTACCCTCGAACCGTTTACCGTGCTGGTGTGCGATACGGCTGGACCTCTCTCACTGGCCGGCGTGATGGGCGGGCTGGAAAGCGAGGTCAGCCCGCAGACCCGCACGGTGCTGCTGGAAGGTGCGGCCTGGAACTTCGTCAATGTGCGCCGCACCGCCTTTCACCAGCGCTTGAATTCCGAAGCGGCTTACCGTTTTTCGCGCGGGGTGCATCCAGCCCTTGCCGAACAGGGCGTTGTGTTGTGTTTACAGCGAATGGCGGAGTGGAGCGGTGGTCAGGTGTACGCTGATCTGGTGGATGAATATCCCCTACCGCCCCAAGACCCCGAAATCCGCCTGAGCGAAGCGGATGTGCGCCGTCTGCTGGGGATTGAACTGAACGCGGGTCAGATTGCCGAAATTCTCAACCGGCTTGAATTTACCTGCCGGGTTGAGGGGGACGAGGTGCTTGCCAAAACCCCGCCACACCGTCTGGATATTGGCAGCGGCGAGACTGGTAAAGCCGATTTGATCGAAGAAATTGCGCGCATTTACGGTTACCAGAACATCCCCTCTACCCGTCTGGCTGATCCGCTGCCGCTGCCGCGCTCGGATGCGGCGTTGGAGGTGGAAAAACAGGTGCGCCAGGCCTTGATTCGCTTTGGGCTGCAGGAAGTCATCAACTACCGCCTGACTGCCCCGCAGCGCGAGATGCGCCTCTACCCGCCGGAGAACCGTCCGCCCGAACCGGCATACCTGACCCTCCGCAATCCGCTCAACCCGGAACGGGCGGTCATGCGCCGTTCGTTGCTGGCCTCGCTGCTGGATACGCTGGAAAAGAACGCGCGACTGAGCGAACGGCTGGCTCTGTTTGAAATTGGGCCGGTCTTCTGGCCGCGCCAGGATCAGGTTTTGCCGGATGAGCCGATTTTTGTGGCGATTGCCCTGAGCGGATTGCGTCAGCCACCGGCCTGGGATAATGCCCGCCCGCCTTACTACGATTTCTTCGACCTGAAGGGCATTCTGGAATGCTTGGGCAGCGACCTGCACCTCCAACCGCTGCGCTTTGAACCGGCAGTCCATCCCTCCCTGCACCCCGGCAAATCTGCTGAATTGTTCAGCGGGGATGTCCGTTTGGGAGTGTTTGGGGAACTGCACCCGCTGGTCAAAGAGCAGTATGACCTGCTGACCCCGCCGGTGATTGTCGCTGAATTGGACATGCAGGCGATCCTCGCCAGCCGCCAGAGCCGCCGCGAGACGCAGCCCGTGCCGGTCTTTCCGCCGGTTCTGGAAGATATTGCTGTGATTGTGGATGAGGATGTGCCGGCGGTGGAAGTGGAGAAAGCCATCTGGCAGGGTGGCGGCAAAATGCTGCGGGCGGTGCGTCTGTTTGACATCTACCGCGGTGAACAGATTGGCGCGGGCAAGAAGAGTCTGGCCTACAGCCTGACCTACCAGGCCGACGATCATACCCTTACCGCGGCTGAAGCAGCCCAGATCCGCCAGCGGATCATCCGCCGGTTGGAGCAGCAAGTCAACGCCAGACTGCGCGGCTAGAGGGCCGGCCTGTTTGTCCGGCTGCCCTGCTCCGGCTAAGCACGGAAGAAGGGCAGCCGGCCAAGACTTTAACCGGGTGGCGATTCCTGGATGATTTTCTTGCTGACGCCCAACAAAAACACAACCTTGTAAAAAACCTTGCAATTTTACGAGTTCGGTTATAATTAGATTGTTGATCTATGCTAAACCGAAGCGGACGAGTAAGTCACTTGATGATGGGGGACGAGGCAGTATGCCTGAGTGACGGAGGGACGCTTCAAAAACAATCTTGATGAACGAGTCAACTGGTCATATTGGTGTTGAACCTTTGAAATTGCTCATTTGAATGCGAGGGGAAAGTGGGTTGGTGAACACACCCGCTGAGGTGTGAAGCATGAATGGATGGACTTACCGCCTTTCGCCGAAATTCGGCGTTTGCCTGCAACTTTAAGAATCCGTTGAGGAAGTATCATCTTTGAATCCGAAGGTTAATTCATAAGCCGTTATGTGGGTATTACACGCTCACTGGCAGCCGCCGCGCCGTCCCACAGAGAGTGGAGGGGTCTTGTTCTGGGCAGAAAGCCCGGAACAAAAGCCTGAACCTCGCGGACGGGGTTTTGCGGCAAAACGCACTCAGGTGCGGGATCATCCTTTCTGCCTTGAACCGGATACCATCCGTTTGCAAATTGGCAGTGGTACCCCGCTGGATGATGCCCAGATCGGCGCGGTGCGTCTGCGTCTGCCTTCCAGTCAAAACATTCCGCTTCCCTCGCCGGACCTGAACCCGGAATGGGAACCGGATGAGATTTCTAACCCCAAATTACTGCCCTGGCTGGTGCGCGGCTTGTGGCTGCCGGCTGGCAAGGCGTTCGGCGTGCTTGCCAACCTGCCCGCTGAAAGCCGAACCAGCGGCTTCATGCTGGGGCCAGACGCGCGCTACTGGCAAACCGTATGCGGGCTGGTGCTGGAAATCCTTGCCGGGCAGCGCATTCTGCCCACCCTGGAGCAGGTGATTGCCGAAGGTCAGCCGGAAATGTACTTGGCGCGCTGGCGTCCGGTGCTGGATGGGCAGGAAGACGGTATCCGCCTTGCTTTACTGGAACGCGCCATGCCGCCGATTTGCCGGGCTGAAGTGAGCAGCGCGGTTGCCATCGGGAAGACCATCAAACAGGTCAGTCATACCTCGCGCAGCCTGCTGGATAGCTTCTTGAAAATGACTTGTGACGCGCTGGCGCGCTCCTGGGGACGCTCCAAAGCCCCATTGCTGCTGCCTGAAAAAGAGAACACACTCGACATCTGGCTGGCAGCCCTGTTCACCGCCGATCCGCGGGTCAAAGCCAGCCCGGCCCAGTTGAAAGCCCTTTACAGCAGCCTGCGGGCCTGGATGCGCAATCTGGAAGCCGCCGGGGACGAACATTTCCGGGTGGCGTTGCGCCTGACGGCTCCGCCGGCTGACGATTCTTTGCCAAACCCGCGCTGGACTCTGGAATATCTGCTGCAATCCCGTAGAGACCCCAGCCTGTTGATCCCGGCTGAGGATATCTGGTTCCGCAGTGCGGCGGACATGAAGGCGGTTGCTCATCTCAAACACCCCCAGGAATTGTTGCTGGCGGGTCTGGGCTTTGCGGCCAAGTTCTTCAACCCCATCCGCACCAGTTTACAGGCCAAACACCCCACCGGTTTGGAACTGGACACCACCTCGGCCTACCAGTTTTTACGCGAGGCAGCCCCGCTGTTGGAACAGTCCGGTTTTGGGATTCTGGTACCGCCGTGGTGGAATCAGCGCGGCGCACGGCTTGGGGTGCGGGTCAAACTGTTCCCTCAAAAGGATGTGCCTCTGCAGAATGGCATGCCCGCCCATTTTACATTCCAGACCCTGATTAACTATGAGTGGGAACTCTCACTCGGGGATACCACTCTTTCACGCGAAGAATTTGAGCAGCTGGCTGCCCTGAAAGTGCCGCTGGTACAATTGCGCGGTCAGTGGGTGCAGCTGGATGCCGAGCAGATTGAGGCAGCCATCCGCTTTTGGGAAAAGCAGCAGCGCCGTGGGCAGATGGGACTACTGGAAGCCGCCCAACTGGCGCTGGGGGCCGATACCGCCCACGGCCTGCCGCTAGATGAAGTCCAGGCGGAAGGGTGGGTGGCGGAGTGGCTTGACCGCCTTTCAGACAATCACCGCCTCAGCGAACTGCCGCAACCGGCTACGCTCAACGGCAGCCTGCGTCCGTATCAGCGGTTTGGCTTTTCGTGGCTGGCTTTCTACCGCCGCTGGGGATTGGGGGCCATTCTGGCGGATGACATGGGGTTAGGCAAGACCATTCAGGCGCTGGCGCTGTTGTTGTATGAAAAAGAATCGCTGGGTAAGTTGCCGGCTCCCACTTTGCTGATTTGCCCCACCTCGGTTGTGACCAACTGGGAACGCGAAACTCGCCGCTTTGCCCCATCCCTCAAGGTGATGGTGCATCAGGGGCCGAACCGGCTGCGGGATCAGGCCTTCATTCAGGCCGTTCAAAATGCCGACCTGGTGCTGACCAGTTATGCCCTGCTGCGTATGGATGCCGAAACACTTCAATCGGTGCGCTGGTACGGGGTGATCCTCGATGAGGCGCAAAACATCAAGAATCCCTCTGCCAAACAAACGCAGGCGGCGCGCAAATTGACTGGCGAATTCCGTTTTGCGTTGACCGGTACCCCGGTGGAAAACCGGCTGACCGAGTTGTGGTCCATTATGCACTTCCTCAACCCCGGTTACCTCGGCTCGCTGGAAAAGTACCGACGCGAGTTTGCCATTCCCATCGAACGCTTTGGCGACCGCGAAGCCACTACCCGTCTGAAACAAATGGTCGGACCGTTCATCCTGCGCCGGCTGAAGAGTGACCCGCGCGTCATTCAGGACTTGCCGGAAAAGATCGAGATGAAGGAATACTGCTACCTGAGCGAGGAACAGGCCACTTTGTATGAGGCGGTGGTCAAAGATGCGCTCAAGAAAGTGGAAGAAAGCGACGGCATCACCCGGCGCGGGCTGGTGTTGACCATGCTCACCCAGTTAAAACAGGTTTGCAATCATCCGGCTCACTTTCTTAAACAGCCGGCTGAGCGCGAACCTTTCGGCAACCACACCAACGGGCGCAGCGGCAAATTGACCCGCCTGGGTGAGATGCTGGAAGAAATTTTGGAGAGTGGCGACCGCGCCCTGGTGTTTACTCAGTTTGCCGAGATGGGACACCTGCTCAGCCAGTACCTGCCGCAGATGCTGGGCTGCCCGGTGTATTACCTGCACGGTGGCACTCCACCGGCAGCGCGTGATCAGATGGTACGCCGTTTTCAGGAAGACCCCAGCGCCCCGCCGATTTTCATTCTTTCTTTGAAGGCGGGCGGGTTTGGACTCAACCTGACCAGCGCCAGCCATGTGTTTCACTTTGACCGTTGGTGGAACCCGGCGGTGGAAGATCAGGCCACCGACCGCGCCTTCCGCATCGGTCAGACCCGCAATGTACAGGTGCATAAATTCATCACGGTTGGCACGCTGGAAGAACGGATTGACGAGATGATTGAATCCAAGAAGGGGCTGGCGCAGTCTATCATCGGCACCGGTGAGGAGTGGTTGACCGAATTGTCCACCGAGGAACTGCGCGAACTGGTCATGCTGCGCCGTCCGGTGTGATCCAAGGGAGAGGCAACGGAATTTATGGACGATGAAATGGAAGGCTGGGGATGGGGGTTAAGCCCGCGCAAGGTGCGCGGCGGCATCCGCGCTCACAGCGTAAGGGGATCTTTTGGAAAAAACTGGTGGGCGCGCCGCTGGATTGCAGCAATGGAAAATCTGGTTTCGGCGCCGCGGCTGGCGCGCGGCAAGTACTACGCACGGCAGGGTCAGGTAATTTCCATTGATGAGGATAAGGAAGGCATCACAGCGCGGGTGCAAGGCTCCCGCCCCAAACCCTACCGGGTTACCATCCGATTGACCCACCTGACCAACGCCCAGTGGAGCAAGGTGCTGAATGTGCTGGCCGATCAGGCCATTTTTGCGGCGCAACTGCTGGCCGGGGAAATGCCGGCAAATATCGAGGAAGCCTTTGCCAGCGCCGGGGTCAGTCTATTTCCGCAAACGCACCACGATTTGATTACCACCTGTTCCTGCCCCGATAAAGCCAACCCCTGCAAACACATTGCCGCGGTGCATTACATTCTGGGAGAGCGGTTCGATGAAGATCCCTTCCTGCTCTTCCGCATGCGCGGGCGTTCGCAGGAACAGATTCTCGCCTCGCTGCGCGCCCGGCGTTCGAACGGCGAACCGCCAACCTTGCAGGTGGATGATCAACCGCCGCCCCGCCCGAAGGAAGAACACAGTCCGCTGGAAGAACAGATTGAACATTTCTGGCAGATTGGAGAACATATCCGCGATTTCTCGGTTCAGGTGCGCGCCCCCGAAATCCCCCAGCCGCTGCTCAAGCGACTGGGAGAGCCGGACTTTGTCAGTGACTTGACTTTACAGAGCCAGTTAGAGGATGTGTACAACGCAATTACCCAGTTTGCCCTGCTGATGGCGTATGGGGATGCTGCTGCGCCGCAGCCGGAAGAGGATTAATCTTCGCTGGAGGGTCACCAGCGAAAAAGCGGAGCGGTCAGACGGCGAAAGAAAGCCGTGATTGCCGGCGCATTGTCCGCGATCAGGTAAAGCAAAAACAAGCCGATCACAACCAGCATGAAAGGCACCAACGCGCCAACTCTTTCCCCCGGTTCTGCAAAAATGAAGCGGAAGAAAGTCCATGCCAGCAATACGGCAGCCACGAGAATGATCCCCCACAACAGGAAAGGGTTGATGTAGAAGGGCAGTTGAGGCAAGGGCGGCATTTGAAAAGGCCCGGGCATGGCTTCACCTCCTGAGAAAATACCTCATCTCAGCGTTTTTAATATCATAGAGGAAATTACCTCGGTTGTCAAAGTCCTTCTTCAGCCGGGTCGTTCCACCGGCTAAAAACCACACCAACAGTTTCTTACTCTTTAATCGTTGCCATCAGGTCATCGAAGTAGACGGTGAAGCCAGTGGGTGAAAGGTTGTCCCATGAGGCGGCATAAAGCGCCACCCAGCCATCCGGTTCAGCAGGTATGAAGTTGATGTCTGCTTCGAGGTTGCCGTTAATTTCCAGGCGGATGTTTTCGGGGGTGCAGCGCACGCTGATCTGATTGACGGCGTAGGGGTCGTCCTGCAGGTAAAGAGCATCTACCCAGTCGCTGGATGTAAACGGGGTGAATTCGTCGTTTTGTTCCCTGCCGATTTGGTAGCTGCGTGCATCAAGGTCAATTTCGACGTAGTCGTAATTGCTGCTGTCTTGAAAGTTGCACATGATCCCAAAGGTGCCTTCACTGGCATTTCCTTCTACCTGAACATTAAAGCGGATAAAAGTCGGGTTGAAATCGGTGGGGATAAATGACCAGGCAAAGTACTCTGGCTGGAGAACTTGAATGAAGTAACGTCCATCCCGAAAGCCGTGGACGGAAATGTCATCGGCTTCCTCAGCCCACTCGAACAGGTTGGATGAAAAGTCGTCCATCAAAGTGTCTTCGGTCAGGCTTTGCCCGATTCCCGGCTGGGCAGGGAGAGTCGGAAGGACAGCCAGCGTAGCCTCCGGTATCAGGGTTGCCAGGGGGGCAAGGGCAGTTTCCATCAGCTCGATTGGCTGAGTGGCCACCACAAAGGGCTCCTCCGTGGCGTTTAACGGCACAAAGGTCTCAACAATCGGCGGAACTATCCCATCTTCCGAAACACTCCCTTCGCTCACAAATTGAAAGAGCGCGATTCCGCCAATTACAAAAGTCAGGCAGCAGCACAACACCACCAGCACCAGTACCACAATCAACCAGGTGGGGAATTTGCTCTTACCGCTGCCGGAGGGTGGGGGAGAAAACGTGGCAGCCGGAGGCGGAGGCGGCGGGGGTGCTGGCGTTTCTTCCGCGGGTGGTTCAGCAGGGGCGGTTTCGGTAAAGCTTGCCGGCGGCGTAGATGGCGTTGCCGGGGTTTCCGGGCTGCTTTGCAAATACTCCATGGGAGAACCGCTGCCGCCAACCGGCTGCCCGCAGCCTGCGCAGACTTTCATATCCGCTTCCAGCGGCGCACCGCAAAATTGACAAAATTTTAAGTCGTTGAGCATGGAAATCTCCTTGTCTGAATGGGTTTTACCCCCTTTCACTATCATTTTAACGAAAAATATCCGATTCGGTTGCGGATTTCATCCATCCAATTTGTTCCACTTCGCCGTTGTACCCCCGCGCCTTGGAACGCGTGCTAGGCAGTGCCCTAAGGCGGCAAAACTGGCGTGTTTTGGGTGTTTTTTCTAGAATTGATTTAAACCCCAATCATACGGACGATAAATCAGGCTAAGGGTGTGGCGGTGCGTTTCGATCCATTCACGGCGGGGGTCGTTTTCCGGTAGATAGCGTCGTAAAAAGTCAATCACCCCCTCTTTGCCGCCGAAATCACCCTGATACCAGCGGAAGATGCTGGAAAGGCGCAGGCTGTTTCCCGTTGGCCGTTCGACGTCTTGATCTACAAAATGAGCCGTAGCAAGGTCAAGCTGCCGGTCGAGCTGTTCCGGTTGGTACACCCCAATCGGCGGACAGGAACGGCTGGCGCAGTTGAGCGTGAAATGAATGCGTTCATCAAGGCGCGGTAGGACCCAGTCCAGGCGCGGGTCGCCATCGGCAAACTGAGCGCCGGGCAGCAAGGGATGACCCCGATTGACGCGCAAAATGCCATGTTCGATGTCATCCAGAGAGAGCCGCTGCCCGCCTATCCGGTAAGCAGCCTGTCGGAAAAAGGTTAAGCCCGCCCAGCGTTCGCTCACCGAGCGCTGCACCCCCAGCGCAATTACGCCGTGCAGCACCAGTACGTTGTAGATGTTGATCCAGAAACTCATTTGCTGCGGTAATTCGGGAAGGTCGGCTGGATTAAAATGAGCCAGTCCGGCTGCCAGTTCCATGAAATCTTCTCGGAACAGCGGACTGGTGCGCAGGCGGGCATAGTCCACCCGGCTGCCGTCCGGGCTGACGGCTTCGCCGATCAGACGGTTCATCAACCCGCGCAGGGCTTCGTCCAGCGGTTGGGAAGGTGTAAGAGTCGGGGCGCGCCCGGTGGAATCATTCAAGACGCGGTCGGAAGGAGTGCCGGTTAACCGATCCAGGAGAAATTCGCGAATTCGAATCAGCATGGTTTCGTTTTATGGTACCTGCTGCGAGCCGAAAAGACAATCATTTGTGAAGTCCTGGTCAAGGTCAGTTGGGGATAGGTGCCACGCCGTCTTGCGGTGGATAGCGATGACGTAAGCACCCGCTAATCGGATGCCGGGTGTTGTGACACCTGACAGTGTGGGTGGGGGTTCCCCTTCCCGGTGTTGAATTCTCGACTTTGAACCGGGTCTCTCAAGGACAGGCGGGAGCGTTCAATCGGCCGGACTGGCAGCGCCCGCCAGAACCGGCTCATCACCGTTGAAACGGCGCAACTGCGGCCAGCGCCAGGTGATAAGACCCACCGCCAGAATGCAGCCAATCCCCCCAGTGATGATGGCGGTCGGCACACCGAAAGCCTGCGCAACCAGACCAGCTTCGATTTCACCCAGCTGCGGGCCTCCCATGAAGAAGATCTGGTTTATGCTCACCATGCGTCCGCGCAGTGCGTCCGGCGTTTGCAATTGGCGGATGGTATTGCGTAGCACCGTGGAAACGGCATCCGCCCCGCCGATCAGCGCCAGCGCGAGGAAAGTCAACCAGAACCAGCGCGAGAGACCGAAAACAATGGTGGCTGCTCCAAACACCAGCACCGCATCAAGCAAAATCATACCCTGCCGACGGAGGTTACTGCGCTGGGAGAGTGCCAGCCCCGCCAGTATGCCGCCGATGGACTGAGCGCCTGCCAGCCAGCCATATTCCACCGGCCCGACTCGCAGAATATCCTGCGCAATGAAGGGCAGCAGGGTGTTGGCCGAGGAAAAGAAGGTCGCCAGGAAGTCCAACAGCATGGAGGAGAGGATGATGGGTGAGTTGAGGATGAAGCGGATGCCCTGCCGGATGGCCGGCCAGTCTATCCCGCGGATGGGGCTGAGCCGTGCGGCTGATTGCTGGGGCACCTCTCCCATGGCAATCAGAGCGCCGATCACGGCAAGGTATGAAACGGCGTTGAAAAGGTAGGTGAATTCCTGCCCGGCGTAAGCAATCACCACACCGCTGAGCGCCGGGCCGACAATTGAACCGGTGGTCATCGCAATCGAGTTCAGGCTGAATGCGCTGGGCAGGTCTGCTTTGGGCAGCAGGTTGGGAATCAACGCCTGACGGGCCGGTGTATCAAAAGCGATGGCGGCGGCTTGCAGGGCGGTCAACAGGTAGATGTGCCACAATTGAATGACCCCAAAAGCCGTCAGCCCGGCCAGCGCCAGAGCCGTGAGCATCATCAGGGATTGGGTGGTCAGCATGACGCGCCGGCGGTTGTGGCGGTCGGCCACCAGACCGGCAAACAATGAGAGAAGCAGAATGGGCAGGAAGCGTGCTACACCAACCCCGCTGACCGCTACCGGCTGATCACTGAGGCTGCGGATGTGCCAGAACAAGGCCCATAACTGCATTTGTGAACCGGCTACCGAAATCAACATGCCGGCCCACAACAGGGCAAATTTGCGATGGTGTAAAGCAGGAGGCAGGTGGAAAACCGGCTTCATGGGTGGCTGGTATTGCTCTCAAAATCTTTTTGAACGCGCCAATCTTATCCCTAAATCCCCAGAATGAAAAGACCTGACGGATTATAATAACGCAGGCAGGCTGACCAATCCCACCCGACAAGAGGAGTTTACCGCGGCGCATGAACACCCCTTTTTCCTACCTGAGCCATCTGGAATGTTCCCATTGCGGGCAAACCTATGATGCCCATCAGGTACAGACCTTCTGTCCCATCTGCCAGACTCCGCTGCTGGCAGATTATGACTGGACTGCGGCTGCTGCTCATCTAAAGCGTGATCAATTTCAAGCCCGCCGCAAGGGAATGTGGCGCTGGCATGAGCTGCTGCCGGTGCGGGATGAAGCCCACATCGTGACGCTGGGAGAAGGAGATACGCCCATTCTGACTTTGGCACGGCTGGGGGATGAACTTGGACTTCAACGCCTGTACTTGAAAGACGAGAGCCTGAACCCAACCGGTACGTTCAAGGCGCGTGGGCTTTCGGCGGCTGTTTCGCGAGCCAGAGAATTGGGTGTGCAGCGGCTGACCATTCCAACCGCCGGCAACGCCGGCGGAGCCTTAGCAGCCTACGCTGCCCGGGCGGGCATTCCTGCTCAGGTATTCATGCCGGCGGATACCCCTCTTGCAAATATCGAAGAGTCGCGCATTACCGGGGCTGAAGTGACTCTGGTCGAGGGACTGATCAGCGATGCGGCGCGCCTTTCGGTGGAGGCGGCCCGCCAAAACGGAGCATTGGATGTGTCCACTTTCAAAGAGCCGTATCGCATGGAAGGAAAGAAGACGATGGGTTACGAAATCGCCGAGGCGTTTGACTGGCGTTTGCCGGATGTGATTGTCTATCCGGCTGGTGGAGGGATGGGGCTGGCGGCGATCTGGAAGGCGTTTGGCGAGCTGCGCCGGTTGGGCTGGCTGGAAGGAGATCACCTGCCGCGCATGGTGGCGGTGCAGGCAGCCGGCTGTGCGCCGGTTGTAGCGGCATTTGAAAAGCGGGCGGAGACTTGCGAGTTCTGGCAGAATGCTCATACTCAGGCCTCCGGTTTACGGGTGCCAAAGAGTTTTGGGGATCGTCTCATCCTGCAAACGCTGTACGAAAGCAACGGGCTGGCACTGGCGGTCAGCGATGAGGAGATGATGCGGGCGCAGCAACAACTGGCGCGTTGTGAGGGAATTTTCGCCGCCCCCGAAGGGGCTGCCAACGTGGCGGCTTTGCACCACCTGATCGAGAGCAACTGGTTAGCCGCTGATGAGCAGGTGCTGCTGCTGAATACCGGCACCGGTCTCAAGTACCTGCGTTGAGGTTCAGCGATGGCCGTTGCCGACGAAGGGGAAGTAGTACTGATACGGCGCGTTGACTTTTACCTCAACCAGAATCTCGCTGAGGATTTCCTCGCCGCTGCGAAGTTCTATCACGGCCCGGTGCATGCCCGGCGGTAAACCCGCGCTATTGACCGTCAGGTTGAGGGGAATTGTGCTGCCGGGTGGCAGGCTGCCGCTTTGCGGTTCAACCTGCAGCCAGTCGGCTTCCTGCCACAGCAACAGGTCATCCAGGTAAATATTGGTCGTGGCGGAGGTGGTTTGCAGGGAATACACTTGCAAGCGATGGGTTTGGCCGTCGGCAAAAGCCGATAAATCCACCTCCCGACGGCTATATTCACTTTCCCAACATTTGATGCCGCTGGTGGTTAGTTCCCAAACCACGTTATCGTCCATGGAAATCTGAATGAAATCGTTGGGGCTGCCGCATCCCTTAATTTGCAGGTAATAGCGCAGGAAAGCCCTGCCCGGCGGGATGGTGACCCTCTGTTCAAGCCAGCCTTCTTCGGGCTGGGTTGCTCCGCCAAACCATGCCCACCACTGACCGCTGTGCGGCAGTACCGTCCCGTATCCGCCGCAGGTAGCCACGCTGCATAAAGGGGTACCAAACAGGCGGGAGTACTGCTGCCACGGGCTTTCTGACGTAGTTCCCAGTTCGAAACCGCCATCTGCCAGAATGGACGGCTGACTGATTACCCGCTTGGCGACGGAAAAGAGGGTTTCCTGCCAGCCGGAATTCGAAAGGGTGAGCTGCTGAGCGGTTTGCTCACCGCCGAGTAATTCCACTTGAAGGACGCTCACGTCGGATTGCAGGCAGGGGTGGTCCGACATCAAATCAAAGTTTTGCACCAGGGTCTGGCCGGGTGAAAGGCTCACATTGGTTTCCTGAGCGACCATTCCAGGGGCGGAAACCATCAGACGGTAGTTGCCGGCGCTCAAAGTCAGGCGGTAGGTACCGTCGGCGGCGGTGGTGGTGATGCGGAGCGGCTGGCCGGGCATTTCGGCTGGATAAACGGTGATGGTGGCACCATGGATCGGCATAAAATGAGACACATTGCATTCCTGACTGCCGCGCACCAGCCCTTGCAGGTTTGCACTGGCCGTACAACGGCGTTGGGCTTCCTGCACGGCGGCCAGGGCGTTGATTTCACCCCAGCCGGCGGCGTAATTGGGCAGGTTGGTCGGTGTGGCAGGCGAGCCGTCGTCGTAATACACCGGGGTGGCGGTTTGTTCGATGATTGTTTCGGTGAGGGCGTAGTTGCCCACCAGACAGGGCGCCGCCTGCCAGATCAACGCTACCAACCCGGCCACATGCGGCGCGGACATGGATGTTCCGTTGAGGTTAGCGTAAGCCGTGTCTGTTCCGGCATAAGCCGAGCGAATGGAGACCCCCGGTGCCAGTACCTGCGGTTTGAGGGTGGCGAACCCCTGACGCGGGTTGATAGTGTCGGGATTGTCGGTTGGGCCCCAGTTGGAGTGGGCGGCATACTCGCCGTTGCTTTTACCGCTGGAACCCACCCCGGTCACATTGCCGTAACGCGCCGGGTTGCCAACCGTGTTCAAACCGGGCGGGAAAGGATAGCCGCATCCACCTGCATTGCCGTTGGAAAAAACGGGGTAAATGCCGGCCGCCAGCCAGGCATTGACCGCGTTTTGAAACCAGTTGTCATATTGTCTGCCGCAGTCTCCCCACGAGTTGTTGACCACGTGCGGACGCAGGTCGGGGTTGGGTTGGGTAGCGTCGGTACGGGTGGGCGCCAGCACAAATTGGGCGCAGGCCAGCAATTGAGCCTCACCGCAGGTGTTGCCTTTGCAGCCGCGGCAGGCGATCCAGTCTGCCCCCGGCGCCACCCCAATTTGATTGTTGCTGCCGTCCTTTCCGATCATGATCCCCATCGTATGGGTGCCGTGTCCGTTGTTATCGAGCGGGGCGCCTGTCAACGTATACGGATCGAACCAGTTGTAGTCATGGGAAAAGTTACCCCCGCCCAGATTGCCGCGGTAGGCGTTGATCAGGGCGCGGTGGGTGTAGTGCACACCGGTATCAATGTTTGCAACCGTCAGGCCGCGCCCTGTTACACCGATATTCCAAACCTGCGGAGCCTGGATTCGGCTCAGGTTATCTTCCACCGCCTGAACGGTGACCGGCAGGAAAAGGGGGCGCTGAGGATCGTGCAGGTAGATCTGGCGCGGGGCACGGATGGATTGAATCTCCGGATAATTCAAGACTTGCTGGAGGGTGGCCTGGTTCGAGCCTTCCACATAAATGGCGTTTTGAATCCAGAAGGACTGGAAACGCACCCCGCGGCGCTGCAGCTCTGTTTGAACGCGCGCCTGAGTCAGTTGAGCGGTGCGCGTCAGCTGCTCGTACACGTATCGGCCGCGTTCCTCCCAATCCATCCACATGGCGGGGGAGAGATCCACGCTCGTGTCAAAGGTGATCCAGTAGTCGGCGCTGCCTTCTTCCTGAATCTCCCGCAGGACTTCAATGTCCACCGGCGGCTGATCGTCGGTGAACATCGAATCCGCGCCAGCCCGAGGCGGAACTGCCAGCCAGCCGCTCAGCAGCGCAATCCAAACTGCGATAATCCAGAAGAAACCTGACCGCCCTTTCATTGATTCCCTTCTATAACTACTGTGATTAAACTGTAACACGCTTAAGGTGGATTTACCTTAAAAAAGTTGTAAATGTTTTTGACGGGTGATGCCCATGCTTAAAAAAGCCGTTGCAGAATTTGCAGCGGCTTTTGGTTGGGAAAACACCTTCCACTCAGGCGTATGCGAGTGCCTGATCCAGATCGCGGAGAATGTCTTCGATGTTTTCCACGCCGACCGAAAGGCGCACCAAACCATCGGTCAGACCGATTTTGAGGCGTTCCTCGCGGGGGACATTGGCGTGGGTCATGCTTGCGGGGTGTTGAATGAGGGTGTCGGTATTCCCCAGAGAAACCGCCAGAGTCATCATTTGCACATGGTTGAGCAGCGCTTCGCCAGCGGCCAGTCCGCCTTTCAATTCAAACGACATCATTCCCCCAAACGCGTACATTTGTTTCCTGGCCAGGTTGTAATCGGGGTGCGATTCAAGGCCGGGGTAGTACACCCGTGCCACTTTGGGGTGATCTTCCAGATAGCCGGCGACCTGGAGGGCGTTTTCGCAGTGGCGCTGCATGCGCAATTCAAAGGTGCGCAGTCCCTGACTGGTCAGCCAGCAGTCGAAGGGGGCTGCCGTGCCGCCCAAGGTTTTCAGCAGGCTGGTGAGCGGACCTTGAACCCAGTCCACATGCCGGCTGACGGCTGCCCCGCCGACAATTGTGCCGTGACCGGAGAGGTATTTGGTGGTGGAGTGCAGGACAACATCCGCCCCCAGCGAAAGCGGGCGCTGGGCATACGGGCTGGCGAAGGTGTTGTCTACAAACACCCATGCGTTGTGACGGTGGGCAATTTCAACCACGGCGCTTAAATCCACAATTGCCATGGTCGGATTTGCGGGAGTTTCCACGTAGGCCAGCACAGCGGTGGGATTTTGCTCAAAGGCCTGTTCCCAGGCGTGGGGGTGCAGGTCTCGCAGCCAGACGACCTTGATCCCAAAACGCGGCGCAATTTGATCCAGGAAGGTGAAAGTGGCGGCGTACAGGGCTTCCTGGGCAATGATTGTGTCCCCGGCTTTGACCCTTGCCAGAATAGAAGTAGTGATGGCAGCCATGCCGGTGGCAAAGACCTGACCAGCCACAATTTCATCCGGCTTGTGGTTGGGGTGGGCGCGGATCAGATCCAGTCCTTCGAGTGCAGCAATTTTCCCGGCCAGTTGAACCTGATTGGGATTTTTAATGCGGGTATAGGTGTAGCCGCTGTCTTCTCCCTTGAAGATGGCTGCGCCGGTAGCCACGTCCGGAAAGCCAAAGGTGGAAGTCTGGTAAATGGGAGAAACATGCGCGTGATAGGGATGTTCTCCCTCGTTAAAATGATTGACCAGTGTACCAATGCCCTGCCTTGAATCGAAGTGCCCCATTCGTTTCTCCTGAATAAGATTTGGTTGACGGGATGATATCCCCTAAAGGGGATTATATCCCCAAACAGGAATTTCGTTTCAGGATGGCGGGCATAATCGCCGGCAGACCTCTTCGAAGGTTTTTGAGTCAGCCAGGGCAAGCAGGGTATCAGCCGGTTGAATGACCGTACCGCCGCTGGGCATGACAAAATCGTTCTGGCGGGCGATCAGTACCACCAGAAAATCATCCGGCAGCCCCAGTTCCACAATGGCTTTACCCGCCATGGGGGAATTCGGGGGGACGGCCAGTTCTTTAAGTTCGCTCTTGAATCCACCAACGGGGGTGTACTCAATCGGGTAGATGCGTTTCGGTAAGGCGGGAGCATCCAGCTTCAGCCAGCGGGCTGCCGGTGTGATGGTTGTACCCTGCAACAGGACGGAGGTGAGCACCACGAAAAAGACGATGTTGAAAATCAATTCTGCCTGCGGGATTTGTGCTAGCAAGGGGAAAGTTGCCAAAATAATCGGCACGGCTCCGCGTAATCCCACCCACGAGACAAAAACTTTTTCAGGTAGGCTGAAACGGCTGCCGATGAGGGAGAGCAAGACACCTAACGGCCGGGACAGGAACATCAAGCCCGCTGCAATCAGCAGTCCGCTACCGGCTACGGCTGGCAGCCGGGATGGGAAAACCAGCAATCCCAGAGTGAGGAACATGGCAATTTGCATCAGCCATGCCAGCCCGTCATGAAAGCGCAGTAAACTGCGGCGGTGGATGAATTCGCGGTTGCCCAGCACAATGCCGGTCACATAAACGGCAAGAAAACCGCTGCCGCCAAGGATGTTGGTGACTCCAAAGGTCAGGAAAACGAGCGCAAGACTGAGCACCGGGTAAAGGCCTTCATACCCCAGGCGGATGTGATTGATCAGCCACCCCATCAGCCGCCCCATCACAACGCCGATGACGCCGCCAAGCAGCATTTGCAGAAAAAATAAGCTGATTAAGCTCAGCGCAGATTGCTCCGGGGATTGAATTAACTGGATCAGTCCAATCGTCAGGAAGATGGCCATCGGGTCGTTACTGCCGGATTCGAGTTCCAGCAGTGGTTTCAGGTTGCCTTTCAGGCTGATGCCTTTGGAGCGTAAAACCGAAAAAACGGCAGCTGCATCCGTGGAGGATACAATAGCGCCTAACAACAGGCCGACCAGCGGCGGTAAATCCAAAAGGAAGATGCAAATCCAACCGGTTATCAGAGCGGTGATTAAGACGCCCAGCGTGGAGAGCAGGATCCCCTCTTTCAAAACCGCCCGTACCTGCTTGAAATCCGTGTCTAAACCGCCGGAAAACAAAATCAAGACCAGCGCAATCACCCCCACAAACTGAGCAATCGCCGGATTGTCAAAGTAAATGCCACCTGGCCCATCGGAGCCGGCTAGCATGCCCAGACCAAGAAACAGCAGCAAGGCCGGTACACCGAACCGATCCGAAATTTTGCTGACCAGGACACTGATCAGCAAAAGACCGGCGGCTGCAATCAGAACATATTCATTCATCATTCCAATGAATTATACTTGCCCGCCGTTGGAGAGCCAACAGGATGACACCTGACAGAAAAGGGTCAAGGTCGTTCGTTCGGACGCGATGCTGGAAATTCAGCTGGTCTAGGCTCCGCCGGCGCCGTAGAAATTCGGGTCGGTGGGGGTTTGCCCGGAAGGATCCCACACATAAACCCAGTCGCCCTCTCTTGCCCAATCGAACAGCCACTTCGAATCGCCGATGGATAAATTGACACAGCCGTGTGTCCCGGCATACCCGAACAGCGTACGCCAGTAAGCGCCGTGCAGGGCGCGCGCCTGATCAAAGTACATAGTCCACGGCACATCCTGCAGGTAGTAATAGTCGGAGCGGTCGGCTTCAAAAGCGCCGCTCATGGTTTCCAGTTCTTTTTTCTGGTAAATCTGGTGCAGGCCGGGGCGGGTGAAGAAGGGTTCGCCCCCGCTGGCGATGAGCGTGGCAAAAACCAGCTGACGGTTTTCATAAACGGCAAGGGTTTGTTCAAAGAGATTGACTTCAATCCAGCGGTCGTTGGTCACACCTTCGGGGGGTGTGGGGTTGACCATCACCTGGCGGATGTAACGGCGCTCGACCCACTCGTTTACGCCGATCATGAACCAGTCGGTGTTGTTGGCTGATTGAACGGCGTAAATTGGGACGACATTTTCACGGTAAAGGGTCTTGCCGGTGGTTGGAGCGTTGTAACCGGGAGCAGACCTGACTTCGACGGTGTCCATGATCCAGCCAAAGTTGTGCTCCGGGGTTCGTTTGAAAATCAGGCCCTGGAAAGAGGAATACGCCACCGGCGAGGCGCGCAGCCATTCACCGGAACGCAAACGAACCCACGGCTTATTATTGTAGTACTCCACGGCGATATAGGAAACATAGCGTAACTGGCCCGGGTCAATAAAGCGGGTTGGGTTGTTGCCGCTGACGGCATCCTCAAACGTGGCGTACAGGGGAACTTTTTCATTTTCCGGCAGGTTGATACGGGCAATGTTGACCGGCGCGCGGGTCAGATCCGGGGCGGGGCGATAAGCCGGCAGCGGCGCATCGGGATAATGGTAGGCGGTGGTCTGGGCCAGTTCGGTCAGGCGTTGTGCCGGGCCGAGCGGCAGGCAGTCCTGCGGTTCTTGCAGGTAGACCCCCGGCAGACAAAGCGGCTTGCCAGCGGATTCGGCCGTTATTTGGGGAAAAAAGGATTCTGCCTGTGCGGGGGTGGGTGGTACGAACCCCAGCAGCAATCCCATCCATACCAGTAAGAGCAGTTTTTTCATCTATGCCACGAGACCGTTCTGATCGGAGATTGAATGATCGTAAATGGATTATACCATGCGGGAAAGGTTGAGTTTTCGGACTGGAATACCTCTGCCGTTATCGTTTTTATCTTTTGGGTGCTTTGGAGCGCTTTTCGAGGTATTCCATAAATTGTGCAAATTGATCGTCGGGGATAAATTGAATCCATAATCCTAATTGGATCATTCTTCGGAAGAAGATTACATATTTTTCGGGGTTAGAGAGTGCTTCTAGCAAACGGTTGATCCAGTTGGACAATTTACCGAAAAGAGCAAGTAAAGGCAGAAGAGGTATGGCAATCAGAATGACAAGCGGGGAAACCATGATTAAAAGAACAAAATGGAGAATTCTACTGAGTAGATAAAATGGACTTAGAAGCCAGTCGGCAAGGGCGTTGGAATCAGCACAAAACCTGCTGCGGTAGCGGTAGGCGGGGATATTAATCACCCATATAATCCCGCAATATCCGATCAGCAAAGCAAAAAAAGCAAAGAATAATCTTAGCTCATCCGAAAGGGACACGCTATAGGGCCTCTTTTTAATGGATATCGTAAAAGAGACTGAATATCCCCTGACTTGGGGTAATTATACCTCATACAAAAGGAGGACAAAAATTAGGGGTTGAAATGAGCATGAGATAGTAGTATTATGATATTGATGATAAAAATAGTCAACAACTCGACTGGGTTATTATCCATATATTGACGAGAGACACGCGGGGATGAACCCGCGTGTTTTGATTCTCCACCCCTGCTCCATTCCCGATCCACAGCAAAGTCGAGCATCTCAACTTTCTCACAGTTGAGAGGGCTATTCCACCCTTGTTCAGAAAAATGGAGGTTCCTATGCCGTTTACCGATCATTCCGATCTGTTCGGCGCCGTCCATGAGGACGGCATCAACCGGCTGGTGCGCCACATCATGCGCCAACGTCCCTCGCTGTTCAATTACGCAACACCCTTTTTTCACAACAATGCGGGATTGTTTTGCGTAAAGTTCGAGGTGGATGAGAGGGTGTTGAAGGCGAAAAATCCGCTGTTTACCGAGCAGGAACCCTTGCCCATTCTGGGGGCGCCTGTGCCAATTGGTTTGAACTTTTGTCTGCAATTGACCGATGCCCAGATTGATTTTCACCCCGGAAATGTTTTTGGGCTGCCGCCGGAACTGGGGGTGCTGCCGGCTCAGCGGTTTGCCCTGCGCCTGAAAGGCTGTATGGGAATTGACTGTCCATCAAAGGAGATCATTGACGAATTGCTGCCACTCATCGAACGTTTCCTGGTTTCTCAGCAGCAACTGGCCATCGGCGAAACCAAAGAACGCGTTCCGGGGATCTCCACTCACTACACTCCCCCCGTGGCAGCAGTGGATAACCGTGAAAGACCCCGCACCATTCCCCTGCCAACCCGCCAGCTGATCTGCTTCTGTCTGGAACTGTTTGCTGTGGGACATTTTGAGTGGGGTAGCGTACCCGGCTCCCAGCAAATCTGGCTCAAAACCCGCCTGGACGGTCTGGAAATCGTGGACATGCAACCCAACGACATGGAAAGCGCCATCGAATGTTACCTGACCACCGTTCTCAAGCTGGGCATCCTGCCGCGGCTGATCATCCCGCTGGAAAAAATGGTGCTGGACGTCAATAAGGAATTTCAGGAAATGGGTTTGACGCTCGGCAGGATCGTGACGCTGCAACCCTCTGCTGTTCCGGCGGATGTGCCCAACAACCCGGCGGTTGAAGAGGATCAGCTCAAAGCATTTATGAAATTGATCATCACAGGAGGTGCATAATCATGGCTGACCTGACCGTTGCCGTATCCGAAAGTGCTTTTCAGCGTTTGTTTGTGGTGCTGCGCGATAGCATCCGTTGGGAAGCACAGGACAGCACCAGTTTTGGCCCGTTTACCGCCGGCTATCATGTCAAGGGGCATCTGGAAGGGGGCAGTGTGGATTTCCGCTCCGACAATTCGGTGCTGGTGGATGAACTGGATGTGCGCTGGGATATGTTTCAGTTCACCCTTGGGCTGGATATTCCCGAAATTTGCGTGGGCGGCGGATGTATTGATATGCCGTGGCCGTTCCCGGATATCTGTCTGCCGCGCTGGTGTGTCTTTTCCGCCAACCCGGATGTGTCCATCTCACCGGATCTGGCCGCTTTTGTGGCGCAGGAATTGAGCGTCGCCGGACGTCCGGTGGTGCGCTATTACGATGCCAGTATACCGCCGCCGTTGATTGACCCCTGCGGCTTGTTGAGGGATTTACTGGTGAACGCCAGCGTCATTGATCCCTTTCCTGACCATAATCAGTGGCATATTTTCCTCAACCCGGATTTCATTGACCTTGACCTGTTCGACTTTGCCGACATTGTCGGCAACCTGATTGAAAACGCGCTGACCGCCGCAGTGACGGCGCTGTTGCCCGGCGGCTGGGTGCGCGATTTGATTCTCGCCATCATCGGCGGTATTGCCGATTTCATCCGCTGGCTGCTGGATATCCCCGATGAAATTGACGAGTGGCTGAGCGATTTGTTCAACATCAGTTTTGGGTTGGGAGACCTGCTCATTCAACTGGTGGGTGAATTCTTCGGGGCGTGTGTGCCGTTGATCCGCGTGGATGACCCGCTGGAGGTACTGGCAAAAGAAATCAGTACTTCGGTGCTGTTGAGCGGTTCGCCGGTTGAACTGGTGGCGGTGACCGTTCCGGTTCGCAATCTATCTGTGCGGGTAGATGATGTCGAAATGGTCGTGCAAGCGGATGTTGGAGGTTAAGCGATGACTAGTAATCAAAAACAAGCCACATTGAACCGGGCGTTATTCGCTCAACGCTCTTTCGATAGCACCCAAATCAGCGTGCTTTCTACCTTGATCCATCACTTCCAGGAAGCGGGGGATTACGAGGTGTTCATCAGCCGCACCAACCGTACTCCACTTCGTCTGGTGGTCACGGTGGTGGATGGGGATGCTCCGTATCAGCACAATCTTGATCTCTCTACGCTTAAGAATCCAACAGAACGGGATTGCTGCCGCGAGGATGCCGACCTGCGGCTGCACACCGGTGGGGTGCTGGGTTTTTACAGCTCACGAGGCGTTTCCACCTTTCAGGTTCGGATTATTCGGCTGGGTAGCAAGGAAAAACAGGTGCTCCTGAATCACGCTGAACAAATTCCGGCGGGTGACTTTTTTACGGTCACTCCTCTGCGTCCCGGCGTTTACCGTGTTGCCGATCTCTTGAACAAAGCTGAGATGGCGCTCAAAGTGGTGATGCCGCCCTTGCCGGAGCAGGGAAAGGTGGAAAAGGGCGCCAAAGCCAAAGGCGAGCGGCCGCCCTCCACATACCGCCCCGATCAACCCTTGCTGGTTTCGGTGGGTAAAAAAGGTTTTGACCGCCGCGAAGCCAGTTTATTATCCGGTCAAACGCTGGTCTTTCAGGTGCAAAGCGCTGCCAGACTGCGAGTTGTACTGGAAAAAGAGGACGAAGCGGTTACTTCACCGCCCAAAAAACGCCCTGACAAGCCAACTCGGGCAAAAAAGCAATCCTGAGCAGTCTACTTTAGCCGTTCGGCAAACTGCTTGCGAAATTTGCTGACTTTGGGCTGAATAACCACCTGACAATACCCGGCGTAGGGATTCTTCTCGAAATATTCCTGATGATATTCCTCCGCCGGGTAGAAGGCCGTGAAAGGCACTACCTCGGTCACAATCGGCTTTTGCCAGATGCCTTCCTGATTCAACTCGGCGATCAGGTTTTCAGCGGTTTGACGCTGTTCCTCGTTATGATACAGGATGATCGAGCGGTATTGGGTGCCGACATCGGCTCCCTGCCGGTTGCGGGTGGTGGGGTCATGCACCGAGAAAAATACTTCCAAAATCTCGCGGTAGGAAATGATCGCCGGGTTGAAGGTGACCTGTACCACCTCGGCGTGTCCGGTCAATCCGGTGCAGACCTGTTCGTAACTGGGCGCAGTCGTCTTACCGCCCGCGTAACCGACCACTGCGTCTTCCACGCCTTTCAGGTGGGCGAAAATGGGTTCAAGACACCAAAAGCAGCCGCCTCCCAGGGTTGCCACTTCCAGATTTTCGGATGGGTTCATGGTTGTTCCTCCTGTTTCGATTATCGTTAAAGGGGCTTTGTTTTACCAGTGGAAAAGTTCGTTTGTAAAAGGTTTACCTCACGGGTGGGTTACCAGCGGCAGAAAGAGCGGATAGGAAGTCAAAAACCAGGGGGTTGCGGCAGGATCGCTGGTAAAAAATTGTAAAAGCAACCGGGCTACTTTTAACCGGCCGGCGTCCGAGGGGTGAGTACAATCGCTCACCAGATCCTCCGGCAGCCAGACAAAACCATCCTCGCGGGGGTTGATGCCGTCAGCCCACAGATAGGCTGCCCACATCAGGTAGGGCGCGCGCACCGCTCCGCGTTGAGGGTCGTAATTTAAGTCCGGCGTGCCGCTGATTTGTTCCTCGATCAGCCACTTGACGGCAAAACCGCTTTCAAATGCGGCCGGCTCCGGGCTGAGCCCGTTCCAGTAGGTATAGGAACGGGTGCGACTGGAAAGAAAGACCATTTTGACTTGCGGGTACTTAACTTTTAAATTTTGGACAATGGTGGTCAGGTCGGCTTGCAGGGTTTGGGCTTTTTGGGGGAAGTTTCCACCGCCGGTGCGGGTCAGCTTGAGCCAGACTACCTGAACCTGCTGGGGTGATAAACCGGCGGATTCCAGGCGTTGGTTGACCACTTCCCAGGTTGGTGAATCGAGACTCAGCCAGTACTCCGCCGTCTGACCGGCCTGGGCGCCGTTGACCAGTACCAGATGCGGATTCAGGCGGCTATCGGTCATCGCCAGGCTGCGAAAGGTGGAAAATTCCATTGCCGTATTCGACATACCCACCGAAATCATCCCAATTTTGCCGTTGCGAAAATCGGGACTGCCGTTTGAATCCAGCGGGACAATCTGCTGAGCAATGAGCCTGCCGGCAAGCCGGTGAGCGGCAGGGGGCTGGTTTTCGCCGTTGGGGTACAGGCCGCCCGTAAAACCGGTCGGGTTGCCGTCCATGCGGATGTATTCATGGTTGCCCAAATCGGTGAGAGGCAGACTGACCGGCAAAAAACTGCCCGTACAAAGCCTTTCCTGCGGAAGACGATTGAGGGGCGGGGCGGTAATTTTTACGGCGCTGGCCTGCCCGGCCTGAACGAGAAGCAAAACCCCGACTGCAATCCACAGGATGACGGCGTGAAATTGTCCTTTTGAGGTCATATTTGGTTCTTTATACACCGGATGACCCGCTTTGGCAACCTGCCGAGGGTTCAATTGCTTTCTGCAAATCTTCAGCCCGTTCCGTCCAAAATTCTCTCGATTTGTTAAGAAATAATCCATTGATTTTGTTGTATTATGAAATTGAGCAAGTCAGGTTTTATTAATTGAGGGTTCACAAAATCTCTTCTCGTTTAGGGGTAGGGGTAAACGGGGTGGTCATCGCCGTTGACCAGACGAAGGGAGATTTTTTATGTTTAAGTACCTTTTCAAATTCAGTGTCCTTATGGCTGTAATCAGCCTGTTGGCGGCCTGCACAATCACCTTCATGCCCCCTCATCCCCTCAATGATCTGGCAGCCAATTTTCTGCTGGCGATTGCGGTGGATCCCCAGGGTACAAAACATATCGTCGGCGAAGATCCCACTACCCATCAACTTGTCTATCTGCGTACCAGATTGGGCATAATCGAGGATAAGCAGCCGATTCGTCTCATAACGGGTTGGTGGCCGGCCGCTCCTGAAATCGGTGTGCTGGCTGATGGGACTGTAATCCTTGCGTGGTACGAAAAGTATGACGCTTCATCCCCAAAGTACCGCATTTGTATCAAGATTTATCCCTCATCAGTGGATGTTGTCTGTACTCCAGATTTTTCTGACAATCCCCCGGATAGTTTCAGCCCGATAGTCAAGGTCATCACCCGCGGCAGTACCGGCTATGTGATCTATTCAAAACAAGAAGGTACTCAGTACACGCTGCGTTATGAGAAAGTGAGCGGTGGAAGTGAAAGCGGAAAAGTGAACTCGGAAAGCTCCGACCCGATGGTTAGAACGGTTGAAGGTGTGGTTGATTCGGCCGGCTACCTGCATGTGATCTGGTATGCCAGGGGCGCTCCGGGCACCGGCCGTGTTCTGTATGCCTCCAACCGTACCACCGATGGTAGCGGAAACATGACCCAAAAACGCATCTTGCTGATCGCCGATAGCGACCTGCTCAATCCGCCTGCCATTACCACCTACTCAACAGCCGGCAGTGAGCGGGTTGCGTTTGCCTATGTCAAGGATAATTCCGGCAGTGATGATGAGATTTACCACCAGAACATCAAAGTGGACAACACCGATTGGAGTGGGGAAATGAAATTGACACTGTCCGGCGGTGCCTATCGGCTGGGGGATGTGCATCTGGTTGGGGTGAACAATGCCTACCTGATCGGCTTTTTGAGGAACAACACCATTTCGGCTACTTCCGAGGTTTGGCTGCGGGATGCGGCGAATATGATTACGCAAATCACCAATAACACCTATTCGGAACGCGAACTGGAGATGGTGCCGGCCGGCGGAGGTTTTGTGATGGCTTACAAAAGGCAGCCCCAGTCCAGCGAACCACGGCAGGTGTTTATTTATGACCCGATCAAAGGGGAGCGTCTGATTTATTCCGAATCATGCAGTTCGGATAATTCCGGCGGAGAGATGGCCGCCAGTGGTGAGGTGGTTGCCGGGGTGTGGGCGCAGTGTGACAGGGTATGGTTCAGCGCCAATGCTGAGCTGGTTTACCTGCCGCTTGTCAGAAAATAAAAGGGGAAGGCTGCGCCGACAAGCCGGTTGGCAGAGAAATCAACCTCAGCCGATTGCCCCGTGAAGATAGGCGCAAGTCAGCTCGTGTTGCGGGTTGGAGAAAATGGCTGACGCTTCGCCGCACTCGACCATTTCACCAAGGTACATAAAGACCAGATAATCCGCCAGCCGGCGGGCCTGCCGAACCGTATGGGTTACCAGCACGATGGTGTACTTTTCGCGTAGTTCCAGCAGACGCTGTTCGATGTTTTGTGCTGAAATCGGATCAAGCGCAGAGGTTGGTTCGTCGGCGAGGATGATCTCCGGTTCCACTGCCAGCCCGCGTGCCAGACACAGGCGTTGCTGCTGCCCAATGGACAGGCGGACGGCCGGCTCCCGCAGCCTGTCCTTGACCTCCTCCCACAGCCCTGCCATTTCCAGATAATGCCTGACGGCCCGGTGCAAGTCTTTTCCGTCCGCCATGCCGTGAATGCGCAGTCCGTAGGCGACATTGTCGAAGATGGACATGGGCAATGAAAAGGGCCGTTGGGCAAGCAGACCAACTTTGGAACGGATGTCAATGGGATCAACTTGCGGGTCGTAAATATTTTGACCGTCTATAAGAATTTCGCCTTTAATGGTGACGTGGTCGCTCAATTCCAGAAAGCGGTTGATACTGCGTAAAAGGGTCGTCTTACCGCAACCCGACGGCCCCATGATCGCTGTAATCTGACCGCAGGGAATATCCAGATGAATATTTTTTAACACCAGTGTGTTGCCGAAAGCAACGTTGAAATTCCGGATGGAGATACACTCGGCCATGTAGCACCTATCGAACCAGATACTTGTTGAAGCGAGAAATCAGCCAGCGGCTGATGAAACTGAGGACCAGGATGATGATGGTCAGCACTAAGGCGGAGGCGTAGGCCCGCTGCTGGACGGCGGGAAATGGTGTGCCCAACTGGAAAAAGACCGCCAGCGGCAAAGAAGCGGCCGGCTCGAACAACGATGTGGGGAGGTGGTCGGTGTAACCGGCAGTGAACAGAACCGAAGCGGCATCGCCAATCCCGCGCCCGAAGGCGAGCAGGACAGCGGTGATCAGGCCGGGAAGAGTCTGACGGCTGATCACTTTGAGAGTGGTTTCCAGGGGGGTGGCGCCGACTGCCAGTGAAGATTGCACCAGCTCTTCCGGTGTGGTGCGGATGAACTCGTCCATGCCGCGGATCAGAATGGGCAGTTCCAGAAAGGCTAGCGTGATAATGCCGGCCAGTAACGATGTCCGCAATCCCAGCGAGAGCATGATTAGAAAGCCGAACACGCCATAGACAATGCTGGGAATGCCCCATAATACATCCAGTGCCAGGCGGATGAGAGCAGCGCGGCGGGTTTTTTGATGGAGATAGGTGGTCAGGTAGAAAACCACCGGCAGACCAGCGATCAACGCCAGGAGGGTGCCGCCGGCTGCCAGATAAAGTGAGCCGAGGATGGCGTTGAGGATGCCACCTTTGCCGCCAAGGTAATAACCGCCCTGCGGCGGCTGGCTGATCAGTTCCCAACTCAACACCGGCATCCCCTTTATCAGGAGTGTTGCCAGAATCCAGCCCAAAATCATAACAACCGAAATCAAAGCCAGCCGCATCAAAAAGAGGAATGCGGTTTCTTCAATCCGCCCAAGCCGACGTCGAAGGCGGCTTTGGGGGTTCATTGGAGCATTCTCCGTAATGCCAGTGAGGAAAGAATGTTAAAACTCAGCACGATGAGCAGCAAAAACAAAGCCGCCGCCATCAGCGCCGAGTCGTACAGCGGGATGGACATCATCTCACCGTAATTGTTGGCGATCAACGCGGGGATTGGATAAGCCGGGTCAAACAGAGAGCGCGGCAGAGCGGCAACATTGCCAACCACCATCAAGACCGCCATGGTCTCACCCAACGCCCGCGAGGTGCCTAAAATCAATGTAGCAATCAAGCCGCTGGTTGCTTTGGGCAAAACAACGTACCTAATGGTTTGCCAGCGACTGGCGCCAACCGCCATGGACGCCTCGCGCAGCCCCACCGGTACTGCCAGCAGAATTTCGTACATGATGGCAATCAGAATTGGGGCGATCATAATCGCCAGAACGATGCCGGCAGATAAGATGCTGAAGCCGGTCGGGTTGCTGGACTGGAACAGGCCGATGCCCGGAAAGGCGCGGCTGAATAACGGCGCAACAGTGGTTTGCACTACCGGTACGACTACCAGCACCCCCCACATTCCATAAATAACCGAGGGAATACCTGCCAGAATATCGAGTACCGGCTTGATGACCGTACGAGTCAGCGGCCGGGCATATTCTGCCAGATATATCGCCGAAAACAAACTGAGCGGCAGCGCAAAGGCTATTCCCAAACCGGTTGTCCAGAAGGTGCCGAGGATAAACGGCAGCAGGCCGAACAATCCCTGATCTGGTTTCCACACCCGGCCGGTGAGGAAATCCGGCAAGCTGACTTTTTGCCATAACGGTAGTGAACGCTGCACCAGCATTGTCACAATGGCAAATAAGACCAGAAAAATAAAACCGGCTGAAATGGAGAACAACCGCCGGGCAATGCGGTTACGCTGCTTGCGAACCCCTGTTCGGCTTTCAGGCCGTTTTGCCCATCCGGCGGCTGTATTCATCGGCAGTTCTCCGCTTCGCGGCAGCCTATGGCTGATCGTCCAGACGAGCGCGCATCTCCTGTATCCGGTCGGGGTTCAAGGGGATGTAACCATTCGGTTCAACATAAGCCTGTCCCTCATTGAGGATCCAGTGGATGAAATCCCGCACGCTGCCGGAAGGATTGCCTTTGGTGATGATGTACAGGTCGCGGGCAGGCGGTGAGGGATAGCGCCCGTCGGCGACTGCCTGTCTTGCGGCTGATTTATCGGTAAAGATTTCGTCCGGGTCAATGAAGCCGTTGCCGTTCAGGTCAAGCGGCATGATGACCACCCCGCTGACCGGTTTTTGGGTTTCGGCATCGAACACATAGTTGAGGTTGTTATAGCCGATTGCCAGCGAATCCCTGATCACGGCTTCAAGAATGCCGGGATCGGAATTGACCCCAATACCCAAAAGGTCGCTCTGCTTTTTGCCGGCAATGTAAAGCGCCCACATCTCGGCTGCCCCGGCCGAATCGGAGCGGGTAAAGACGCGGATTTGATCGGTGATCTCCGGCATGCCCAACACCTCTCCCCATGTGGTGATTTCACCGGTGATGTAAATACCGGCCAGGATTTGGGGGTTGAAGCCTTTTTGCAGAATCTGGTCAAGGTACGGGTTGGCGGCGTTGAGGGTGCCAAAGACGGCATCGCGTGCTACGGCGATTGGAAAAGCGCCCTGGTTGAGTTCCTCCGGTGATAATTCGCGTGAGACCATGCCGATATCTACCGCCCCGGCCAGTGTATCGGAAACACCCTTGCCCGCCCCGCCGGCGGTAACATCAATACGCACCCCCGGATTGTTTTTTTGATAGGCATCTGCCCATTGGGTCATTAATGGATAGAGGGCAAATGCGCCGGAAACTGCAATGGTTTCCTGCTTTGGGCTGCTACTGCCACAACCCGTCAACAAGAGGCTGGTTAGGAGAACTGAAAGAACCCACCGGGGGATTGGATTTATTTTACGGATCATTTGAATCCTCCTGACTGGAAAGGAGCAAAGACCGGCGCTGGACAATGCTGGCAAGGGTGGTGTTATCCAGAATAGCCGTTATTGCGTCGCGCACATCCGCCATCACCATACGCAGACCGCAAGATTTTTCGTCAGGGCAGTCGCAAGGGGCGTAAGCGGTTTTGCTGACGCAGGTAACCGGCGCCAGCATGCCGTCCAGAATACGGATGATGCTGCCGATAAAGATTTGTTCGGCAGGTTTTGCCAGTTTGTAACCACCGCCGGGGCCTTTCTGAGTGTGAACCAGACCAGCATTCCGCAGCGGGATCATGATCTGCTCCAGAAACTTGACCGGGATGTTTTCTTTCTCCGCCAGCGCCTGTAGTGAAATCAGTGGCTGCGGCTCCTTCGCTCGTTCCGCTAAGTGCAGCAATGCCCGAATGCCATATTCGCCACGCTTGGAAAGCCGCATAACACGTCTCCTTTCCCTAAGCCACAGCCACGTCCTGCCGGCCAGCCCATCTTTTCAGAAAAATACCCTAGTAAATCTATAGGTTAAATAAAGTATAGCAGGATAAAGAAAGGAATTCCACCCTCAATGCTTAGAAATTGTTTATAAAACAAGTACTCTATTTTGCCAGAACTCAATTGGAGCGGATGGCAATCCCCCGTCCGGTGTAAGCCGTAGCAAAACGTTCTGCCGGGATTTGAGCCGCGACCTGCAGTGCCGGTGTGCGCCCAGAGGGGTTGTGCAGTACCAGCGCAGCCACATCGTTTTCTTCCACCCATGCGCCAAACACCAGCACGAGATGACCGCCGCATTGGGTGATGGCCCGGTTTGTTCCGATTTCATGGGAAACCGAGGCAATGATCATCCCGCCGCCAGCGAGGATGGCTAAAAACTCTTTGAGGGCGAGCGGCCGGGCTTCAGCAAAGAAGCCTGCCCGGCGGATGAGTTCGGCCAGGGCGGTGTGCAGCCAGCCACGTTCGGCACGGCTGCCATCCGGTCGTTTTTCGCTCAGGTATCCGCCCAGGCGGACGCCGCGCCTTGCCCATTCGATCAGCGGCTGCCGTTCACCCCCCAGAGCCTCGACCGCCATTTTGACACAGGCGGCTCCGCAGGTGCGGTTTGTCCAGTAAAGGTATTCTTCCAGTGTGTATGCACCGCTTTCGCCCCAGTGGGGGTCGAGGGCCGGGTTCAGACCTTTTTCAAAAAAGGCGTTCGCCAGCCATGGGCTGGCAATTTGGGCGTAATACGGCACGCAATAGGGGACGGTGATCAGGCTGGCGGACAAGGCAGGCGGGTCAATTCCTTGATGAATATGGAGAAAGTTGGTCTACAGATGGACTTTTCCTCGACAGGGGGGAAATTTTCCCCGCACCTGTTCAGGAACAATTTTGCCTACTGAAGGCTTTTGCGCCCCAGCCCGGTGATGATCCACACGATCCCAAAGAAAGCGGTGCAGGTTAAAACAATTGCCGCGCCGGAGGCAATGTTGAGGTAGTACGAGAGATACAGCCCAGTGATGCCGGAAAGTGAAGCGATCAGGGCTGCCAGAGCCATCATCACCGGCAGGCGACGGGTGAGCAGTGAGGCGGCCGCCGCCGGGGTGACCAGCATGGCGACCATCAGGGCGACCCCCACAGTTTGCAGGGAAACCACAATGGCAATCGCAATCAGCACCATCAGCAGATAATCCAGCAGCCGAGCCGGGAGGCGCAGGGTGGCTGCCAGGACGGGGTCAAAGGAGAGGACGACAAATTCCTTGTACAGCAAAAAGATGATCAGCAGGATGGCGGCTCCAAAGGCGGCGGTCAGGAGCAGGTCGGGTGTACGCACGCCCAGGACATCCCCAAACAGGAAATGGGCGAGGTCAGCCGTGTAACTGCGCACCGAGGAGATCAGGGCAATGCCGAGCGCAAACATTCCGGCAAAGATGATTCCAATTGCCGTGTCTTCCTTAATGCGTGCGCTGCGGCTGATGGTGCCAATTCCGAGGGCGGCAAAAACGCCGGTCAGCAGCCCCCACCAGAAGAGCGGCCCGCGTGCCCCCCCGCCGAGCAGGTAGCCGACGGCAACGCCCGGTAAAATGGCATGGGCGAGGGCATCACCAAAGAAAGCCATGCCGCGCAGGACAACAAACACACCCACCACCGCGCAGACGATCCCTACCAGCACAGCGGCCAGCATGCCGCGCTGCATAAAGGCGTACTGCAAGGGTTGCAGCAAGATTTCAAAAATGGTCATGCTCTCCCTCGTCGCAGCAGGTATCCCCCAGTGCGATCAACCCTTCCCGCGATGGAATCAGGCGGAGATGACCGCCGTAGGCTGTCAACAGATGTTCGGGAGTGAAGATTTGTTCCCCGGTTCCAAGTCCGATCAACCGGCGGTTAAGCAGCATGACGCGGTCGAACCGTTCAGCAGCGGTTTGCAAATCATGCAGGGCGACCATAACGGTCACACCCTGACCGCGTAGAGCGTCCAGAATGCGGAAGAGTTCTTCCTGTGCCGGCAGATCCAGTCCGGTGAACGGTTCATCCATCAACATCAATTCGGCTTCCTGCGCCAGGGCGCGGGCAATGAACATGCGCTGCTGCTGTCCGCCGGAAAGCTGGCCAATTTGACGGTTTGCGAGCTCCTGCAAACCGACCGTTTCGAGAGCGCGTTTGACAATCTGCCGGTCAGCCGCCGTGGGACGGCGCAGCAAACCGATTTTACCAACCCGCCCCATCATCACCACATCGCTGACCCGCAGCGGAAAGTTCCAATCCACCTGATTGCGCTGCGGAACATAGGCAATGCAGATGTGGCCATCCGGTTCGGAACCGGCCACCTCTACCACACCGTTGGTGGGGCGCAGTACACCGGCAATCACCTTGAAGAGGGTGCTTTTACCCGCTCCGTTCGGGCCGAGCACCGCCAGCCGCTCACCACGCCGCAGTTCAAAGGTGATGTCGTCCAATGCCCGACCGGATTCATACTGAACGGTCACATTTTGCAGGCGCAAAATTGGTTTCCCGGCTTCATGGGCATGAAGCCGGGGCAGGATGACCAGTTTTGACTTCTCTAAATTACGAAACAGACCCATTCAAGCGGCTTTCACTTTAAAGCGTTGACCATCTGGCTTACATTATACCGTAAGTAATCCAGATAAGTCGCCGCCTCCCCGCCGGGTTGGGAGAGCGATCCGTGATACAGGCCAACCAGCTGAATGCCGGTGTCTTCGGCAACCCGCTGAGCAAGATTGGGATTCACGGTTTTCCCGACAAAGACGGCTTTCACCCCAAATTCGCGAATGGCATCCTCAATGGCGGCGATTTCCTGGGCGGTGGGCTGGGCGGCGGTGCTGTAACCGGGGATGATTGCGCCAATTTGCTCAAAGCCGTAGCGCTCTGCAAAATAACCGAACAGCAAGTGATCGGTGACCAGTTTGCGGTTTTCGAGAGGAATCTGGGCAACCTGTTCGCGAATCCAGGCGTCAATCTCATCGAGCTGCTTGAGGTAGGCTTCGGCATTGGCGCGGTAAGCCGCTTCACCGGCCGGGTCGGCTGCCGTCAGCGCAGCGCGGATGTTTTCCACCCATATTTTGACAAGATTGGGATCTGTCCAGGTGTGCGGGTCACCGCCCTCGTGAGCGTGATCTTCACCTTCGTGAGCATGATCTTCACCTTCGTGAGCATGATCTTCACCTTCGTCGCCGTGTTCATGATCGTGTGCGCCGAAATCTTTCAGTTCGATCCCGTGCGAAACTTCCACCACCCTGTCGGCTGAACCGGCATTCTCGATCAGGACGTTCAGAAATTCCTCCAGGCCGGCGCCGTTGACAAACACCAGTTGGGCATCGGCCACTTTAGCCAGATCCTGGGGAGTTGGTTCGTAGGTGTGGACATCGCTTCCGATGGGCAGCAGCGTAGTCACCGAAACGCGCTCTCCGCCGACGTTTTTGACCACATCGGCGACAATCGAAGTGGTCGCCACCACTTGAAAGGGTTGCGGCTGACCAGCCGCCGGTGGAGGAGTGGATGTGGCAGCCGGTGTGCAGGCGCTCAGCGCAAGCGTCAGAACGAGCAGAAGGGGTAATAGAATCTGTTTCATCGCGTTCTCTCCTTGATTGAAAATAGTAATGATAATCATTTTCATTTAGTGGCATATAAAAAAATCAGGCATGACAGAGCGGACAAACACCAAACAATTGCAGCCAGTGTTCCTTCACCTGATAACCGGTTGCCTGTTCAACCCGGCGTGTCAGCGGATCAAGATCATCCCCCGCAAACATCTCCACCCGCCCGCAGCGCGTGCAGATTAACAAGTGCTGGTGGCCTTCAAAGGCGCGCAGGTAGCGGTGGCAGCCATCCGGGCTGTGGACGCGCTGAACCAGCCCCAGTTCTTCCAGCCGTTCCAGCGTGCGATAAACGGTTACCAGCCCCAGCCGGGGATATTCCCTGCGGCCGCTGTCGTAGATCTCAATTGGGCTGAGGGCGTGGTCTGCCGTGGCGACCAGCTCGACAATCGCGCGGCGCGGTTCGGTCACGCGGTAGCCGGAAGCCTGCAATTGTTCCAGCCAGTTTTTGATCAGATCAGAAGTTTGCATAACGGTATCATTTTAATTGAAAATGATTTTCAATACAAGAGAAAGATTAAGGTTTTCTAATCCATAGGGGGTGATTTCGGAATCCTCATCGGTCACCTGTGGTTGACTCTTTATCCACAGCGGGCTGCAAAGGTGCGGGAATTTTTCGATGGGTTTTGACGGTTTTCCAGTCCAACCGGTATAATCGGGGTTATTGATACCTTCCGAGGAGACTTTTGGCATGGCGCTGACAATTGAGTGGAAACACCGTATCGAATTGTGGGAAAAAGCCCTGTGGAATGCCTGTTACCGCCCCCTTCAAACCCTGTATTTAGAGGGTTTTGCCACAACCGAGCATCTCACCCCTCAGCAAGCCCTGCAGCGTACCTTTTCCCCCATGCCGCCCGGCACGGCGTGGGGCGCCAAGTGGGAGTACGGCTGGTTTCGCACGCTGGTAACCATACCACCCGAAGCGGAGGGCAAGCGGGTGGTCATTCGCATTAATACCGGCGGGGTGGAGAGTGTGGTGTGGATCAACGGTCAGCCGGCCGGGTCGTTTGGGTGGGGACACACCGAAATCACCCTGACTCGGCAGGCAGCCGCCGGTCAGCGCTTTGAGATATTGCTCGAATCCTACGCCGGCCATGGTCACATTACGGTGGGGGATGGCCCCTACCCGGATGGGGTCGAATCGGTACCGGAGCCGGGCCCGACCCAGTGTGTGGTGGGCGATTCGAGTGTGGGTATCTGGCGGGAGGAAATTTATCAGGCGGCGGTGGACTTTTCCACGCTGTTCGATCTCAGCCAGCTTCTCGATCCGCGCAGCCTGCGCGCCTGTCAGATTGACGAAGCCCTGATGGATGCAACCCTGCTGATTGACCCGGAATTACCCGAAGAAGAGATGCTGGAAACTATCCGTGCCGGACGTGAGCGAATGCGCCCCGTGCTGGAAAAGCGCAATGGCCCGACGATGCCGACCCTGTTCGCCTTTGGACACGCCCACATTGACGTGGCCTGGCTGTGGCCGCTGGTGCATACACAGCGTAAAATGGCTGCAACCGTCCTCAATCAACTGGCCTTGTTTGAGGAATACCCCGAATTTCGCTTTTTACAGAGCCAGCCGCACCTTTACTGGATGCTGCAACAATATTACCCGGAGATTTACGCGCGCTTCAAACAGGCTGTGCGTGAAGGTCGGGTAATTGCCGACGGCGGTATGTGGGTGGAGGCCGATACCAACCTGAGCGGCGGTGAGAGTTTGATCCGCCAGATTCTCTACGGGCGGGCTTTCTTCCGCGACGAATTGGGGGTGGATAGCCGCGTGTTGTGGCTGCCGGATGTCTTCGGTTATTCCGGCGCATTGCCCCAAATCCTCAAGGGCTGCGGCATGATCGGCTTTGCCACCCAGAAGATCACCTGGGCCTACAACGGCGGTGAGCAGTTTCCATATAACATCTTCTGGTGGGAGGGAATTGACGGCAGCGCCATACCGGCGCACATCTTCACCGATTACAATAGCGAAATGCGTCCGCGCAACCTGATGGAGCGTTGGAATACCCGCCTGCAGGCGAACGGCATCCATTCGATGATTCAATCCTTTGGATGGGGGGATGGCGGCGGCGGCCCGACCCGCGATCATCTGGAATTCTACCGCCGGGTGCAGGACCTGGAAGGCCTGCCGCGGGTGCGGATGGCATCGCCGGCAGAATTTTTTGAGGATTTATTCGCGCATGGTCTGCCCAGAGAACGTTATGTGGGTGAGTTGTATTTTCAGGCGCACCGCGGCACCTATACCTCGCAAGCGCGCACCAAACGCGGTAACCGGCGCAGTGAATTTGCCCTGCGTGAGGCCGAAATGTGGGGATGTGCGGCTCGTGCTCTGCAAGGCTTTGATTTTACGCCTCAATCCCTGTGGGAGCAGTGGCGCAACCTGCTGCTCCACCAGTTCCACGATATTCTGCCGGGTTCCTCCATTGCCCGCGTCTATGAGGAAGCCGAAGCCGCCTATGCCGAGATTCTGGCGGCTGCCGGTCAAACCGCACAACAGGCTGCCCGGTTGCTGAGCGGCAGCGGGGCCGGCCGGACGGCGTTCAACTCGCTTTCCTGGCCGCGCCGGCCGCTGTTTGCCACTCCGCAAGGTGAGGTGGAGGTTGAATTGCCACCCTGTGGCTGGGCAGCCATTCCCAATCAGCCAGCGGATGCAAGCCCAGCCCCTTCGGCACGTGCCTTCAAAGCAGCGGATGGTTTTGGGCTGGAAAATGAGCTGCTTACCGCCCGCTTCAACCGGCGCGGAGAACTGATCAGCCTGTGGGATAAGGAGACCGGGCGCGAAGTACTGGCCGGGCCGGCTAACCGCCTGTGCCTTTATAAAGATGTTCCTACGAAGTGGGATGCCTGGGACCTGGACAGCATGACCGAACTGCTGCCGGTAGCGACGGATGAACCAGTTGAAATGGAAGTTCTCACTGAGGGCGGACTGGCTGCCCGTTTGCGTCTGCGCCGCCGGCTGCATCATTCGACGGTCGAGCAGGTGATCACCCTGCGCCGGGGCAGCCGACGGATTGATTTTGCTACCTGCGTGGACTGGCAGGAACGACATAAACTGCTCAAAGTTGCCTTCCCGTTCAACCTGCATACCAATGAAGTAGTCAGCGAGATTCAATTTGGGCATTTACGCCGTCCCAATCACCGCTCGCGTCAGTACGACGCCGACCGCTTTGAGATCTGCAATCACAAATGGAGTGCGCTGGTTGAAGAAGGGCGCGGTGCGGCCGTGCTGAACGACAGCAAATACGGCCTGAGCGCCCGCGGTAATACCATCAACTTGAGTTTGCTGAAATCGGCCATGGCGCCGGACATGAACGCCGACCGCGGTTTGCAAACTTTTACCTACGCCGTGTATTACTGGAACGGCAGTTTGCTGGAAAGCGGTTTATTGCGCGAGGCCTATGATTTGAATGTGCCGCCGCTGGTGGTGGAAGGCACCTCCGCTGCCGAACCGGTATCCCTGTTCAGCCTGGATCAGGAAAATATCGTCATCGAGACGGTCAAACCGGCGGAGGATGGCAGCGGGGATATCATCCTGCGCTTGTACGAGGGTATGCGCACGGCTACCCGTTGCACGTTGAAAACGGCTCTGCCGGTACAGGCCGCCAGCCAGACCAACCTGCTGGAAGAGGGTGCCCAACCGCTCGATTTTGCAAACGGTGAAATTCAACTGGATTTTCGCCCGTTTGAGATAAAAACGATCCGCCTGCATGTGTGAATAATGAGATGACCACTGAGAGCCTGTTTGAAACTGTGTGGGCAACCTATAAAAGCCGCTTGCTGGATTTCATTCAAAAGCGGGTGGGGGACAGGATGACCAGTGAGGACATTCTGCAAGAGGTCTTCCTGCGCATTTATTCGAATCTGCCTTCCTTGAAGGACGCTACCCGGTTGCAAGGCTGGATTTATCAGATCACCCGTAACGCAATTGTGGATTATTACCGCGCCAAACGTCCCTCTCAGCCCTTGCCGGAGTGGCTGGTCGCGCCGCCGACAGAGGAAGAGCAAAGCGTTGAGAAAGAACTGGCCTGTTGTCTGCTGCCAATGATTGACGAATTGCCTGAGAAGTACCGTGAGGCCATCCTGCTGGCTGAAATCGAGGGAATTGCGCAAAGTAAAATTGCGCAAAGCCAGCAAATTTCCCCATCCGCGGTCAAATCGCGGGTACAGCGCGGCAGGCGGATGCTGAAAAAGATGTTTGAGGATTGTTGTCGCTTTGTTTACGACGTGCGCGGCACGTTGATGTTTTATGAACCAAAATGCAATGACTGCGGCGAAAAGGCGTGAGATTCCGTTTGCGTCCATTTCAAGTTTCTTCCGTCTTTAATCAGTAGTACAAACTCACTTTTGGAGGAATTTAATGGACGACAATCGTAAAGAGATTCTTCGCACGGCGGTGCGGGAAAATTACGGAAAGATCGGTGCCACTGGCAGCAGTGGATGTGGTTGCTCTTCTTCGGGTGGCTGTTGCAGTTCGGCTGATGACGGGAGGGTGGTGGATATTTCTCTCTCGCTGGGTTACTCGGCTGAAGATCTGATCAATGTGCCGGATGGTGCCAATCTCGGTCTGGGATGTGGCAATCCGCAGGCGATTGCTGCGCTCAAACCCGGTGAAACGGTTCTTGATCTCGGCAGCGGCGGCGGGTTGGATTGTTTCCTGGCAGCGAAGGCGGTCGGGTCGCAGGGGCGGGTGATTGGTGTGGATATGTCGCCCGAGATGATCAGCCGTGCAAGGCGGAACGCGCAAAAGGGCGGTTTTACCAATGTGGAGTTTCGGCTTGGCGAAATCGAACATTTGCCGGTTGGGGATGGCAGTGTGGATGTGATCATTTCGAATTGCGTGATCAATCTTTCCCCGGACAAGGAGGAGGTTTTTCGCGAGGCTTTCCGGGCGCTCAAACCGGGCGGGCGACTGGCAGTTTCGGATGTGGTGGCGATTGCAGAATTACCGGCGATCTTCAAAGAGGACATGAGCCTTTATACCTCCTGCGCAGCCGGTGCAGCCACCATACAAGAGCTGGAACGCTTTTTACAGAAAGCGGGGTTCGTGGAAATTCGGATTCAACCGAAGGATGAGAGTAAATCTTTTATCCGGGACTGGTCGCCGGGGAGTAAAATTGAGGATTATGTGGTTTCGGCAGTTATCGAAGCCAGAAAACCTTCTGCTTAGTACTCTGCCCCAAAATTAGAAAATCGAAGGAACGCTCAACCCAAAATTGTGCTACTATACTAATGGTCACAATTTTGGGTTTGTTTTGTCGGGTTCGCAGAAAGGATTTTAAAAGATGATGGGCAACCAATCCGTGCGAGGTGCACTTGCCGGTGGGGGTGGCTGGCTGGCGGCGCTGCCGTTTGCGGCTTATGGACTGCTCAGCCTGGCTTTCCATTATCCGCGATTCCTCCCCTCCTTTCCATTCTGGCTTAATCCGATTTTGATTTTCTACGGGCTGGTCTTGACCGGTCTGCTGGTGGGGGTGATGCTTGGTTTTCCCCGTTGGGCGTATGCCTTCCTCTTCTGGGCGATGATCACCGGCTGGTGGCTTGCGGGAATGAGGGCGGATGGGGTTTTACTGGCAAGGTCATTATGGGTGGCGGTGCCGGTGGCGCTTGTAAGCGGAGTGTTGCTGCGCCGCTCCACTCAGCCGCTGAAGAGGATGCTGGCGGGCTTGTGGCGGGATTGGACGTTGCTGGCGTTTGGCTTTTTTACGTTCATCGGCTGGTTTGTGGTGCTGTTCGATGAAAACCATCACCCCTTTCTTTACGGCTTCATTCTGGTGGCCACCTTCCTGTTGGTGACGGCTGTATGGTTTTATTCCCGCCTGCAAAACCCGCTTGCCCGCGCGTTGGTGCTCGTCAGCGGTGCGGCCGGTGTGGTGATTGTGGATCTGATCAACAGCCTGACGTGGGACTGGCGGGCTTACTACAATTTACGCCATGATGGTCAATTGTCCTATTACAGCCCCCTCGGCTTGATAGCCATTGCCGGCTTGCTTGGTGTTATGGCCTTGACCGGTTACCTGACCCGCCGGCGCAATTCCAAACAAACCCTAAACGGTGTTTAGGCGTTTTGCCTTGCGGTACCAACGCCAGATGATATAGGCGGTTATCAGCACCAGCAGGCAGGCGATCACAACCGGTACGACTACAGCCAGAATGGAAAAAATGGTGGAAACCACATCCTCGGCGATGCTGACCGGCACATTACCGGCTCCGCCGGTGGTGGCGGTCACCGCCGGGCGGACGGCCAGGGTTTTTACGGCATGAACCCCCCCGGCTACCAGCAAACCCAGACCCAGCGATAAAACCGGATGCACATCGGTGATCACATTGGCGCTGGCGGCAAAGGCAATTGCCCCGGCAGTAGGACGGATGAAGGTCTGAATTAAATCGTTAATGTGGTTGACAGCCGGTACTTTATCGGCGAAGAATTCGATCAGCGAGAGAACCACCAGCAAGCCGATGATCCACCAGGATTCGAGCGCATCCCACGGCGGGCGCAGGGTGAGCAGGTCGGTAAATTTTGCCAGCAGCGCAACCACCAGCAGGGGAATGTAGGCGTTCAAACCGGCGCTGGCCGATAACCCAAAAGCAGTGAATACTCCCAGCAATTCCATCATGCGAATCTCCCCGGTCGAGTGCTTAGAAAATAAACCCCGACCATGTTCCGGTTAAAGTATAGCGCAACCAGTCCACCGCACCAATCTGCAATAGTGCGGTGGTGAAGCCGGCTGTCAGGATCACCCAGCCGCTCTTTAAAGTGTCCATTGAATTTTCCTGATGAAAAATGGTCATCCACAACAGGCTGTAACACATGCCCAAAACCAGCCAGACGGTAACAGCGCTGAGGACGGCCAGTACGGTGATCAGCACCGGAATTTGCAGGTACATGGCTGCCGAAACCAACCCGACCAGCAGCAGAAGCAGGAAGACCTGCCGGTAACTCGCCAGCGCCGGGCGCGGGTCGGGCTCAATCCAGAAGTATTGATTGAACAAAGGCAGAAAGATGACCGCTACCAACACCCCCAGTCCACTGCCGGTGGCCAGCCGCAGCAGGTTACTGGGCGGGTAAAGGGTGGGCGCCTGCGGGAAAAAGTGCAGGTAAGAATTCAGCCCGTCCACCCCAAAGGTGATCAAAAAGACACTGAGCGGAATGCTGATGCGCAGCGGCGGCAGCGCCGAGCGTTTTCCCTGCACCCATTGAAAGATGAAGCCGGTCAGCATGCCCAGATACATCCCCGAACAGCGCGCGCACAGCGGCGTTGGGCGGTCGCCAATCCAGAAGGAACGCAGCTCGATGCGGTGGCAGACGGCATAGCCAATGGCATCGGCCTTACCGAGTATGCCGGGCGGAGTGAGCGCCAGCCAGATGGTCAATACCACCAGGGCAACTATTACCAGACCACTTTTCAAATAAATTTGTCCCTTTGGCCCGACGCGCCGGATGATCCTCATGCCAGCCATTATAACAGCAGGGAAAAATAAACCTGTACAAATAAGCGCTTATTGAAGTATCATCGGCTATGGATTTTGTTTGCCGGAGGCGTGTTCCAACCATGAAGAAAATCGGATTTATGCTTGCATTGCTGATCGTGTTGCTGGGGCTGGCCGCCTGCCAGACCAATACCCCTCAACCAACTGCTCAACCAACCACAGTCATTGATCTGGAGGCGACGGCCACCCGCAAAGCGCTGGATACCCCCTTCCTGCCTGCTACCAATACACCGGCGCCAACCGCCACCGAAACGCCAGCGCCCACCCTCACCCCTACGCTGGATTATCCGGCCGAGGGTTACGGCCCGACCAATTTCCCGGCGGATGTCAATCCTCTGACCGGTTTGAAGGTGACCGACCCGCAAATCCTCAACCGCCGACCCATTTTGATCAAAGTTCAGAATCTACCACGGGATGACCGGCCGCAATCCGGACTTTCGCTGGCGGATATTGTCTATGAGTTTTACACCGAGTACGGCACCACCCGCTTTGCCGCGTTGTTCTACGGGCAGGACGCCGAGCAGGTCATGCCGATACGCTCGGCGCGTTATTCGGATGTGAATCTGATTCGCATGTACAAACCCATCTTTGTTTTTGGCTACGCCTATGCGCCGGTGTTCCAGCGGCTGGTCAATTCCGAGTTCAGCAGCCGGCTGGTGCTGGAAAGCGGCGCATCCTGCCCGGCGGTATGCCGGGTTGACCCGCGCGGGAAGAATTATCTGGCTGCCAATACCATTGAACTGCAAAACCTGATTAAAGCCCGTGGGATTGACAATACCCGCCCAAATCTGGACGGGATGGCCTTCAATTACACGCTTCCCGCAGGGGGTAAACCGGCCGAGCAGGTGTTTGTGCGTTTTTCGGCGGCTATTTACAACCGCTGGGATTATGATGCCGCCAGCGGCCGTTACCTGCGCTTTTCCGAAACCCGCAATGATCCCGATGGGAACGCTGCCGAGTACGCACCGCTGACCGATGCCCTCACCAAGCAGCAGATCGCTGCGGATAATCTGGTCATCATTCAGGTGCGGCACAATGAAGTTGACCCGCGCCCGGATGTAGAGGTGCTGGACATGAGCATTCTCGGCAGCGGCCCGGCTTATTTGTTCCGCGATGGGCGGATGTTTGAAGTCAAGTGGCAGCGATTGACCGAAAGCGACGTGCTCACGTTGGTGGATGGAGAGGGCAAACCAGTGGCTTTCAAACCGGGTCAAACCTGGTTTGAGGTGATGACGGTCAATACGACGGTTGCTCAGGATGGGGCGGTATGGCGATTTCGCTTTGTGAGCGATTGGTAAATTGCCGGCTCTGCCCATTTTACTGAATTTTGGAAAATATCGCGCCGCCGCAAGGCGGCGCGATTAATTTGGGGTGGTGCAACTAATCTCCATTTCCTGCGTATGTTAAGCATGACCATGCGGTATTATTTAATCGTCCAAGGTTGGCTTTGCCGGCAGAATTTCAATCCGTATCGGGCGGTTTGGGGAGATGCGCGATGAAACGCTTACTGCTTCCGTTTGTAAGCCTGACAGGCATCCTCTGGTTGACTGCCGGCTGGTTGACCTGGGTCATTCGTAACGAGGTTGGGATGGTCAACGGAATTGTACTGGGCGGTCTGGTCACACTGGCAGCCATCTATTTGCTGCGCACGTGTGTCAGTCTAATGTCGGCCCGAACCTTTGTGGCGCTTCTCACCCTTTCGCTGGTCTTGTTCAGCATCCTGATGGTGTTTCGTTATGAAGCGGATATCTGGCAGAGTATTGTTCTGGCGGCTGCCTTCATTCTGGCGCTGGTCGGTTTGACGATTGGCGTTGACAAACTGACCGGCAGTGGCTGGGAATTTACCTTACAGCAAATTCGCGGGCTGTTGACTGGCTGTGTTTTGCTGGTAGCGGCGGCTTACCTTCTGCCGTCGCTGGTGTGGCTGGTGAGCAATTCGTGGAATCAACCGGAGTGGTTATCCAACGCCAGCCTTTTGCTGACGAGTTTTCGGTTTCGATAATAAGGAGAGTTAAAATGCATCGTAATCGTTTGTTTGGGGGGCTTATTCTCATTCTGCTGGGGACATTATTCCTCTTGCAGACGCTGGGTGTGCTAGCGTGGAGCGTATGGACCTATTTCTGGCCTTTGGTTTTGATTCTGCTGGGAGCGTGGATCTTGCTGCGTCCGCGACTGGCAGGTAAACAATCGCTGGAAGTGGAAAATCTTGCCATTCCGCTGCAAACCGCCAGTGAAGCCAGCATCGAATTCAACCACGGAGCCGGGCGGTTGCTGGTCAGCGGCGACGCAGCTCCGGGACAACTGCTGGAAGGTTCGTTTGTGGGTGGTGTACGCCACTCGGTACAACAGGAAGGCACACTGGCGCAGGTGACCTTGAGTGCAGACCCGGTATTGACCCCGCTGGATATACCCTGGTCGGGTGAAGAAGGGCTGCGCTGGGATGTCAAACTCAGCCGCGAAGTGCCACTGGATCTGACCTTTCATACCGGGGCGGGTGAAAACCGCATCAATCTGCGCGATTTGAGTGTGAAGCGGGTGGTGCTGGAAACCGGGGCGAGTTCGAGCGAAATCACCCTGCCGGCTCAGTCGCCATTCTGCCGGGTGGTTGTACGCGCCGGGGCAGCCTCGGTCGTTTTACGCGTCCCCGATGGCGTAGCCGGACGAATTGAGATGGAGAGCGGCCTGGTGGGCAGCAAAATTGACCCGCAGCGCTTCCCTTTCAACGGCACAACCTATGAAACACCCGGTTATGATCTGGCAGAACGCCGGGTGGAAATCAAAGTCGAAGCAGGGCTGGGTTCAATTGAGATAACCAGCGGATAAATTCTCAAAATCAAGGAGAGAAATCATGTCGAGGTGGAATTGGCGTATTCTGGCGGGAGGCGGGTTAATCCTCATGGGAGTGATTGCCCTGCTGGATGCCGTCTTTCAGGTTGAATTGAGCGGTTTGCTCTGGTCGTTTTTATTCCTGCTGGGTGGGGCTGCCTTTCTGGCAGTTCTGGCCAATGACCGCAATCAGTGGTGGGCAGCCATCCCCGGCTTCACCCTGCTGGGGATTGGGGCACTGATCGGTTTGAGCCGGCTTGCCCCAGCTGCTACCGATCAGATCGGCGGCGCCATTGTGCTGGGCGGGATTGGACTGAGCTTCATCGTGGTTTACATCCTTAACCGTAACTTCTGGTGGGCAATCATCCCGGCGGGGGTGATGGCCAGTCTGGTGGTCATGCTGGTGCTTGAGCCGGTTTTCGGCGAGTCGATTGCCTGGATCTTTCTGCTTGGTCTGGCGGCTACCTTTGGGTTGGTTTACCTGCTGCCCACACCGGGTGGAGAGCGCATGGAATGGGCACTCTGGCCGGCAGGGGTGATGGTGGTCATTTCCCTGATTGTCATGGGCGTCAGTGTGGAATGGGCAGCATATGCCATTCCCGCGTTGATGATTCTGGCGGGCATTGTGTTGTTTGTGCGCGCGCTGCGGCGCGGATGAGGAGGGGATCATGAGTGAGTACAAGCCGGTTCATCCTCGACGTAGTATTTTCTGGCCGTTGATGTTGATCGTCCTTGGGGTGATTTTATTGTTGAACACGTTGGGTGCCCTGCCGGGCGATGTGTGGGCAACTTTGCTGCGTCTGTGGCCGTTGATTTTTTTGATCGGCGGGATTGATCACATTTTGCGGGGGGAAGGCTGGGTGTGGGGCATCTTCTCGATTGGTTTGGGGACGGTCTTTTTGCTGAGTAATTTCGGCGCCTTGCCCGGGAATGCCCTGAATATGCTACTGCGCTTGTGGCCGTTGTTTTTGATTGCCATCGGGTTGGACATCATCCTGCGCGGTAGTTCGCGCTGGGTAACGCTGGCGGCCGTGCTTCTCACGCTTCTGGTGGTGGGGGCGGTCTTCTGGCTGGCGGCAGGAAATCAGGGTTTGATGGGTGGACAGGTGGTTGCCATCTCTCAACCTCTACAAGGTGCCGAGCGGGCGATTGTGCGTCTTTCCAACCCGGCCGGTGGATTGATGGTGCAAGGTACGGCAAGTTCTCAATTACTGGCTGAGGGCCAGGTCATTCTGGCGCGGCAGCAGGAGCTGGATGACCGCTACGTGGTTCAAAATGGGCTGGGGAGTTATTCACTGGGCAGTTCCGGGGTGGTGTACCTGCCCTGGGCGGGCAGTTTTCAATCCCCGAACTGGCAGATCAAACTGAGCGGAGAGGTGCCGATTGCCCTGGAAACCAACACCGGCGCCGGCGATCAGATATTGGACTTGGACGGATTGGACCTGGAACGGTTGAACGCCTCGGTGGCGGTGGGGCAGTTGACGGTGCGCCTGTCGTCCGAAGATGCGTTTGAAGGGGTGATCAGCAACCCGATTGGCAGCCTGACCATCGAAATTCCGCGCGGGGCGTTGGTGGAAATTCGCGCAGATACGGCTATCACGATGCGCAATATCCCGGCCGGTGAGTTTCGGACTGAGGGGGAGTATCTGTATTCGCCGGGTGCGGATGCCCAAAATGCCCGCATTCGCTTGAAGGTTGAGCAGCCCATTGGGGTACTTAACTTGCGTTTGCTTCCCTGAGAACGGGCAATAACATTCCAGTTGAGGCGGGAGAGGATGGTGATTCATCCTCTCCCGGTTTTCATACGTGGGAACTTTTTTGGGGGAGCAGCGTCTTGAAAGATGTAACAAATCTATGATTGGGTTCGATAAGGAGGAACCATGAAAACGCGTTGGACTTTGCTCATTATTGTTGTTCTGGCCGCCAGTTTGCTGGCTGCCTGTGCTGGAACGGCGCCGGCCGCCAATCAACCGATACGGCAGATTAATGTGACCGGCACCGGTAAGGTGTATGTGGTACCGGATATTGCTTACATCTATATTGGTGTGCGCAGTCAGGCAGACGATGTAGCCACCGCGCTTGGACAAAACAACCGACAGGCGCAGGCAATTGCCGATACTCTCCAGCGGCAGGGCATTGCTGCCGAGGATATTCAGACGACGGCTTTCAATGTCTATCCGATGCAGGAATACAACCAGGATGGCACGCCGAGTAAGATCACTTATGTGGTCGAAAACACCGTGTTCGTCAAAGTGCGTGAACTGCAAAAACTGGGTGAGATTCTGAATGCCGTGGTCGAAGGCGGCGCAAATACGATCAATGGCATCAGTTTTGATGTTGCGGATCGCGCTGCGGCTGAAGCGGAAGCCCGCCGGCTGGCAGTGGAAGATGCCAAAGCCAAAGCCACTGAAATTGCCGGGCTTGCGGGTGTGACCCTTGGAGCGCTGCAAAACATCAATGTGTACTCCAGCGGTGGCCCCATGCCGGTTTATGAGGCTAAAGGCGGAATGGCGGCATCATCCAGTGTGCCGATTGCTGCCGGGCAGCTGGTCATTCAGGCGGACGCCAACCTGAGTTACGAAATCAAGTAATCCATCCCGACCTGCGGCAAGGTCAAGCAAACAGTTCAGAACCTCCCCTCGTTTTGTTCCGCAAAACTGGGGGAGGTTGCTTATGGAAAGCGTATTTCCATCAATAGTGAATTGCGCTGATTTTGGAAAGTTTGGTCAGCCGGTGGGTGGAGATGATGCGCCGGCTGGTGCCGGTCAAGCCGCGCAGCACGATGCTGTCGGTTGTAGCTCCGCCGGGGTAATAATCTACCCCTTTGAGCAGTTCGCCGTTGGTGATGCCGGTGGCGGCGAAGAAAACATCCTCGGATGAAACCAGATCATCAATCGTTAGCACGCGGTTAAAGTCGTACCCCAATTCCTCACCTTTGCGCCGCTCTTCTTCATTCCGGGGATGCAGTTTTCCTTGAATCATTCCGCCGGTGCAGCGCAAAGCGCAGGCTGCCAAAACGCCTTCCGGCGTTCCACCGATTCCCAGCAGCACATCAATGCCGGTTTCCGGTAGAGAAGCCATCAACGCACCGGCCACGTCCCCATCCGGGATCAAAATGATGCGGGCGCCAACCCGCCGCACGCGCTTGATGAGTTCTTCGTGACGCGGGCGGTCGAGAATGACGCAGGTCAGGTCTTCGACATTACCGCCTTTGGCTCTGGCAATTTTACGCAGATTGTCCTCCACCGGCGCTTCAATGTCAATCACATCCCGCGCCTCAGGACCGACTGCAATTTTGTCCATATAGACGATTGGACCGGGGTTGAACATGGTGCCGCGCGGGGCCAGCGCCACCGTAGCAATTGCATTGGGTAAACCGAAAGCCGTCGGGCGTGTCCCGTCAATCGGATCAACTGCGATATCCACCTGAGGGGGTTCTCCGGTTCCCAGGCGCTCCCCGTTGTAAAGCATGGGCGCTTCATCTTTTTCACCTTCACCAATCACAATCACACCGTCCATCTGGATGGTGTTGAGCACCAACCGCATGGCGTCCACCGCGGCGCGGTCAGCAGCGATTTTATCGCCCCTGCCAACGTAGCGACCGGCAGCCAGTGCGGCTGCTTCTGTAACGCGCACCAGTTCCAATGCAAGGTTTCGGGTGGGTTTGGAGTCGATCATCGAGCTGTTCCTCCTTTTGAAAATGGGGTATAGAGATGGGTCAATCCGCTTACCAAAGCCAAAGAATCAGGTAGTAGCCAATGGCTGCCCCCCACAGCCACGAATCGATCCGATCCAACACGCCGCCGTGAGCGGCTAATAAGCGTCCCGAATCCTTGATGTTGAACTGACGCTTGAGCATGCTCTCGCCCAAATCTCCCAGCGGGCTGAGTAATCCCAGTGCCAGCCCCAAAAACAAGCCGTGCATGGGCGTAATCAACGGGGAGCGTAATCCCCACAGGAAGGCAAACAACAGTCCACCGGCGATGGAAAATAGCAGTCCGCCAAAATACCCTTCTCTGGTTTTATTGGGGCTGATTCGCGGTGCAAGCGGGGTTTTCCCCCATGCTCGTCCGATGAAGAATGCACCGGCATCGCCGACTGCAATGGTGGGGATGGTGAGCATCAGCCACCACAACCCATCCGGTAGAAAACGCAGGGAGATGAGATAAGAGCCCATCCATCCGATGTAGAGAATGCCGGTCAGGGTGATGGTGAAATCCATTCCGGCGGTGGTGCAGCCGTGCTGGCAGGTAAAAATGTGGGCAGCCATGCTGGACAGAATCAGGCCGGCCAGCAGTAAATCACTCGATTCAAACCCCCAAAAATAGCGGCTGAAGGCCAGAATGAGCGTTCCACCGATCAGCATGACGGCGGACGGGAAATAGCCCCCGTGAGTAAAAAGCCGCCAGTATTCCCAGGCGGCTATGGCAAGTAAAAGACCAATGAATACGGTGTAGGCTAATCCACCCAACAGGACGAAGGTGACTCCGACCAGAATAAGAATGATGGCCACCAGCAGGCGGCTGCGCAGGCTAACCCCACTGCTTTCAGCAGCAGCCCTGATCGGAGAGTTTTCCAAATCGTCTTTCCCGCTGGCTGTACTCTTGTAGGGCTTTGTAAAACTCTTCCCGGTTGAAGTCAGGCCAGAGGGTTTGGGTGATGTACCATTCTGCATAGGCGGACTGCCAGATCAAAAAGTTGGAGATGCGCATCTCGCCGGATGTTCGGATGATTAAATCCGGATCAGGAATACCGGCAGTGAATAAATAGCGGCTGACCAGTTCGTCGTTAATTTCTTCCGGGGGAATGCCGTCTTTGACAATTGAACGAATGGCACAGACGATTTCATCCCGACCGCCGTAATTCCAGGCAATGTTGAGAATTAACCGATGATTGTCTTTGGTGAGTTCAACAGCGCGTTTGACTTTTTCTTGCAGCCGTTCCGGAAGCCGGTCGAGATGACCGATGTGGTGAAGCTGTACACCCTCCTGATGGAGTTCACCCAATTCCCGGTCAATCACATCTTCGAGAATCATCATCAGCCCTTCGACTTCTTCGGCTGGCCTGCCCCAGTTTTCGGTGGAGAAAGCGTAAATCGTCAGGATTTTGACATTGAACTCGACACAGGCGCGAATGATGGTGCGTAGATTTTCTGTCCCGGCGCGATGGCCGGCCAGACGCGGTAAACCGCGTGCAGCAGCCCAGCGTCCATTGCCATCCATGATGATGGCTACATGGACGGGGATTTTGGTGAGAGGGGGAGAGGCGATTGCCTCTGATTCATTCATCAGTAGTCTTAAAACTCCATAATTTCTTTTTGCTTGATTTCTCCGATCCGGTCAATCTCGCTGATCATTTTATCGGTCAGTTTTTGAAGTTCGTCTTCACCTTTTTTGAGTTCGTCTTCGGAGATCAGTTTTTCTTTTTCAAAATCGCGCAGGTCTTTGAGGATGTCACGGCGGACATTTCGGATGGCGACCTTGGCTTCTTCCAAACGTTGATTGACCACTTTGACCAGATCGCGCCGGCGTTCTTCGGTCAGTGGAGGGAGGTTGAGCCGCAGGGTTTTCCCGTCGTTATTGGGTGTCAGGCCGAGGTTGGAAGTGATGATGGCGCGTTCAATGGCTTTGAGACCGGATGCGTCGAAGGGTTTGATGAGCAACGTGCGCGCATCGGGTACGCTGATGGAGGCAAGTTGCATCAAGGGTGTCGGGACGCCGTAGTATTCCACCGGCAGTTTTTCGATCAGTGCAGGGGTTGCCCTCCCGGTGCGTATGCCTGCCAGGTCTTCTTCCAGGGATTGGATTGCGCCTTTCATGCGATTTTCGGCATCTTTGACAGTTTCTTTAATCACCGCAACCTCCTTGTCAGATGAATGAAATATCAGCCTGCATAAAGTAGTGGTGTGTTAAGGATACCGCAAAATAGCAAAAAATACCACAGATTAAATATTTTATTGGTTTATTGACAAAATAGTACAAATGTTCTATAATCAAGTAAAGTTACCAAAGGAGTAAGCCATGATTTCCCTACCGATTGTGGATATACCGGTCAATCAAAAAGAAGCGATTGAGGTTGATCTTCCTCAATGGTCTTCCCCAAAAGGTAATCCTTCATCCTCAAAACCCATTCCTGAGTACGGGTTACGCAATTACCTGAATTCTTTGTTGCCCCTTCCTTTGCGGACGGGTTTTTTGGGGGTCGATTCTGATGAAAATCCCCTGTTGTTTGATTTGATGGATCCTCGTCCGGGTTCAATTTTGATCATCTCCGACCCTGAGGCAGGAAAGATGCGTCTGGTGAAAACTTTGATGTACTCATTGATTCTTACCAACCCGGTTTATGAAATTCAATTTTCCCTGATCAGCGCACGAACCAGCCTGTGGAAATTTGAGTACGATCGTTACAAAAATTATTTTTCTCATTTTACAAACAATTATGACCATCCGGCAGGCAAAGCCATTCTGGACGAAGCCGATCGGGTTGAAAGCCGACAGCACGGCAGGAATGAGGGGGAGTGCCGATTAATCATTTTGGATGGTTTTGATACTTTACCATATATGGATTTTGATGTTCGGTTGAATTTTGAATGGCTGCTGGAAGAAGGCCCTTTCTATGAAATCTGGCCGATTGTGATCATGGACAGTCGCACTGCTGCCGAGCAAAAAAAATGGGTGGAAAAATTTAAGACCCGCATCATCGGCAAAATGAAGGATCATCGCCTGGCATCCACTCTTTCAAATCTTTCCGGGTTGAATTCCAGCACTCTCATCAACGGTAAGGAATTCGTTGTCCAGATTGGTCAACGAGAACACCATTTTTACCTCCCCGATTCGATCTAATTTTTTGGAGGTCTGTATCATGAACATCGGAATGTTATGGTTCGACAACGATCAAAAAACCGATTTATCTTCCAAAATCAAACGCGCTGCCGATTATTACGAGAAAAAATACGGCGTTCGACCGGATGTGTGTTTTGTTCATCCCAGCATGGTTAACGAGGATACCCTTCAACGAAACGGGATTCTTATCAAAACCAACCGACGCATTTTACCCAATCATTTCTGGCTGGGTGTACAGGATCAGTCGGTCAAGTCTTTGTCTTCGCTCTCCGGCTGATTCGGATTGTCCTCCGGTTTGACTTCGTCCACATCCAGCATCATTTCTTCGGGGAGGATGCCCAATTCGAGTTCTGAGGCATCCTCCAATCCCTCTGCAACCAGGCGAGTCAACTTGCGAAAAAGGTTGATCAACTTGCGGACCGGATTGGGTGAATACCCCTCGGCAAAACTCCGCGCGGCATCCTCCAACTTGATTTCCTGGCGGAATTCTTCTCGCAGATAATAGAGGTGTTCGATGATCCATAAATACAAATCGGCCGAGGTACGTCCGGGGAACTCTTTGCAAATCCCCAATTCTTGAATGACTTTGACCAGCGGGGAATAAACCTCATCATACCAGGAGGCGACGGCCTCCTCAAAAGGCACTTCACTTCCTCGTTTTTCTCCCATGTACCAGCGGTGCACCTGAATGTGTTCCAATAACTTGGGGTACATACCCGGCAGGGTCAATTCGATGTTGGCATCGGGACGCAATTCGTGCAGGCGGGTTTTCTGGTAAAACTCCGATTTTTCATGCATCCGCACCAGCCAGTTGATATCGGTGTTTTCGTCAATTGGAATGTCGGTTACGATTTCGGTGATGTAAGCATCAATGTACTTTTGCCCTTTTTCACGAGCCACCGAAACACGGTGGTTGCCATCCTTGACAAAATACACATCCCCGATTTTATAAACCTCGATGGGTGGTAGTTCAATATCCTTCATTTTGGCTACATCAATACTCACCCAACGGGAGCGGATGTGACGGTGGCGGGGCAAGAATGCCCGGTCAAAATCGTTATAGCGGCCGACACTCCCGACGATTTTGTCAATCGGAATCTGGCGTACCCCCACATCGTACTGTCCGCGTATTGGCAGGTATTTGCGGACTTCGTCAAAAGCCAGTAATTGGTTGGTTGATTTATTAAACCAGCCTAACACCGAACGCCAGAAACCCTTGCGAAGAGCCTGTTCAAAGTCCTCGCGGGCAATCTTCTCGAAAAACGATGAATTGATTGAATCACTCATATTTGATCCTCCGCCCAAAGCTGGATTGCATATCGGGCAGCGGCCGATTGACTTCTTGAAAATTGAATTGAATTTCGCGATAACCGTAGCAATTGATGACGGTTGTGCTGCCGACTCGGGTTTCTATCTCGGTATCATTGCGATAGACGTGAATATGCCCATGCAGGTGGTAGGTGGGCTGGAATACCTGAATCAACCAGTTGAAAGCCTTAATCCCACGGTGCGGTAAATCATCCATGTCATGAATACCCCACGGCGGCGCATGGGTTACGAAAATGTCCAGATACCGCCCAAAACGGAGCTTGTTCAGCATCAGCGCCGGGGTTAGACCCAGCACCATCCACCACATTTCGGCCTGGGTGTATTGATGCGGGCCGTAATTGTAACGCAGGCTTCCCTCAATGCCGGCCAACAAAACTCCCTGCGGGGAGCAGACAGCCCGGCGGTGCAGATCAACCGCCCCCCATGGAGAACTCCGTTCACCAGCGGTGGTGATTTCTACTTTGCTGGCGTGGTTGCCGCGCACGTAGTAGAGCGGCCGGTCAAGCACGCTGATAATGAATTCCAAGTAGTAATATGGAAGGTCTCCGCAACTGATGACAAAATCAACGTTCTTGAAACGCTGTCCAATTTGAACGTTGTAGATAAATCCCAGTTCAATATCACTGACTGCAAGGATGTTCATTCCAGACCGGCATCGGTTTCCTGCTCCCGTTGGGGAAAAGGACGTTCAGGGCTGCTGCCCAGGGCCACGGCAATGGCAACGGCATGGGTGCGGGTGTGACTGATGCTGACCGACCACTGCTCTAAACCGAGGTACTTAGCAATTTTAGCAGCATTTCCGTGCAAGTAAAGGACGGGTTCGCCGCGTTGACCATCCAGGCATTCAATATCCTGCCAGCGGACAAAACCGATGCCGGTGCCGAGAGCCTTGGAGACGGCTTCCTTGACGGCAAATCGGCCGCCGAGGTACTCGGTTTGATTATTCGATTCGGCCAGTTCTGCCGGGGTGAACACTCTCTTCAAAAAACGCTCACGAATGGACGGCTTGACCGCATCCAGGCGCTCAATTTCCACGAGATCAACGCCGGTACGCAAAATCATGTTTCTGCGCTCCCATCCGGGCCGGCGCTGACGATGACCATACCGCTGCCGTTCAGGTAACGCCGCGCGGTTTCCAGCACCTCGTCCCGGCTGACATTTTCGATGATTGAAGGGTAACGGCGGTAATAGTCCAGCCCCAGCCCGTAGCGTTCAATGTTCAGCAGAGCACCGGCCACACCGGAATTGGACTCCAACGCCAGCGGCAGGCGTCCAATCAGATTGGCTTTGCTGTCAGCCAGTTCTTCCTCGCTGACCGGTTGGTGGGTGAAGCAGACAATTTCGTCGCGAATCAGGTCAATTACCCGCTGCAGATTTTGCGGGTCAACCCCGGCCGAAACTTCCCACGAGCCGGCGGCGGTCGAAGCCACCAGATTTGCGGCGGCGTAATAAGCCAGCCCGTACTGCTCGCGGATGATTTCTCCAATCCGCCCCATCATTCCCAATTGTCCGAGGATGTTGTTGCCGATGATGGCCGGGAAGAAATCCGGGTCAGTGCGGCGCGGGCCAAAAGTGCCAACCACCAGATCGCACTGGCTTTTGCCGTCAATGGAAACATGCCGGCGGATGTCCTGCGCGGGCGGTTTCAGAGGCGGATAGACCACCGCTGGGGGTACGGTTGGGGTTTGCCACCAACCGAGATGGTGATTCACCCAGTCCAGTACCTTAGCCGGTTCAATGCCGCCCACCACCGCTAATACCATGCCGGCAGGGGAATAATACCTTTGATGAAAATCGAGCAGATCCTCACGCCGGATGTTTTGAATGCTCTCCGGGTAGCCGTCCTCCGGTTTGCCGTAGGGGTGATTGTTGAAGAGGATTTCATCGAAAACCAGTGAGGCCATTTCGGCGGTATCCTGCGCGCGGATTGCCAGGCCGGTCAGGTGCTGAACCCGGAGACGCTCAACCTGATCCGGTGGAAAGGTGGGCTGGGAAAGAACCTCGCTGAGGAGTTCCAGCAGCATGGGCAGGTCTTCCACCAGACAGCGTCCGCCAAAACTGACGGTGTGAACGCTGCCGGCAAACCCCAAACTGGCTCCGGCGGTTTCAAGCGTGTCAAAAATTTGTTGAAAATTCCTGCGCTGGGTTCCGCGGGTCAACCCCAGAGCGGTTAAATAAGCCAGCCCCAGTTTTTCCGGCGGATCGTACTGACTGCCGGCTGGCAGGTAACCGCTTATCACCACCGAGGGGCTGAAGGGATTACAGCGCATTAACAGGGTAATCCCGTTTTCCAGTTCAACCCGCTGGATGTCATCGGCCCCCGGCAGGGCATGCAGGGATTGCGAGTTGCGCCTCTTCATGCGCCTGGCCCTCCGTTGAGGGGATAATACACACCCACCACTCGTTGGTTGGAAGGCAACCAGCGCTGGGCAGCCCGCTGGACATCGGCGGGGGTTACTTCGGCAAGACGGGTCAGGTAGCCGCTGAACCAGCCGTAATCTGCGAACATCTCGGCAAAGCCCAGCCAGAAGGCTTGATTGGTGATATTTTCACTGCCGTAGGCAAACATGGCACGCGCCTGTTTGATGGCGCGTTGAATTTCTTGCTCGCTGACAGGAGCATCTTGCAAGCGCTTGATCTCGTCATCCACCACCGCCAGAACTTCATCCGGGTTGCGGTCCGGCCGTAGTGTGATGGTCAGGTCGTACAGGAATGGATCAAAGGTTGCCTGCATGCCGCCTGAAATGCCGACAGCCCATTCGTTTTCCACCAGGGCACGGTACAAACGGCTGGTCTTGTTAGAAATTCCGCCCCCGCCAAACATGTTCAGGCTGGTGGGGCCTGCCAGCAGCGAATCCAGCACCGTCATGGAGAAAAAGTCAGGATCGGCGGCGGCTGGCGAGCGGTAAGCAATTTGCAGGTAAACCGTTTCGCCGGGTCCGCTGACGGCGAGATGGCGCTCTTCTGCAACCGGGGGTTCGGGTGTGGTTGGGTTTTGGGCCGGCTTGCCGGGGGGGATCGCCCCGTAGCGGTCTTCGATTTGCCGCAGGATTTGGCCGGCGTCAAAATCTCCGGCGATGGCTACCAGCGCATTGGCGGGGTGGTAGTAATGCCGGTAGTACTCAAACAGGTCATCACGGCGGATGTTTTGCAGGTCTTCGGGTGTGCCGATCACCTCGTTGCGGTAGGGATGTTGCTCAAAAGAGGCTTTCTGGACGGCATCGCTAAGCAGGAAGAGCGGTTCGTTCAGGTTGCCGGCCAGTTCCGAGAGAATGACCGTCCGTTCGGCTTCGACTTCTTTGGGGTCAAACAGGCTGTTGACCATCCGGTCGGATTCAATCTCCAACGCCAGGGACAGGTGATCCGCTGGCAGGGTTTCAAAATAGGTTGTCCAATCCATGTGAGTGAAGGCATTCCAGGTTCCGCCGGTACGGGCAATGGCTTTATCCGGTACACCGGCCGGAAACCGGGGTGTGCCTTTGAATTGCATGTGCTCAACCCAATGCGATATGCCACGCTTTCCGTTCTGTTCGTAGCGCGAGCCAACCCGATACCAGACCCAATGACTGATCAGCGGGGCAGTGTGGATTTCTTTCAATTGGACGGTTAGACCGTTGGGGAGTTGCGCGCGCAAGATGTCATCAGCCATGGGTTGAATGCTCGATTATTCTCCAAATAACCAGCGGCAAAGCGGCAGAGGTGGGTTGCCACACAACGCCTCAGACCACGAATTGGGGGTCTGGTTCAACAGTTCCCGGTAAGGCAGCACGACTTCTTGTAAACCGGTAAAAGGTTCGTGCAGGTCGGTTTCCCGCAGCGGGATGTCCACATTCACATCCAGATTGACGGGAATTTCCTGATCTACCGGCACTTCCAGGTCCAAAAAGATGGGCAGGTCGGTGCCGGCTTTGAGAACGATGTCGGCTGGGGCATTGTAGATTGTCAAACCGCCGGTGTTCAGGCGCAGCACCTGGGCGTTGGGCAGCAGGGTATCCTCGGCGAGGGTGACCGTCGTGGGGGTCTTGATGTGGAGTGTGAAGTTGGCGCGCACTTTCTGATCCCGAACCGGTATGACCGTGCGGATGTGGGCTTCGTCCATCCGCACAAAATTTTGATACAGCCCTTCAATCAATTGTTCGGATAGAAGGCGCTTGAGCGTAAAGAGTTGACTTCCCACACCGATCAACACGGCGATCAGGATGGCGTTTACAATCAGCGAAAGGATGCCGGTAATCGTCCAGAAAGAAGGCAGTAACTGATTTGGGCGTAGCATTCGCCGCCGGGTAGCAGGGGGTTGGGCGGAATTGGGGGATGCTGTTTCCATGACTTCACCTTGTATACCACTATAGCACAGGCTTGAAAAAGAAGCGGACAAAACGGGGTATAATTAATTCGGCTCGTCATCTTTCTCCACCGGGGTACGATACATGGATCAATCTGACCGCCACATTGTGGCAATTGTAGGTGCGGGACCGGCGGGGTTATTTGCCGCACGAGAACTGGCAAGTCAGGGTGTACAAGTGGTGCTGTTCAACCGGGACATTAAACCCGGCGGGCTGGCAGAATACGGCATTTACCCGGATAAAATTAAAATGAAAACCGGTCTGCGGGCTCAATTCCGACAGATTTTGGAGTTGCCCGATGTCGAGTATTTTGGCAATGTGCTGATCGGTCAGCAGGGGGATTTGACGCTGGATGACTTGCGTCGGCTGGGATTTCAGGCCATTCTGGTGGCAGCCGGAGCGCAGGGGACAAAATGGCTGGGTTTGCCGGGGGAGCATCTGCGCGGGGTGTATCACGCCAAGGATGTGGTCTATCATTACAACAAACTGCCGCCCTTCAGCCAGCAGCATTTGGAAATCGGCAAGCGGGTGGCAATTATCGGGGTAGGCAATGTGATGATGGATATTGCCCGCTATTTGATTTCGGTGCGTAAGGTGGATGAAGTGGTTGCTTTTGCCCGGCGCGGGCCGGCGGAGATCAAGTTCGATCGAAAAGAGCTCGAAGCGGTGGTTGCCAACCTGGATCTGGCGGCTTTCGACCGCGAAATTGAGCGGGTAGCCAAAGAGATGCGCGCCATTGGACAGCATCCTGAGGTTGCCAGAGAGTTCATACACTCCGCCGCCGCTCGTGGGGTGTGGATGCAGAGCCACACCCTGTTCTGGATTCGTTTTCTTTCCTCACCGAGCCGCATTCTGGATGACGGCAGCGGGCGGGTTGGCGGACTGGAGATTGAGGATACTCATCTGGTGCTGGAAGGTGGAGAGGTCAAGGCGCGCGGTTTGGGGCAATTTCATGTTTTCGATGTGGACACGGTCATTTTTGCGATTGGCGATAGGGTGGATGAAAATCTGGGGTTACCGGTGCATAACTTTGCCTTCGATAAAAATCCAAATCCGCGTTTTCCAATCGAGGGCGAATCCTACGAAGCCTACGACAGCGAAAAAGACGAACCCATCGAAGGTGTTTTTGTGGCGGGCTGGTCACGCAAGGCTTCCAGCGGACTGGTGGGGGTGGCGCGCAAAGACGGCGTCAATGGAGCGCGGGCGGTGTTACAGTATTTAGCCGGATTGCCGCCGGCTGCGCCGGATGTTTTACCCAAAGTTCAGGAAACCCTCAGTCGCCTGCCGCATCCGGTGGTTACCCGCGATGCGCTCAAATTACTGGAAGCCGCCGAACAGGCAAAAATGCAGGAACTGGGAGTGGAGGATTTCAAGTTTGCCTCCAATCAAGAAATGCTGGAAGTGATGGGCTTGCTTAAGGCGGTATCCTGAGTGTGGAGGTCGCCGTGAAATGGGTTGTAACGGGCGGGTGTGAAGAAAAATCAGCGTATTCTCCCCGTCCGTTTTATTTCGCCAAAGGAGGATGAACCGAATGACATTAAGTGACGAAACTCGTCTGGAAATGTACTGGATGATGCTGCTGTCCCGCCGGTTAGATGAACGCGCCTGGGTGCTGCACCGGCAGGGCAAAATTGCTTTTCACATTTCGGGCATCGGACAGGAGGCTGCTCAGGTTGGGGCGGCGTATGCCCTGCGGCGGGGATACGATTGGGTCGCCCCCTACTACCGCGATCTGGCATTGATGCTATGTTTGGGCTACGAACCGCGCGAATTCATGCTGAGCCTGATGGGCAAGCGTGAAGAGCCCAGTTCCGGCGGGCGGCAGATGCCCAGCCACTGGAGCCTGAGGCGCGCCAATGTGGTCAGCCACTCGGCGGTGGTGGCAACCCAATGCTCCCACGCAACCGGCATTGGGCTGGCGATCAAAATGCGCCGTGAAGATAAAGTGGTGCTTGCCAGTCTTGGCGAGGGTTCAACCTCACAAGGCGAGTGGTACGAGGCGGTTAACTGGGCGGCGGTGCATCAACTGCCGGTCATCTTTCTGGTGGAAAACAACCAGTACGCCATTTCGGTGCCTGTGGAAAAGCAGATGGCGGTACCCAGCGCGGCTGACCGCGCCTGCGGGTTGGGCTTGCGCGGCGTGGCTGTAGACGGAAGCGATGTGTTCGCCGTGCATCAGGCCTTTACAGAAGCGGTTGAACTGGCACGCAGCGGCAAAGGTCCCACGTTAATTGAGGCGAAAATGTACCGCATCACGCCGCATTCCTCGGATGATGACGACCGCACCTACCGCTCGCGGGAAGAGGTCGAGGAGCATAAAAAGCGCGATCCGCTGCTGGTCAACCGGCGCATTCTGGAAAGGGACGGTCTGCTGACTGCTTCCCGTTTGGAGGAGATGGAAAGCCGCGCCAAAAAGATGGTGGATGAAGCCGTTCAATACGCCGAACAGGCGCCCTATCCCGCCGCGGAGGAAGCGGCTTATCCGGTGTATGCCGAGGAGGTGCGCCATGACTGAAATTACCCTGGTGGAAGCCATCCGGCAGGCAATGGATGAGGAGCTGGCACGCGATGAACGGGTGTTCATCGTAGGTGAAGATGTCGGCAAGCGCGGTGGCGTCTTTCGGGCAACGGTTGGCTTGTTTGAAAAGTACGGGGAAGAACGGGTGATTGACTCACCGCTGGCTGAACTCTCCATCGTCGGAGTGGGGATTGGCGCAGCGCTGTATGGGATGCGCCCGATTTGTGAAATTCAATTTGCGGATTTCATTTACCCGGCTTTCAATCAAATTGTCAGCGAAGCGGCTAAAATGTGCTACCGTTCGAACGGCGAATGGACGGTGCCGATGGTCATTCGTGCTCCTTATGGTGGCGGTATTGGTGGAGGTTTGTACCACTCGCAAAGTGTGGAGGCTTTCTTTGCGCATGTGCCGGGCCTGAAGGTGGTCATACCGTCCAACCCGTATGACGCCAAAGGGCTGCTCAAATCGGCGGTGCGTGACCCGAATCCGGTCATCTTTCTGGAACCCAAGAAAGGTTACCGCCTGATTCGCGGCGAGGTGCCGCAGGACGAGGAGATTCTGGTGCCGATTGGCCCGGCGAGGGTTAGCCGGCAGGGAAGTGACCTGAGTCTGTTCGCCTACGGGATGATGCATTATTACGCCCTTCAAGCCGCCCAAAAAGCCGCCGAGGAAGGCATTGACGTGGAGGTGGTTGACCTGCGGACACTCTACCCGGTTGACCGTGAAACGATTTTGACCTCCGTTCGTAAGACCGGTAAGGCGTTGATCGTCCACGAGGATAATCTGAGCGGGGGTTACGGGGCAGAGGTTGCCGCCACGATTGCCGAAGGGGCTTTTACCGACCTGGATGCGCCGGTGCGCCGGTTGTGCGGGCCGGATGTGCCGGCGGTGCCGTTCAGCCACCCGATGCAGGAGTGGTTCATGCCAAATCCGCAGAAGATTCTGCAAGCCATCCGCGAACTGGCGGCTTTTTAGGTTTGAGAGGAGGAGCCATGGCTACCAAAGTGATCATGCCCCAGTTGGGTGAATCGGTTGTGGAAGGTACCGTCACCCGCTGGTTGAAGCAAGAGGGCGAAACGGTCGAGGAGTTCGAATCGCTACTGGAAGTGAACACCGATAAGGTCGATTCGGAGATTCCCAGTCCGGCGGCGGGCACACTTTTGAAAATTGTGGTGCCGGAGGGTGAAACGGTCAAAGCCGGTACGGTAATTGCGTGGATCGGTGAGCCGGGAGAAAGCATCCCGGATGAGGTAGGCGCTGTACACCCGTCGGCAGCGGAAAAGCCGAAACAAGCCCAGCCCGAATCGGCTGTGGCCGTCCCCGCACCGGGGCGGGATCGCGATCTGGGATTTATCTCCCCGGTGGTGGCGCGGCTGGCGCAGGAATATCAGGTTGACCTGAGCCAGATTCGGGGCAGCGGGCAAGGCGGGCGGATTACCAAGAAAGATGTGCTGGCTTACCTTGAACAGCGAGAACAACAACCCGTGGCTGAGCAGCCGGCTATTTGGGAAACGCCGGGTGAAGGCGATTTGTTCCGCCCGACCGAATTGATGTTCCCCGGCAGTCAGCCGGCGATGGAAACCAAACCAGTTCCGCCGGTTCAACAGCCCGGAGACCTTCCCCCCGGCAGCCGTTTGATCCCGCATACCAAAATGCGCCGCAGCATTGCCGAACACATGGTCTTCAGCAAGCGGACAGCCCCGCACGTGACCACGGTGATGGAGGCTGACCTCAAGCAGGTGGTGGCTCACCGCGAGGCGAATAAAGCCCTGTTTGCCCGTGACGGCGTTAACCTGACCTACACGGCTTACTTTGCTGCCGCTGTCATTGCCGCGCTCAAAGCCTTTCCACAGGTCAATTCCTCATGGAGCGAGGAGGGGTTGATCCTGCATTCGGAAATCCATCTCGGCATTGCCGTTTCGCTGGGTGAGGAGGGACTGATTGTGCCGGTGATTCGCCGTGCGGATGGTCTTTCCTTGCTGGGGCTGGCGCGGGCGATTAACGACCTGGCCCATCGAGCGCGGGCGCATCGTCTGCTGCCGGATGAGGTGAAGGGTGGCACCTTCTCAATCACCAATCACGGCATTGGCGGATCATTGTTCGCCACACCGGTCATCAACCAGCCGCAGTGCGGGATTCTGGGCGTGGGTGCCATTCAAAAGCGAGCGGTGGTTGTGGAAGGGGATGCCATTGCGGTGCGCCCAATGGTGTATCTTTCCTTTACCTTCGATCATCGAATATTAGACGGCGCATCTGCCGACGGCTTCTTAGGCAAGGTGGTCGAAACTCTGCAAAATTGGAGCGTCTGAGCCCTTCTAACAAATGTTCGATTTGTGGTACACAAAGCCCCTTAACTCGCTTCCTGCGGGTAAAATCGTAGGGGTGATAAAACAGGAAAATCGGGCTGGCATAAATCAGCTCAGCCAAAAACTGGATCAAAGAGGATGGAACGATGAGTGACTATGATGTAATCGTAATTGGTGCCGGGCCGGGCGGCTATGTGGCAGCCATCCGTGCTGCCCAGTTGGGCTTGAAAACCGCCGTGGTCGAAAAAGAATTTCTGGGCGGGGTGTGCCTGAATGTGGGCTGCATTCCCTCCAAATCGCTGCTCCGAAATGCCGAGCTGGCGCATATCTTGCGGGAGCGTACTGCCGAATTTGGTTTCTCCTTTGATAACCTGAAACTGGATTATGCCGTTGCGGTTGACCGCAGCCGAAAGGTTTCCAAGCGGCTGGTTCAGGGTGTCGGCTTTTTAATGAAGAAGAACAAAATTGATGTTCACATGGGGATCGCCCGGCTGACAGCCCGTGATTCGGTTCAGGTGACCGATGCGGAAGGTAAGACCCAAACCTTTACGGCAAAGAATATCATCATTGCCACCGGCGCGCATGCCGCGATGATTCCGGGTGTCAAGCCGGATGGTGAAAAGGTGCTGACCTACTGGGAGGCAATTTTGCAAACCCGCCGCCCGGAGTCGGTGGTAATTATTGGCGCGGGAGCGATTGGGGTGGAATTTGCTACCATCTGGAATTCCTACGGCACGCAGGTTACACTGGTTGAAATGCTGCCGCGAATTGTGCCGTTGGAGGATGAAGAAGTCAGCACGGAACTGGCCAAAGCCTTCCAAAAGCGCGGCATTCAAATGTTGACCAGTCACAAAGTCCAGTCGGTGGAAACCACCGAAAAGGGCGTGCGCGTGACCGTTTCGGATGGTTCGAATCAAAAAGTACTCGAAGCCGAACAAGCCCTGGTTGCAATCGGCTTCAAACCCAATACCCAGGATATTGGGCTGGAAGCTGCTGGTGTGGAATTGACCGAACGCGGCTTCATCAAAATTGACGAGCGCATGGCGACCAATGTGCCGGGAATCTGGGCGATTGGTGATGTGACCGGTCAACTGCTGCTTGCCCATGTCGCCTCCGCCATGGGCATTGTTGCGGCGGAGAACATTGCCGGCGTTCCAACCGTCAAACTGGATTACCGGATGATGCCACGAGCGACTTACTGTCAGCCACAGGTAGCCTCATTTGGCCTGACCGAGGCGCAGGCAAAGGAACAGGGTTATGAGGTCAAAATTGGGCGCTTCCCCTTCCAGCCCAACGGTAAAGCACTCGGTTTGGGGGATTACGCCGGTTTCGTAAAAATTGTGACGGATGCGAAATACGGCGAAATTCTCGGCGCTCACATGATTGGCCCGGAAGTGACCGAACTGCTGCCAGAATTGACTTTGGCGCAAAGCATGGAATTGACCGTAGAAGAAATTGCCCGGAATGTGCATGCCCACCCCACCCTGAGTGAGGTGATCATGGAAGCAGCCCATGCAGCCACGGGGCACGCCATTCACATTTGATTTGCGCCGGGGAGATTCGTGCTCCCCATCCAATTCACATGGCGGATGATTAACCACGGGTCAAATGAACTTTTATCATTTGACCCGTGCCTATTTTTTACGGGGGTTGTCTATGCTATAATCCACCCGCAGAGAGGTGATTGTTTATGTTCAAAAAGATCGTCAACATCTTGGGCGTTGACCCGAATAAACGAGAAATACAACGGCTGGCGGCGCGCGCCGAGCAGATTAACGCGCTGGAAGCCGAATTTGAAAAATTATCGGATGATGCATTACGCGCCAAAACCGATGAATTTCGCGCCTACATCCGGCAGGCAACCGCCGGTATCGAAAACGAGGCCGAACGCCGGCAGGCTGAAAAAGTCGCACTGGATGAAATTCTGCCGCAGGCTTTTGCCGCCGTGCGTGAAGCCAGCAAGCGCACCATTGGTCTGCGTCATTACGAAGTGCAATTGATCGGCGGTATGGTGCTCCATGAAGGCAAAATTGCCGAAATGCGCACCGGTGAAGGCAAGACCCTGGTCGCCACCTTGCCGCTCTACCTGAATGCCCTGACCGGACGGGGCGTGCATCTGGTCACGGTCAACGACTACCTTGCCCGCCGGGATGCGCGCTGGATGGGGCCAATTTACGACTTTTTGGGCCTGAAAGTCGGCGTGCTGCAAATGGCCAGCCGCACCGAAAACGGGCGCAAGGCTTTTCTGGTGGATCTGGAAAAAACCTCACCGTTCGAGGACCAGCATCAACTGCGCATGGTGGATCGGGCTGAAGCCTACCGCGCCGATATTACCTACGGTACCAACAGCGAGTTCGGTTTTGACTATCTGCGCGACAATCTTGCTTACCGGCTGGAAGAACGATCACAGCGCGGGCATTACTACGCCATTGTGGACGAGGTGGACAACATTTTGATTGATGAAGCCCGTACCCCGTTGATCATCTCCGGTCCGGCAGCCGATGAAGCCGAATGGTACATCAAGATGGCTCAGGTGGTGCGCGCCCTGCGCGAAGAAGACTACGAAATCAACGAGCGCGACCGCACTGTCACCCTGACCGAAGTGGGGATGGCGCATGTCGAGGAATTGCTGGATATGCCGCTGGTGGATCCGGAACGTCCGGAGGATATCAATCCCGAACAGGCCCGCTTGCTGGGTTATCTGGAACAAGCTCTCAAAGCGCAATTCCTCTTCAAACGCAATAAGGACTATCTGGTACAGGGCGGCAAGGTGATCATCATTGATGAATTTACCGGCCGACTGATGCCCGGACGGCGCTGGTCGGAGGGGCTGCATCAGGCTGTCGAGGCTAAAGAAGGTGTTAAGGTCGAGCCGGAAAATATCACCTACGCCACCATCACCATTCAAAATTACTTCCGCATGTACGAAAAACTGGCCGGTATGACCGGAACGGCGCTGACCGAGGCGGAAGAATTCGCCAAAATTTACAAACTGGAAGTGCTGCCCATTCCCACCAATCTGGAATATAAGGCGATACAACCCAACCCGACACTGGTGGAAGTGCAAGGCAAGGACGAATACGGCTATAAATACACCTATTACGCCCGGCGGGATGACCCGCTCAAAGCGCCAGTGTTCTGGAAACGCAAAGACTACCCGGATGTGATTTATCGCACCGAAGAGGCGAAAATCCGTGCCATTGTGCAGGAAATCATCCACTACAATGTGCGCGGCCGGCCGCAATTGGTGGGTACCACATCGGTGGAGCATTCGGAGCGGCTTTCGCTGCGCCTGCAGCCCGAATTGCTGCGTCGTTTAATGCAGGTGATGTTGATTCGAGATGCCTGGCTGCGCAAGCACAACCGGCAGGAAAGTGAGACCGCCATTCCCGAATTGCAGTTTTTGTACAAACCGTTGCCCGACCTGAACACCGCCGAATTGCGCAATTTTGCCCGCTCGGTCGGGATGACCTCCATCAACCCGGAAGACCCGGAAAATGTGGAGCGGTTACTGAATTTGCTCAATTTGGGAGAAGAAGACCGTCCGCGACTGGTCAGGGTGTTGCAGGGCGGTGTGCCGCATCAGGTTTTGAATGCCCGCAAACACGATGAAGAGTCTCTGATTATTGCGCGCGCCGGCGCCTTCGGTGCGGTTACGATTGCCACCAACATGGCGGGGCGCGGTGTGGATATCAAACTGGGCGGTGAACTCGACGAGGATATTTTGGCGGATGTCAACCGGGTGTTGAGAAGCGCCGGCGACGACCCCTACGAGATGACCAACGAGCAGCGCCGAAAACTGCTTTTGGAAATGAATCCGGCCGATTACGGGATTTATGAAGAATCGGTGCGTGCCTTTTTGCAGTACATGGATGAGATGGAAAAGGTGCGGGAACTGGGCGGTCTGCATGTGATTGGCTCGGAACGCCACGAAGCCCGCCGGATAGACAATCAGTTGCGCGGACGGGCTGCCCGTCAGGGTGACCCCGGTTCTTCCCGCTTTTACCTCTCCATGGAGGATGACCTGATGCGTCTGTTTGGCGGCGCGCAGGTGGAAAACCTGATGGCGCGGTTGAATATTGACGAAAGTCTGCCGATTGAGAATAATCTGGTTGCCAAACTGGTGGAGCAATCCCAGGCGCGGGTGGAAGGCAATAACTTCGACATCCGCAAGCACCTGCTTGAGTACGATGATGTGCTGAACATGCAGCGCAAGCGCATCTACGAGCAGCGTGACCGGGTCTTTACCAAAGAAGACCTGAGCGAGGATGTCCGCGAAATGCTGCAAAACGAACTGAAAAACCGGGTTGAAACGGCTTTGACCGATGAAGAAGGGCCGTGGAAATTGCTGGCGTATCTGGAAGACATTCAGCCGCCAATCACTTTTGAGGGGGTGGCCTATCCCTCCTACACCTTACGCCTGATGATGGACGAAATTGAGGAGCAATTTGGCGAGGAAGCCATCACCGCCGATCAACTGCGGAGGGCGCTGTTGGAGTTAGCCCGCCGGGCGCTGGAAGCCGAGCGCAATCATCTGCTGCGGGCGATTGAAAGTTTGCTGGAGCGCAGCGAAGAGGCTATCCAGCAGCAACTGGCCGAGCGGCTGGAAACTGTGGACACCTTTTTTGAAGGATTGCCGGACCGGCTGGAGGAGTCCGGCGGCAGTTTGCGCCCGCAGGAACTGGTGGAAGAACTCTCCGGGCTGGTGCGCGTACCGCTGCGTTTGAGCAGTGAAGAGATGCGCGCCCTGGCGCAGGGGGGCGATCATCTGGCCGAGCGGGTAAAGGAGCAGGTTGAGGCTGCGCTGATGTCGGTAACGCTGAACCGGGTGATTGGGGCGATTCAACGGCGCATTGAGGAACTGGATGCCCGTCCGGCTCAGTACATGGGCAGCGACTGGGACGAGGCAGCCCGGATGTTGTACGGTGAGGTTGAACGATTGCTCAACGAGCGGGTTGAACGGCTTTCCAGCCCGGATGGTCCGATCGCCCGGGATCTGGATGCCGCCCTCGAACGGGTGGGGGACGGGAAAATCCTGCTTGGGCAAAATCAGGCAGCTTTGCTGGGGCTGCTGGGGATCATGACGCAAGGCACTCGCCTGACGTTCGACCGCCGCACGCATCGGCGGGGACGGCAGCAAGTCATCCGCATGACCTACATCTTTTTGGCAGCCGGTTTGCTGGAAGGCCGTGATGCGGAGGAACTCAGCGAGGAGATTCTGGAACATCTCGAAGGCGCGCGGCTGGCATTGCAACGGGTGTGGGGCAATTATGAATTGCGCCGTCTGATTCAGACCGAAACGCCGCTTTCGCGTCTGAGTCAACCCTTACAGGAACGCCTGCGCGCCGTGCTGGGCAACGAACGCTTTGAAGAAATTGCCGAAAGTGACTTGAAAGAATTGCCTGCCGAAGACTTGCAGGAAATTGCGCGTGTGTTGGGCGAGCGCTTACAAAATCAAATCTACCGCGAAATTCTGCTGGGGGTGATCTCCCAATTGTGGGTGGATTACCTGACACGGGTGGATGCCCTGCGCGTTTCAATTGGGCTGGAAGCCTATGCTCAGCGTGATCCGCTGGTGCAGTACAAGAGCCGGGCAACGGAGTTATTTTCGCAATTGCTCAAGGATATTCGCGGCGGCGTGGTGGCGCGGATGTTCACCTACCAGCCCAGCCGCAGTGCAACGGTGCAGGTTGAACGCGACCGCAGCAGCGTGGAGACGGCAGCCAGGCCCGAAAGTGTGGTGGCCGGAGCAGTCGAACGCAAGGACGAAGCCTCCCGTTCGGCTCGCAAGAAGAAACGCCGACGGCATTAATGCGGGGTTGTCAAGATGCTTAATCGCCTTTATAATGGGCAGTAACTTTTTTCATTGGAGTATTGGATCGTATGGACCAAAACCACGCACCTCTCGAGCAGGAAACCCAGCCCGAGAATCATCAGACAGAAAACAATAACATGGCTTCCCTTTTAGAGCAGGAAGGTGCAATGATTGACTTCCCGCAACAAGGGGAAATTCGCACTGGTATGATTGCCAGTATTGCCCCCGGTCAGATTTTGGTGAGCGTGGGTACGAAGTCCGAAGGTGTCATCAGCGGGAAGGAATATGAGGCCATCCCGCGTGAGGAATTGGATGAGTTGAAAGTCGGGATGGAGATCCCGGTTTACGTGGTCAACCCGGAAGATTCCAGCGGAAATGTGGTGCTTTCATATGTGCGCGCCCGGGAAGAGGCCAGCTGGAAAGAAGCCGAACAACTACTGGCATCCAAAGAAACCTACCACAGCAAGATCATCGGTTACAACAAAGGTGGGCTGATTGTACCGGTTGGCGGGCTGCGCGGTTTTGTCCCGGCTTCACAGGTCAGTCTTTCGCGGCGCGCCGAAAGCAGCGGCGAAACTCCGGAGCAGCGCTGGAGCAAGATGATCGGTGAGGAAATTGACGTGTGCGTGATCGAAGTGGACCGCGAACGACGGCGATTAATCCTTTCGGAGCGAGCCGCCAATACCGAAACCCGCGAAACGATCAAGGAACGGGTGATTGATAGCCTCCAGGAAGGCGAAGTACGCACCGGCAAAGTGACCAGCCTGGCCGATTTTGGGGCATTCGTCAACATCAGCGGTGCCGACGGTCTGGTGCATCTTTCCGAAATCTCGTGGGATCGCATTCAGCACCCCTCCGAGGTGCTTAAAGTCGGGCAGGAAGTCAAAGTAAAAATTATCTCGATTGACCGCGAGAAAAAGCGCATTGGCCTTTCCATCCGTCAATTGCAGAAAGACCCCTGGCTGGAAAAAGCCTCCCGTTACCAGGTGGGGCAGTTGATTGAGGGCACCATCACCCGTCTGACGAAGTTCGGCGCGTTTGCGCGCATTGATGACGATGTTGAGGGCTTGATCCACATTTCCGAAATCAGTGAAAAACGGATTGAGCACCCCAAAGAGGTGTTGAAGGAAGGGGATGTGGTCACCCTGCGGGTCATCAAGGTGGATGCGGAAAACCACCGGATTGGTTTGAGCATCCGGCGGGTTGAATCCATGGCGTATGCCGATTTAGACTGGATGGCGCTGGAAGAAGTCCTCGAAGAGGACGATACCGAAGAAGAAAGTGAGCAGTCATCGGACAAACCCGCTGAATAAGCGAGTTGTCTGTTGAAAAACAGGTGTAAGATTAAAGAGACGCCGTTTCAGGGCGTCTCTTTCACTCCCCCGCCGATATGAAACCTCTCATGTGGATTGATGCTCATCAGGATATTGCCTACAATGCCCTGACTTTTGGCCGGGATATTCGCCTTTCGGCTTACGAAACCCGCCGGGGCGAGGCGGGCAGTTCCACCGTGGCGGTGAACGGCGAGGCGCTCTGCGGATGGGAGGAGTATCAACGCGGGGGCATTGGGCTGATCATTGCCACGCTGTTTGTCATGCCGCGTCGTTATAAAACCGGCGCCTGGGAAAAACTGGACTTTGCCACTTATGAAGAAGCCTACCGTCTGACCCGGGCGCAGTTCGATTACTATCTGAATCTGTGCGACCAGTCGCCCGATCAATTTTGCCTGATTCGCACCCGTACCGAGCTGCGCGCGCATGTGGAGCGCTGGCTGACCGCACCGCCGCTCTTCCCACAGCACACTCAACCGGTTGGAATGGTTTTGAGCATGGAAGGTGCTGAAGGGGTGCGCGATCAGCACGAGCTGGAAGAATGGTGGCAGGAAGGATTGCGCCTGATTGGGCCGGTCTGGGCGGGAACGCGTTATTGCGGCGGCATGTACGAGGGCGAAGGCTTTACCCCGGAGGGTTACCGTCTTCTGGAACAGATGGCAGAAATCGGCTATACTCTGGATATTGCCCACATGAATGAAATATCAGCCCTACAGGCACTGGACCGTTACGAGGGCGCCGTCATAGCCAGCCACTGCAATGCAGCTGCGCTGTTGAAGGATGACTCGGCGCGTGCCCGCCATCTTTCGGACCGGGTTATTCGCCGGCTGGCTGAACGGGACGGGGTGATCGGTGTGGTGCCGTTCAACCGTTTTTTGCGCAGCGGATGGAAAAATGGTGAACCGCGCGAATGGGTCACCCTCAGCCATCTTGCCGATCACGTGGATCACATCTGTCAGGTGACCGGCAGTGTGCGTCACGTGGGTATCGGCACAGATTTTGACGGTGGATTTGGCTTTCCGGCTGTGCCACTGGAAATGGATACCATTGCAGATTTGCCGAAACTGGCTGACCTGCTGATGGAGCGCGGTTTTTCGGAACAAGACTTGCATGCCATTGCGCATGCCAACTGGACCCGCATTCTGGAGCAAACCCTGCCCGCATGACCTCACTACCCGGATCTTCTCCCTCTGCGTCGGCCTCACAGCCGGTTGAAAGCCGCCCTAATCAGATTTTCTCCCTGCGGCGTGTGCGGGTTGGGTTAGCTCTCACTTTGCTGGGTTTTGTCATCTTCCTGCTGGGGGCACGCCCCAGCCTGTTCGGGCTTGACCGCAGCCCGGTGATTGGTTTTGTGCAGATTGCGGTGTTTCTGGTGGGGCTGGCTTTCATCTGCATTGGCGGTTATATCAGCCTGATGTCGCTTTGGAAAAAACGCCAACCCAGCATCCTGGCCGATATCGGCCTGCGCATGGTGGCAACCGGTTATGTGATTGCCGTGTTTGCCGGCATGGCGGATGTGTTCGGGGCGGGTAGTCATCCCCTGCCGGGTGTGCCGTACTTTGGCCCGTGGCAGGCGCGCGGGGTTGAAATTGGTCAAATCATCATTGCCATTGGTTTCTTGATGCTGATTCCGTTTGGAGATCGTCGGAAAAGTTAAGCCGGGGGTGCGTAGAATGTGCGTAGGTAAAGCGTTGCTTGACCATCCGTTTTAGATATGTTATATTGTCACCAGAAGGAACCTGATTCATGACCGAAACATCGCCACCGAACGATCCGTTCCGTGCCGATCTTGACTCAACCGAACAGAGCGATCCAGTCAGTCCGTCACTCAAAGCCGGCGGGATAGGCGATTTATGGCAAACCGTGGTGGAAATGGGGCTGGGAGAGGCCGCCATGCGGATTGGTAGCGGTTTGGCTTCGCTGGCGCTGGTGCTGATGGTGGTTTGGGTGATGAGCAACTTCTACCTCAAAGGTCAGGTGGCAACACCTCAAACTGCGGCAGTTGCTGCTTCGTTGCCCACGGCTACCCCGACCATTGAACCGCCTCGCTTTGACCCGGCCGCAAACAACATGGTGCACGGTATTTTCCGGCTGGCATTGCTGCATACCACCCTGCCAAGCCGCCCGCGTTTCGATTTTGTGGAATACGAAATTCAACCCGGCGATACCCTGTTTACCATTGCCGAGCGTTTTGGCCTCAAGCCCCAATCGCTGATGTGGACCAATCCCAAAGAACTGGGTGACCCGCACTGGATCACCCCCGGACAGGTGATCAAAATTCCGCCAACCGACGGGGCGGTTTATGAGTGGCACGCGGGGGATGGTTTGAATGCTGTCTCGCGCTTCTTCAAAGTGACTCCCGAGGACATCATCAACTGGCCCAGTAATAACCTGACGCTGGAGAGTGTGGGTGATTTTGCTGCTCCCAATATCCAACCCGGCACGGTTTTGTTTATCCCCGGCGGCGAAGGCCAATTCATCACCTGGAACATGCCGCGTATTACACGTGATAATCCGGCGGTTGCCAAAACGGTTGGTCCGGGTTACTGCGGTACGGTGTATGACGGGGCGGTGGGTACCAGTACATTCGTCTGGCCGGCGGCCACGCGCTACATCTCCGGTTACCGCTATCAGCCGGAAATCAACCACTTCGGCATTGATATTGGCGGTTCGACCGGTGTGGGCATTTATGCATCCGATAACGGCGTGATTGTCTATGCCGGCTGGAACGACTTTGGCTACGGCAACCTGATTGTGATTGATCACGGCAACGGGTGGCAGACTTACTACGCCCATCTCTCCCAGATCAATGTGGTCTGCGGACAGAGTGTCTATCAGGGCGATCTGATCGGTTTGATGGGTTCCACCGGTCGTTCGACCGGCCCGCACCTCCACTTTGAAATGCGCAGCGATGTGTACGGCAAGGTGGATCCGCTGAATTTTTTGCAGTAAAACAAAAGTATAACTTATTAGCCCCTTCTTTGAAAAACAAGTCTAAAAAACGGGCAAATCTTAATTTTCTAAACAATTCTTAACCATCAAAGTCCTGTGATTTTCATTGGGTTTAGAAGGTAAGTAAAAATATCCATCTTTACGGTTAGAAATTGGTTCTGATTATTGACAGAAGTAAGTTTTTTATTATAATTTTTTTCAGGAGCATCTCTGAACTTTTTTGGAAACGGAGAAAAAATGACGTTCAAGAAGTCACTTGTCATTTTCTTCGTAGGATTGATGATGTTTCTTGCTATTGGCAGTAAAAATGTATTAGGATACCCGCAAACACCCCCTCAGCCGAATTATATACCAGCAGAGATATCTGTATCGCCATCTGCCCAAACCGTTTTTTCTCCGCAATACAGAGCAGTGTGGAATGTCTATATCGAGGGTGAAGGAAGTAGTTAATGTATTCAGGTTAATTGGGGAGATTCTTGCGGTACCTACAAAACTTGTGGGTATGCACCCGGCGGCCCTTATCAGTTTTATCATGATTTCTTGTGTGGGGGTAACAGTCCATTTCGCCAAACCTGGGCCTTGACAGGGATTGGAGGACCCTCGTATGCTACAACCACCGTATATAAGTGATGCAATCTTCTTTCTAAAGACTCATGTTTTCCTTCTCAAAGTAGCAAGAGCTTAATAAGATTGGTGGTCACACCTGAATTTTTGAAGAAATTGAAAAAGTGCAACTCTGCCAGGGTATGAGATGGATTGAAAACAATCCTCTTGTTCCTTTTGATGAGTTATTTCAACAAAAATTTTTAAGTTTCATATTCGCCAAATTTCTTTCAAAATGAATATTTCTGCCAAAGTCAAAAAAATCCAAATCAAACTGATAAGGGGTTTGGAAAGTCAGATTCCGATTACAATCATTGGTCTGGGGATTTTATATGTTGGTCTATTGGTTTTCGTAATCATCCTTCACACAATCGAAATAAAAACGACCGCACAACTTTCCCAACATTGGCGTGGAGCGTATGATTTACTTCTCCGGCCTCAAACGGCAATCACTCAGGTAGAAAAAGAACATGGCATAGTAGAAGGAAATTACCTTGGAGCAGCACAAGGTGGAATCACGGAAGAACAATATGAGTGGATAAAAAGCATGCCGGATGTGGAAGTCGCTGCTCCGATTTCGGTGGTTGGGTTTATGATGAATAATTTGGGGAGCATCGCGGTCAGAATTGAGCCCTATCTACCTAATAATTTATATGAAATGAAAATAGGATGGTATGGCGATGAGGCTGTCGTCCAGGAATTTCCAACGCCCAGCGCTTATTTTGCTGAAAGCGATGATAATTTTCTATTTAATGATTTTTTGAAAGGCGATCTGTCTTTTAGCGGTGCCGGGATGGTAGGAGATTGGGCTTCTCTTAATATTGGTTCTTTGCCTCCTCAATGGATACTGGTGGCAGGGATTGATCCCGAAGCCGAAGCCAAGTTAATCGGATTAGACGAGGCGATTGAAGAGGGGGACTATCTCCAAAACGAAGAGCTTAAAGTAGGTTTAGATGGGGTTAAACAAAAGGCAGTAAAAATACCCCTGTTGGTCAATCGTCAAAGTTTTATCAACTTGGGTGTTGAAATATTATTACGAAAGCTGCCTATCCAATCTGAGGATGTCGAGAAGTTAAAGGAGGATGAGTCGAATGAAGTATTGCGTGAAAAAATGGTGGAATTGGACCAAAAGGGGGAAGTATTAATTCGTCAAAGATATGATTTATCAAGCGCCCTCCGTCCGCTTGTCCTTCAGTCTGTAGTTTTTTCAACCAATAAACCACCCCGATTGGAGGCAGAAGGAGGTTATATACCTCTTGACTCAAATATAATTCTTCGTCCCGGCATTTTTAAGTATGAATTTCATGAAGGTTCGGAAGATTTTCCATCTCACTTTAGTATCAAACCATATGGTAATTGGGAGGAAATTGTTCGGAATGAATTGGATGCAGAAGCGAGATCAAAATTTGACCCCCAATTTTTGAAGAACTTGCCGTTACTTAATGGTGAGCAAACTGTTTTTCGCTCATTGGAAGCAATTAAGCCGCTGCCATTTATTCCTGATGTAAAAGGCGTATATAATATTGGGTCAATTATCCAGCGATTAGACCCGCTATCTTACGTTCCCCTCGGAATTTATGAACCGCCGCAAGAAGTACTGGTATATGACGAAAACGGTTCCATTCTAGAACCTAAGTTGCTTTCTCCGGGCTTGAATCCGGGTAGTTTTAATCCCCGACCACCATTAGGTTTAACAACCCTTGAGGCTGCTCAGTACTTGGTGGGACGGCCTGACTATATTGATGCGATCAGAGTGCGAATACGCGATATATCGGGGTATTCATCCGAAAATGTTCATAAAATTGAAAGAATTGCCACCGAAATTCAAGAAAAAACCGGTCTTCATGTTGACATTGTGGCTGGTGCATCTCCCCAAAAAATTCTTTTATATGTTCCGGGGATAGGGTACGTTGAAGAAAATTGGACTTCCTTGGGATCTACCCAATATATTGAGAGCGGTGTTAACTTAATAAACCTAATTCTATTGCTTCTTTTGTTAATCGGCTCTATTTTGTTGATTATTACAAATACTAATTTATTTGTTCTCTCTAAACTGCCTGAAATTGGTTTGTTGAAGGCGCTAGGATGGGAGAATCGTTATATTCTTCGAAGGCTGGTAAAGTATATTTCATGGATCACCGTTTGGGGGATTGTCCCGCTTACGGTTTTAATCCTTTTTCTCTCCATTTTGTTGGATCTGAATATTTCTATTCGTGAAATTGTGACCATCGGTAGCGTTGTCGGAGGGGTTTCTATCGTGTCCAGTCTCCCGTTGTTCATGAATGAGGTGAGAAAGAGAAGCTACCACCTTCTACATTTTGGCGAAACTTCAATAAAAAGAAGAAATTGCTCTACTGATTTTACATTTAGTAAATTGGTTCTTTATCAAATAAGACGACGGCCGAGACGGTATCTCGTCAATGGAATTTCTATTGGCTTAATTACTTTCACCTTTGTATCAATGATTTATATCTGGTCTGTTAATAAAGGAGATGTGAATCTAAATTTGCTTGGGAAACACTTAATGATCAGTCTTTCGCCCTATTATTTACTCCTGACCGCTTGTTCATTGCTAATAGGGATATTGATTCTCGTCCAAAATGTTGTGCTGAATGTGGCACAAAGAGAAACTGAATTCAGAACTTTGGTGTACATAGGTTGGGATAAGAAACAACTCTTTAGAATGGTCTTTTATGAAAGTTTCATGCGGGGGGGGATTTTTGGTGTTATGGGTGTTTTATTGGGCATGATAGCGGTTTCATTTTGGAAAGGTATCCCTGCAAATTTTCTAGGATTAAACCTCTCTATCCTTGGAGTTGCCTTGGCGCTGATCTTAATCGCTTGTTGGGTTGGCACTTCAAAATCGTTGGCGTATCTTCATCTTCCGGGCGTACGCTCATCTACACATCGTTTCAAGTTTGGGCAAATTCTGTTACTGCTTTTACTTTTCATTGGTCTTGTTAATTATCTGGCTGGAAATCTTATCCGCATCACTTCTTTGCCGACAGTGCAAACTCCGCTTTCCACCAAAGGTAATGGAGACCTGACAATAGACGAAAATCAAATCAATGAAGTTATGAAAGAATTGAATGGGGTAATGGAATCCGCTTCTTCCTTGAATGACCGAAACGAGATCATTGTCCGGATATTGCTTCAAAAATTATCCTTAATGGGGGTGAATGTTTATGAAGAGTGGGTCCCTTACCAAACCGCAGATATCTTTGATCAACAGCAAAATCTTGTGTTTCAATTACTGCCTTATCGCAATGAAGGGAATCCAATGTCGCTGGTAACTTCTGCGACCCACTTTAAGCTTGCTTCAAATCTTCTGAACCAAAGAACACCGTTAATTTATAGCCAAATTGACCAAGTGATAGAGGTCTGTGATTCCTTGGATCAAAGATGGTTAATGCTGGCTGGTCATAGCCGTGAGCCTGTCCATTTCATTCATCCCGTGGTGGAGCTGCTTGAAAAAAAATGTGCTCTTCCCATGGGTATTGTGGGTGTTGCGCTTCAAGACCCTGCAGGAATTTCTTCAGATGTAAAACAAGTTATGGAGAAAAATGTTGAAATAAAGTTTTATCAAGCAAAGGTTTTGGGAGCAACCATTCGGGGTAGCGTATATCCGGAAAAAGAAATTTGGGTCACCACTCATTACGATGCCAGAGAAGGTACTCCTGCGGCAGATTTAAGCCTTACAGGGACGGTTACGCTATTGGAGCTGGCTCGACAATTTGCTGAATCCGGAACGCCTTATACGCTTCGTTTTATCTGGTTGCCGGGACTGGCCAGCCAATATAGTGGGCTGATAGCATATATTCAGAATCATTTAATAGAAATTCCAAGTGTTGTGGGGGTAATAGATATTTCACAGACGGGTAACTGGCAATATATCGCTGTGGACAATGACTTGAGTTCATCGGATATCAATAATCAGGAAATAGATATTGCAAGGGTAAGAGAAAATTGGATGATGAGCATCAATCTGGATGATCCAAACTTAATGGATTGGCTAAATGGATTGTTGGAAAAGAAGATAAGCCTTAGTGAAAGTCCTGAGATATTACGGAATTCAATCTTAAAAACAGGCGAATCATTCGGCGTTTCTATCAAATCAACGAATTACACCTGTCCACTATCGTTATCTATCTTACTTTCAGCGAATTTACCATCTGTTGGTCTTTGTGGGGCAGGCAATGAATTTATCGGCTCGCTTTTTGATGATATTTCCACGATTGAAATGGACAAACTTTCCCAATTTACCTCTTTTTCCTATGTTGCGCTACAAAACCTGATGGATGAAATGAAATGAAAAATTCAATCGTGATTTGTTCTGGCGTATCCAAGGTGTATGATACCGGCTTTAATAAAGTCACAGCCCTACATAATTTAGACCTGGAAGTAAAGAAAACTCAACTCACCACAATCATTGGACCATCGGGTAGTGGAAAAACCACTTTGCTGAACCTGATTGCGGGGATAGATAAACCTACATCAGGGCATATTATCGTTGGTGATGTAAACTATTCCAATCTTTCGGAAGATCAAATAACGGCATTCCGCCGAAAGAATATCGGTTTTGTATTTCAACTCTATCACCTCTTGCCTGTACTGACCGTGATTGAAAATGTGATGCTGCCCTTGCTGCCTTATCAACATTCATTGGGTTTTAACTTGAAAGAAAAGGCAATGCACCTGATTGAATGGGTAGGACTTGGAAATCGGATCAATCATTTACCGGCTGAGTTATCGGGGGGTGAACAGCAACGGGTGGTTATTGCACGCGCTTTGATCCATGAACCGTCCCTTCTCTTGGCCGATGAACCTACGGGAAACCTGGATTCAAAGACGGGTATGGAAATTGTTAAGTTGTTTCGCACGCTGGTAGAAGATAAAGCGCTATCCGTCTTGCTCGTCACTCATGATTTGCGTGTTGCTGAAGAATCTGATTGTGTGATTAACCTCCATGATGGAACGATTACAAGTATAAAATATAAGAGCGAGGTAAATTTTTTGGAGTGTTAGAGGCTCTGCGGTGGATTGGTGAGGTGTTTGGGTAGATCAAGGAAAAGTCCCCCATCATTTTTCGTCAATTTCTTCAAGTCGGAGCGTTTCAATTCCGCTGACGGGGACATTAGCGCACAATTCCAAGAAAAAAGCCGCTTCAACGCGGCTTTTTGACTCTGGTGGGCGGTATAGGACTCGAACCTACGACCTCTGCGATGTCAACGCAACGCTCTAACCAACTGAGCTAACCGCCCGTTTGCAACCCCAATTATAATCGAACGCCTTTGAAAGTGCAAGAAAAAAACCGGCCCTGAGGCCGGAAAATTCTGGCGGAGAGGGCGGGATTCGAACCCGCGGTACCTTGCGGTACACGCGCTCTCCAGGCGCGCGCGTTAGGCCAGACTACGCTACCTCTCCAAAGCGGTATAGTTTACCGGGCGCGGTGATTATACCATAAAAAGCGCTTTCCAAATAAAAAACACCCCTGTTTGGAACAGGGGTGTTTTGGCTATTGAGTTGAGAATTTTACAGAATGGTCAAGCGGGCAGCCTGCAAGCCTTTGGGACCCTTTTCGATGGAAAATTCAACTTTTTGCCCTTCGTTCAATGTGCGGAAGCCTTCCGCCTGAATGGCAGTGTGATGGACGAAGACATCCGGGCCGTTTTCCTGAGAAATAAAACCGTAGCCCTTTTCACTATTGAACCACTTGACATTACCAACTACACGATCAGACATTTGAGATACTCCATTTGTTACTAAAAAGATTTGATGATTTTTCGATCGGGTCATAAAAAAATCGCCTTTACCGAAATCGGAAGGCGATACAACCATGACGCGATCTCTGTAACCATTGAGCGTTTCACACTCAACGGAATTGATTGTAACACATTTTTGAAAATAAAAAGGCCTAAAAGCCACTCAAACATTAGAGTTTCATTAGAAAAAGAGCCACCGGTTGCAATCCGGCGGCTCTTTTTGCGTGGACAATCGAGAAAGATGCTCAGGGGGTGGCCTGTTGCTGCAGGTGGCGCACATAGTTGACCACGTCCCAGCGCATTTCGGGGGTTGGGAGGTTTTCGATCAGCGCCGGCATACGCCCTTCAATGCCGTTGGTGATGGTCAGGAAAATTGCCCCATCGCTGATTTGACGGGCGTTGGCGTCGGGCTTGACCAGGTTGGCGGGCGGGTACTGCACCAGAAAACCGGAGAAAGCCCCGCCGCCGTTGCCGGTTGCCCCGTGGCAGAGAGCGCAGGCATTGTCATAGTACTCCTTGCCGCGCTGAATCGACTCCTCGGTTGCCGGAACGGGGTTTGCCGGTGCGCCCAGTTCGGGGATGTAAGCCGCTCCCTGTACCGGCACTGAGCGAGGCGGCAGCGGCAGGGGTGCTTCCATCGAACGGTAAGAGGGCTGAATTTCCATGAAGGAAATCCACTCGATTTTGATGATGTCGTAGGTGAAAAGCAAGCCGATCAGCAACGGGCTGGCCAGCACCACCAGAACAAGGATCAAACGTTTGGCTACGGCCATAACTTCTCCTCCTCTACCTCATGTACCACTTCGGCGCCCAATTCGCTGAGGGCGGTGTGAATTTTTTCATCCAGTTGAGCCGGGCCGCTGAACAGGATGCCGATGTGTCCGTCACTGATCTTGGGGTGGTAGCCTTTCGGCCCAAACGATGGTGAGATGGTTTCCACGAATACGCCGATGAAGGTGCTGATCAGCAGACCCAGCATGGTCAGTTCAAAGGTAACCACAATCGAGGTTGGGATGGGAGTCAGTCCCATGGCGGCCACGCGAATGGGATACAGCAAGGGAGTACCAAAGTTCAAAAACGTTGCCACCAGAAAGCCCAGTACTGCCCCAGCCAGCCCAATCCGGCCGATGTTCGTCCATGACATTGGCCTTCCGAGGATGCGCTCGGAGTATGGGATGCCGGAGATGACCGAAATATCGCGATCGCTGATGCCCAGTTCGTGCAGGCGGGAGATGGCTTCGGCGGCGTGATCAATTTGTTCTTCTTTGAAAAGTGCCAGATGAACGACTTTTGCAGCCATACGTTTGCTCCTTGATTACTCTTCCAGTTCGGTCACCGAGGGTACCTCGGCTTTGCCGACTTTGCGGAGAGTGTGCGCCATTTGACCTTCCTGTACTTCCCAGACCGGCACCAGCGGGATGAGGCGTGAGGCAGCCAGATACAGGAACATGAACAAACACAATGTGCCTAACGCAATGCTGATTTCGGTCCACTGTGGGTTATACACACCCCAATCAAACGGGCTGCGTTGATGGCCGAGGGTGAGGGGGATGATGGTGTAGCGTTCGGCGTACATGCCCACATTGATCAGCAGGGTGATGATGAACATTGCCCAGGGTGTGCGGCGGATGGTCTTATTCCACAGCGTCAGCCAGGGGATGGCGACATTGCAGATCAGCATGGTGTACCAGACCCACGCCGCCGGGCCGGTAGCGTGCAGGGTCAGCACCTGTTTGACGGCAGCATCGCCACCGTACCACGAAAGCAGGTACTCGTTGAAGAAGAAGTAAGCCCATGCCATTGAAAAGACCAGCAGCAGTTTACCCAGCGCATCAAAATGCTCGACGCGGATGAAGTAGTCGAAGTGTTTCATGGTGTTGCGCAGGACAAACAGAATGGTCACCACGGCTGCCACACCCGAAAGGATTGCGCCAACGATGAAATACGGGCCGAAGATGGTCGAATGCCAGCCGGCCACCATGCCTACCGCAAAGTCCCACGAAACGATGGTGTGCACCGAGAACATGACCGGGATGATGGCAAAGGCAAAGATGTTGATGGCTTTACGCAGGCGGTACCACTCGGCCTCGGTGCCGCGCCAGCCCAGAGCCAGCAGCTTATAAATCGTATGACGCCAACCTTTGGTACGGTCACGCGCCATGGCCAGATCGGGAACCAGCGGCAGGTAGAGGTAAATGGTGCTGGAAAGCAGGTACGTGGTGATGGCGAGAAAGTCCCACACCAGGGGGGAACGGAAGTTTGGCCACAACCAGCGAGCGTTGGGATAGGGAATCATCCAGTAGAACACCCACACCCGCCCAAGATGGATGAGGGGGTAAAGCGCACCGGCTGCCAGCCCGAAGGTGGTCATCAACTCGGCTGCCCGGGTGAAGGGGCGGCGGAATTCAGCCTTGAAGACTCGCAGGATGGCCGACACAAACGTTCCGGCATGGCTGATGCCGATCCAGAAGACAAAGGTGACGATGAACACACCCCAAAAGATGGGGCGGCGGACACCGGCAACCCCGATACCGGTCAAAATCATGTTGCCCCAGGCGCCAAACAACAAGACCGCCACACCCAGCCCAAGGGCGATCAGCCAGATCCAGTAGCGGCGGGTGGTGGTGGTCATCGCCTCCATGACCATGCGGTTCATTTCCTCGCGCGGGCGCGGGTCGAACATCAAATGTTCGCGGGGGTCTTCTTCCGCGTGTTCGGCTGGCTTTACGGCTTGCAGCAAATTGGTCTCAGCCGCCATAGCGTCCTCCTCCTTTGAGATAGGTTACCCGGGGTAGCGTGCTCAATTCTTCCAGCAGTTGATAGCGGCGCTGATTGCGCGCCATCTGACTGGCTTTGCTTTCGGGATTGCTCACATCCCCAAACACCAGCGCACCGGCCGGGCAGGCCTGAACGCAGGCGGGTTGAATCTCGCCGTCTTCCACTTCCCGTCCCTCGGCAGCGGCTTTCTGTCGTCCGCGCACAATTCGCTGGACGCAGAAGGTGCATTTTTCCATCACGCCACGGCGCCGAACGGTCACATCCGGGTTGAGGTAGGAATTCATCGGTTCGGGCAGCTCGTAATCGAAGTAGTTGAACTGACGGGCGTGATAGGGGCAGTTATTGGCGCAGTAACGGGTGCCAACGCAGCGGTTGTAGACGGCCAGATTGATTTGCTCTTCCTCGCTGTGCACCGAGGCGAAGACCGGGCAGACCGGTTCACAGGGGGCGTTGCCGCACTGCTGGCACATGACCGGTTCAAAGGCCGGTTTGATTTCGGGATATTCGCCGCGCCATTCCCGTTTGTTGTAGAGCCAGTACAACCCGCGTCCGTAAGCCACTTCGTCCTCACCGACGAAGGGGATGTTATTTTCCATCGAGCAGGCGGCGATGCAGGCATTGCAGCCCGTACAACGGTCGAGATCAACCACCAGTCCCCATTTTTGAGGTGCTTTTTGTTCAGCCATGAGTCTCTCTCCTTGGTTATTTCATCGCTAACATTAATGTTCGCCGTAAATGCCTTCTTTGCTCTCCACACGAGCAAGCGGGCGGCGTTTGCCGGTCGGCAGGATGGTGGCCACAACACTGCCAAAAGTCAGGTCACCGGCGGCGTTGGTGGTGGTGGGCAGTACCTGAGCCGGATTGCAACCGCGGCCTTCTGCCCAGCGTCCCAGGGCAGTATGCCCTTGCCCAAAGGGTATGGCAATTGTATCCGGCCGGATGGCGGGATAGCGATAGACGCTGGCTTCCACAAATCCGAAGGGGGTGCTGATGCGCACCACATCATCATCGTGCAGGCCGAGTTCTTCGGCCGTCTTGGGGTGAATTTCAACCCACGAATTCCAGGTGACGGTGGTCATCCAATCGGGCAGTTCTTGCAGCCATGGGCGATTTGCCCCGCTGCCATCCCCGAAGTGATTGGGGAAAGTGATCAGATAAAATTGCTTGCCTTCTTCTAACTCCACCGGCGGGGTGAAGGGGAAGGCTTCTTCCGGTGGGACGGCTTGCCGTGGCGCAGAAAGCTCGGCTTGCGGCTTCCACCAGCCGCCGTATTGCAGCCAGCGTGACCAGAAGGTGAAAATCTCCGGCGCGGTGTAAAATCCACCCGCTTCAATCAGCGGGAGTAGTTTTTGCTGGATGTATTCCACCTCGTCTTTGTACGGGAAAGCCTGTGCGGCTGCCATTCCCAGTTGTTTGACGGCTGCCAGCAGAACATCGGCGGTTGCGCGGGTATCGTACAGCGGCACCACCACCGGCTGGAAGGAGGAGTAGGCCGGGCGGTCGCTGCCCGCCAACACCCGTTGGTAGCCAAACGACTCCAGGGGCGTATGGTCGGGCAGGATGTAATCGCTGGCCAGGGCGGTTTCATCCGGGAAAGAAGCAAAGGAGATCACCAGTGGCACTTTGGCGAGGGCCTCGCCAAAGCCCAGCGCACCGGGCAGTTCAAACAGGGGGTTGACCCCGTGAATGAAGAGTACCTTGACTTTGCTGTCGGTCATCCGTCGCACCAGCTCTTTGACCGCTGCAAAATCGGTGGCGGCGACTTGTGCCGGGGTCAGGAAGACGCCGCCGGGCTGGCCGAGGTTTTCCACCACGGCGTTCAGGTAAAGCAAGGAGCGGGCCGTCATCAACCCGTCAGCCTGAGCCAGGGCGCTGCCGCCGGGGATGGCGAGTGGATGACTGGCAGCGGCGAAGAGTTGCGCCAGCTGGCGGATTTTCTCTTCGCTGACTCCGCTGGCGGCAGCAGCGGCGCTGACCGTCACCGTGCTGAAAGCCGGTGAAACCGGCTTGCCGCGCGCTTCGGCCACCAGCCGGTTGAATACAGCCGCCAGAATCGCCTCGCTGCCGGGCCGGATGGGTATCCACTCATCCGCATTGCCGGCGGTGAGGGACTGGCGGGCTTCAAAGACGACCAGATAACCGCGCCGGGTCGGGCGTCCTTGACGGAATTCGCCGTAGGCGCGCGTGTAAGCCACCGGTGAAAGCCAGTTTTCCAGGAAGTTTGCGCCAAAGGCGAAAGTCACATCGGCGTTGGCAAGGTCGAAGTAAGGCAGGGTTTCCTCGCCAAAAGTCAGCCGGGCTGCTTCGAGCAGGGTTGTGCGCCCCTCAAAGGTGGTCAAGGCGTTGTAACGCACGGGGGCAGGGGCACCCAGCGTGGCGGTCATTTCGCTGACCAGATCGAACAGGTGATCGGGGGCTGCCCCCAGCAGGAAGGCGATCTGGTCAGGTGGGCTGGCAAGGGCTTGCTGGACGACATTCAAGGCTTCGTCCCAGGTAATTGCTTTGGCACGGCCGGCATCCCCGCGTGCCTGAAAAACCGGGCCGCGGATGCGGTCGGGGTTGTAAAGACCTTGCTGGGCGGTTACCCCGCGCGAGCAGAGCCGCCCGCGGTTGACGGGGTGTTGCGGATTGCCCTCGATGGTGATCGCCCGGCCTTCCTTGGTGCGAACGATGATGCCGCATCCGGCCGGGCATTCACGGCAGGTGGAAGCGTAGTAGGTACTCAGGCCGGTCTGGTTGTATTCGGGCATGCTGGTGTATGGCTTGCGGACGATGTAACGTGCCATTGGCCCGCAGCCGGTCAGCACTGCCGAAACAGCCGCCCCCAGCCCGCTCAGTTTCAGGAAATCTCTTCGTGATAGGGTATTGCTCATGCTGTTTCCTCGCTCCAAATCAATAATGGCAGGTTGCGCAGTCGGAAAGTTTGGTCCACTGTTCCGGAGCCATCTTCTGATGACAGGAGAGGCACCAGCCCATGTTCTGACGCGGCTGCGGCTCGGCAACGGTCATTTTGGTCATATCCCCGTGACAGGTCTCACAGGCAATTCCGGCGCTGACATGCGGCTGATGATTGAAGTGGACGAATTCCGGTTGAATGGCAACCGGCACCCATGGAATTGGCTGGTTGTTTGCCACGTAGGCAGCAAGTTTTTCCAGTTCGGGTGACTTTTTCTGGACTTGCTGGTGGCAGCCCCAGCATTTGTCAATACCCGGCAGGCCGGCGTTGGGTCCCCAGGCGGTGCCGGGGTGACAGTAGGCGCAGGGCGCACCCAATCCGACATGCCGATTGTGCGGGAAGGCGATTGGCTGTTCGGGTGGAATCTGGGTGAGATACACCGCGCTGACTGCCCCGCCAAGCAAAATCAGCAACACCAGTGCAATGCCGACCCGGAAACCGGGTTGTTGCCACCAGGGTTTGGGTTGCTTCATGCTCGTCTCCTTTCTCAATGTGCGATCTTCGTACGGATTTATTTGCGGTTGCGAATGGACCACACAACCAGCAAGAGAATACCTACCAGTAAACTACCCAGCACCACAGCAAAGCCCAAACTGGCCGCCATGGCGCCCAAAGCGGTGAGAATGCCGGTGATGAGGTTATTGGCCGGGCCGCCCGGCTGGCTGACGCTGCCGCCCGGCTGCTCTCCCAGCGAGGGGCTAACCGGTTGTTCCAGGCCGGTGGCAAAAGATTGGGCGTACAGCAGAACATCGCGTCCTTCCTGTGGACTCCAGCCGAGGTTCAAACCGATGGTCATTTGTGGGGCGCGGGCCGTACCGAAACGGGTGCGGTGCAAAAAGCGCCACGGGTCCTGAACGGCCAGCGTTCCCAGACTGACCGTCTGGCCTTCATAGCGGAAGGTAATCGTCTGTCCATCACTGCCGTGGCAGGAAGCGCAGCCCTGCTCGTACAGGGTTTTGCCGCTTTGCAGGTCTCCGCCGATGGGTTTAAGGCTGATGCGGTCAATGAAGCGATTATCGTCAATCACCCCCTGCCGGATGAAGACTGCCAACGCTTCCAGGTCGGCATCGCTCAAGTAGGCGGAGAAATCATGCTGGGGGTCTTTCTGACCGCTCAAGATGGCTTTCAAGTCCTCCAACGGCAGGCTCTGGGCATCGTAAACGCCGGGAAAACCGGTGTAATTTGCCCCGGCAGCAAAGGCACCGTCTTTGCCCTGATAGTCCCAGCCGTGGCAGGAAACACAGCGCCAGGTATCCACCCCGCTGCGGGTATTGGTGGTCTGGCGCGACCAGATGGGGTGATTGCCCTGCGGCGGAGTCTGGCCGGTGACTTGCGTCCAGTCGTCGTATAATTGCGCGCCGCGCACCAGCGGCTCATCTTGCTGGAAAATGGTGTTGAAAGCCAGCACAGGTTGAAATTGAAAAGCGATCAGACCGGTTACCAGCATCAGGATTGCTATCAGAGTAATAAGGATGGGTTTGCTCATTGCCAGTCTCCTGATTTCTAAAGCCACATTTCAAAAACAAGCCGCAATCTTTTTTCCCGCCCCGGCTCTTTCAAAAAAGAATGAAATATGCTCCGAAGAATTCGTCTGGTGATCCTTAGGGTATTTGTTATAAATTATACAATATTGGTTAAATTAAAAACCAGATTAATGCGGGTGATTTTTAAATAACCCAACCACCTTACTCCGCCAACTTGACTCTTGCACCGTTCTTATCATAATCAAATTAAGAGTTGCGTTTGGTGTTTGAAGGCAGGTTTGAATTCTTATATAATAAAGTTACCAATTGGAGTTTTTTCCTGTGATTTTGTTTGTTATTTTCCCTGACACCCAACCCGTGTTTGACGAAAGGAGATTTCCTGATGGCGACTGTGAAAAACCTGTTGAAGATTAAAGGAACGGATGTTTGGAGCGTGCCGGTGACGGCTACCGTGCGCGAAACGCTGAAGTTAATGGCCGAAAAGAACATTGGCGCGGTGCTGGTGATGGAGGGAGAGAAAATTGCCGGCATCTTTTCGGAGCGGGATTATGCGCGCTTTGCGGCTCAACGCGAATCGCTGCTGCTGGATGAGCCGGTCAGCGATTTGATGACCCGTGCGGTTTATTATGTCAGCCCCACCCAAACCGTGGAAGAGTGCATGGCGCTGATGACCTCCAAGCACATCCGCCACCTGCCGGTTCTGGATGAGAATCACAAACTGGTTGGTTTGATCAGTATTGGCGATGTGGTCAAGCAGGTTTTAGAGGAAAAAGAGACCACCATTCAGGGGTTGGAAAATTACATCCTTGGGCGTGGTTACAGCGGATAGGTACAACCAGAAAAGCGGAAAGGATGCTGCCAATGGCGACAGTAAAGGATTTGCTGAAAGATAAATACACACAGGTGTGGTACGTAACCCCCTCTTCCACCGTCCTGGATGCGCTCAAGTTGATGGCGGAGCAGAAAATTGGAGCTGTGCTGGTGGTGGAAGCCGGCAAGATTGTAGGCATCTTCTCCGAGCGGGATTTTGCCCGGCAGGCGGCCAGCGGAAAGGTCTCGCTGCAATCTCCGGTCAATGATTGCATGGTCGGGGCGGTTTATTATGTGACTCCTGAGCAATCGGTTGAATCCTGCATGGCGCTGATGACCGCCAAGCGCTTCCGCCATTTACCGGTGCTGGACGGGGATAAACTGGTCGGTGTCATTTCAATTGGAGATGTGGTCAAGCAGTTAATGCTTGAAAAGGACATGACCATTCAGAGCCTGGAAGACTATATCTGGGTACACATGATCTAATGCCGGCAACTTCCGGGCTGATTGAAGTAGAACTCCTCCGCCATACCTTTGGCGGTAGCAGCATGGGGCGGCTGGCGGATGGCAGGGCGGTGTTTGTTCCCTACGCCTTGCCGGGCGAGCGCGTTCGGGTTGAGCTGACCGAGGAAAAGCGCGGTTTTGCGCGGGCGCGACTGGTGGAGGTGCTTGAATCCGCACCGCAGCGAATCATCCCGCGCTGCCGTCATTTTGGGGTGTGCGGCGGCTGTCACTATCAGCATCTTGCCTATGCCGATCAGCTGAAAGTCAAAAACGAAGTGCTGCGTGAGCAACTGCAGCGAATTGCTGGTTTGAGCGACCCACCGTTGGAAGCCATTCGGCCATCGCCGCAGGAGTGGCTCTACCGCAATACCGTCCAGTTTCATCTGGATGAACGAGGCCGGCTTGGTTATGAAGAAATGAACAGCAACCGCGTGGTTGCCATCGAGGAATGCTTCTTACCCCAACCGCCGCTGGATGAAATCTGGCGGCAACTGGATTTTGAAGCGGGATTGGGCATCGAGCGGGTTGGTTTGCGGGTTGGAGCCGATGAGGAAGTGCTGCTGATCCTGGAGGGTCAGCCGGTTGAATTGCCGGCTTTGGAAGTGGATTTGCCCATCTCAGCCGTACACCTCAGCCCGGCCGGCAGCATTGTGCTGGCTGGGGAGGACTGGCTGCCAATGGAAGTGAATGGCCGGCTTTTCCGCGTTTCGGCGGGGTCGTTCTTTCAGGTTAACACGGCTCAGGCGGGGGCAATGGTGGAGTACCTCCAGGAAGGGCTACCTCTCGACCAGCAGACGACTTTGCTGGATGTCTATTGCGGGGTGGGGCTGTTTTCGGCATTCCTGGCCGAGCGGGCTGCCCGCTGTATCGGCGTGGAGGTGTCCCCATCCGCCTGTGATGATTACGCGGTGAATCTGGATGAATTTGATGGAGTGGAGCTTTACATGGGTGCGGCAGAAGAGGTGCTGCCGGGCCTGCGGTTGAGCGGTAAGGTGGCGGCTGTGATTGACCCGCCGCGTGCCGGATTGGACCGCCGGGCGCTGGATGCACTGGTTGCTTTGCAGCCGGGATGGATCGCTTATGTTTCGTGTGACCCGGCAACCCTGGCGCGCGATTTCAAACGACTGCTTGAAAAGGGTTACCGGCTGGAAAAGATCAAACCCTTCGATTTATTCCCCCAAACCTATCATATCGAAAGCATCAGCCTGTTGCGCCGCACCGCTTAGGGGAATAAGCGGCGGGCTTTGACTTCGGCAACGGCATCCGGGCGGTAGCGGTAGAGCAGCGCCGGCCGGCCTTCTCCACTGCGGCGATGCGGGGTAGCTTCAATAATCCCGGCTTCCAGAATGCGGCGGCGAAAGTTGCGCTTATCCAGCTTTTCGCCCAGAATCAACTCGTAGGTGTGCTGCAATTCGCTGAGGGTGAAAAATTCCGGCAAAAGTTCAAAACCTACTGCGGTATATTCCAGTTTGTAGCGCAAACGGCGCAGGGCATATGCCAGAATGTCGGCATGGTCCATCGCCAGCCGCGGCAGTTCTTCCAGGGCAAACCAGTGGCTGCCGCTTTTTTGTTCGGCGGCCGGCAGGAGACTATCCGCCGGGATGAGAGCAAAATACACAATTGAAATCAGGCGGCAGGTCGGATGCCGGCCCGGGTCGCCGTAGGTGTAAAGTTGTTCCAGATAAACTTCTCCCACACCGGTGAGCTGCTCGATCTGCCTGGCGGCGGCTTTTTCGAGGGCGCAGTCGAGAACGGGGGCGGCGGGAAGCATCCACATATCCGCGAAGATGGGGTCTTTAGAAGGAATCAATAAAACTTTCAGGCGGCTTTCCTGCAGGGTAAAAACCACCACGCAAATTTCGAGATGAGGCGGAGAAACAGCCGAATCACTCAATTTGGGGTCTTTCCAAGAAGGTATTTATTGAGGTACAAATCAATTATAGCGTAGAATATTAACAGCCATAGTATTTGAAGTTGGATTGGTCGCTCTGGAGGAGAAAGGAGTTCCGTATGAAAAGAAAGCTTTCGATTGGCTCGGCCGTGATGCTGCTGCTGGCGCTAACGCTGGCGTGTAATTTGCCCGGCCGTCAGGCTGCACCCACTCTGTCAGAACCTACCCCCAACCGGACGATGACGGCTTTGTTTGAACTGGTGCAAACGCAGGTGGGTATTCCCTCGCCGCTGCCTTCGGCTACCAGTGAGCCGGTCATCAGCACCAATACGCCCCCGCCCGCGCCTTCGCCGCTGCCGACCAGTACCGCTGTGCAGCCAACCCAACCGCCGGCCTCCCCCACTGTGACCCAAACGGCAGCACTGCGCTCGGCAGGGAGTTATACGGCGCCTTATCTGAGCGAAGCGCCCAAACTGGACGGCGTTTGGGATGAGTGGAAAACCACCGCTTACCCGATCAAGCCGGTGGTTTTTGGCAAGGAGAATCACACCGGCAAAGAAGACCTGGAGGGGTCTTTCCGAATCGGCTGGGATAATACCTACCTTTATCTGGCAGTCAAGGTGATTGATGATCAATACGTCCAGAACGCCAGCGGAATTGACCTGTACAAAGGCGATACGATCGAACTGCTGCTGGATGTTGACCTGTTGGGCGATCTCAATTCGCGCGAGTTGAGCGGTGATGATTATCAGCTGGTCATCTCGCCCGGCAAGGGATCGGTCAGTGGTGATAAAGAAGCCTATCTGTACTACCCCGCCGGAAAGGCGGGCAGCCGCTCGGACGTAAAAATTGCCTCAGAAGGTGGTTCCGGGCTGTACCGGGTTGAGGCTGCCGTTCCATGGAGTTTGTTTGGCATCACCCCGGCCGACGGTCAGCGTTACGGTTTTGCCGTCTCGGTCTCGGATAATGACAAGGAAGGCGAAAACGTCCAGCAGAGCATGGTTTCGATGGCTCCTAACCGCCGCCTGACCGATCCGACCACCTGGGCGGTGCTGGTGTTGAGAAGGTAAAGTCGATTCAGAACAGAATGCTTGCCAATTCGCGGCGGTAACTGCGGGTTTGCGGGTTGTCGTCCCCCAGCACTTCCAGCAGACCGAGGATGGTCAACCGCACGGAATCGTTGCGGCGATCCTGCCGTAGTAAGTCCAGCAAACCGTCCAGTGCCAGCGGAATGCGTCCGCGGGCAGCCAGCCGAATGGCGTTCCAGTAAGCCGCGCTCTGTTCATCCGGTTCTTCACCCGGCTGATGATGGCGCAGGTCTTCCATCGCCTTTGCCAATGGCAGAAGGGTTTGCGCGTTGGCAAACTCACGACTGGCGGGGAAGGCGCTGAGAATGTTATGGGCTTCGCGGGCTTTACCCTGCGCCAGCAGCGCGCGTGCCAGCCCCAGCAGGGCAGGCGGGTTGCCGGGCATTTGCTCCAACACCTCGCGTAAAATCGGTTCGGCTTCGGCCCACTGCTCCTGATTGAGCAGGCTAAGGGCATGTTCGAGTGCCAAACCGGCCGGGCTGGGCGGCTGAATGCGGCTGAGAAATTCGCGCAAACGCGATTCGGGTTGAACACCGGTAAATTCGCCGACAATTTGACCACCACTAAACGCTTTGACCGCCGGTATGCTGCGTACGCCAAAGCGGATGGCAAGGTTGGGGTTTTCATCCACATTGACCCGTGCCAGGCGGATTGCACCGGCGGTTTCCTTGACCAGTTTTTCCAGCATGGGTGCCAGCACTTTGCAGGGCTGGCACCAGGCAGCCCAAAAATCCACCACTACCGGGGTGTTTTGAGAATATTCGATCACCTCGTATTCGAAATCGGCTTCGCTAACATCAATAATGTTGTCAGGCGTCATGTCACTCCTCCATCCAAAAAGCCGGTAAACTCTCCCAGCATGTCCATTTTACCCAATTCTTATTAGAGTTTTATCGGAAAAGTGGAGTGGTCTGTAAACATTTTTTCAGAATCATTCTCCTTCGTCCTCGCCGCTGATCAGGCCGGGCTGGTCAATGCGGATCACATCGCCGTGAAAGTTGATCACGATCCGAAAGCCCATCATCCCCATATAGGCACGTCCTTCCTCCGGAATGCCGGTTTTGAGCAGCTGTTCGAACTGCTGATCAATGTTGCGAAACTGTTTTTCGATGATGGCTTTAGAAAAAATGTCATCCTGGCCGAGCATTTTCGCCGTCTGTTCGGTGAGCAGGTCTTCGTGTCCGCTGATTTGTTCTTTGAGGAAATTTAACACCTGCCGATCCACATACTCAGCGGGGATATGGCGGCGGAAACCGGCATCATTGACAACGTACATCGGCTCGGAGCCGACCATTGTGGTTTCCACCACTTGATCGTTTTCGTCAACAACCAAACCTGCAAAAAGCGGTTGTGGCATGGCTATCTCCTCCGGGGCAGGCTTAATGGAAATCGGGTCAAGCCATCGGCTTGTCTATTACTTTAACCATTGTACCGGTTTTTTCGATGAGAGTCACCTTTTGTAGAGGGACAGGCGGGTGAGTCCAGCGGTATACCCAACGCGAGTCGGGGATGGACAGGTTGATGCAGCCATGACTGCGCGGCCTGCCGAAATTGTTGTGCCAGTAGGTGCCGTGAAAAGAGATGCCGTTGTCCATCAGGTAGCACACCCACGGCACACCCGGTAAATCGTAACTGTTGGGGGCGGCCCGGTCGCCGGCTGCCATGTGGCGGGAGGGGCGTTTGCGGTTGGTGATGTAAATTCCCGGGGGGGTGCGGTAATCGCCATCTATAAAGCGGGCGCCGGTGGAAGTGCGCGCCATGAAAACTGCCTGCTCTCGCTCGTAGGCGATGACGATTTGTTCAGGCAGATGAATTTCGATGAGTTTTTCGTTCGGCGGCACATCTGCCGAGAGGGGGGCGACATCCTCCTCCTTGACAATCCGCAGGTGGGTGGCGTCCGCGTAATAAAAGATTTTCCACTTGTCATCGCGGATGCGGTACCAGAATTTCCCGTTTTGATCCTGCTGGATTTGGTCCACCCAGTAGGTGGTTCCGTAGTACAGGCGATAAGAAAACCAGTCCTGGCGGCGTAAATCCCACAGGGTGTCGGTGAACGGTACACTGACCTCGGCCAGGGCTCCGCCTTCCGGCAGGCTGGCCACCGGAGATTGCTTTTGCAGATTCACCGGTTGAATATCGCCGGAATGGACATAAACGCCATCCTCAACCCCATACCAGATGCGATTGTGGCCCGAATCTTCCCCGCCGAGGGTCACTTCGGTGATGGACAGCACCAAATCCCGCCAGTAAGTTTTTTTGAGCTCGGCATTGAAAGAGGGTCGTTGATAGCCATCAATTTTGGGGGCAGTTACGCGCCCAAGGCGGGGCAGTGACACTTCGGTTTCCGGCAGTCTGGTAGAAAGCAGCCGATCCAGGCGCAGGGGCAGGCTGAAAAATGCCAGCACACCGATGCCGGAGAGTTTGAGAAATTCGCGGCGGGAAATTTGGGCAAGATGGGAAGAAAACAGGCTAAACATCAAACCCAGGGATCAATCATGGATGTTGACCAGCGTGCCAACCGAGGCAAAATCGAACAGCCAGGCGGCATCTTCGGTGCGTAAATTGATGCAGCCGTGGCTCATGGGCGTACCAAAATTATTGTGCCAGTAAGTTCCGTGCAAACCGTATCCTTTGTAAAAATACATGGTGTAGGGTACATCGGGAAGGTAATAACCCGGGCCGGCCATGTCGGTGTGACGATATTTGACATAGATGCGATACTGTCCGGTGACGGTTGGTGTGCGCCACGTGCCGGTGGACACCAGAAAACTATTGACCAGTTCCCTACCGACATAGGCATAGACCATTTGATCGCTCAAATCCACATCTATCCACGGCTCGTCCTCGGCTACTTCAACCTCCATACCGCCGCTGATCAAGAGCGGGGTGGCGGTTGGCTGAGGTGTATCGGTGGGCGTGGGTGTTGGCGTGTCGGTGGGGGTTGGTGTGGAGGTTTCGGTGGGGGTTGCGGTGGCAGTGGCAGTGGGGGTGAAGGTGGCGGTGAAGGTCGGTGTCAGCGATGGTTTGAACAGCGCTCCCACCGGACGGGCCGCCGAGGGACTTTCGGCAAGCGCCGTTTGCAGGTCCGGCAGCACCAGCCAGAGCAAAATCGCCACGCAGATCACGACGATTGCCGATAGCAGACTGATCCACGCCAGCGTGGGAATGCTGCGGAAAATGGAGGCGGCAGCTTTGACCGTGGGCGGGGTGACTGCTGGCGGGCGGGCGGAGGCAGGCAGCCGCAACGGTTGGGTATCCTCAGCCGCCACGGCTTGAATGCGACGGATGCGCACCGGTAAAGTTTTACCGCTGGCCACATCGTTTGCAGTTGAGGGAAGTTGCGGGGGTGCGGCGGTCGGCTGATGTCGCAAGCGTTGAATTGCCCAGTGCATTCCCCGGCGCGCCCGCTGACTGGTGGGGTTGATTTGCAAAGCGCGGTTGAGATACTGGATGCTGGCATGCGGTTCGGCAAGCGCTGCCAGAATGAGCCAGGCTTCTTCCAGATCGGGTTGTGCTTTTGCAGCCTCAGCAGCCAGGCGGCGGGCAGTGCTGCGTTCCCCCTGCCGGAGGGCGCGGCGGGCTTCCGCCAGAACTTGCCGCGGGTCTGGCTGCTGCTCCATCCTCATTGTCCGGTATCCAGCATGGGAATGGGCTCGTTCCGCACGTAGCACAAAATGCCGGCGGTGATGCCGCGCGCAATCAGATCGGGTTGTTCGGTCAGGATACGCCGATCCAGATTGAGGAAACCGGTTTCAATGATGGCCGCGGTGGTATCGGGGTCAACCTCGCGGAAGGTGTGGTAATAAACCATGTCATTGGTGGTTGAATTGGCGTGGAATTTCAGGTTGGTGATCTTGCCGTAGCGTTCAATCAGGCAGCCGCTCAGACGTTGAGCCTTTTCCGGAAAGGCGCTGGAAGCGGCTGCGGCCACTTTATAGCCGGTGGCTTCATCATTGATGTATTCGCACGAGTCGTTATGAATGGAGACCAGCGCCAGAGCCTGATAGCCATTCATGCGCTCATCAAATTCCTGCAGCAGGTCCACCTCGAACCCTTCCTCACGCAATTGCTGTTGAACACGGTTGGCAATTTCCAGATTGACCTGCATTTCAGTCAGGCCATCCGGACAAACGGCGCCGGAATCATTGCCCCAATGCCCGGCAACGATCCCGATACGCAGGCGCGGAGCGGCAGTTGGGGTTGGGTAGGTGAGGGTTGGATTGCTCTGGATCGCCTGAAACATGCGGTCGAGCATCTGGTTGGAAAACAGGTTGGCGGGTGTCCACAGGGTGAACAGGGTGGCGACCACCAGCGCTATGCTGAGGATCGTCCAAAGTGCGCTCAATGCCGGTGGATTTTTACCGGTATCTTCGGAGGAGGGGGTGGGTTCACTGCTCATCATTGTCTGGATTTCATGATACCTTAATCGGAGGGATTTTGGCAATTATTTGTTGGCGGAGTGCTTTAAGCGACGGGTTTTGTTTCTTTTTTACCATTGTACATCAAGCGTTGTAATTCTGCGTTCGACAAGGGCTTGACTTGTCCGGTGCTGAAAAGTATAACCGTAGTGCCGGATTGGGGTGCAAGTTCACTGCCAGCCGGCAAAAATGAAGCAGGAGGTGAAAATGGAATCTGCAATGGGAGAAGCCCTGCGGAATGCCATGCGTCACTGGACAACCGGCGTGGCGGTCTTAACCGGGCGTGCCGGTGAAATTCAACACGGTATGACCGTTAATTCATTTAATTCGCTTTCGCTTGATCCTCCGCTGGTGGGTGTAACCCTGGCGAACACCACCCGAACCCGCAATTTAGTCGAACAATCCGGCGTGTTTGGAGTTACAATATTGGCAGAAGATCAGGCTGATATTGCCGACCGTTTTGCGGGGCGGATACCGGAAGATGAAGACCGAATGGCGGGCATTGAAACCTTCACCCTTGTCAGCGGTGTGCCCCTTTTAACCAGCGGACTGGTTTGTCTGGATTGCCGGGTGGTGCAGCGTTATCCGATGAAGAACTCTACCCTGTACATTGCTGAGGTTCTATCCGTTCATCACAACCGACCGGGACAGCCGCTGGTCTATCACAATCGGGTGTACCACAGGTTGTGTGATGACAGAGGAAAAGTTAACCGAAAATGAACGCAAATTGCTGTTACAAGTAGCCCGCGAGGCGATTGAAGACGCCGTCCACGGGCGTCCCCTGCGCCCGTTGGATTGGGAGAGCATCCCACCCCGTTTGAAGGAGGACGGTGCCACCTTTGTAACCCTGACCCTGAACGGCAAATTGCGCGGCTGCATCGGGACGCTGGAGGCGCATCAACCATTGATTGAGGATGTGCGCGAACATGCGATTGCTGCGGCACTGGCGGATTACCGCTTTCCTCCGGTACGGCCGGAGGAAGTGGATCATCTCCAGATCGAAATTTCCCGACTGACCACGCCGCAGCCGTTGGACTATGACTCTCCTCTGGATTTGATTCGCAAACTACGCCCGGGGATAGACGGCGTGGTGCTGATGGACGATGGCCGGCGGGCTACCTTTCTCCCGCAGGTCTGGCATTCCCTGCCGGATGCGGAGAATTTTCTGGATCAGTTGTGCCTTAAGATGGGCGCTCCGCGCAAGTTGTGGCGGTTGAAAAAACTCACGGTATTGACCTACCAGGTGGAGGAATTTCACGAATAAAAAGAGCAGCGCTGCGTCGGTATAAGCAGCGCTGCATTGATTTTGATTTCCAGCCGGATGCGGGAGATTAGCTGGCGGCGCTAACCACTACACGATTCTGGGTGGCGGCATTATACGCCTGACCGTACAGATGTCCCATCACGGCGACGGTGTAGGTGTAGGTTAGAATCACACCAACCACACATAAAATGGTGCCGAGGGGGGCAATCAACCCGCCGACAAAAGAACCCAGCAGGACGATCAGATAAGCCCCGATATTGGCGCGCACCAGTCCGAAGACTTCACCCAACGCAAAACCGGCGCTCAGATTGCCTTTGGCAATGTAGTTGCCGTAGGCGGCCGGCAGGACGATTGCTATGGCAATGCCGTAAAGGAAGGCAAACAGGCCGAAGCACAGGGAAAGAATGGCAATCAATGTATTGGCTGCATCGGAGCTGGACTGACCGGCAACAACCGAGTCAAGAATGCCAAAGACAAGCGCGAAAAGGGTGATCGGCAGGGAATAAACGAAACCAATCACAAAGGCTGAGAAGCCGCGTGCCAGATCGCCGCCAAAATCCACTTCGGGGAGTGGTTCGGGGTGGCGGTCAATGACCCGTTTGGTGATGTTCAATGACCAGCCGATCAGCACCAATTGACCAAGGATGGGGATCAGCGAAATGAGCGCAACGATGCCCACTTTGCGCAGCCAATCCTTGTCCTGAAATACATAAGAAAATGCCAGACCAAAATCCATGATATTCTCCTTATTTCGAAATGATTGCTGGAAACAGGGACGCCTGTGGTTTACTATACCTTCTTTTTGGAACGGTGCAATCCCTGTGCCACATTAATTTGATGCCCGTTTCTCTCATGCGGCCGGCTGGGCGTTGATGCGGTCAAAGTAGTTTTTAACGGCCGCATCGTTGTAAAACACCAGCGCCAGAATACCAACGATCAAGGCAATCGCATTCCCAAAGGCAATGCACAGAATTTCTAAAATGGCGATGGTTTGGGAAAACTGAACCGGTACAGGCGGGTTTGCCAGAATTTTCAGGGCATAAATCACTTCGAAGATGCCCAGAATTGCCGGCAGAAAGGTGATGGGGGCGCAAATCAGACCAATGCCCAGGGTTGCCAGTACGGTTGCGGTGGTAATTCCCAAACCGGTCAGGATGTTGATGATACCGCTGACCAGCGTCATGACTCCCAGTGCGGTAACCAGACCCGGTTTGAGCATCGCATTTGAATAGGTGGGTTGAGGATTCTGTTCGATCATGGAATACTCCGATCATTTTCTAGAATGGGATTTACCCCAGTGGGATACATCATATCCTATTTACGTCAGGCAGAGTAAAAAAGTTGCACAATTCACCCAGCCAGCCGATTAAGGAGGAAGGCTCAGAAATGATCGAAGTGATCCACTTTCAGGACAAAAATCACGGCGCGGCTCTCTTTGCTGTCCGCTGGTTGGGGGGGTAAGGCAGCGCGAATCTGCTGCAATGCCTGTTCCAGTTGATCATCCTCAACACCGATGAGCAGGGTTGTTTTACCCCGCCGCAAAAATCCTCCAGTGGAGGCGATGCCGGTAACGCGGAAATTGTGCGAGGTGAGCGCCTGGGAAACCGGCTCGCTGGAAGTATCAGGGACGATGGCAAGAATGAGTTTCATGGCTATAACTCCTCGTAATGTTCAATTTCCATTTCGAAAATGGTCGCCCCGCCAATGGTGATCGGGGTGGGGGTGGGCAGGGGCAGTGGCGCGCTTTCCAGCGGCACAGCAATGTATTCGACCCGCTGCCGGCAGGTTTCGTGCAGGGCATCTAACACCGTCTGCCGGCGGCTGCTGTGAAGGGCAACCAGCAGGGTGGCATTGCGTCTGCCGAGAAATCCCCCGTAACTGGGCAGGCGCGTGACCGGGAATCCCAGTTCCATCAAAGCCATTTCGGCGCTTTCAGCGTCCTGAGCTTGAACGACGACCCACATACACAGGTCAGGGGGTGGGGAAGATGCTCCTTTATTTGTCATTCAATCTGCTCCTTTCGTCCTTTGCGCTATGGATGGGGAGGCGTCAACCAAATTTCCTGCGGCGCGTTTCCGTCATACACCCAGGTTTGACCGTTGGGCAGGGTGATGCGGGTGGAATCGGAAAGAAATGTGAGTGTGATTCTCCGATATTGTACTGTAACCGGGAAGGAAAAGGGGTTCAAATGAGTGAGGATGATTCGTTGGTCGCCGAGAAGGCGTACCCCCAGCAGTCGGATAAAAAAGCCCAGGGGGGCTGCTCCGCCAAGGACATTCTGCTCGCCTTTTCCCTGTCCGCTCATCGCATCGTAGGCGGCCCGAAAGACATGTTCTTTCCTCAATGACTGGGTGATGGCTTTCATCCAGCTTTCAAACAGCTCCACGGCTTCCCGGAGGTAGCCGTAGCGAATCAGGCCCTCGCCAATCAGTACATTCCAGGCCAGCAATACCGGCGGATTTTGTCCGCTGCCGATTTTTGTTCCGCGCACCGGATGGGCTACCAATCCGTATGGTTGGAGGTAACGGCTGCGCAGCGTTTCATTGACCAGCCGGGCGGCGTGTTCAGGCGAGGGAATACCCGCCCACAGAGGTAAGAGCATTGAGATGTCCTCATCGAAAAAGTCTATGGTGGCGATGGTGGCCTGATCGCCGGGGTGAAGGTTGACCACTTCGATGCTGCTGATAAAGGAAAATACGGATGGACTGGTATATCTTCCGCCGCCATGCCGCCAGCTGATCTGCTGGGGGGTGATTTCTTCTTCCAGCGGATTGCCAAAGGTATCGCGCCCTTTCAGGCACAGGTGAATGCGGCGGGTCAGTTCGGTCTGGGTTTCCAATTGCAGCCGAAGGCGGGCCGGGGGATTCAGGCGATGCTGTAACCGGTATTCACCCGGCGAGTCGAAGGTCAACAGCACTTCTCCACGGCTGACGGTGTGGGTATAGGCGTCGCGGGGCGTGTAGATGCCCTCTTCTTCGTTCCACAGTCCCTCAACCAGATCCCGCAGGTGCTTTTGCCGGGCTTTCAACCACTCCTGGTCGCTTTCCTCGCCCAGTGCGGCGGCGATTTTCAGCAGGCAGCCGGCTTCATTGAACAACATGGCCGCCAGAGCGGGGGTTTCGATAAAGGTTGGCTCAATTCCCTGACTTGGCGAAAAAGTCACATCGAAGAGGGGCGAAAATTCCAGGCCGGATTGGTAAGGATGCTCCCATTCCGGGAAACCGTCCTGGTCACGGTCATGATCGGGTGAAAACCAGGCTTTAAAGAAAGCCAGCAAACCGGTATAGACTTTTTTCAACCATTCGGTATCCACGAGGGTCTGATGCGCGTCCCAGGCCAGTTGAGCCAGAAGCGGCTGGGCCATGCGCCGGCTGCGCTGACCGGCAAGACCGGGTTTCCAATCCACCTGACCTCTGGAGTCGGCGGTGGCGAGAAAATTCTCCACCACCCCGGCCACCCGCTCGGCCATGCCCGGTAAAACCAATCGGCTGAGATACCAGCCATCCAGCGCGGTTGCACCATTCCAGAGACTGTTGTAGTCGCTGCCATCCCCGCGCAGGGAATAACCCTGATCCGGCTGGCGAGCCAGTACAAACGAGGGACGGGGCAGATGAGCGCTGGCCGGGAAAAAGAGGGAAGCCGCCAGACGCTGCGAAAGTTTGAAGACGGCATCCCATTCGGGATTGCCGGTGGTGATTTCCATACACTCGCTGCGGTTGGTCAATTCAATGCGGGCGAGGTCCGCTTCCCATGAGCGGGCACAGATCTGGCGGGCGAGTTCGTAACTTTGCGAGGTTTCCGGCAGGCTGGCCAGTGCCCAGACAATCTGGCGCATTCCGCCGGGAGAAAGACTGACCTGCTCGGTGAGACTGGGATAGGGGCCACTGCCAGCCCGCAAACCGCCGGTGATGAAACACACGGGCGCCAGGCCCTCGATTCGACCCTCTAAAACCGGATGAATGCCAAATTGAGTGGTCCGCATACCCCCTTCACCGTCCTTCAATGGGGTGAGCAGCCCGCACCACTCGAAGATGAACTTTTCGCCCAGCACCGAGGGGTTATGGAAGGTGAATCGCCCGCCGATGGCCTGTGAATTGAAGACGCGGTACTCGGCGGTTACATCCAGTCCGCTGAAGGGTGAAAAGCGCACTTCAATATCATTGGGGAACAGGCGGGTCACGCGCGGCGGTTGGAAGAAATCCGCTGGAGCACTGATCACCGTGTCTTTGCGCAAGAACCGCGGAAAAAGCCGCATGGCGCGCACCCGTAGCCCAAAGGTGGTGAACAGGGTGAGGGCTTCGGGCTCATTGCCGCTGAAAGAAATCTGCCAGATGTGATCGTTCAGGTAATCTACGGGGGAAATGCGTGCATCAGCGCACAAGGTGAGCATCAACGGGTCGTTCATTCCGAGATTCCAGGTTCGCATACTTTCATTTTACCTGAGTTGCGCCCGGATGGATTATGCTAGAATGAAAATGCAATGGATTGACTTTCTGGTACAATGCTTGCAGCCTTACTAAGCGGCGCCGCGAACGCAAAAAAAACTGTGGCGTCTTGAAGGAAGGCAGATGGAATGCAATCCGGGTGAGAAATTGTCAATCTGAAATCCGTCAATTTGTAGAATGAAAATGAGCGAAGAACCGAAAGAACCTCAGGAAAAAAAACCGCTGGATGATACCCAGCCAACCCAGCCCGGTGAACGTCTGCGCCGTCTGGTTGCTTCGGCGCAGGACGGTGATTCATCGGTGTTGACCGGCGGCACCGGCCCTTTGCGAATGCCGGAACAGCCCGGCAGTAAGGAGGGCCAGCCACCCCAACCGGCAGAAGCGGACAAGTCCTCCGCGCCTAAAGAAGAAACCCCCAGCCCGGCTGAGGAAAGCGCATCCGTCAGTGAGCGCCACCCCACCGGAGAACCCGAGGAAACGGCCGGCTGGTTTGGTGAAGACCTGGAGCGTCTGGAAAAGAGCGAAGCCCCGGCGGATACGGCGGCGGTGAGCCGTCACCCGACGGGTGTCCCTGAAGAAACGGGCGGCTGGTATGGCGAGGGGCTGGAAGAACCCGCCCCCGGCGTGAAGGAAGAACCTGAACAAACCCGCCCGAGTGCAGCACCGCCATCCGCCCCACTGCCCGATTCCCAAGCCACGCGGGTCAGCGGCGGCGCTCCACAACCTCCCCCGCCGCCTTACGGCAAAAGTAGCACTGACCTGCCCCGTCGGGTAGAAGAAGTTGATCCGGATGCCACCCGGGTAACTCCGGCAGCTTACCAGCGTTCGACGTCTGCCGCCCAACGCTCACGTCAGACCACCGCGGCCGGCACGCCAACCAGAGATCAACGCCCCGGTGGAGCGCTTCGCCCCGGTGGAGCGCCTCGCCCCGGTGGAGCGCCTCCCTCGCGGACGACTTCCAGCGCCGGACAAAGCGTTTCGCCGCCTTCTCAACCAAAAGCCAACAACGCCTGGAAGAAGCCACTCGGTTGCCTGTTGAGGGGGTTGATCGGGCTGCTGTTTCTGGCGGTGATTGTGGTGGTGCTGGTTGGATCGTTCCTGGTTGTGCGCTATTTTTCGATTGCCGCCAGCTTGCCGAGCATCGAGGACTTGCCCGGTAAAGCCTCTCAATTTGAAACGACCCGTCTGCTCGACCGCAACGGTAACCTGATCTACGAAATCATTGATCCCAACGCCGGACGGCGAACCTACGTGCCTTTGGAGAAAATCTCTCCTTACATGATTGCGGCGACGATTGCCACCGAGGATAAGGATTTTTACACCCACCCCGGTTTTGACCCTTGGGCAATTGCGCGCGCTTTGTGGCAAAACTACACCACCGGCGAGGTGGTATCCGGCGCTTCAACCATTACTCAGCAGCTGGCGCGGGCTTTGTTGCTGGCCGATGAACGCTACGAGCGGACGGTGGATCGAAAAGCCCGCGAAATTGTGCTGGCAGCTGAAATTACCCGCCGCTACAGCAAAGAAGAAATCCTCGAACTATACCTGAATGAGAATTATTACGGCAAACTGGCTTACGGGGTGGAAGCCGCTGCCGAAACCTACTTCAACACCACCGCCGACAAATTGACCCTTGGTCAGGCAGCCTTCCTCGCCGGTATTCCGCAGACACCGGCCATTTACGACATTGAAGCCAACCGCGAGGCAACTTTGAACCGCTTTCGCACGGTGGTGGTTTTGATGTACGAGTTGAGCCGTGAGCGCAACTGCATTGATGTCAGCACTTCGCTGCGTCCGGTGTGTGTGGATGCTCAGGCAGCTGCCGAAGCGGTGCGCGAGATTGAAAACTACAACTTTCAACCCGCCCGGCAGGTTTACCGCTTTCCACACTGGGTGGATTACATCCGTGCCCAATTGGAAGAGCGCTACGACCCGGCGACCATCTACCGCTCCGGTTTTACCGTTTATACCACCCTGGATCCGGCTTTGCAGGAAACGGCCGAGCGGTTGGTGCGTGACCAGGTGGCTCAACTGGCGGGCAACAATGCGACCAACGGCGCGCTGGTGGCCATTCGCCCGTCCACCGGGGAGATTCTGGCAATGGTCGGCTCGCCCGATTTTTACAACGCGGCCATTTCCGGGCAGGTCAACATGGCAATCAGCCCGCGCCAGCCCGGTTCGGCGATCAAGCCGTTGACTTACGCGGCTGCTTTTGAAAAGGGCTGGACACCGGCAACCCTGATCTGGGATGTGCCGAGCGAATTTCCACCCTCCGGAGATCCGAATGACCAGCGGGAACCTTACCGCCCGATTAACTACGATGAGCGTTTTCATGGGCCGGTGACCGTGCGCACGGCGCTGGCTAATTCCTACAATGTCCCGGCGGTCAAGGCGCTGCAATTTGTGGGAATTTATGACAACCCTGCCACGCCCCAACAAGAAGGCCTGATTGCTTTTGCGCGGCGCTTGGGAATTACTACGCTGACGAGACCGGATTACGGCCTATCCCTGACGCTGGGCGGCGGGGATGTATCGCTGCTGGAATTGACCGCGGCTTACAGTGTATTTGCCACCGGCGGACGCTTGATTCCACCCGTTTCGATCACAAAGATTGTGGACTTTCAGGGCAATACTGTTTACGAGTACAAAACCCCGGCTGGGGAGCAGGTCATCCGCCCGGAACACGCTTACCTGATCAGTTCCATTCTTTCGGATAATCAAGCCCGGGCGCCGATGTTTGGAATCGATTCGGTGTTGAATATCGGCTTTCCGGCTGCCGTCAAGACCGGCACAACCAACGATTTTCGCGATAACTGGACGGTGGGTTACACCCCTGATCTGGCGGTGGGGGTTTGGGTCGGTAATGCCGATTACACGCCGATGATCAACACAACCGGCCTGACCGGTGCGGCGCCGATCTGGTCGAATTTCATGCGCTTTGCTGTGCAGCAAATCACCGGTGGTAATCCTACTCCGTTTGCCCGTCCGGCCGGGATTGTAGATCGGGTGATTTGCGCCATCTCCGGAACCGAACCGTCCGAATTTTGTCCGTTACAGCGCAATGAAATTTTTGCCTATGACCAACCCCCTCTGCCCAAAGAGGAAGACCTTTGGAAGAAGGTACGCATTGATACCTGGACGGGACTGCTGGCTTCCTCGGCCTGTGCCGATTTTGTGGAGGAGAAATTTGCCCTGAACGTGACCGATAAAAGCGCTATCCGCTGGATTCTGGAAACTTCGGAAGGACAACGCTGGGCCGAGCAAATGGGCTTTCAGCAGCCCATCTTTTTCACGCCGGAGCGTGAATGTACGGTCAATGACCAGCGCCCCCTGATTTTATTCGCCGGGTTGAGTGAGAATCAAACCATTACCCGCTCGCCGCTGGAAATTTATGCCCTGATCAAAGTGCCGGAAGCGTATGAGGACTACCGGCTGGAATACGGAATTGGGGATGAACCGGCCGAGTGGAAAGAGCTGTACCGCGGCGGACCGCAGTCCGATCAGCCGCAGTTCCTCACCGACTGGGATCTGACCGATGTGCCGGCCGGCAAAGTCACCTTGCGGATTGTGCTGAACAGCCGGAGGGACACCTACGCCATCCGTACCATTCACCTGAATATTCAAGTACCCACGCCGACACCTACGCCCACGCCAACCGTAACTGTCACGCCAACCGTAACTGTCACGCCGACCAGCACACAAACGCCCAGCCTCACACCTACCCCGCCGCCTACCCTGACACCAACTCCCAGCGATACACCCACACCCTAGTTTCAGAACATTCTCATCTGAACGGCGTCCTCCCATTGCGGGGGGTCGCCGTTCAGCAGGTCTTCCCATTGATTCTCGGAGAGGTAGGGGTATTCGCTCAAATAACGCAGGTGACGGAATTTAAGTAAGCGCCAGCCTTTTTGGAAGGCTTCGCTCAATCGGGGGTCGCGGCGTATTTTGAAACCAAGCAGCCCGGTACGGCCGCCCGGCAGAACCAGGACACAGCGAGAAGGCGGCGCCCTGTGGGCTTGATACACATACGGGCTGATGATGCTGCTTGCCAGCAGGAAAAACAAATAAACCGCCTCATCCTTTTCGTTCAGCCAGACCATCGGTTGATCGCCTTCGATGCGGAAGCCCAATCTTTCACCAATGAGTTTGAGGCTGTGAGCCGCATTGGTGAGATCGGTTCGGCGGCGGGCCGGCTCATCTTCTGGGCGCAGTTGCCACTGGTGAGCCTGCCCGTTGACCGGCGAGGCATACGATTCCAACACCGCTGTGATCAGCGGCCGAGACGGCACCAACAAACCCGGAAACAGGGGGTAAAGACTGCTTTCCAGTTGATTGCGCTGGGCGAGTTTATGCTGGACGAGAAATTTGACGACCTCCTTTTCTACCCGGTCGGCCAGAGGCAGGCTGGCTGGGTGCGGATCGCTCAACCACCAGGCACCGCTTTCTTCAGCCTGACCGTGTCCGGCATAACGGACGAAAAGACGACGGTCTTCCAGCACCTCTCCCACTTTGGCTTGCAGGCGGGCGAGATCGTCGGGGGCAATTTCCTCCGCCCGGCGGGGGAGCAGGCCGTTTTCGAGCAGCGTAGATAAAGCAGCGGCAAACAAAGTCAGGTAGCGGGCTGGCTCTCCGCGCGCTTGCAGATAGCCCTGGAGAGCATTTTGCAGAAGCGGTTTTGGGCTGATTGGAGCGGGGGCGGGTTGTGACGTTGGCACGGATTGCCAGTGAAATTGGGCCAACTCGCTTTCGCGTTCCAGCGAAAATCCTTTCAAGGTGAAACCAGCCGTCAACGGGCCGAGAAAGGCGGCCAAAAGAAAACCCGGTGTAGTTTCGCTGGCCAGTGCAAAAAAAGGCGTACCTGCGGGGATGTGGCGGGAAAGCTCGCGTAAGGCACGTTGAATCGCATGGGACATCCAGTACCAGTCGTAACGGCGGCGTTCCAATGCACCGCGCAGCGGCTGAACAGCCTCTCGGCCCCACAGCCATCCGGACCACAGGGCGCTGAGAGTCCAAAATGCCTGATTGGGCCGGGGGAGAATGCTGATGATCGCCGCCGGTTGAATTGGCATGGTCGAAGGCGGCAGGGCAGAAATCCTTCCGCGGAACAGACAGATACCCGCCCCCTCCGGTAATTGCGGGTAAACCGAAATTTGTACTGGCTGAGCAGGAGAACTCCACACCTCTACGGCATTTTCCAGAGCCAGCCAGAGGTTGTTTTCCCGGAATTGAGTGGGGATGGTCAGCTGACGCGGGCGGGGGCGGACTGCCGGGTGTTGCCAGAGGGTATTACCCTCGTCACAAACCTGAATCAGCAGGGCGGTCAGCAAGCGTTTACGGTCTTCGGGTAAGGCGAGGGTATCTATCTTGTTGATGAGCGTGGTCAGTACATACAGGGGGCGCGGCAGGTAGGTTTTGAGGGCTTCGCCAACCTGTTCAGCCGAGCTCGCAGACGGGTCGCCGATCACCCGGGATAGGGCACGGGCACGGTGGAGAGCATCGTTGCCGGGCAGGCTGAGCTTTTCAATGTCTGCCGGGGCAATCGGGCGTTCGCCCTCATCGCCGCAGGACGGGCAGCGGTAAATTCGGCTGACCATCCGCAGCGGTTCGCTTTGCCAGATGAAGGCTTGCGCCGCAACCAGTTGACCGCAGGCAGCACAGGGGGTGTGATAAAGACTGAGGAGATGTCGTTCAAGGCGTTCTTCACCTCGTTTGCTGGCTGCCAGGGCAGCCAGAGCGGCTTCGAACTCGCGGCGGGGAGGGGCGGCTGCGAGGATTTCCAGCATGAAGGAGAGAATCGGGTTGTTACTGGTGATGAGAATGCGATAGCCATCCCGGGCTGCTTCCAGTGCCAGCTGGGGGTGAGCCCCAATCGGGTCCAAAAGCCACGCTCCCACCGGCACGTTCTGTTTGAGCCAGGCACCGATCATCCCGCCGGGAAGCAATGGCAAATACCGCCCAAGCGGTAAAAGAGGGGCTTCGCCTGTCCCGCCAACGAAAGGTTGCTCCAGTACACTCATCCTTAAATCAGTATAAGGATTTAAGCGCCAAAAATCCAGATGTTCCAAAAAAATCAGACCATTAACTTGATCTTAACTTGTTCTTGAAAAGAATTAAATCTTGCGTTGCTACAATGAATTCAAAAAGATTTAACCGCTCAGGACTGAATGGAAAAGCCGATGTCCGAAAATGAACTCAAACCGGTGTTCGATGTGAATGATTTACAAACCATGAAGGTGCTGGTTTCGCGTTTGCGGCTGAAAGTGCTGCGGGTGTTGATCGAGCAGCCTTCCACAATCCGGGAAGTGGCGCGCGAGTTGAATATCCCGCCCAACCGGTTGTATTATCATTTCAACCTTCTGGAACAGTGTGGGGCAATCCGTGTGGTGGAAACCCGCCTGATTGCCGGCATTCTGGAAAACCGCTATCGGGCGGTGGCACGCAGGTATCAGGTGCGTCCCAATCTGCTGGACGAGGAACTGTCAGAAAACAACCCGACTACCACACAGCTATCTGCGCCTTCGATTGAACAGGAAAAGTCACTTTAACCATCTGGTTTAATCATCCAAATTGGCGGATAATTGGGGGTGTTCAGAAGTCATTTGCAGATTGTCAACGGGGTACTTAGAAACGAGGTAAATGGACATGAACGCCTATTTACAAGCCGCCCAGCAAGGACGTAACGAATTCTGGCGTTATGGGGTGGTGATTCTGGCCGTGATCGTGGTGACTTTTGTGGTACAAATTGCGGCTACCATCCCATTTTTTCTGATCGAAGGCACCACCGATATTTTTCAATTCTCGCCACTTTCGCTGTTGATTTTGACGATGATTCCGTTCCCGTTTGCCGGTTTGACTGTGCTGGCGGGGGTGGCATTTTTCCATCAACGTCCGTTGAAAACCCTCTTTCGGCCGGTGGGGTCTTTTCAGTGGCGGAGGATGTTCCTTTCCGGGCTGGTGTGGTTCGGCATTTCGGCTTTGGCAGATCTTGTGCTGGCTCAATTGCAGCCGGGCAATTATGTGTGGAATTTTAACCCGCTGGAATTCGTTCCGTATTTCATCCTGTCCGTTTTGCTCATACCCTTACAAACCTCTACCGAAGAACTGATTTTTCGCGGATATCTGACCCAGTGGCTGGGTCGGTACAGCAAGGGGTTGTGGCTGCCGCTGCTGGTGCCTTCGCTCTTGTTCATGCTGCTACACGGTGCCAATCCGGAAGTGGGTACATACGGGTTGTGGTTCACGATGCCTTTTTACCTTGGGATTGGTCTGCTGTTGAGCTGGGTCACCCTGCGGAGTGAGGGGTTGGAACTGGCGCTGGGACTGCACGCCGCAAATAATTTATACGCTGCATTGATGGTGACTTTCCCCAGTTCGGCAATTCCCTCACCGGCGCTTTTTCGCATTCAGACTTACGATCCGGCAGCGGGACTGGCGGTTTTTATGGTCATGGCGGTGGTTTACCTACTGATCATGAACGGCCTGCGTCTGACTCGTCGGGTTCAGATACTGGCCAGTCTGATCGGGATGATTGTTTTACTGAGCGGGTTGGTTCAACCGGTGGTAGCAAAATCGTATTCTGCCGAACGCTTCGACGTGGAAATCAATTTGCAGCCCAACGGCGAGTTGCTGGTAACCGAAACTGTTTTGTTTAATTTTGAAGGCGGGCCTTTCACCTTTGCGTTTCGGGAAATTTCCAAAAACGAGTTGGATCGGTTAGAGTTTGTATCGGCGCGGATGGATGGCCTTCTTTTAGCGCCGGGCAGTCAGGCGGGTCAGGTGGAAGTCAGCCAGGACAGCGAGGTGTTGAAGGTGGTCTGGCATTTTACGCCGACCAGCGATGCCCGCCATACCTTTGAGTTAACCTACCGCGTCAGTGGGGCGGTTCGGCAGACCAATCAGGGAGATGGGTTAGCGTGGGTAGCCATTCCGCCCGAACATGAGTACGCCATTGGGAAGAGCCAAATCCGGTTGGTCTTGCCGGCGGGAGTCAGGCCGGTTCAACCGGTTATTCTGCGCGGAGAGAAGATTGAGCCTTTGGATGAGGGATCCGCCTTTCTTTTTCGCGTCAGCGAGATTGCGGCAGATGAAGATGTGGTCATTGAAGCGTATTTTCCGCCCGGCAGTCTGATTCAGCAGCCTCCGCAATGGCAGGCGCTTCAATTGGAGCGCGGCCGCCAGTTGCGGGCAGGGATACCTTACGCAATGGGGCTTGCCATTGGGATTGTCGGCGCCTGTATGCTGGCTGCCGGCCGTATCCGCCGCCGCTACGCATTTGACCCCAGCGCCGTCATTCCGCCCGGTACGATCACCGAGCCGCCGGATGACCTGACTCCTGCTGCTGCCGGTTTCATGCTCTACAACGGACGAGTTGGGTTATTTGATTTGTTCGCGCTCTTGTTGGAGTGGGCGCGGCGTTCGTGGGTCAAGATGGAATTGGTGGAAGGTAAGGGGGTTTTCAAAGCGCGGGATTTTCGATTGTCTTTGCTGCAACCGCTCAGCGGCAGCGATCATGAAATCCTGCTTCAGCGGTTGATCTTCCCGCCAGATGCGCTTTCATCCAAGAAGGAGATATTCCTCAGTAAGGTAGGGCAGGTTTTGAGTTCCAAGACAACTCAATTTACTCGGATTTTGACCAATGAGTTGGTTAACCAGGGTTTGGTTCGGCCAGAGGCGGTTGAGGCACGCCGTCGTTTGAACGCTGTGGCGACGTTTCTCTTTATTTTTGCCTTTGTGGTCGGAATGGCTGGCTTATTCTTCATCTTAACAAATTTTGTTTCTCCTCTTGTGGGAGTGGTGTTGATGGGCGTGGGATTGGGGTCAATGATCGGCGCGTTCTCTTTCTGGATAACGGCTGAAAAACTCTCCATTTTTACGCTCGGCGGAATGCAGCGCTTTCAACGCTGGGAATCCTTCCGCGGCTACTTGCGCCAACTGATGAAGCCGGAAAACAGCAGTTTGCTGCGTCAGGAATGGCTGGAAGAGTTTTTGCCGTATGCGGTTGCCTTTGGGTTGGGTGATGCCTGGGTGAAAGCCTTTCGCAATCAAGGGTTAAGTACGCTTCTTTCGTGGGCTACCGCTTTGGATGGGTCAGCCGTTGACAGCGCTGTGCTGACGGGGGTGATTACCACCTCTTCCATGGGCTCCGGCGATGGCGGCGGTGGCGGGGGCGGCAGCGGGGGCGGCTCTTCCGGGGCTGGTTAAACTAATAAAATTGAAAGCCGGTCGTGGAAATTAACCGGTGCAGGCGAAACAGGTATAATATCTAAACAGAGAAGATGTCTCATGTCCGCCAACTGGTATGCCCTGCAAAGCCACCCGCATAAAGAATCCGTTCTTGCCAGTCACCTGCAAGAAAGAGGTTTTGAAGTATTTTATCCACGTCTGAAAGTCAACCCGGTTAACCCGCGTGCCCGCAAAGTGCGCCCCTATTTTCCCGGCTATCTCTTCGTCTATGTGGATCTGGAAGCGGCTGGCGTCTCCACTTTTCAATGGATGCCGCACGCCAAAGGGCTGGTATCCTTTGGGGGTGAACCGGCAGCCGTGCCGGAAAGCCTGATTCATGCTATCCGGCGGCGGGTACAGGAAATCAATCTGGCGGGCGGGGAAAGGCTGGAAGGATTGCAGGCGGGTGATGAGGTGATCATCGAGCACGGACCTTTCAGCGGCTATGAGGCCATCTTCGATGTCAAACTTCCGGGCAGCGAGCGGGTAAGAGTGTTGTTGAAAATGCTCAGCCGACAGCAGGTGCCGCTCGAACTGAATGCTGGCAGTATCCGCAAACGAAAGAAATCCTCCTGATCCCCATTTTCATTGCCATAAAAATCAATTTTCATGATGAGTCAATCCCCGGGTAATTCAACTCCAAAATCCTCTTTGTTCAACGGACGCACGCTCGAATCTCGCCGGGCGGGCCAGATCAACCGCTATACCCCGCTGGTAATGACCGGTTTGCTGCTGGCGGGCGGCTATGCCTTGCTGGTGAGCGGCCTTTCGCTGGTGTTTCAACAAGCCTTTGGCTGGAATTCACCGTGGTTGAGTGCGCTGCTGTTTTTTATCATGGCGCTGGCTTTCTTCCCGCTGCGCAATCGTTTGGAAGGACTGTTCTCTTCCTTGAGAGGTGTCTCATTGCAACAATCACCGCGGCGGGTTGAAATGACCGAAGCGGTCAGTCTGTTGGATACACTCGACCGGCGCGAGATCATTCTCCGTCTGCGCAGGGAGTTGTTGGAGAAATTGGGGGTTGAAAAAGCCCACTTGTTTTTATACGATCTGGTGAGCGATTCGTATCAGGCGGCTGAAGACCAAAACGGCAAGAAAACCAGCGATCTGGTTTTTCAATCCAACAGTCCGCTGGTTGAGCACCTTACCAAAATCAAGGGTTTCTTAAGTTTGAATGAAGCCGATGCGGTACTGATGGATGAATTGCGCGGCGAACGAACCCGCTTGAGCCTGCTGAATGCGCGCTGGTTTTTCCCCTTACCCGGTAACCAGCGCCTGTTGGGTTGGCTGGCGCTGGATGGACAAACGGGCGCAGGATTCACCCCGCCAGTTCTGGAAGCCGTCGGCAGATTGTGCCGTGAGGCTGCGCTGGCGCTGGATCGCGCCCAGATGGTCAGCGAAATGGAAAACAGCGTGCGCGAGATGAATATTCTCACCCGCGTTGCGCAAGGGGTCAATATCACCCTCAATCTGGATGATATTTTTGAGCTGATTTATGCTCAAATTACCCAGTTAATTCCCGCCGATCAATTCCGCCTGATTCTCAAATCTCCCCAGGGGGATGGACTGGTACAGGTTTTCTTCATTGATGGGGAAGAGCGGGTCAGCGAACAGGAAAATTTGTATTTGCCGGTTGAACCGAGCCTCGAAAGTGAAGTTGCTGCCAGTGGACGCGGCAGCATGACCGATGATTACAGCCGCGAATCACGCCAGCGTGGCTTGCTGCCTTTGACCGACGCCATCTACGCGTGGATGGCCGCCCCGCTGAACGCCGGCGCTGAGCCGATTGGGATCATCTGCTTGGGACGGCGCGACCCCGCCCAGCGGTTCACTACCGAGCAGTTGCGCATCCTGCAAGCGCTGGCTGATCAGGCGGCTGGCGGCATTTTCAAGGTGCGCCTGCTGGCTGAAAGTGAGCGGCGCGCCCGTCAGTTGAAGACTCTCAACGAGGTTACCCGCCAGTTGACTTCTACACTCGACCCGGAGCGCCTGTTGAAGAATATTCTGCAAAGTGCGGTAGATATTTTGAATTGTGAGGCGGGCAGTTTATTGATGCTGGATGAGCATACTGAGGAGTTGGTCTTCAGGGTGGTGCTGGGGCCGGTAGCCCATGAGTTGGAAGGTCAGCGCATGCCCGCTGATAAAGGGGTGGTCGGGCGCTCTTTCCAGACCCGCCAGCCGCTGATTGTCAATGATGTGCGTTCTTCCAAAGACTGGTTCTCCAAGCCGGATAAGATGACCGGCTTTGTGACCCGCTCGCTGCTGGTTGTACCCCTGATCGTCAAAGATACGGTGCTGGGGGTGATTGAGGTGGTCAACCGTAAGGACGGCTCCAACTTCAACCTGGATGATCAGGAACTGTTGACCGCTTTCGCCTCGCAGGCAGCGGTGGCGATTGAAAATGCCCGGCTTTACACCCTGACTGATCAGGCGCTGGCTGCCAAAGTTGAGGAACTCTCCGTTTTGCAGCGGATTGACCGCGAATTGAACACCAGTCTGGATGTCAGCCGCGCCATGACGATTACGCTGGAATGGGCGATGCGTCAATCCGGGGCGGATGCGGGACTGGTGGGGGTGGTGTTGCCGGAAGGGGTGCGTGTGGTTGCTTCCCAGGGATATGCGGACGAATTGAGCATTTTTGAAAATGATTTGATCCCGGGGGATCGGATTGGACTTGGGCGGATGATTGACCTGCGCCGCGCCATTCGGTCCTACCCGGCTGAGGATCTGCCGGGGTTGTTTACCAGCGCAGCCAGTCAAGTCTTGATACCGATCCAGCGGGAGCAGAGTGTGATCGGTTTACTGCTGCTGGAAAGCCGCAAGCCCGAAGTCTGCGATGAGGATATGCTCGAATTCTTGCAACGCCTTGGTGATCATGCCGCCATTGCGATTGCAAACGCCCAGTTGTACAGCGCCGTACAATCCGCCAATGTGGCTAAGAGCGAGTTTGTGTCGTTTGTTGCCCACGAACTCAAAAACCCGATGACCTCGATTAAGGGGTACACCGAACTGCTGGCTGCTAAAGCGGTTGGGCCGGTCAACGACGCTCAGGCTAATTTCCTGACGGTCATCCGCTCCAACATTGACCGCATGAACACTCTGGTTTCGGACTTGAATGATTTGTCCAAGATTGAAGCCGGGCGGTTGCGCTTGGAGTTTGCGCCCATTCACCTTTCCGAAGCCTTGCAGGAAGTTGAGCGTTCTACCCGCCGGCAGATCGAAGAAAAGCAACAGACCCTTACCATCAACCTGCCCGCCGATTTGCCGCCGGTGTGGGCAGACCGTACCCGTCTGGTGCAGGTGCTGGTCAATCTGGTCAGTAATGCGCACAAATACACCGAAGCCGGTGGAAAAATTACCGTAGGGGCGTTACGCACCAAAAATGAATGGGACGAAAACGGGCCGGCGGAAGTGGTGCATGTGTGGGTTCAGGATACCGGGCTGGGAATCGCCCCGGAGGATCAACCCAAGATTTTCCAGAAGTTCTTCCGTTCCGAAGATCCAAAAGCGCGGGAAGTGCCGGGGAGCGGCTTGGGTTTAAACATTACCCGCAGTCTGGTGGAAATGCAGGGCGGGCAAATCTGGTTTGAAAGCGAGTACCGCCGCGGTACAACCTTCCACTTCACCATACCCGTAGCCGAGCAGTAAGCCAATCCGCGCGGAAGGGAGGCAGGCATGAGTCTGGTCAGTGCAGTGGGGTACAGCAATGAAATCAACGGACGCGAAGCCGCTCAGCAGGCCGCTCAACAAGCTTTGAAGGGACTGCGTTCTGCCAGCCCCAAAGCGGCGCTGGTCTTCTTTTCGCATCTTTTTGATCCGGCGGAAATCAGGCCGGTTTTGAACGCTCTGCTGGGAGATATTCCCCTGTGGGGTGGTACTACCTCGACGATCTACGCCGCTTCTGCCCCCCAAAAAATGGTGGTGGTGATTTTGGGTGGAACTTTTGCGCTGGATACCACCTGGATCGGACATTATTCGATAGATCCGCTTGGCAGTGCGCTGGAATTGAGTGGGCGATTGGAGCATGCCAGAATTAACCGCCACTGGCATTCGGTGCTGCTGGCGGCTGACGGGTTAAATGGGGAGATCAGCACGCTACTTCCTTATTTTGAACAGGTGCCGTTGGGGGTGGGAGGTTTTCTTTCAGGAGCTGGTTTCCCGCGCGGAAAAAATTTTTTGTTGGGGGAAACCTTTTGTGCCGAGGGTGGGCTTTCAGCGTTATGGTTAGGAGCCGGCATTCGCGCGGGGATGGCTGCTGCACAGGGTTGGAAGGACAGCGGGGTGTATTTTCGGGCAACTGCCAGCCGTGAAAACCGCCTGATTCAACTGGATGGTCAACCAGCAGCCGACCAACTTTGCACGGTTCTGGGTCACACCCCGGCTGAGTGGACAAAACCGCCGTTACAAGATCTGCTGCGCCTTTTTCCGCTGGCTTATCGGGAAGCAGGACAATCCGAAACGGTTCTGGCTGCGCCGTTGACCGTCGCAGAGGATGGCTCTCTGCGGATGAATGTAGCCATACCCGAAGGCAGTATCTTACGGTTGATGACGACGGATCCAACTGCTGCTCTGCAAGCCGTTCGAACCGCGATTCAGACTGCCAACCAGCTGGCAGGTGAGGGAGCGGCGGGCGTGGCTATGCTTTTCCTGGATGTGGGTTGGTTTGAGTTGTTCCGCACCAGACCGGCGAAATTATTGGAGGTCGTTCAAGAAGAAGCCGGCGAAATACCGTGTTTTAGCGTGGCGACTTTGGGACAGATTTGGCGGGGGAGTGAAGATGCTTTGCCCGTTGCGGCAAATTTGGGAGCGCTGGCGGTGGTGTTCAAGGGCGAATCGTAGCGCTTTTTCTCAAATTTGAGCATTTTTCTCAGGAACTTACCCAATACAGGAACTTTTTGGGGCGTTCATCGTCTTTATTTTTAACCTATTGTTTCGTGTAGCGCCTTTTGCTATACTGATTTTGTAAATTTTTTTTCTTGATCCAGGAGGGATCGAACCATGAACAACTCAATTGTCCTAAAATCTGGCTGGAACGGGCTGCGTCTGATCGTGACGCTGATGGTCATCAGTGTTCTGGCATTGGCGCTGCCTTTAACCACGGCTCAGGCCTATTCCGGTTATCCCACATTTGACATCTCAGAAGTCAAAAAGGATCAATCGGTTACCATTCAGATGAAAAACCTGCCTCCTAACCAGACCTTTACGGTGCGCATGAACAAGATAGGCACCAAAGGGGTCGGCGGAGAAGTCGTTGGCAGTTTCAACTCCGAAAGCGGCGGCAGTAAAAAATTGACCTTCGACATTCCTGCCTCGCTCAAAGGATTGAAACTGATCGCCATTCGGATTGACAGCCCGCAAGGTTATTATGCCTATAACTGGTTCACCAACGACCCGGCCGGCGCAGACACCGGTACGCCAAGCAAGCCCTACACCGGCATCCCAACGGTGGATATCGTATCGGTCACCAAAGATGACGAAGTAAAAGTCAAGACCAACAACTTCCCGGCCGGAAAGACCTTTACCGTGCGGATGGGTGAATACGGCACCAAGGGCGTCAACGGCACGGTTGTAGGTAGCCTTGATTCAGGCAGCGGCGGAAAGCTGGAAGCCACTTTCAAAATTCCGGATGGCCTGAAGGGTAAGGATCGGATTGCCATTCGTCTGGAAGCCAGCGGCGGTTACTTTGCCTATAACTGGTTCTACAACAGCACTGGCAGCGGCAGCACCCCCGCGCCCGGCACGACCCCGACGCCAGCCCCCGGCTACAGCGGAATACCCACCTTCAGCATCAAAGCCGTGGTGCGGGATGGAAAGGTAACCATCAGCGCCAAAAACTTCCCGGCCGATCAAACCTTTACCGTCCGCATGGGTGCCTACGGCACCAAGGGGATTGGCGGTGTGGTGGTTGGTACGAAGGAAACCGGCAGCGGCGGCAGTTTTGAAGCCACTTTCGATATTCCCGAAAGCCTGAAAGGCAGCCAGCGGATTGCCATACGCATGGATAGCCCGCAGGGGTATTACGCCTACAACTGGTTCTGGAACAATACCTATCCCTAAAAAATAACCCGTTCAAAGTCCGCCCCTTGCTCCGGTCGCAGGGGGCGGACTGACTGTTTAACGCAAAATTGCGTCCGTCATGCGGGCGGCGCGTGTAACGGCTTCCACATCGTGCACCCGTAAAATGTCTGCACCGCGTTGAATGCCGATCACGCAGGCAGCCAGGGTTCCTTCCAGACGTTGGTCGGGGGGCAGGTTGAGGGTGTAGCCGATGAAGGATTTTCGCGAAACTCCCAAGAGTAACGGAAACCCCAGTTTCTTGAATTCATCCAGGCGGCGCAAAATTTCCAGATTCTGGTCAACGGTCTTACCGAAGCCGATGCCGGGGTCGAGAATGATGCGGTCAGTGGGAACACCGGCAAGCTGAGCCAGCCGAACGCTTTCCAGCAATTCATTGCAAATGTCTTCAATCAAATTCTGATACTCAATTCCCACATAGCGTCCGCCCAGCCGTTCTTCCAGTTGGGCATTGGAGGGTTTGCTACGGTTGTGCATGAGAATCAGGGTGGCATGATGGCGGGCAGCCACTTCTGCCATTAACGGGTCGGCGCGCAAAGCCCACACATCGTTGATCCAGTCTGCACCGGCCCGCAGGGCTGCCTCGGCCACTTCGGATTTGTAGGTATCCACCGAGAGGATGACATCCGCTTCAAGGGCTGCCAGCATCTCAATCACCGGCAGAACACGGCTCATTTCCTCCTCCGTGCTGACGGGCTGTGCGCCGGGGCGGGTGCTTTCTCCCCCAATGTCCAGAATATCGGCGCCGGCAGCGATGAAATCCAATGCCTGCCGGCGCGCTGCCTGAAGCAGGTCGGTCTGGTTGAGCAGTCCATCTCCCGAAAAACTGTCCGGTGTGATATTGAGTATGCCCATGATGTACGTCCGGTTGCCAAAAGAGAGGCTTTTCATGATACGCTCCGTCAGGGTGTCAATGGGGGATTAATGACCTTCGGCGAGTGATTCAACCATTTTTGCGATGCGATGCAAACGGGTATCTGCTCGGCGAGCTTCCTGAATGTGGTTTATCCAACGCTGGCGGTGCGAAGAGGGCAGGGTATAAAATGCCGCCGCCGCCCGATCGGAATCTTCCAATGCACCGCGCAGGTCGGCTGGCAGGTTGTACCAGCCGTCATAGGGCAGCATCTGAAAACCGGCTGGCAGGGGCTGAGGGATGATCCCGCTCAGGTCGCTGGTTTTCAACAAAGCCGTGATGGTTTTCTTCAGGAGCGGGTGTTGAAAACCGGGGATGAGGTCGTTCAGCGGGAGCAAAACGAAGGAGCGTTCGTGCAGACGGGGATGGGGGATTTGAAGCGTCTCCTCCGAGAGAACTTGATCCTCATAAAACAGGATGTCCATGTCAATCAGGCGCGGTCCGTACCGCACATTCTCAACCCGCCCCAGTCGTTTTTCCAAAGTTTTCAGGTAGTTTAATAACTCCACTGGCGGCAGGGCTGTTGCCGTTTCAATGACCATGTTCAGGAAACGGGGTTGGTCTTCAATTCCCCACGGGGGAGTTTCATAAACCTGTGAGGCGCGGAGGGGCAGTACAGCCGGAGGCAGTTGGAAGATTGCCTGCTGCAAATTGTGCAGCCGGTCGCCTAAATTAGTTCCCAAAGCCAGAAAAACCTGTTTCAATCTCATCTTCTTTCGATAAATAACGCCAGATGAGGCGGTCTTTCATCTATCCATAACCCCTCACCAGCCGAAAGGGAACGGGCGGTTTCCAGTCCGGCTGCCACCTGTTCGATACAGGTATCCGAAGACGGGGGTAGGATGCGCTCTGCATGGGGAAAGGAGATCTGTATTGCGGCCTGAGCCGCGGGTGGATAAATCAGCCAGTTGGGAGCGGTTTGGATTTCGGCTTGCAGGTTCAGATACGACTGCCAGAAGGCGAGCATTTTTGGCCAATTTCCACTGGCGGGCGGCAGTGGCAGAAGGCGGTATTGGGGCGGCAGATTGAACCGGCCAACGGTGACCGGGCTGCCCAGCACAGCCGCGCGGAGGTGGTTGTGCGAGTCCCTTTCAACCCACAGGAGGGTATGACGTTGAGCGTGGATTAATTCGTTCAAAAGCAAGTGCAGCAGGCGCAGCGGATGGCTGAGACGAGGCCATTCAAAGAGAGTGATGGAATGAAACAAGGTCTGATCGGGAGGATTTAAAGCGTTGACCCAGTGAATTTCCTCGATCCAGCCCGGTTGAAATCCCAGCCCTTGCAAGGCGTCCGGCAATTCAGCGGGCTTTTCCAGCCGGAAACCGCCGAACCAGTAGGCTTCGCTCATTGCCCGCGCAGTGCGTTGATCAGGTCGGCCAGCAAGCCGTATGCGGTGGTGTTCGGGCCGGGATTGTTTTCGACGATCCCCAGGCCGGGCAGTACATCGGAGTGAAATTCCACGTAGGAACTGGTACCGTTGATGGCAAACAGGGGACTACCGGCCGAGACGCGTTGAGGTTTGACCGAGGCTTCCAGCAGTTCTTTACCTTTGCGCCGGGCGGTGCAGACTATTTTCCAGCGTTCGCCGGCCTGACGGGCTTCGACAATCATCTCGGGGGTAATTTCGCGGATGCTGCTGCGTTCAACCTGCTGAGGTTTGAGAGGAATGTCCAGCACCACGGTGCTGAGTGCAGCAACTTTGATGGCAGCGTCCCAGCCGTCAATATCCGCCGATGGATCGGTTTCCGCAATCCCAATTGCCTGCGCCTCGCGAACGGCTTCATCGAAAGTTTTGCCGTTTTCCATCAAACCAAGGATGAAATTGGTGCAAGAGTTGAGAATGCCCTGGAAACCGTGAACCTCGATACAAGGCAACGGCCCGCGGAACAACGAAAAGATGGGAGCTCCGTCCATGACGGCGGCTTCAAACAGGAAGCGTTTGCCGCGGGCGGCGGCCATCTCCATCAGTTCTTGGTAGGCATGCACCACTGGCCCTTTGTTGGCGGTGATGGCGTGCATGCCTTTGTTCAAGGCGGCTTTGATGTGATCAATGGCGGGCTGGCCGGTGTGATGGTTGACCGGTGAGGTTTCCAGCATGGCTTCGGCAGAACTGGCGAACAGAAAATCGAGTGTGTTTTTGGGAGCGGGCATTTCCGAGAGGATATCCAGCGATTGACCGCGGCTGATTACTTCCAGCGCTCGAGTCAGGCTGATGCCGCCGGAACTGATGGCACTACCGTGCCGCCCGGTAACGATGCCGGTAACGATGAACTGATAACCGAACTGTTGGGCGATTTGCTGTTCTTTTTCCAGCAGCAGACGGGCAAAAGCCTGTCCAACATTCCCGAAACCGACTAAAGCCAGCGCTACCTGTTTCATGGCATCTCCCTGTTTTTGTGATTTTTATCAATCTTATCCGTCTTTATGTCAATGGACAAGGGGTAGGCCGTTTTCGTATAATTTATTCGTACTATTGAATATTTTTTTACGGAGTGATGACTTTTGATGAATCAAAAGCGCTATTGGGTGCGGGTGGATCGGGACGGAAAACTGGAAATTCCTGCGGCGGTTGCTGAGCGGTTCGGTTTGCAGGCCGGTGAACAGACCATTCTGGAAGAAAACGGGCGCGAACTGATCCTCTACCGGCCGGTAACCTTTTTGGAACGGGTCTATGTGGAAGCCACCAATGTGTGCAATTTGCAATGCCGTACCTGCGTTCGAAATGTATGGGACGAAGCGGCCGGTTTTATGAACCGGGAGATTTTTGAACGATTGTTGGAGGGGGTGGAGTCTTTTTACCCCCGCCCAACCCTCTTTTTCGGCGGGTATGGTGAACCGCTTGCCCACCCCCGCATTTTCGAGATGATTGCCGAAGCTCGCTCAATCGGTGCAGAGGTGGAGATCATCACCAACGGCACCTTGCTGGGAGAAACTGCCTGCCGGGCTTTACTGGATGCGGGGGTCAATGTGCTGTGGGTTTCACTGGATGGAGCCACTCCGCAGGCATACATGGATGTGCGGTTGGGCGATGCACTTGAACAGATTTTGAGCCATTTGCGGCGTTTTGATCAATTACGTCAGGAAAGCAGAGCAGTCACTCAATTGGGAATCGCCTTTGTGGCCATGCGCCGCAATATCCATGAACTGCCCCGCTTACTCGAATTGGGGCGCGAGTTGGGTGCGGCCTGCTTTTCGATCAGCAATGTGCTGGCACACACCCGCGATTTACGCAGAGAGTCGCTGTATGATCGTGCCCAGTATGAACCAGAAGCGCAGAAAGCCAGTCTGCTGCCGGTTATCAACCTGCCGCGAGCGGATTTCCCGCCGGAAGTGCAGCAATCCTTAGCTGCGGCAATTCAGGATGGGTTTCGAGTGGAAGTTAGCGGTTTGAATCCGTTGCGGACGGGTAATCGTTGTCCGTTCATAGATAAGGGCAGTCTTTCCGTGCGATGGGATGGCAAGGTCAGTCCCTGCCTTTCGCTGCTGCATACCCATGACAGCTACCTGGATGATCATCTGCGCCGATCCACGGCTTATTTTTGTGGGGATTTAACGACGCAGAGTCTTGCTGCAATCTGGCGAGACCCGATTTACATGGATTTGCGTCAGCGTTTGCTGACTTTTGATTTTGCTCCCTGTGTCGTTTGCAATGCCTGTGAAATGGCCGATCAAAATTTAGAGGATTGTTTTGGTAATACCCAGCCAGCCTGCGGGGGCTGCCTGTGGGCGCAGGGGTTAATTCAATGCCCTTGACCTCTGCTTTTTAATCGTCCAATAAAGGAATGTTATACCCTTTTTAATCAAATCGCTGGTGGTTTATGTTATTCTGATTAAAAAGTTTTGAATAAACCTTATTCCGTATTCGTCAAAAGAGGTAACGATGAGCAAAGCGAGAGTCCTGTTTTTATGTACAGGTAATTCAGCACGCAGCCAGATGGCCGAGGCTTTGTTGCGTAAATACGCCGGGGATCATTTTGAAGTCTATAGTGCCGGTTTAGAGCCGAAGGGATTGAATCCCTACACGGTCAAAGTTTTGGAAGAAATTGGGGTAGATACCAGCCAGCATTACTCCAAAACCCTGGATACTTTTATGGGTAAAGTTCATTTTGGCTATTTGATTACCGTATGCAGCAACGCCGAGGAAAATTGCCCGATTTTTCCGGGCATGGGAATGCGGATGCACTGGCCGTTTGAAGACCCGGCAGCGTTTGTTGGCAGCGAGGAGGAAACCCTGCAAAAATTTCGGGAAATACGCGATCAAATTGATACGCGGGTGCGCGAGTGGCTGAAGGAAATGAACATTCCGGTTAACTAGATCATAGCTTTTGGCTTGTTCAGCACCAGAGCATAAAACTGGTGCTTTCTCTTGTTTAAACGTCGCTATGGACATGGAATTGCTGTACCCTCTACGAATTGTCTTTGATTCTCTGAACGGCTTGTGATAAACTTGCACAGGAAAGATTGCAGGATATTGTTGAAAAAAGGAAATTCTTAAGAACATGCCAGTCATCTACCCATTTACTGCCATTGTCGGTCAGGAACGCATGAAGCGCGCGCTGGTCTTGAACGCGGTTGATCCGCGCATCGGGGGGGTTCTGATTCGCGGAGAGCGCGGCACGGCCAAATCCACCGCGGCACGGGCGCTGGCAGCGCTTTTACCGCATGTGCGGGTGGTGGCCGACTGCCGTTTTGGTTGTGATCCGGATAGTCCTTCTACATGGTGTACCGAATGTCGTGAGCGGCACGCTCGTGGGGAGGAGCTGCCGGTTGCGACCCGTGCCACTCCCTTCGTCAATCTGCCCATTTCGGCGACCGAGGATCGAGTGGTTGGGACACTGGATATCGAAAAAGCGATTCAGAAGGGCGAGCGTGCTTTCGAGCCGGGCGTGCTGGCGGCTGCCAACCGCGGTCTGCTCTACATTGACGAGGTCAACCTGCTGGATGACCATGTGGTGGATGTGCTGCTCGACTCGGCTGCCATGGGGATGAACATCATCGAGCGCGAAGGCATCTCGTTCAGCCATCCGGCCCGCTTTATTCTGGTGGGGACGATGAACCCCGAAGAGGGTGATTTACGCCCGCAACTGCTGGATCGGTTTGCCCTTTCCGTAGAGATATACGGTATCCGGGATGCGCGCGAACGGGTGCAGATCATGGAACGCAATCTGGCTTTTGAAGCCGATCCCGAAAAATTCCGTCAGCAGTGGCTGCCAAAAGAGGAAGAACTCTCCCGCCAGATTGAACGCGCTCGCCGGTTGATTGATCAGGTTGGTTATACCAGTCGCGATCTGCTTTCAATTGCTCAATTGACCGCTTCTTTGAATGTGGACGGACACCGCGCCGATCTGGTCATTCTCAAAGCCGCCCGGGCGCAGGCCGCCTTCGATGGGCGCACGGCAATCAACGGGCGGGATATTGCGCTGGCAGCAGAACTGGCGCTTCCGCACCGTCTGCGCCGCGGGCCTTTCTCTCAGGAAGAAGTGACTATGGAAGAACTGCAAGACCGGATTGAGCAATTACAGGGAGCCAGTTCGACCGGTCAGCGGCGCGAAGAAGTTGAAAGGGTTGAGGAAGAGAAGAATCAGCAAAAAAAAGTCTGAACGAGGGAGCGGAAAGTCCGGAAACGCTCCCTCAGGGAACTCCTCAACCCGGACAGACGGAAGAAATTTTTGGAAAACAGAACGCTCAATGGTGGGATGGCGGTGAGCGGGTAAAAATCGGTCAGTCTTTCGACCCGCGCCGGCTGGACACACCCTTGGATAAAATGGTGCGTCGTTTTGCCGGGCGTCGGTCACGTACCCGCACCGAAAGAAAACGCGGCCGTTATATCCAATCGCGGCCTTCTTATGGCAAGGCTGATGATCTGGCTTTTGATGCTACTTTACGGGCGGCTGCTCCCCATCAGCGGGAACGTGAGGAAGACCGGCAGAGAGTGGCTTTTTCGGTGCGCCCCAGCGATTACATGCGCAAAGTGCGGGTGCGCCGGGCGGCAAACTTAATCCTCTTTCTGGTGGATGCCTCGTGGTCTATGGCGGTGGCGGAGCGGATGCAGGCGACCAAGGGAGCCATCCTTTCCCTCTTGACGGATGCTTACCAGCGTCGTGATCGGGTCGGGTTGATCGTTTTCCAGAAAGACCGCGCCACGCTGGTTCTGCCACCCACCAATTCGGTTACGCTGGCACAGCGGGCACTTGCCGATATTCCGGTAGGAGGCAAGACGCCGCTTTCGGCCGGCCTGAAACTGGCTTACGATGTGCTGATGCGCGAACGGATGCTGCATCCCGATGTGATGCCGCTGCTGATCGTCCTCACCGATGGCGCCGGGAATGTTTCAATGGGCAAGCTTCCGCCCCATGAAGAAGCCTATCGAATTGCCCGGCAGATTGCCGAGGAACACATCCATAGTGTGGTCATCAACATGGAGCATGTGGCGTTTGATCAGGGACTGGCGCAGGCCCTGGCCGATCAACTGCAAGCACCCTGCTACACGATTGGGGAGTTGAAAGCCGAGAACCTTTACCAAACCGTCCGCAAGGAGATGCAAACGACCCAGTTGAATCCCATGCCGGATGAACGCCGCTGACTTGTCCGTTACTCGACTTGCCACATCCATAAGGCCGTGATATTATCGAGGAGTACTGGGAGAACTTCTGGATGGCCTTTCGCGCCGAACGCCGCACTCGGATCCGATCCATTCTGGTTTTTATCATACTGGCAACCATACCCTGCTATTGCTTGGGGTTTTTTATTCTGCAGCTCAACGGGAATGTACCTGAGCCAACGCCAACCCCGACGGTCACGCTTACCAATACGGCTGAACCGCCCCAACCTCCCACCCTGACCCCCACATTTTTCATCCTGCCGAGCGACACATTTACGCCGACCCCAACCCAAACGTGGACGCCAACCCAGACGTTTACGCCATTTGTGCCGCCGACCCGTACTCCGACTCTCACCGAAACGCCGACGCTGACCGTGACCCTGACCCTGACCGAAACCCCCCTTCTGCCAACCGATACGCCGGTGGTGGCTACGCCGACCCCCACCGATACTCCAACTTCTCCATAACCTCAAGGGAACCATTCAAAAATGATGAGTGAAATCAAGGATTTTCTCAAAGATCTGATTTCTCTGCCGGGGCTTTCCGGTTATGAAAGCCCGGTGGGCGAGCGGATTCAACAGGAATGGCAGCCGCTGGTGGATGAAATATCGTTCAGTCCGCTGGGCAGCCTGCACGCCCTCAAACGCGGCAGTGGTGAAGAACCGCGCCCCAGCATTTTGCTGGCCGCCCACATGGACGCCATTGGAATGATGGTGACGGAAATTGTGGACGGCTGGCTGCGTTTTACCCCGATCGGCGGAATTGACCCGCGCATTTTGCCCGGTCAGCAGGTGATTGTGCATGGGCGAGAGGACTTGCCAGCCGTTGTGGTGCAGCCGCCAGCCCACCTGCTGCCGGACGAAGTTTCGCCGCGGCAATCGGTGGACCTGAAATACCTGCTGGTGGATACCGGCCTGCTGCCGGAGCAGGTTCGGGAACTGGTGCGGGTTGGTGATCTGATTTCGTTTGCCCAGCCTCCGCTGGAATTGAGCAATGACCTGTTGGCTGGTCACAGTCTGGATAACCGCGCCTCAATTGCAGCCCTGACTGTTTGCCTCAGGGCGTTGCAGCCGGTACATCATGTGTGGGATGTGTGGGCTGTAGCCACCGTGCAGGAAGAAATTACCCTGGGCGGCGGGTACACCTCTCCTTTTTCGATCCGCCCGGATCTGGCGGTGGCAGTGGATGTAACTTTTGCAAAAGGGCCGGGAGGACCTTCGGATTACCGCACCTTCCCGTTGGGCAAGGGGCTGACGATTGGGTGGGGGGCAAATATTCATCCGGCGTTTTACCGTGCCCTCAAAGAGACGGCGGAGCGCTTGGACATCCCCTTCCACAATGAAATTTTACCGGCTCGCTCCGGCACAGATGCCTACGCCATGCAAATCATCGGGGAGGGCATCTCAACGGCGGTACTGAGCATACCCTTGCGTTACATGCATACACCGGTGGAAATCATCTCCATGAAAGATGTGCAGCGTACCGGTCACTTGCTGGCACAATTCATCGCCAGCCTGCCGGCGAATTTTATGGAACAAATGAAATGGGATGAGTAACTATGGAGCATACAGAACCCAGTCCCTTTGAAATCAGTAATGATCAGCTCGATCTGCTCGAACGCCTGTCGAATGCGGTGGCTGTTTCGGGTGATGAGCGTGAAGTGCGCGCCATCGTACTGGAGGAAATCCAACCCTTTGCCGATGAAGTGCGCGTGGATGCCCTTGGGAATGTGCTGGCCGTGCGCCACGCCCAGGGAGAAAACCCCCTGCGGGTCATGCTGGCCGCCCACATGGACGAGGTCGGTTTCATCCTCGTTGAAGAGGAAGAGGGCGGTTGGTATCGCTTTGAAGTAGTCGGCGGTATTGACCCGCGCGTGTTGGTCGGCAAGCCGGTTTTAGTGGGAAAAGAGCATCTGCCGGGGGTGATCGGCACGCGCCCCATTCATCTGACGACACCCGATGAGCGAAAAAACGCCCTCACGGTTGAACAATTACGGATTGACCTTGGCAATGAAAACGGCAAGAAGGTCAAAACGGGTGAGCGAGCTGGCTTTGCGACTCGTTTCCGGCAGGCTGGGCCGAGTCTGGTGGGTAAGGCGCTGGATGACCGGCTGGGCGTGGCTGCCCTGATCGAGTTAATCAAAAATCCACCGCCTAACGTGGAATTGCAGGCAGCCTTTACCGTGCAGGAGGAGATCGGCTTGCGCGGGGCTGGCGTGGCGGCTTATGCGTTCAACCCGGATGTGGCGATTGCCGTAGATGCCACCCCTGCCAATGACTTGCCTGCCTGGGACGGGGAGGAAAATACCCGGTATAATACCCGCCTTGGGGGTGGTCCGGCCATCTATGTAGCCGATGCCGCCACTCTTTCCGACCCGCGCTTGATTCGTCATCTGATTCGCACGGCGGAGGAGATGGGTATTCCCTATCAGATTCGCCAGCCCGGCGGTGGCGGCACGGATGCCGGCGCCATTCACAAGCAGCGGGAGGGTATTCCGGTAGTGTCCGTTTCGGTACCGGTGCGCTATGCCCATACCCCCGCCCTTCAAGCGCGCTTGTTGGACTGGGAAAACACCCTGTCTTTGTTGTATCATGGATTGGAGCGGCTCAGCCCGCAGTTATTCTCAGAAGATCGCTAAACTGTTCCAGGAGATTTGCATGAAAGCGCTAATTCAAAAACTGGTGGAAACCATTGCCCCCTCGGGCTATGAGATGCCTGTCCGCGAACTGATTTTGGGAGAAGTCAAAGATTGGGCGGATGAGGTACGCGTGGATGCGCTGGGTAATCTGGTCGTGCGAAAAGGTCAAAAAAGCCCGTCCGGCAAGCGCATCATGCTGGCGGCCCACATGGACGAAATCGGCCTGATTGCCACTCATGTAGATGAAAATGGTTTTGTGCGCTTTTCGACCATTGGCGGCGTGCGTCCGCACACACTCTATGGCGGACGGGTACGCTTTTTGAACGGGGTTGCCGGGGTAATCGGCGGTGAACGTCTGGAAAATATGGAGCGCGTCCACAGTTTTGACAAATTGTTCATTGACGTGGGAGCAACCAGCAAGGAGGATTGCCCGGTACGGGTGGGGGATGTGGCTGCCTTTGAACGCCCGTTTTTGGACCTGGGCAAGCGGTTGGTAGCCAAATCTATGGATGACCGCATCTCGGTAGCGGTCATGATGGAAACGCTGCGCCAGTTGAAGAACACCCCGCATGAGGTCTACTTCGTCTTCTCCACTCAGGAAGAGGTTGGGGTGCGGGGCGCTACCACTGCCGCTTTTGGTGTTGACCCGGAAATTGGGATTGCGGTGGATGTAACCGCTACCGGCGATACCCCCAAAGGGTTGAAGATGGCGGTTGCGCTTGGCAAGGGGCCCGCCATCAAAGTCAAGGATAGCGGCATGATTGCCGACCCGCGCGTGGTGCGCTGGATGGCGGATACCGCCGAACAGGCTGGCATTCCCTATCAACTGGAGATTCTGGAAGGCGGGTCAACGGATGCCCGCGCCATGCAGTTGACCCGCGCCGGCGTGCCGGCTGGCTGTCTCTCCATCCCCTGCCGTTACATTCATACGCCATCCGAGATGGTGGATTTTGAGGATGTGCAAAACGCCGTCGGCTTGTTAAAGGCTTTGCTGGAATCACCGGTTGAATTGAAATGACTGGTCTGCTTCCCCGCACCGGTAAAAACCGAAAGGGGGATGGCAACCGAAGGATCTCTCCGGCGCTGATGCGCCTGACGGCGGCGGTTTTGATTCTGGCACTGTTAGGTGGATGTGTCGAGTGGCTGGAACCGATTTTGCCGGGGTTATTCAGCCCCCCTCCGACCAGCACGCCGGAAGCCCCGATCACGCTCACACCTGAGGCAGAAGCGAGCGTTACGCCCGAACCACAACCGACTTTTAGCGGTGCAGTCACCCTCACGCTCTGGCTGCCGCCGCAATTTGACCCGGCTGCCGATACTCCTGCCGCACAATTGCTGCAGCAACGGCTGGATGCGTTCATGGAGGAAAATCCGGGGGTGTTGATTCATGTACGGATCAAAGCCCCTTCCGGGCCGGGCGGGCTGCTCGAATCGCTGACGGCGGCGGCTGCTGCCGCCCCGGCTGCCTTACCCTCGGTGATTGCCTTGAACCGGGGTGACCTGGAAGCGGCGGCTCTGAAAGGCCTGATCTATCCCCTGGAGGGGGTGAGCGAAGAAATCGAAAGCGTGGACTGGTATCCGTATGCCCGTCAGTTGAGCCGGGTGCAGGATATCCCCTTTGCTTTGCCGATTGCTGGCGATGCGTTGATGCTCTTTTACCGCCCGGCCAGCGTAGGCGGCAGCCCGCCGCAAACCTGGCAGGAAGTACTCGCTTTTGGTAACCCGCTTCTTTTCGCCGGCGATGACCCCCAAGCCCTGCTTACCCTGACCCTGTACCGTTCGCTGGGTGGACTGGTGCAGGATTTGCAGGGCAGGCCTGCCCTGCAAGCGGATTTACTGCAACAAGTTTTTGAACTGTATCAGGAAGGCGCCCGCCGGGGAACGTTTCCGCAATCGGTGACCCAGTATCAGAGCGGCGGGCAGGTCTGGCAGGCCTATCTGGAAGGACAGGCGGATTGGGCAGTGACTTTTGCCTCTTTTTACCTGAGCGAACTGCCAGCCGATACGACCCCCATGTTACTTCCCTCGCTGGGTGGAGATGATTTTACTCAGGCAATTGGTTGGGGACTGGCGATTGCCGATCCCGATCCGCAGCGCCGTCAAATGGCGGTGGAACTGGCAGAGTATCTCAGCGCGGCTGATTTTCTGGCCGAATGGGCGGTGGCGGCTGGTTATCTGCCGGTACACCCCACCTCTCTCTCGGCCTGGCAGCCGGTCACGCTACAAAACACGTTGAGCCGCGTGGTGTTTTCGGCACAAATTCGCCCCTCGAACGAAATCCTTGCCAGTCTCGGTCCGGTGCTGAGGGAAAGTGGTCTGGCTGTACTGCGCAACCAGTCCAGCCCGGCTCAGGCGGCACAATCGGCGGTGGAGAAGTTGCTTACACCATGAACCAGGGCTTTGTGGATGGAATTATCCGGCGAATTGCCATCTGGCGGGAGTGGGTGAAGAAGCAAAACCCCCATCTTCTCGGTTTGGTGCTGGTGCTGGCGGCCTTTTGGGCGGCAATGGCGTTCAGCGAGCCGATTTCTCCTCGTCAGACCGCTGCGCCTTCGCCAACGGTTGAGCTAACTCCCCTGCCGGCACAGACACCGACCGGTGAGATTCAGGCCGGCAGACCATCCCCCACCCCGATACCGGCGGAATTGCTTGCCAACCGCGAGCAAACTTTTGGGATTGTGTTTGGGGCGGTCGTTCTGGTGTTGATTGTGGTGATCGGGACGTTGAGCGGCATTGCCGCCCAACGTCAAACGTCACAGTCGAAATAGCGGTTTAATCAGGAACTGCGGGCGGTTCTTTGACCCGGTAGGCGGATTTTCGCAAGAGTCAGTACGGAGAACAGGAAAAGCGCCCCGTAGATGGTAAAGATGACCAGATAACCCAGACCGGGTTCAATCTTGTTGAAGAAGTCGGCGATCGGGCCGCCGATGCCAGCCCCCACAATGCCTGCTCCTGCCCCGGCCAGATTGGAAATTCCCAGGTAGCGTCCGGCTTCCTGAGGAGGGGCCAGTTCGGTGCCCAGCGCCCAGTTGGAGGCAAAGAAGGTGCCGGTACCCAGACCAATGATGCAGCCGCTTAGAATCACGACCGGGAAGTTTGGAGCAAACAGGAGAATCAGCGTGCCAAAGGCGGCGATCAGCCCGGCGTACATCACCAAACGTTTTGGCCCAAAGCGGTCTGCCAGGGAGCCGCCGTAAATTGCCGAGGGGATCAGAAAGATGGCCACAGCCGCCAGCAGCAGGGTTGTACTGGTAGCCGGGTTGGGGAGTTGCAGTACATCGCGCAGGTAAAACTGGGCAAAGCCCTGAATGGAGCCGACGGCTGCCAGGAAGAGCAGGCGGTTGATCACCCACCAGATAAAAGAAGTCTGCTGGCGGGCCTCTTTTCCGATCCCGACCGAGGCGCCAAAATAAACGCCAATCAGGATGGAGCCGGCCATGGCTGCCAGCCCGGCCAACCCGATCAGTAAAATCTGGACCTCGCGGCTTACCCCCATTTGGGTCAGGCGGCTGCCGCTGATGCTCACCAGCCAGACCGCCAGCCGCGTAGCCCCAACAAAAATGCCGGTCAGTGCCAGCAGGCGCAGAAAACGGTCTCCAACGCCATCAGCGGGCTTTTGGCGGATGGGGGTTTCTCGGGCAAACAGGACGGTTACTGCCATCGTCACCAGATAACCGACTGCCACAATCCCCATGACCACTCCAACCTGCCCGCGGTCAATGAGCGGGCCGATGAAGATGACCAGAAAGACCGGCAGAAGTTCCATAACTGCTTTGATGCCGGAGGAACGCCCACGCTGATTTTCCGGCACCAGGTCGGGAATCAGACCTTGCAGCGCACCCTGGGAAATATTGGATGAAATTTGCAGCAGGACAATTCCTACCAGCAGGACTGCATAAGCGGTTGAAATGCCCAAACTGGATTGAAAGACCTCATCCAAGGGTGAGCCGATGAACAGGGGGGTTGCGCCAATGATGGCAAGGAAAACCACATTGGCCAGCGTACCGCCAAAGATGAATGGCCGCCGCCGTCCAAAGCGTGAGGTACTGCGATCCGATAACATGCCGCCAAGCGGCTGCACCAGCATGGCAACCGTCAGGCCGATGACTCGTACATTGGCAAGGTAGGTGTTTTTTTGCTCTTCGGGCATGAACAGCAGCACCAGATAAGGCAGCAGCAATGGCGTAATCACGCCGGAGGCGATGTTTATTCCCAGCCAGCAGGCATTCAGCGCAATGTGATCGAACCAGTTTAATTTTTTCTTGTCCATGGAATTTTCTCCGGCGGGTCAGGCCAGCAGTGCCGGGCGCAATTGCCGGATCACCTGCAGGGAGGATAAAGCCTGTGGAACGGTCAGTTCAAAGATCACCGGGCCATCAAAGCCGGATTCGCTCAAACGATCGAGCAAACGGGCGGTGTCGAGGTCACCGCTGCCGAGGGGTTGATGGTCCATGCCGTAGGAAGGTTGATCTGGCCTGGCCGGGCGGGGACAGTCGTGCAGATGGACTTCGCCCAGATGCGGCAGCACCTGCTCCAACACCGTGAAGACATCCAGCGCCCCGGAAAAACCGGCCAGTACGTGACCGGTATCCAGACAAACCGACAGGTCGAGCCGCTCGGCCATCTCCAGCGTCAGGTCAAAGGGGAACTCAATGGTTTCGATGGCCAGTTTGCGCGGCGGCAGGCCGGTTTGCTGAAGAAGTTCCTGAATGGATTGCAGCGCGTTTTGTTGGAACTGGCGTAAAATCAACCCCTTGCCGGCGGGCGGCAAGCGCATCTGGTAAAACTCGGCGGCCAGCGCGCCAGTAGCATGCAGGACATAACAAGCGGGTTGTAAGGGCAGGGTGGCGTGGATGCAGTCTGTCAGCGCCTGCACCGAGCCGAGTCGTACCGCCTGAAGGGGAGTGGAGGGCTCCACCGACCAGAGCGGCAGGTGAACGGAATAAGCCAATTCCAGTTTGTCTTTCAGTTGAGCCAGTTCTTCGATGGCGGTTGGGGAAAAAGCCGTTGGAAACCACATCCCCAGATCACCGCCCAGTTCAATGAGGGAGAAACCGGCTGAATGCAGCTTACGAATCAGCCCCGCATGGCTGAAAGAGGCAACATGCTGCATGGCTTCCTGCCCATTGCTGACCGGCGGGAGAAGGGCTTCCATTTGCATCGCCATGATTCCGAATTTCATCATTGACCTCGCCGCAGGTGGATTCTTAAGGGATTAACCCCAATACGGCTTCATTGTATACAATTCGCGGTAAATTCGCAGCAGAAAAAGGCGGTTTTAACCGGAAGTTAACTTGCAAATAACAAGGCCACCCCGCTTAAGGCCAGCAGAGCGCCCAGCACGGCGCGCGGGGTGATTTTTTGTCCCTGTAAGGCAGCCATTGGCAGGATGAATAACGGGCTGGCCGAAAGCAGAGTCTGGACGATGCCGGCCGGGGCAAGCCCAATCGAGACCTGTTGCAGCCACATCGCCAGATAGGTGCCGATGAACGTGGCTGCTGCCAGGGTTCCCCACAGCTGAGGTTGCGCCCGAAAAACGGAAATACTGATGAGCGACCGGCGGCGGATCAGCGACCAGGCCGCCAGTACAACCACGGCGGCTGACAGGCGCAGAATGGTGCTTTGCAGCGAATCCACGCTGGTGCGGGTCAAAGCCACGCGTGAAAGCACCAGAGCAACCGACTGCGAGAGGGCCGCCAGAAAACCAAACCACAAACCGCGTTTAAGGTCAAATGCCGGTGCTGAATCCGGGGTGCGTTCCAGAATTACCCAGGCAATGCCCGCCACCGTGACAAAGATACCCAGCCAGGAGAGCCAGGAGAGGGTTTCCCCCAACATTCCCCAGGCGATCAGCCCGACCATGGGCGGGGCAAGCGTGGCTAAAAGCAAAGTTCGGCGCGGCCCCAGGTGTTGAAGAGCTTGCAGATAGGCGCTATCCCCCAGCGTAATGCCGACCACCCCGCTGATCAGCAGCAGCCCCAACGCGTTTTTTGGAATGGATTGCAGGCTGCCGCCGCTGCCGTACAGGGTTATCACCAGCAGAATCAACGCCAGCAGCCCTTTGAGGAGGTTGACTTCAATCACCGACAGGTGGCTGCCCAGGCGGGTGAACCACAAGGAGGCCAGCGCCCACAGAAAAGCGGCGGTCAGGGCAGCCAGACCACCGCCGATGGGGGAGAGAAGCAGATCGAGGAGGGCATCCATGGGCTTGGGGGCAATCTTATCACATCTTTGCAGGGCAAGGTAGTGATGACCTGTTCCTGTCCGTTTTTCCGGGTGGGGGCATCCCCCAAATGGCAGAGGCAGAAATCAACCCGCCTAAGTATACTGAAATCAGACAGGTGGATTGCCCTGAAAAGGGCATATCGTTATACTGAAAAAGGAGGTGTTGAATGTCAGGTGAAACGAGCAGCGAGTGGATGAGCAAAGTCTCGGAGGGATGGACCAGCGCGGCCGAGCGGGCGGCCACCTACACGGTGCTGGTGGATGCCCGCAAGCGTCTGCCCGGCAGCGGGTTGGCGTATTCGTCTAATTTGATCCTGACCGCCGATCATGTGGTCGAACGGGAGGAAAATATCCGCATTCTTTTGCCGGATGGCAGTGTTCAGGCTGCTTCGCTGGCAGGCCGTGACCCTGCCAATGATCTGGCTTTGCTGCGGCTGGAAGAAGCGGTGCTGACACCTGCGATAACCGCCGAAAGCGAAGGCAAAATCGGCCAACCGGCGCTGACCGTGGCGCGCCCGGATCCGGACGGAATTCAGGTGGGTTGGGCGTTGATTTCGGCCATCGGCGGGCCGGTGCGGACGATGCGGGGTGGGCTTCTGCGGCGCTTCTTTCGGCTGGATGCCACCCCTTACCCCGGCTTTTCGGGCGGTGGCCTGGTTGATCTGAACGGCCGGCTGCTGGGTATCAATACCTCCGGGCTGGCGGGCGGTACGTTCCTCTCCATCCCGGTGGCGGTGGCCTGGGAGATTGGCAATGTATTGGCCCGGCATGGACGCATTCGGCGCGGGTATTTGGGCATTCGCAGCCAGCCGGTTGAAATCCCCTCGGCCTTGCAACAAGCGTTGAACCGCACGCAGGAACGCGGTTTACTGCTGGTTGGCGTTGAGGAAGGCACTCCGGCGGCGGAAGCCGGTTTGATGGTAGGTGATATTCTGGCTGCCATCAACACTCGACCGTTGAATGACCCCGAAGACCTGGTTTCGGTACTTTCGGCGGATGTGGTCGGCAGCACTGTCACCCTTGAATTGCTGCGCGGTGGTCAACGGCTTGAAAAACAGGTCACCGTGGGTGAACGTTGAGATGAACTGATGGCAGCGGATTTCAGGGGCAGGCAAGAAAGTCCGTTGCAGGTTGCACTGCTGAGCCCGGGCGGTACCATCCGTGCCGGGCTTCGGGCGTTGCTATCCGGCAGCGAACGCCTCACCATTACTGCTGAGATGGCAGATACAGCCGAATTAAACCGGTTGGAAGAACCGGTGGATGTGCTGGTGGCAGTTCTTTCGTCCCGCCAGTTAAACGAGGTGGATCACCACCTGCCAAGGGATCATCCGGCGGCAATGTTGCTGCTGCTGACGGATTGGGAAGAGGCGCAAGGCACGCCTCTTCCGTCCGTTTTCCATAACCGGCCGGTCGGCGTGCTGCCACTGGGGGTGGAAGAGGAAGTTTTGCGCGCGGCGTTGGCTGCGCTGGTGGAGGGGCTTTCGGTTGGGCTGCCGGTCTGGTTCAACCCGCGGGGGACATCGGCGGTGAGGGGGTGGATCTCGCCAGCGGGTGAAGAGCGTTTGACCCCCCGTGAGGTGGAAGTGCTGGAGCAGCTGGCGCAGGGATTGACCAACAAGCAAATCGCACTGACGCTGGGCATCAGCGAGCATACCGTCAAATATCACATCTCGTCCATTTACGGCAAACTGGGGGTGATGAACCGTGCCGAGGCAGTCCGTGTTGGGGCGCGCCGCGGCTATCTGCAAATTTAATGGGAGTGGGTGTGTTCTTCTGATCCGGTCTCCGGGCCGAGCCAGCGCCGCCATTTGCCGAGTCGGTGAGAATGAACCGCCGCCAGACAAGCCAGCGCCGTGGTAATTGGCACCGAGGCGAATAAGCCCACCGAACCGACCAGGGTGCGCACCACCTCTTCGGCGATGAAATCGAGGTTGAGCAGCAGAGCGACATTCTGATTGTTGAGCGAAAAGAGCAGCAGCATGGGCAGGGATGCGCCGGCATAAGCCAGCACCAGCGTGTTGACCGTGGCGGCAACGTGATCCCGGCCGATGTTCATTGCCCGGCGGTAGAGAAAACCCAGCGAGAGGGCCGGGTTTGCCCCGTGTAATTCAAACACGGCCGAGGACTGACTGATAACCAGATCATCCAGTACGCCCAACGCACCAATGATCATGCCGCCCAGCAGCAGGCCGCGCAGGTCGAGCGGAGTGGCGGTCATTTGGGCGAGGAACATCACGTTTTCATCGCCGAAGCCGCTCAGACGGGTGAAGTTGATCGAAACCCAGGCCAGTGTGCCGGTGATGATCAGCGCGATCAACATGCCCAGCACGGCGGCGTGCGTTTTCAGCGTCCAACCGTAGACAATATAAAGCGAAACGGCCAGAAAGCCAAACGAGCCGATGATGCTGACCAGCACCGGATTTTTACCGGCCAGAATCTGGGGGATGATGTACAGAACGATGACCAGCAGGCTGAGGGCGATACCGAGCAACCCGCGCAGTCCCTTCCAGCCGCCGATCAGGATGCTGATCAGCACAAACAGCAGAAACAACTGCAAAATGCTGCCGGTGCGGATGAAATCGGTGAAAAAAGCAACGATTTGCCCATCCGGCCTTACCCCAACGGTGATCAGCACGGTTTCGCCGGGGCGCACATCGGCATCGTTTGAACGGATTTGCTGCAAGCCGTATTCGATCTCGACGATTTGACCGGCAAAATCGCCTTCCAGCACGCGGGCGGTAAAGACCTGATAACGTTGCGGGCGCTCGCCGAGGGTGATTTGCCCGCTTTCGAGGATTTCCAGCACCTCGGCGCGCACGGTGCTGGAATCGTAACCGACCTGACCGGCGGGACGTTCGGTACTCAGCAGCCCGCTGAGCAACGGAACAAGCCAGACAATCAGCGCTACGCCGGCGATCACCGCCAGCAGGCTGAGGATTAAACTCACTCGATTCGGGTTAAAGGTCATGGCTCTGGATGCGAGAGGGATTATAACATACCGTAACGATGGTGCAGTTTCAGGAACAAACTAGCGGTTCCACCCACTTTTATTCTGGCATAAAATGTGCTATTATTTTTTCAGGATTAATCGTAAAGAAAGGTTGTCAACAAATGGAAGACCGCTTATCCCCTTCTAGCGCCAATACCCGCCGTGCCAACCGCATCGTCTGGGAACGCCCGGTGCTGATTGTTGACCCCGTACGCGCCAGCGGCAAGACCATCAACGTCAGCGCTGTGGGCATCTTGCTCTCCACCGACCGTCACCTCAATCTGCCGCTGGGAGCCGAGATTGCCCTGTCCATTCCCCATCTGGAAGGGCGCGATTCGATGGTGGTGCACGGCAAGGTGGTGAGGGTGGAGCGCACCGCGCAGGATATGCGCGTGGCGGTCAACATTTCCTGAGGCACCGGCAGCGCTTCCGGGTGTGGAATGGGCTTTTCAGGCTGCCTGCCGTAGAAGGCGGGCAGTTTTTGTTTTTTATTCAAGAAGGGTGATTCCCAGGTCCGGCGGGGTGATGGTGCGCATCCCCCGCTTGTACGAACTCGATATGAAACCTGTACAGGCTTGATTGACTCCCTTTTGAAATCGTAGTATTATTATCATAATAATATAAATAAATACCCCGAACGGGTGGGGATATGAATATCAAAACAAGAACAAAAAGAAAGGAAATTGAACGATGGCAAAAGTATTTGAACTGCCTCCCCTGAAATACGCCTTCAACGCCCTGGAACCCGCCATTGATGCCCGCACCATGGAGATTCACCACGATAAGCATCACGGCGCGTATGTGACCAATCTCAACAAAGCCCTTGAGAGTGCCCCCGAGTGGTTTGACCATCCAATTGAAGAGATTTTGCGCCGCATCAACGAAGTGCCGGAGAACATCCGCACGGCGGTGCGCAACAACGGCGGTGGACACCTCAATCACACCCTCTTCTGGGACTGGATTGCCCCCGGCGGCAGCAAAACCCCGGTGGGTGAGATTGCCAAGGCGATTGACGCCACCTTCGGTTCGTACGACGCCTTTGTGGAAAAGTTCAGCAACGCTGCCGTTACTCGCTTTGGCTCCGGCTGGGCCTGGCTGGTGCTGGATGGCGAGAAAAAATTGCAGGTCTATTCCACCGCAAATCAGGACAGCCCCTACATGGACGGCCACATTCCGCTGCTGGGGTTGGATGTTTGGGAACACGCCTATTACCTGCATTACCAGAACCGCCGTCCCGACTACGTCAAAGCCTTCTGGACGATTGTCAACTGGGATTTTGTCGAGAGCCGGTATCAGGCTAACCGCTAAACCATTGTGGAGTTACAAGGTGCAAAGGCAGCCGTAAGATGGGCTGCCTTTTAGTTTTTAACCTCGGTCTGTTCTGCCAGGGTGCGGCGCGGTTTGCGCTGGTCAATCGTGGCAGTGAGGTGTGCCCCCAGCAGGATGATGGTGCAGGACAGGTAGATGTAGAACATCAGCGCCAATACCGTGCCGAGTGAGCCGTATAAAATCTCATATTGCGCCAATCCGCTGGATAAATACGCGCTAAATCCGTATTTGGCCAGTTCCCAGGCTACGCTTGTCCACAAAGAACCCCACATGCAGGCCCGCCAGCGCACTTTGGTATTGGGAATCCAGCGGTAGATGATCAGGAACATGAGAAAGGTGAAGAAAGCCGGGATGAGCAGGCGCAGGTAGGGGTAGATGAAGGTGTTTTCCAGATGGTTGCCGTTGAGAAATATGCGGTCGAATACCCGAATCAGGTTGAAAACGGCGGTGGAAAGCAGCGAAAGCACGAGCAGCAGGATGATCATGCCGATCATGCCGAGAGCCAGCAGGCGGGTGCGAATCACATCGCGCGGTTTGAGGTTCAGCCAGGCGCGGTTAATGTTGCGTACCAGCGTATTGAAAAAACCCGAAGCCGACCAGAACGCTCCCAAGAGACCGATGATTCCGATAGTTCCGCGTCGGTTGAGAATGACCTGTAAATTGCGTTCGATGAGCGGTTCGGCGTTGGGCAGGGCCTGGAAAACCAGCGTCAGCACCGCCTGATAGGCATCTTCGCGGTTGAGGACAAAACCGGCTACCGAGATGAGGATCAGCAGCAAAGGGAATAATGAGAAAAGCGCATAGTACGCCAGGCTGGCCGCCGCTTCACTGCCGCGTGCCAGGGAAAAGTTTTTGAGAGTCACCCGGATGATTTCAATGGTCCCACGGCTGAAGCGGTTGAGCCGCAGGTAATAAGGGAGAATGGCTTGTTTCAGATCAACCATGAGTCAGTCAGTGGAAGGGCGGCTTTTCGGATCGGCAGCGGCGTTCCAGCCGTAACGCTCAAAGTCCACGCTGTCGTTTTCGTCAAATTGCACGCCTTCCTCGATCAGCAACTGGCGTTGAATGGCCCCGCCGATGCCGGGCAGGCTGATGCGCCCTTTGGCATTGATCACTCGCTGCCAGGGTACATCCGTGCCGGATTTAAGGGCGGCCAGTGCGTAACCGACCTGGCGTGGCCCAACCCCGCCGCCCACCATGCGGGCAATTTGTCCGTAACTGGCCACCCGGCCGGGTGGAATCTGGCGCACAAGGTCGTAAATTCGTTGATTGGTCGAGCGGTCGTTGAAGATTTCATCCTTCATACCGGTTTCCCCAGCAACCTCACAGGTCGGAGAATTGCTTTTCTATGATGATACCCCATGGAGGGAAAAAACGGTAGCCAATCCATCGTTTCAGCCATGATTTTGCGGGTAAAATTTGCCCATGCTTCACAGAATTCGATTTGGAGCGGGCTGGCTGCTGGGATTGTCGTTGCTGCTGGCAGTCAGCTGCAGCCCGACCAGTCCGGTTCATGTGCCGCAAACCGCCTCCCCCGCACCCGGATGGACGGCAACTGCCGTGCGGACGGCGGCATTGCCTGGTCCGACCCCCTCCCCATCCCCCACCGCTACCCCATCACCGCAAAGCCGGATTTGTTCGCCGCTGGAAGGGTATGAATTGACGCGGTTGACCGAGCAGATTTCCAACCCCTACAAGCCGCCTCCGCCGGGCAGCGATGATCCTCACTTTGGGGTGGATCTGGCCGATTTCAGCCAACCGGAGCGGATTGCGCGCAGCGGAATGGCGGTTCAGGCGGTTTTGAGCGGGCGCGTCGCCGGTGTCATCGTCAACCGCTTTCCTTATGGGAATGCGCTGATTGTGGAGACACCGTTGAGCGATCTGGACGAACAGGTTTTGGCAAGGCTTAACCTGCCGGAAGCTCCGGAAGATGTGGTTCAACCGCTGGCGCTGACCTGTCCGCCTTATCCGCTGCCCGAGGACTGGCAGAGCCGTCCGCGTTCGCTCTATTTGCTGTATGCCCACCTTCAGGATGTGCCGGCGGTCACGCCCGGCGGGATGGTCGAATGCGGACAGGTGATCGGTGCGGTCGGTGATTCCGGCAATGCGCTGGCGCCGCACCTGCATCTGGAAGCGCGCATCGGCCCGGCGGATGTGAATTTTCCTTCCATGGCGCATTACGATCCTTCCGCGACCAATGAAGAAATGGCGGCTTACTGCCTTTGGCGGGTCAGCGGGTTGTTTCAGAGCATGGATGCGATGTGCCTTCTGGACAAATGTTCCTCTGCGCCGTGAGTCGGCGCGCTGACCTTGTGTTTTTTCGATTTTCAGGCAATAATTGGGCTGTTTTGGTTAGAAAGGTAGAAGGATATTGTGTTTATGAACGGGATGAATTCTTTGGAACTGGTGATTGCCGTGGATATGGACGGCACGATGTTGTTTGCCGAAAACCGCTTTCACCCGATGGATGTGGAATTTTTGAAACAAGAATTACCGCTCACAGTGGTGTTTGCCACCGGGCGTTCGCTGACCGGGATGCGCCTGCCGCTGCTGATCAACGGGTTGATTGCTGAAAATCAGCCGGTGCCGTACCCGCTGGTATTGCACAACGGCGCGCTGGTCTACCTGCCGGGTGAGCGGGTGCACCGTCACTTTGCTTTCGAACCCTCGGTTGCGGCTGTGCTGATCGAGCGGATGCTGGCTTTCCCGCATCCGCTGGCGGTGGTAGCCCAGGGTGAGGGGCGCGAGTGGCTGATTCGCACCTCGCCGTACGGCGGGCCGCGGGCGATTATCTACGGTTATCGTCCCCTGCCGTGGCAGCCGGGAGAACCCGTGCCGGTGTTCAGCAAGTTGTTGTGCATTTCCGATCAACCGCCGGTACTGGAAGAATTGGCGCAAATCCTGAGGGATTTGCCCATCGAGGGTAATTCCAGTCTGGGGGATCTGTACGAGATGACCCCCAAAGGGGTTACCAAAGCGACCGGTCTGAGTGCGCTGCTGCCAGCGCTCGGCCTGCAGGATGTCCCGCTCATTACGGTTGGGGATGGCGAAAACGACTTTACCATGCTGGATATGGCCGATCTGGCCTGTGCGCCCGCCAATGCGCATCCGCCATTGAAAGCTCATGCTCAATTCATCTTCGACCGCAACGAACGGGGCATTTTCCAGCCGGTGCTGGAAGCCGCACTGGAGCGGCTTCCTCTGGCGGAGTCGGTTCAGGGCAGGTTGCGGGCGGTGATGGTCACCTCAGGATAAGCAGCCGAGGGGCTATCCAGCAGCGGGGCGGGCAGGTCTTTCAGGTGGCGATTGAAGAAAGCCAGGCTGTACTGATTGAGGATGCGCACCATTTGATCGCCATTCACTCCGCCGGAAAAGCCCAGAGCGGCATTGAGCGGTGAAACCAGCGTCAGATCGGTGAAGTCATAATGAGCGCTGCCCTGAATGGTGAGCAGGTAGGCAGGGGCGTTAACCTGTTCGTACACCTCACGGCGTACATATTCGCTTTCCTGCGCAGCAAAGAACAGGGACGGCTGTTGCAAGGATGCAGAAAGCACCGGCTCGTACTGCGGGCTGTCGAGGGTGAGGAGCGCATCACAGCGGACTTCTTGCAGGCATAAACGGCTGGCGGCAGAACCGCCAAAGGACATACCGGCGACACCAATTCGTTCCAGGTCCAGTCTGCCAGTCAGTTGAGGTAGGAACTTGCCCTGTTGAAAATCTGGCAGGTGATTGAGAACGAACCGCAGGTCATCCGTCCAGATGGTCAGGCTTTCTTCACGGAAGGCAGCATCTTGCGAAAAGCGTCGGGCGGTTTCAGTCGCAAAGGGAATTAATTTCCCATTTTCGTCGGGTACTGCCGCCGCCTGATAGGGATGCCCAATGCTGATGACCACATAACCCTGACTGGCAAGGGTTTCCATCAGGGAGGTGTTCTGCTGCAGGTAACCCAGCCGGTAGCCGTGAGAAAAGAGGATGACCGGAAAGGGCGGCTGTCCGCCTGCCGCCGGAGCATCCAAAGCGGCGTGAGTCTGCACCAGCGAGAGGTGATCCAGCAAGAAGAACGGCAGGTTCAGCATGCCGGTCAGCTGGCGGCTGATCTGGGGTTGATCCAGCCAGTAAGTAACCGGTCGGGCATTGAGGGGGTTCGCGGCAGGATACCAGATCATCAGCGGGACTTGGCGGAAATCGTCGGTCTGGCTGGTAAAGGTTTCAGGGCGGGTCTCATCGGTGAGTACCACCTGGCTTATGCCCACATCAAAACCGCCGCCCGGCTGTGGAAGATTGAACACCGGAATCAGTACCGGCAGTTGAGAAACCACAATGAATAACAGCAGTCCACCAAGGACGAGCAGCAAGCGCAGCCAGACCGGCTGTGAGGTGGGACGGCTGGCAGTTGAGCGCAATAAACGGGTGTTGTTAGCCAGCAGCCCGATGGCGAGCAGGTAAGCCGGAAACATTTGCCAACGGGCACCTTCGACCACAAGATGGACGATGATCAGTAAACCGGTCAGGAAGGGCAGGTAGAGGATGATCCGCGAGCGGCGTTGCGGGGGTAAAAATGACCAGGCTAAAGCAAGCAACAACAGAATCAGGATGATGTTTTCCAGAAAGCGCATATCCGAGCATGCTCCGTCAAGAGATTGTGTCCCTGATTATCTCACAGGAAGGTTAGCCGGTCATCCTTTCGTCGTAAGTGATTTGTCTCTAAACTCAAAGACGGCTGGCGCTTTTTGGGTTTGCCCAGCCGTCCCTGGTTCAGTTGCTGCTTCATCCTCAGCGGATGGTAAAGGAGCCAGAGCCTAAATCTTCACAGATGATCACGATTGGATTGGAGGCGCCAGAATAAGAGGTGCTTTCCCACACGCCTTCTTTATCTCTGCCGGAAATGCGATTCAGCCAGGCCGGCAGATTCACGCTCCCCGAACCATCATCGCGAATTTCCAGCCGCAGCGGAATTTCACCAGCCGTGCGGATCTGGATGGCTCCGCTGCTGCCTTCCAGCCGCAGGGTGAAGTTGCCCTCTTTCGGCAGGGTGATTTGCAAACTGCCCGAACCGCCGTTGATTTTGGCAGTATAGGCCGTGGCGCTCGAAGGCAGTTGAATCTGCAATCGCCCCGAGGACTGGTCAATCACCAGACTGGTTAGCTGCAAAGAAGAAAGATCGAATTCCGCCGAGCCGGAGGATGCGTCAATCGTTAATTCCAGCGGGATGGCAGGGGTCAAGCCAATATCCCATCGGGCGGTTGGATCAACCGAAAAGTTGAGCGAGGGATTGGGCTGGATACGTTGCAGGCGGATGCGGCGCAATCTTTCGCCGTTTGAGGTGTAGCGCAGCTCGCCAAAATAATCAATCTCTGCTTCCAGCAGGTTGGTAGAATTGCTGAGGGGGTAGATGCGGGCTGGCTGGCTGCTCAGGTTGAGGGTGATTTCGGCGTGGGCGGCTTCTCGCAGTGGTTCGCGGATCGATTCATGGCGCAGAACACCGCTGGTGGAAAGTCCCAACGCCGGCCCGGCTATCAGGACAACCACAGCAATGCCAACCGCCACCACGGCAACCAGCGCGCCTGTCAGCGCCGAGCGGCGCCCAATCAATAAATCAAGCCCGATGACGATCAAGATCAACGGCCAGAGATTGACCAGCATGGCCAGATTCTGGGGGGGAATCACGCCGAGATTGCTCAGCAGCCAGATGACACCCACGCCGATCAACAACACCGGCCAAAATAGAGAACGGTAGGATTTCTGATGCATATCTTTTTCCATTCAATTGGTCAAGGCGGCTATGGCCTGTCCGGGTTGGGGAAGAAGGGGCCATAGCCGTCCATAAAGCTTGGATTTAAAGCGGAGAAACCGGCTCTTCCGGTACAATCAGCCACATGATCAGGTAAATTAGCAATCCCTGACCACCGAGGAAAAACAACAAAAGAAAAACCAGCCGGACGACGGTGGGGTCCAGGCCCAAATACTCCGCCAGACCGCCGCACACTCCGCCCAGCATTCGATCCTGACGACTTCGATATAAACGTTTGGTTTGCATGGTTCATTACCTCCATTTTTACTTACGATGGAGGGTCAAAAAAAGTTGCATCGAAAAGTTGAGTTCAGACCGGTAATCGGCTCAGAGTCACCAGCCGGGTGCCTTTGACCTGCGGAAAAGCGGCTCCCTGCTGAATCGTGAGCAGAGCGGCTTGTTCATCCACAATTTGAGTGCCGGAAATCAGGTGAATGCCGAAGTCAAACAGCAAGGGAGTCAGCGGGGTACTGGGGCCAAGCAGCATGACCAGGGAATGCGGACTGCGCCACCCCAGCAGGTCTTCCAGGGTGTGATTGACCAGCGTCATTCCGGTGATGGCAAGAATATCCGCCAGCGGCACAACATCCGGTGCGGCTTCGGCGGGGAGGTCTCGTTCGCGGGGTTGCTTTTCGAGAATCAGAACGCGCGCCCCGCTGTGACGTAATTTTTCCACTTGCGGAAAGTGCCCGACCATCACAACCGTTTTACCGGCTGCGATGGTTTGTAAGTAATCAAAAGCGTTGATTTCTGTCAGCAGATTCTCAGGAGGAGGCGGCAGGAGCGAGTTTACAGCCGCCATGCCCAAACTGGCTTCCAGCGGATTTTCGGATTTCAGCCAGCCGGCCAGCTCTTGAGCGGTTTTGAGGTGAAGGCTGCCCACATCCCGAATGCGGTTGCTGCCGTGTTCCCCTTCATTTCGCAGCGTAGCGGCAAGGCCGCATTGACGACTGCACACAGCCGTCCAGTTTACGCCAACCATTACTTCCCGTACCGCGACCGGTTCGGCTGGCATGGTCTTCAGTAATGCTTCAATCAGTGTCATGGTAACCCTCCCGCCCCGATTATAAACCCAATTCAGATGAGGTGTTTTGAAAAGTACCCTGCCGGAATTGTGGAACAAATTGAGGAAATAAGGTAATCTTATAGTTGAATAAAGTAATCAAAAAAACAGGAGTTGGAATTGTGGCGCGCAAGAGCCTTGGATACACCCAGTTGGAATGGACCTGTCCGCGCTGCGGAACGCGCAACCCAGGTGCCGAGAAGGTCTGTCTTTCCTGCGGCGGGCCGCAGCCGGAAGATGTGAAGTTTGAACAACCCCTCGAACAGGAACTGATTACCGGGGAAGAAGCCCAACAAATTGCAGCCCGGAAACCGGATATTCACTGCGGATTTTGCGGAACCCGCAACCCGGCTGAGGCTGAAACCTGCCGCCAATGCGGTGCCGATTTGAAAGAGGGTGTTCAGCGCAAGGCGGGTGAAGTCGTGGGGGCGTTTTCAACCGCCGCGGTTGAAGATGTGGCTTGCCCGGCCTGCGGCTCGCCGAACCCGGCGGCCGCCCGCTATTGCCGAACCTGCGGGTCGCCGCTGACCAAAACCCCGCCGCCTGCTCCGGCTGCAGCTGCGCCGAAAACCCGTTCACGCAGCGCTATGCTGGTGATTGCAGCGGTGCTGATTGTGGCAATCCTTGGTTGCCTGCTGGTGATCGGCGGTGTGTTCAATCGTACCAGCGAAGTCGTCGGCACGGTCGAGTCGGCCGGCTGGCAAACCCGGCTGGTGCTGGAAGCCTTGCAACCGGTTGAGCGGGCCGATTGGCGCGAGAACCTGCCCGGTGGGGCGCAGGTGCTGGGCTGTGAATATCGTTTTGCGTTCACCTCCGATGAGCCTCAGCCGGTTGCCACCGAGGTGTGCGGCACTCCCTACACCGTGGATCAGGGCACCGGTTTCGGCGAAGTCGTTCAGGATTGTATCTATCAGGTTTATGCCGAATACTGCCGCTATTCCATCCTGGATTGGACGGAGGTGGATACCCTGACCCTGAGCGGCAGCGACTCCAATCCGGTCTTTCCCCAGCCCCAGTTGAGCAGCGACCAGCGGATTGGTTCCCGGCAGGCAGTTTATCAAATCGTTTTCCGCGCCGATGGCGAAACTTACACCTACGAAACCAGTGATGAATCGCTCTTCCGGCAGGCTCAGCCCGGCAGCCGCTGGATACTGGATGTCAACAGCCGCGGCAGGGTGGTGCGCGTTCAACCGTCGCGGTAAACCATCCGGCTTTTCCACACAGGTTGTACAACCTTGTTCAACTTTGCCCGATCTGGTTGACAGCCATGCGCCATGACCGTTAAGATTAACCGACGACGCGGCTAAGGGAGAGGGCAGCATGGAGTGGGATGAGTTCAACGGCTTCAATCAAGCCTATTTGCTGGATTTATATGAAAAATACTGTGAGGATCCGAACGCCGTAGATACGGCATTGCGAATTTTCTTTGACCGATTTCCTCCCGTTTTCGAGAAAAAAAGTGAGACCCTTCGCCCAGAGCTTAGCCAGGACGGTATCCCACCCGAAAAGGCCGTGGCGGTCAGCCGTCTGGCTGAGGCAATCCGTCAGTACGGGCATTTTGATGCCCATCTGGATCCGCTCGGTTCCCCGCCACCGGGTGACCCGTGGCTGGAGGAATCTACCTACGGCCTGAGCAAGGAAGAACTGGCTGCTCTGCCGGCACGCCTGGTGGGTGGAGCGGCTGCCCGGCGCAGTTCGACGGCGCTGGATGCCGTTCAACGGCTGCGATCGCTATACAGCGGCAGGATCGGCCATGATTATCTGCAAATTCGTGTGCCGGAGGAACGCCACTGGTTGCGACAGGCCGTTGAGGAGGAACTCTACCAGCCGGATTTAACCCCGCAAGAGCGTTTGGCTTTGCTGGAACGCCTGACCGAGGTGGAAGTTTTTGAGCGTTTTCTGCAACGCACTTTCCCGGGTAAAACCCGTTTTTCGATTGAAGGGGTGGATATGCTGGTGCCGATGCTGGATGAGCTCATCCGACTGGCTGGGGAGGGCGGAGTCCGGCACGTGCTGATGGGCATGGCACATCGCGGGCGCTTGAATGTGCTGGCGCATGTGTTGGGTATGCCGTACGAAACGATTCTGGCGGAGTTCAAAGACCCGCTGGAGCGCCGACTGCGCAATGATGATGCGCTGGGGTTCAGCGGGGATGTCAAATACCATCTGGGCGGTCGGCAAGCCGCCGAGGATGAATGTGCGGCCTGTATCGAGATCACCCTGGTGCCCAACCCCAGCCATCTGGAAGCGGTCAACCCGGTGGTTGAGGGAATGGCGCGGGCAGCCGGCAGCCAGACCTGCCAACCCGGTTCCCCCCGTTTCGACCCGCTGGCGGCTCTGCCGGTGCTCATTCATGGGGATGCAGCCTTTCCCGGTCAGGGGGTGGTCGCCGAAACCTTCAACCTGTACAAATTGGAAGGTTATCATACTGGCGGTACGATTCATATCATCACCAACAATCAGTTGGGTTTCACAACCGACCCCAAGGACGGGCGCAGCACCATCTTTGCCAGTGATCTGGCAAAGGGCTTTCGCGTGCCGATTGTGCATGTCAACGCCGATGACCCGTTGGCTTGTTTATTGGCGATTCGCCTGGGATGGGCTTACCGCCAGCAGTTTCATCGCGATTTTGTGATTGACCTGATCGGCTACCGCCGCCACGGACACAACGAGGGGGATGAACCCTCATTCACCCAGCCGCGCCTGTACGCAAAAATTGAGCAGCACCCCACCGTACGCCGTCAGTGGGCGCAGCAATTAATGGAGCGAGCCGAATTGACCCCCGCCCAGGAAGAGCAGATCATCCTTGACTGTGAGCAGCGCCTGCAAAACATCCTAAACAGCCTGGATGCCAACGCCGTCCTTCAAACGGAGGCCGAATCTCCCAAACCCGGCCGATTTTCCCTGAAAGACATTGAAACCGGCATTCCCCTTGAACGATTGCAGACTCTCAGCCGGGCTTTGCAGCAATTGCCGGAGAATTTTCACCTGCACCCCAAGTTGACCAAGGCGCGCGAGCGGCGCACCCGATGGATGGAGGACATCCACTGGCCTGCAATTGAGTGGGCGCAGGCGGAAGAACTGGCGTTTGCTTCGATACTGGAGGAGGGTATTCCCATCCGTATGACTGGACAGGATGTCCTGCGGGGTACGTTCAGTCAACGCCATGCCGCCCTGTTTGATTACCAAACCGGCGAAAAGTTCATTCCATTACAGCGCTTGCCGCAGGCAAGGGCTGCCTTTGAAATTTACAACAGCCCGCTTTCGGAGCTGGCTGCGCTGGGCTTTGAATACGGCTACAGCATTCAGTCACCCGACCGGCTGGTGATTTGGGAAGCCCAATACGGTGATTTCATCAACGGCGCTCAGGTGATGGTGGATGAGTTCATCACAACCGCCCGCGCCAAGTGGCTGCTGACCCCGGGGCTGGTGCTGCTGCTGCCGCACGGCTTTGAGGGCCAGGGGCCTGATCATTCCAGTGGGCGTTTGGAGCGCATCCTCAACCTGTATGCGGATGAGAATCTGCAAGTGGTCAACTGCACCACCGCCGCTCAGTACTTTCACCTGCTGCGCCGGCAGGCCCTGTTGATTCAGAAACATCCCCTACCGCTGGTGGTGATGACCCCCAAAAGCCTGCTACGCCATCCGCTGGTGGCTTCGGCGGGAGTGGATTTTACGCGCGGCGGCTTTCTGCCGGTGCTGACCGATAACACCCCGCCTGAAGAGGTCGAGCAGGCGCTGTTGTGCAGTGGTAAGGTGGCGGTGGACTTGACCGTCAGTGAGGTGCGCCGCCAGAACCCCCAAACCGCCATTGTCCGCCTGGAACAACTGGCGCCATTCCCCCTCGAAGAGCTCGCCGCTGTGTTAGATGGTTTTCCCAATCTCAAAGAAGTCCGCTGGGTGCAGGAAGAACCCCAAAATATGGGGGCATGGGAGTTTGTGCGTCCGTACATCGAGAAAGTTTGGGGTGCGCCGGTGCAGGTCATCAGCCGGCCGCGCAGCGCCAGCCCGGCAGAAGGCTCGAATGCCCTGCATCTCTACAATCAACAATGGCTGATCCGGCGCGCTTTTTCGGCAAACCCGCAAGAGGAGGAGTAGATGAGCATAGCGGTCAAAGTTCCCGAAATGGGCGAATCGATTCTGGAAGGCACGGTTGGACGTTGGTTAAAGAAAGAAGGCGAACCGGTACGTGCCGGCGAGGTGCTGCTGGAACTGGAAACCGATAAAATCAACCTGGAAGTCAGCGCACCCGCCGACGGAGTGCTGGAACGGATTGAGAAACAGGCCGGTGAAACGGTAGCGGTTGGGGAGGTGCTTGCGCTGATTGCACCGACGGAGGAGAAACAAACCGCGCCGCCGGTGAGTGAGCCTTCCGCACAAACCCAGCCGCTCATTGAAAAGCCTCAGCCGGCTGCCCCCTCAATCACCCCGCTGGCGCGCAAGTTAGCCGAAGAAGAGGGTGTTCCGCTGGAAGAAATCAGCGGCAGCGGAACGGGGGGACGAATCACTCGTGAGGACGTGCTGACCTACCTCAGTCGCCAGAAAATTGCTCCATCCGAACCGGCCAGGTCGAGCGAACCGCCTGCTCGGCCGGTTCAACCGGCTCCGCAGGCGGCACCGCCCCCCGTCACCGGTGAGCGGCGCGAGGAGCGCATCCGCATGAGCCGCCGCCGCCAGACAATTGCCCGCCGGCTGGTAGAAGCCCAGCAAACTGCTGCCATGCTGACCACGTTCAATGAGGTGGACATGAGCGAGATCATCGCTTTGCGCAAACGTTACCGCGAAGCCTTTCAAAAGCGCCATGGGGTGGATTTGGGCTTCATGTCGTTTTTCGTCAAGGCCAGTGTTGCCGCTCTGCGTGAGTTCCCCAACCTGAATGCCGAGATTCAGGGGACTGAGATTGTCCGCAAATACTACTACGACATTGGCATTGCGGTAGGGGATGCCGAAGGGTTGGTGGTGCCGGTGCTGCGGGATGCCCAAAACCTGAGCTTTGCCGAGATTGAACGCAAGATTGGCGAGTTTGTTCGCAAAGCCGGCGAAGGAAGTCTCACCCTGGATGATTTGCGCGGTGGCACTTTTACCATCACCAATGGTGGCGTGTTTGGCTCCCTGCTGAGTACGCCGATTCTCAATCCACCCCAGGTTGGCATCCTCGGTATGCACCGGATTCAAGAGCGGCCGGTGGCAGTCAACGGGCAGGTGGTCATCCGCCCGATGATGTATCTGGCGTTGAGTTACGATCACCGGATTGTGGATGGCCGCGAGGCGGTTCAGTTTCTGGTACGCATCAAACAGATGCTCGAAGACCCGGGTCAATTGCTGGTAGAGATTGGTTGAAAAGTGCCCCTCGTCCAACGCCCTTTCCCATTATAAAGTTATGTATAATGAAAAGGAATTCCTGATCACGGGAGGGGCTGCCAATGGCTAGTGCGCTTTTTGTTGTTTTGTGTGGGGGTGGTCTGTTTTTGCTCTTTGCCGGCATTGGGGTGTGGTTAATTCTGCGCTATCAGAAGAACAAAGAAAAAGCCCGGCAAAGCCTTGACTGGCCAAAAACCACCGGCCGGATAATCGAGTCGCGCATTGCGGAACATGAGAGCGAAGATGAAGACGGTATCTCAACCTATACCTACTCCCCCGTTGTGCGGTTCGAATATCAGGTGGCGGGGATAACTTATACCGGTGATCGAATGGGGATTGGCCCCAGCGTTGCCATCAGTAACCGCAGGAAAGTTGAAGAGCGGATTGCGTATTACCCCGCCGGGAAAAATGTTCCGGTCTTCTACAATCCTCAAAACCCATCCGAGGCGGTTTTGGAAGCCGGTAAGACCGGCAAAGCCGAATTGGTGGCGGGAATTATCCTGGTGGTGATTGCGGTTACAATCTTATGTATCGGTAGTGTGGTGTTGCTGGCTAATTCGCTGGGATAGAGTCCGGCATCGAATCCTGGAGTGAGGGTGGTAGGTCTTATGGAGATGGTATCGTTCAACGGCTGGCAGGAGTGCATCCGCTTTCGAAATGAACTGGTGGATGTGATTGTCTCTACTCAATTCGGGCCACGGATTTTGCGGTACGGTTTCCTCGATGAGGAAAACGAATTTGCCGAAATCGAGGAAGACCAGGGCCAAGCGGGCAGGGATGGATGGCGGATGTACGGCGGTCACCGCCTGTGGCATGCGCCGGAAGCCGACCCGCGTACCTACTACCCCGATAATGAACCTCTCGTCTGGCAGGATTTGGGGGACGGTGTTCGTGTTACTCAACCGGTTGAGCGCACCACCGGCATCCAGAAGGAGATGGATATCCGCCTTTCACCGGTGGGAACTCATGTACGGGTGATTCATCGGTTGTATAACCGCGGGTTATGGGATGTGCGGCTTGCCCCTTGGGCGCTCTCGGTGATGCTTTCCGGCGGCACGGCCATTTTACCGATGCCGCCGCGCCTGCCGCATACCGATCCGGCTGGTTTACTGCCGGTCAATTCCCTTGCGTTGTGGCCGTATACCGACCTGAGCGATGCGCGCTTGATTTGGGGCCGTCAGTACTTGCTGGTGCGCCAAGACCCCTTGATCAAAATCGCCCAGAAGATTGGCGCCTTCATCCCCAGCGGGTGGTGTGCCTATGCCCGCCGTGGACATTTGTTCATCAAACGCTTTGCGGTGGCAGGCGAGGCGGTCTATCCCGATTTGGGCTGCAATGTCGAGGTTTTTATCAACGAACGCTTTTTGGAACTGGAAACGCTTGGCCCGCTGCAAACCATTCCCCCTCAGGGCTTCATCGAGCATGTCGAGGACTGGTATCTGTTCCGGGATGTGCCGACACCCCACAACGATGCGCAGGTCGAGCGTCATGTGCTGACCCGCATTGTGGAAACGGTGGTATGAGCCTTTCGGATGACTCGTTTTCTGGTTTCGGGCCTGATCAACATCGAAACAACCCTGCGAATTGAACGCTTCCCGCTGGATTACAATCCGGTTAATTTTCCTTTTTACGGCATCCAGTCCAGTGTTTCAGGGGTTGGCTATAACCTTGCCAAAGCACTCATCTGCCTGGGGAACGAAGTGGAATTTCTTTCAATGATTGGCAGGGACGATGCCGGCCGGCGGGTGCAAAATGCCTTACAGAGAGACCGCATCCCATCAACCAGTGTGCTGGAGCGGCTCGAAGAGACGCCCCAGTCAGTGATCCTCTACGATTCACATGGCAGGCGTCAGATTCACACGGATTTGAAGGACATTCAAGAGCAGGTTTACCCGCCCCGGCTCGCCGCACAGGCTCTGGCGGCTTGTGATGCAGCCATCCTCTGCAACATCAATTTTTCCCGCCCGTTGCTCGTGCAGGCGCGCCGTCTGGGCAAACCGATTGCAACCGATGTACACGCCATCGGGGATTTGGAGGATGATTACAACCGGGATTTTATGCAATTTGCGGATATTCTCTTTATGAGCCATGAAAGGCTGCCCTTACCGCCGGAGGAGTGGCTGCGGGCGATTCAGGCCAGATACCCGGCACAAATTGTGGTGATTGGGCTGGGGGAAAAGGGATGTCTGCTGGGTGAGCGCGACGCCGGAGAGGTCTGCCATGTTCCGGCGGTGAATACCCGTCCGGTGCGCAACACGATTGGCGCAGGCGATGCGCTTTTTGCCGCCTTTCTGCATGCTTATTTTGGTGGAGATACAGCCCAAACGGCTCTTCGCAAGGCGGTGGTGTTTGCTTCGTATAAGATTGGGGCGGTTTCGGCGGCGGATGGGTTTCTGGATGCCGCGGGGCTGGAAGAATGGTACCGACGGGTTTACCCCGCTTAACCGAACCTTAACTTGATTTCTGCCTGCTGAACGGCTACAATCGCGGCATTGCTGTGTGTTAAGGAGATGAAAGTGGAGATAGAGGGTAAAACCAGCCGCGAAGCAAGCATGGATCTGGCCAAATTTTTACGCCTGTTTCGGGTACGGTTGGTGACTCAGGGAGTGCGGGCTACCTTTTGGTGGTTGTTCAATGTGTTCAACCGTCTGGTTTTAGACCGCCCCATTCGTGAGCAGTGCGAAATTACCCCCCATCTGTTTGTCGGGGCGCAGTTTCGTCAAGGCGGCTGGCGGATTTTAGAACGGTGGGGCATTCGAGGCGTCATCAATCTGCGGGCTGAGTTCGATGATCGTCAACTGGGCCTGGATTTTCCCGCTTACCTTCATCTCCCCACGGTGGACGATGCCGCGCCTTCGCTGGAGGATTTGCAGGCAGGGGTTGAGTTTTATCGGCAGATCAAGAATGAGGGTGGTAAGGTGTATATCCATTGCGGAGCAGGGGTGGGACGGGCACCCAGCATGGCAGCCGCCTGTTTGATTTCGGAAGGTTTAACGCCCTCTCAGGCGTGGGCGAAAATTCGGCAGGTGCGGATTTTCATTCGTCCGACCCGCGTTCAGCAGGAACAAATTGAGCGTTTTGCGGAGAGGCTGTCTCAGCAGTAGATTCGTAAATCCAGTACCGGCCAGAACTTGCGGGTGGGGTGACTGCCGGGCAGGGCCGGGTTGATGGCTTTCAATGCCGCCGAATAACTGTTCGGATTGGAGCGAATCTGACGCAGTGCCCGGCGGGTGAGGGCATCGGCTTCGCGGTTGTGCTTGCGTGGAATCCAGCGCCAATCTAAACGGGCAAATCCGGCTGCGATGCGCTGAGCCTTTTCGTACAAGGGGCGAATCTGGTCGGAATGAACCGAGGCGACCCCTTCCATTTGCTCAATGACCGATTTGGCATCCCCGATGATGTGGATGGTTTCACCTTCCACGCCCATATCCCGCAGCGCTTCCAGCCCTTCAATCAACGCCAGGTATTCAGCAATGTTACTGCTGGCATCCCGGCCGCGCAGGTAGCCGCCGTGCCCGCGAGCAATAATGCGGCTGCCGCGCCAGGCAATCCAACCGTAACACATGAAGCCGGCGCCGTGGGCGGGGCAATTCTTTTTGGGAATGCCCATAAAGAGACCGTCAAAGTACAGTGTGAGTGTCATGGTTTCCTCGCTGAACGCAAACCGGCGATGGAGATTTCCATCGCCGGTCGGGAAGAAGAGGGCTCATTGTGAGCCAGAGGGAAGGAAGAAGATGAAAGGTTGAATCTTGTTGCGTGTTGGTTGAGTGAAGACCTCATTGGTTTGCCTGTGCAGCCTGCGTGAGTTTTCAGTTGCTTCACTTATCTATGATTATGCAGGATTTATGTAAAAATGCAATCAATAACTGGTAAAAATTGGATTAAGAAAACTGTTAGGTTTATACCCACGGGCTGGTTATAATACACAAGATGAGTAATTTTTCCGTGGATGGTGAGATTTTATTTGAACGGGTGGAGAAGGCCCTGCAAGAACGTTTGCCGCGAATGGACGATCAGCATCAAACCGCGCTGCGCCTCTTCAGTGGCTTTTATGAGGGTTTTGCGGATGTGCTGATTGACCTGTATGCCACCACACTGGTGATTTTCAACTACCACGAGAATCCGGTGGTTCTGCGTCCGCTGCTGATCGAATTGCAAAAATGGTTCATCCGGCAATTCCCGTGGATTACCGCGGTGGTGCATAAAACCCGTAGCCTGCGCAACATGGCTTCGCGTTTGGGGGTGATTCGGTTTGGGGATGAGCAGGCACTTGCTACCCGGATTGTTGAACACGGTGTGTCGTATGCGATCAACCTGCGCCTGAATCAGGATGCCAGTTTTTATCTGGATACCCGCAATTTGCGCGGATGGCTGAAAGAACACATGGCCGGGAAAAGCATGTTGAACACTTTTGCCTATACCGGCAGCCTGGGGGCGGCGGCGCTGGCGGGCGGCGCCCGGCGGGTTGTGCAGACCGATCACAACCCGCGTTTTTTGGAAGTGGCGCGGGAAACTTACCGTTTGAACGGCTGGCCGGTTAACGATGAGGACTTCCTGATTGGGGATTTCTTCAAGGTGGTAGATGGCCTGAAGCGCCGCAAACAGTTGTTTGACTGCGTGATTCTCGACCCGCCTTTCTTCTCCACTGGTTTCAACGGTGAGATTTTCCTCAACGAGAAAACCCTGCCGCTGCTCAATAAAGTTCGTCCGCTGGTTGCCCATGACGGCGTTTTGATCGTGGTCAATAATGCCCTTTTTATGAGCGGGACGGGTCTGATCCGCATTTTTGATGAGATTTCCCGGAGCGGCTATCTCTGGCTGGAGGAGATCATCCCCGTACCGGAAGACGTGACCGGTTTTCCAAAAACGCGGGTTTCTCCTCCACCGGTTGATCCATCCCCATTCAACCACCCCACCAAAATCGCTGTTCTGCGGGTGGCGCGCAAAGACCGCGCAGCGGCCAGTTGAGGCGCATCAGCCTTTTTCGTGAAACCGCAAGGCGATTACCCCGCCCAGAATCAACAGGCTGCCCACCACCTGCTCAGCGCTGAAACGCTCACCCAGCAGAAAGTAAGCCTGAACGGTGGTAAAAGTCGGTTCCAAAGTGGCGATGAGGTTGACCACCGAAGCCGGCAGGTAACTCATGCTGAGGGTGTAGAGGCCGTAACCGCCAATGGTCGGGCCAACTGCCAGTAAAATCAATGCTGCCCAACCGGCATTTTCCAGAGAGGGGATGAGAGAATCGCCGGTTGACACACCCCCCAGAAAAGACGGCAAGAGGCGGCTGCCAAAGAAAAGAATGACGGCCGCAGTTCCAAAGGTATAGGCCAGAGCAGTCCATGCACTTATTCCTCGCCGGGCTGATTCTTTGCCGAACAGGCTGTAACCGCTCATCGCCAGCCCGGAGAGCAGTCCGGTCAAAATGCCGAGCGGGTTTAGCCGCCACATTTCCGGCTGTAATGCCCCGGCCACCAGCACGCATCCGCTCAGGCTGGCGGCAATGGCCAGGCCTTTGGCCATGGAAAGGCTTTCACCAAAGAGAAAACGGGCAAGGATGGCCGTGAAAGCAGCCGAGCTATACACCAGTACCACCGAAATGGCTGCTCCGTTGAAAGCAACCGACAGAGTCCAAAGGGCATTGAATAGCGAAAGAACTACCCCGTATCCCAGAATGAACCCCCAAAGAGACCTTGGCAGGTAAAGCAAACGGCGTTTCAAAACCCCCAATACGATCGCCATTGTCAGGCTGGCGAGCAAATCCCGCCAGGCCGCCAGAAGGATGGGGGGAATGAGCTGATAAGCGGTCAGGTAACGGATGAAAATGGCAGTGGTTGACCAGATCAGCACTCCGACCAGGGCAATTGCATAACCTTTGCTGGCCGTGCGGGTATCAACTGCGCTTGCGGTGATGGTCATCGAATTAAGTCCTGAGAAGCGAATTTAAACAACAAGGCGGATTTTACCTGAATTTTACGCGCCCAACAGACGGATTTTATTGGATTTTTACGGGTCAAACCGCTATAACCTAAATGGCGTTAACCCCTTCTTTTTCAATGGATGGAAAGGAGTCGCAAAGGTGGATTTGAGTCGCTTCAATACTCGTACGAAACTGGTTGGATCGGCAATCATGGGGGTTGTGTTTGTTCTGCTGGTTGCAGCCGTGGGTTTTTTCCATTTGCAACAAATTCAACGCAGCGTGGAGGTGATTTACCTTGACCAGACGCTCCCTATAAAAACGCTGGGAACCGCCCATAAAACGCTGTATGAATTGCACGGCAACCTGCTGACTTATGTGATGCTGCCGGAAAACCGTCCTGAAATCCGTGAAACCCTGAAGCGCAACATGGATGCCATCAACGCCTTTTTGGGTGAATACGAGAGGGGAAAAGTCCCGCCGGATGCTGTGCAGGCGTTGACCAATTTCAAGATTTACTGGTCATCGTATCAGCGTGCGGTATTGGAGGCGATGAGCCTGACCGATAGCGGCAACCGCTCGGTGGTGTATGACTCGCTCAATAGCGGCAGCCTGGCTCAGAATAAGAAACTGGTCAGTCAATCCTTCGATGAACTGGTGAAGGCCAGTGAAACCGTTGCTGAAAATGTCTATCAGTCCAGCGAACGCACCTACCGCTCCGCCGCTGCGGTATTGATGATAGCCAGTCTGTTGGCTGCCGGTCTTTCGCTGGTTGCCAGCCTGTCGCTCAGCCTGCACATCACCCGACCCCTGGAGCAAGTAACTGCCCATTTGCATGAAATTGCGCGGGGAGCCTTGCAGATGGACTTCGATCAGATGGAGAAAATTGCCCGGCTGACGCGCCGGCAAGATGAAGCCGGAAAACTGGCTGCGGGTTTGTTGGAAACTCAGACCTACCTGGAGGATGTGGCTGCGGTGGCTCAGGCATTGGGGGAGGGCAACCTTGCCGTTCAATTGGAGCCGAAAGGCGAAGATGACTTGCTGGGAAACACCCTCAAACAGATGGTGGAAAGACTGCGAACGCTGATCGGTCAGTTTGCCAACAGCGCCTTGACGGTCAGCAAAGCCTCGGATGAGTTATCCGGTGCTGCCGATCAAAGCGGACAGGCCAGTTCTCAAATTGCGATGACCATTCAACAGGTTGCCCAGGGAATTTCCCAGCAGGCGACAGCGGTCAGTCAGACCAGTTCGTCTATTCATCAAATGACACGGGCAATTGACGGTGTGGCGCGAGGGGCGCAGGAACAGGCGGCAGCCGTGGGCAAAGCGGCTGAAGTGGCCAATCAAATCACCCAGGCAGTCCGTGAGATTCGGGTTTCCGCCGAGCAGCAGGTTTTGACTTCCGGCCGTGCAGTTGAAACCAGCCAGCATACGGCACGGGTGGTGGAAGATACCGCACGCGGGATGGAGCGCATTCGAAACGTTGTGGATCTATCCACCCAAAAAGTGCAGGAAATGGGCAACCGTTCCCGGCAAATTGGCATGATTCTGGAAACGATTGATGACATTGCCGCCAAGACCAACATCCTTGCGATTAACGCCGCCATTGAAGCCGCCCATGCCGAGGTGCAAAGCAAGAAAATGACCGAAGTAATGCTCGACCGCATGATGACCGCCCAATGTCGGATCATCAACCACTTGCTGCTTTCAGGGTGGGATAAACGTCCGCTCAGTGACTGGCAAAGACTGGGAGAGGCTGCCCAACTGGATATGATTCTGGCAACCGATGAGGACGGCGTGGTGGTGCTGTCGAACGATTCCAAGTTGATTGGTTGGAAATTCCCCACCGACCCCAAAGAACAGGCTTATCCCTTCCGGCAGTTGATTCACCAAAAAGACGGTGTTTTATGTCAGGAGTCGCAAAAACGATCTTTTGATGATGAGGTGTACAAGTTCGTCGGCGTTTCCCGCGCCGATCGGCCCGGCATTGTGCAGATTGGCTTCAATGTGTCCAGTTTGAAGAAGTTTGAATTGCGGATCAACGGTTTCGCCGTGGTAGCGCAGGAGGTATACCAGCTGGCCGAACAAGCCCGCCAGGCAACCCGTGAAATTGCGGCTTTGATTCGCGAAATTCAAAAAGCGGTGGAAGAGGCCGTCCGTTCCATGGCTGAAAGCGGCCGGGAAGTCCAGCAAGGGGTGGGGTTGGCGGATCAGTCGCGCCGGGCGTTGGATGAGCTGCTGCGTGCCTCGCAACAAGGACTGCAATCGGGTGAGGAAATTGCCCGGGCAACTTTGAGAATTGATCAACTGGCGGAGGAACTCGCCAGCGCCATGGACAGCGTTTCGGCGATTGTAGAGGAGAAAACGGCGGCCACCGAAGAAATGGCGGCCGGATCCGGCGAAGTGGGCGAGGCCATCGAAAATATCGCCAGCATCAGTGAGCAGAACAGCGCTGCGGTGGAAGAGGTTTCGGCTTCGACCGAGGAGATGAGCGCACAGGTTGAGGAGGTCTCCCGTTCGGCGAATTTACTGGCGGAACTGGCACAAACGCTGATTCAAATGGTGGCTAACTTTCAGACCGACAACGGCAGAGATACCTCACTGCGTTTTCAACTGGTGCGGCAGGCACACAGCGCCTGGCTGCGCCGCTTGCGGATTGCCCGCCTGGAAAATCGCTTGAACAACTACGGCGTGGTGACTCACGAGCAGTGTTCACTGGGGCGCTGGTACTATGGGGCAGGGAAGCAGCATTATGGAAATCTGCCCCAGTTTGAAGCGCTGGAAGAGGTTCATATTCGTTTCCATCAACTGACACGGCAGGCCGTTGAGACTTTCCACAACGGCAACCTTCAGGAATTTGAACACACAGCCCGCGAGGTGGAGGCGGTCACGGCCGAGTTTCTCGGTGCGCTCGATCGGCTGGAAGCAGCGGTACAGGCAGCCGGTAAGTCCCTCAATTAGAAAGGTATATTAACAGACGCGATGACCGGCTAAGCGCAGGGCTGAAACCGCTTTTTCTAAATCGGCTGCCCGCACCAAAATGTAATCCGTATCAAAGGTGGAAATGGCGAAGATGCTGATGCGCGCCTCAGCAAGTGCATCCAACATGGACTTCAAGATGCCAATCTGGTCAAAATCAAATGGGCCTTCCAGCATCAGCGCCCGCCAGCTGCTTTCGCAAAGGATGCCGGGCGGGTTCAGTCCCTCTTCACAGACGATGGAAAGTTCTTCTGCGGTGCGGGTGATGGAGAAGAAGGAGCCGTTTTGTGCCCAGTCGGGGATGGGCTCACCTGCCTCCAACCGGCAGACGACCAGCCGTTGGGGCAGGATGTTCAGCACTTGGGATGGGTTCACAGAAGGTTTCCTCTCTGGCTAAAGCCGGTATTGATATTGGGATGGGATTTCTGCACGTACTTTTTCTCCCAGCGTAATCACGCCGGGGTGTTCAACCACGGCGACTAACCCGCGCAGACCGCGGGCTGCTTTGACAAATTGCGGGGCAAGGTCCTCTCGTTCGGGGTAGTTCTGCTGAATCACGCGGCCGGGGCCGGTGCAGGGCAGGTTTTCGGCGCTGACGGCCAGTACCACCCCCTGCTCAAAGAACAGACGCGCCGGCGGAGGCAGGCGGGTCAGGTTTGGAATGCCGCTGAGAAGAAGGTTGGCTCCCAGCCATTCCGGCTGTACGGTCAAAATGCTCAGCCTTTGGGCAATTTCCGACAGTTCTTCGCTGGAAACCAGAGAAACCTGGCGGTCATTGCGAATTAGCGTGCCACGCTCGTAATGCGGGGTGCGACTGTCGGAAAGACGCGTCCAGCCGGCGTGTTTATCCCCCACAAATCCCTCAAAGGTGACCTGAACTTCACTGACCGGTGTGGTCACCAGCGAGTCAGCTTGCAGGCCGAGAAACAACCCCTCAACAACTCCGGATAGTGAGTTTTTCATCTCCGTTTTCCTTTTGTGAACGACTCAAACGGCTGTTGACCCATCCCGCCAGCAGAGCAAAGCCCGGTAGCAGGGCGGCAGAGGGACAGATGCGGTCAAAACCACGGCGGATCTGACTTTCAATCCAGTTCAAGATCATTTCTTCGATATTTTCCAATTTCTGGCGTGCCCATTCCTGAATTTGAGCTTCCAATTCCTGCTTACGGGCGGCCAGCTCCTGCGGTAGAACGACGGCATTGACCAAAATTGGCCGGGCGCTGATGTTTTGCCCCCCACGTTGAATTGCCCACTGGGAGGTGTACACACCCGGCCGCTTGAAGGGCTGGCTGGTGAAGGAGAACGTGGCCGTTTGACCGGGGGCGACCGGTGTACCGATTTCAAGGCGATTGCCGATGCCCCAATCGTTGCGCAAGTTGGCAAGGTACACTTCTCCCGGCTGCCAGACCTGGCTGCCGTTATTGCGTACCACAATTTCCACCTGTACCGATTCGCCTTCGGTGGCAATCGGCCATTCGGTGTGCCGGACGAGAACCGATTCGTAATCGGCGATGAATCCGGCTGAAATCCCTAATCCGATCGGCAACTGGCGCTCGGCAAAGACAAAGGGAACACCCTGACAATTGATTTGAGCCGCCTCCCCATCCGCCAGCAGGAAAATTTCCTGGGCGCCAAAAGATCGCAAAACCTCGACGGCATCCGACTGACGGGTGGTTTTGGACGCAAAGAACAACACCGTTTCAAAGGCTCCATCCCCGTCCCGGTCTTGTACACCTGCCAGACTGCGGCTGAGGAAGGCCTGGGGCTGTCGTTCGGCTTGCGGGCTGAGGCCGACGATGACCAGCGGGGCAGGTGACTGCTGAAAGGCGGTGTCAGTGTAGGGGCTGAGACGGGCAGAATCATCCCACACTTCCAGCATGACCAGCGGTGGAAGCGACTCGCCGGCGGAATTGTCGGCACGGCGCACGACGCTGTTGGCTTTCAGGCCCAAACGGTCGTTGAATGGAGCATCAGGGAAGAAAGGCCCGCCAATTACACAAAAGGCGTCCTTGTTGTTGTTGGCAAATTGTTCCCAAAAGGTATCCATGGGTTGCGGGGCGAAAGAAGCGCCAGCGTTGGGATCGTTGGCGGCGGAAGTCTCGCCGGTCAATACCTGCAGGGCGGCGTGGTGAGCGAGATTTACGACCAGTACATAATCCGGTGTGCCGCCGGGATATTCTTTGCGAAAGAGGGTTACGGCAGGCGCTTCGGCAACCGGGTAAAAACCGGGTGGAGCATCCTGGGCAACATGGCTTGCCGCAGCGGGGGCATCGTTCAGCAGGATGACTGGAAGAACAAGTAGCAGGTTCAGGATGCGCTTGAGAATTATTGGCATTGTCCTTTTAATTATACCGATTTGTGACGGGCTGATGGGTAATTGAAAGGATGGCGTGAAGGGCAGGAATATGACCAAAAATATGACCCATTACACCCTATTTATCTATTTTATCGTTGATTACGGCGGGTTAGAATGAACGCACGGAGAAAACTTCATCACCAGGAGAATCAAAAAATGGCAAAAGCAACAGCCCCATTGATTATTAATGGAAAACCCTTGCCGAGCATGAGTGAAATCAACCGCGAAATTGCCCCCTACCAGAAAGCGGACACCCGCCGCAGTATCTGGCAGCTGGTGAATACGCTGGTGCCGTATGTGGGTTTGTGGGTTTTGATGGTCTACTCGCTGCAAATTTCTTACCTGCTGACCTTGGCGCTGGCGTTCATTGCGGCTTTGTTTCTGGTGCGGGTGTTTATTTTCTTTCATGATTGTGGACACAATTCCTTTTTCCCGTCCACCCGCCTGAACCGATTGGTAGGATTCTGGCTGGGGGTGCTGGTGTTTACCCCCGGTGAACAATGGTGGCATTCCCATTCGATCCATCATGCTACCAGCGGCAATCTCGATAAACGCGGGGTGGGGGATGTAACCACGCTCACGTTAGAAGAATTTTACGACCGGCACTGGTTGCAGCGATTGGGTTACCGCTTCTTTCGCAATCCACTGGTGATGTTCATCCTAGGCCCGATTTTCATGTTTGTGATCATGCACCGCCTGCCTTTGCCCAATTACGGCAAGCGCCAGACCCGCAGCGTGTGGTTGACCAATCTCGCTATGCTGGGGATTGCGGTCGGCATCAGCCTGATCATCGGCTGGCAGGCTTATTTGATGATTCAACTGCCGTTGATCTTCTTTGCCGGTTCGATGGGAATTTTCCTGTTCTACGTCCAGCACCAGTTTGAGGATACTTACTGGGAGCGTCAGGAAAACTGGAATTATGTGGCAGCCGGTCTGCTGGGGGCTTCGTATTTCAAACTGCCAAAAATTTTGGAATGGTTCACCGGCAGCATCGGTTATCACCACATCCATCACTTAAGCCCGCGCATCCCCAATTACTATCTGGCAGAATGTCAGCGCAATTCACCGATCATGCAGCAGTGGGCAAGGGTCATTACCATTCCGGATAGTATCAAAACCGTAAGATTGAAGGTGTGGGATGAGCCGCGCAAGAAACTGGTTGGCTTTCCGCGCGTGAAAGTTGAACGCAACCTGAGCGAAGGGTTAATCGAAAAGCCGTTGGAGAAAGCCGAACTGGAAAGTCAGTAGATTTCTCCGTCCTTCTGAAAATCAGGCAAAATCTTACCATCCGGCAGGGTTCTCTGAACCCTGCTTTTGTCTGACAATTCAGCCGAAAAGCAGCCCAAAATGCTTGCGTTTCCCCTTTAATTCGTCCATAATAAAGGGGATTGTCCCCATTTTCTTGGATCACCTGAGGAGGAAAAGAATGGCTGTCAAGCAGGCTGTCAAACCCACTCGACTTGAACGCCAGACCCCTGTACCGGCGGATATTGAAATTGCCCAGCAGGCCTTTCTGAAACCGATTACTGAACTGGCCGAAGAACTGGGCCTGCAGCCCGATGAGATTGAGCTGTACGGCCCTTACAAAGCCAAGGTCAAACTGGAAGTTTTAGAGCGGCTGCGGGATGTGCCGAACGGCAAGTACATTGATGTGACGGCCATCACCCCAACGCCGCTGGGAGAGGGAAAAACGACCACCACCATCGGTCTGAGTCAGGCGCTGGGGGCGCACCTTGGCAAGTCGGTGATGACCTGCATCCGCCAGCCCAGTCAGGGGCCGACCTTCGGCATCAAAGGCGGAGCGGCCGGCGGCGGTTACAGTCAGGTGGTGCCGATGGAGGATTTTAATCTGCACCTTACCGGCGATATTCACGCCATCACGGCGGCGAACAACCTGCTTGCGGCGGCGATTGATGTACGGATGCTGCACGAATCCGAAGCCACCGATGAGCAGTTGTTCGAGCGCCTTTTCCCCAAGGATAAACAGGGCAAGCGTCATTTTGCAGTGAACATGCTCAACCGCCTGAAAAAATTGGGAATAGATAAAACCGATCCGGATGAAATGACGCCGGAAGAACGCAGCCGTTTCGTCCGGCTGGACATTGACCCCGATTCGATCACCTGGCGGCGGGTGATTGATACCAGCGATCGCTTTTTGCGCGGAATTACGATTGGGCAGGGGCCGAATGAGAAAGGCATGGAACGTAAAACCGGATTCGATATTACCGTTGCCAGTGAGATTATGGCCGTCCTGGCGCTGACAACCTCCCTGGCTGACATGCGCCGTCGCTTTGGGGAAATGGTTATCGGTACCAACCGCAAGGGTGAGGCGATCAACGCCGATGACCTGGGGGTGGCCGGGGCGATGACCGTCCTGATGAAAGATGCTATCAAGCCGACTTTGATGCAGACACTGGAAGGTACTCCGGTGTTCGTCCATGCCGGGCCGTTTGCCAATATCGCCCACGGTAACAGTTCTATCATTGCCGATATGATCGGCTTAAAACTGGCCGATTATGTGGTGACCGAATCCGGTTTTGGCTCGGATATGGGCATGGAAAAATTCTTCAATATAAAGTGCCGTTACTCCGGCCTGATTCCCAACGTGGTGGTGATGGTGGCAACCGTCCGCGCTCTCAAAATGCACGGCGGCGGGCCAAAGGTGGTGGCGGGTAAACCGCTCGACCACGCCTACACCAATGAAAACCTGGAATTGCTGCGGGCAGGTTTGGGTAATTTACTGGCGCACATTGGGATTGCCCGCAAATTTGGTGTGCCGGTTGTGGTCGCCATCAACGCTTTTGCCACCGATACCCAGGCAGAATTGGACCTGATTCGCAAGGTGGCGGTGGAGGAAGGCGGTGCGGAGGATGCGGTGATTTGCAATCACTGGGCTTTGGGCGGTGAGGGCGCCGTCGAACTGGCCAGGGCAGTTGTCAAAGCTGCCGAAAAGCCTTCCCAGTTCCGTTTCCTTTACCCGTTGGATATACCGATAAAGGAAAAAATTGAAATCATCGCCCGCGAAGTTTACGGAGCGGATGGTGTGGATTACGAGCCGTTGGCCGAACAGCGAATTGCCGAGTACACCCGCCTGGGTTTCGACCGCCTGCCCATTTGCATGGCAAAAACCCACCTCAGCCTGAGCCACAATGCGGAACTGAAAGGTGTACCCAAGGGTTTCCGCATTCCGGTGCGGGATATACGGGCTTCGGTGGGGGCTGGTTTCCTTTACCCCTTATTGGGAACGATGAGCACCATGCCCGGTCTTCCGACCCGCCCTGCTTTTTATGATGTGGATCTGGATCTGGAAACCGGCCGGGTCATCGGCTTGTTTTAACGGTAAAATAGGCCATGTGACCTGCGTGGCAGGTTGCTGACCTTTTGTCAGGAGGTGCCCGAGTGGATTTATTCGGTAAGGAAGCCATTTCGGTGGATGTGGGGCAGCGATTGAAGGCGTTGCGGGAAGAACGCGGTATTTCCATGCGCACGCTGGCGCGTAACAGTGGCCTTTCGGCCAATGCGTTGAGCATGATTGAGCGTGGCTTGACATCCCCATCGGTGAGTACTCTGTTCAAAATTGCTACGGCGCTGGGTGTGCCGATCACCGATTTTTTCCGCGAGGATGCCGAGCGTAAAAAAGTGGTGTTCAGCAAGGCCCACGAGCGAACCCGCATTCCCTTCTTACGGGGGGTGTGGGAGGGTATGGGCAGTGAATCCTTCAGCGGGCGGTTGAACGCCTTTACGATCACATTGGAAAACGGCGCCAACAGCGGCCCGCATCCCATCGTCCACACCGGTTCCGAGTTTGTCTTCTGCCTGCGCGGGCATCTGGAGTACGAAGTGGATAATGATCGCTATCAGCTGGAGGCAGGCGACAGCCTGATTTTTGCGGCTCACCTGCCTCACCGCTGGCGCAATCCTGGGCCGGTGGTTTGTACGGCGATTGTTGTGATCTCGTGTCATGCCGAGGGTGACAAGGCCGCCGAATTCAAGCACATCCTTGAAAACATCCAATCCGAAGCCGAATAAGGCGTGTTTTTGACCATTTACATGGTGAAACATGGCTTTTTTTGATCTGCCTTTGGACGAATTGCGCCGCTATCAGCCGGCTGTGAGCGAGCCACCGGATTTTGATGCGTTTTGGGCGGCCACTCTGCAACAGGCTGAGCGGTATGCGCTGGATGCCCGCTTTGAAGCGGTTGATTTTGGCTTGCGCACGGTCAAAACTTATGATGTGACTTTCAACGGTTACGGCGGACAACCGATCAAGGGATGGCTGATGCTGCCGGCTAACGCCGCCCAACCATTGCCGCTGGTGGTCGAATATGTGGGCTACGGCGGCGGGCGCGGTTTTCCTACCGAATGGCTGCTCTGGTCCAGTGCGGGGTATGCTCATCTGGTCATGGATACGCGCGGACAGGGCAGTGTCTGGCGGCAGGGAGATACACCGGATATAGCCGAAGGTAGCAGCCCCCATTCGCCGGGGTTTATGACTGTGGGTGTGCTTTCTCCCGAAACCTATTATTACCGGCGGGTGTTTGTGGATGCCGTCCGCGCGGTGCAGGCTGGACGCAGTTTTCCGCTGGTGGATGCCAAACGGGTGGCAGTGACGGGAGGTAGTCAGGGGGGTGGCATCAGTCTGGCGGTGGCCGGCTTGATGCCCGAGGTGAGGGTGTGCATGCCGGATGTGCCGTACCTGTGCCACTATCAGCGGGCGATAGAAATTACCCCCTCCGGGCCGTATCAGGAAATTGCTCAGTTCTGTCAGGTGCATCGTCAGCGTACCGAACAGGTTTTCAAAACCCTGGCATATTTCGATAATGTCTTTTTTGCAACCCGTATCCGAGCCCGTTGTTTGTTTTCGGTGGCGCTGATGGATGAGATTTGTCCTCCCTCGACAATTTTTGCGGCTTATAACCGCATTACGGCTCCCAAAGAGATGCGCATTTATACCTATAATCATCATGAGGGCGGTGGCGCTCATCACGATATTGAAAAAATCCGTTTTCTGGATGCGGCGCTGGCTGATCATTAACCGCCAGATTGAATCTCGATCGCCCCGAACAAGCCTGTTCACTCCCTTGCACGGATTCAGAGAAATGGCATGTTGAAATTCGGTAAAAAAAGAGGCGTAAAACCGCCCCTTCCTCCTAAGAAGAAGGTCAACCGGGCGGATTTGACCATCCCGGAACATCTCAATGAATTACGTCAGCGTTTGCTGCGCGGGCTGCTGGCGATGATTGTTGCGGTATTGATCTGTTTTGCCTTTGGCGAGCGACTGATCGCCATTCTCGCCTACCCGATTGGGGGAATTGATCGGCTGATTTCGATTGAAGTCACCGAAAATGTTTCGGTTTTTATGCGGGTTTCGCTGTTGGGCGGTTTTATCCTGGCCTTTCCTTACATGTTGTATGAAGCGTTGGCTTACATTCGTCCGGCACTGGAAGATCACGAATGGCGTGGTTTGCTGATAGCCATTCCGTTTGCCACCCTTTTATTCGTCAGCGGTGTGTTGTTTGCCTATTTTGTGATGCTACCGGCGGCTTTGCCCTTTTTGATCAGTTTTATCGGTATTACCACCACACCGCGTTTATCCAATTATTTCAGCTTTGTTACCGGTTTGTTGTTCTGGATTGGGGTCAGCTTTGAAACGCCGCTGGCAGTATATCTAATGGCGCGTTTCCGATTGGTGACGGCGGAGGTACTGGCTAAGCAATGGCGGATTGCAGTGGTGGTCATTGCTGTGCTGGCGGCTTTCGTTACTCCGACTCCCGACCCGGTCAACATGGGACTGTTGATGATCCCGCTGTTGGTGCTATACGGATTGAGTATTCTTATGGCTAAAATTGCAAGGCCTGCCGGGGCGGAGAAATGATCGTTTTTTGTGTTAGAATTCAGGAAGAAGGAGCGTGAGAGATGATTCGGAATTTCAGCGGTTGGGAATTACTTGTCGTTCTGGTGATTGTGCTGCTGCTGTTTGGAGTGGGACGAATTTCTAAAATTGCCAAAGAGTTAGGCAGTGGTATCCGCGCCTTTCGGGAAGGCTTGAAAGGCGAAGAAGAACAGCCAGACAGGGATAAAAGCGATACGGAGTGAGAGGGGATTTTCCCTCTCAGCCCTGACTTTCGTCAGAGGGGGGTGTGGATCTTTCGGCCGGCTGCTCAGACGCATCAGCCGGTGAAGGAGGGTTGGAGGAGGACGGTTTGGCGTCCCATGGGATCGGCCGCAGGCGCGGGTCTAATTGTTGAAAATCTGCCTCGGTGAGTTGGCTCTCTTGAGGCAATTCCTCTGAAAACTCCCGCAAGGATTTGCGGGTTTTTTCGTTAAATTCTTCCAGCCCCGCTTCTCGAACCAGGATGGTTGGCATTTCGCGGATTTCGCGGGTGGTATCCATAAAAATTTTCCAAAATGGCGAACGAATGATGGCGCGCACACCTTTGCCGATGGTCAGGCCGGCTTTTTTCATCCCGTCCGGCCCCAGCAAAATCAAGGCCAGCAGGAAGATAAACAGTAATTCGCCAAATCCAACGTTAAAAATTTCCATTGGTGAGACTTTTGGGTCGGTGGTTGTGGGTTGACCTGAATTATAACCCTATTTGGCGTACCGATAGGTCAGGCGGATGCAGGTGCCCTTCCCAGGTGCGCTTTGGACTTGCAGGTCGGCTTTGATGGAAAGGGCTCTCTCCCGCATAATTTCCAGCCCAAAATGAGCCGGTGGTACGTTGTGCTGGTCAAAGCCGTGGCCGTCATCGCGTATGGTCAACCTCAGGCTGTCTCCATCATGGATAAGATCTACTCCTACCCGTTGGGCGTGAGCGTGGCGGGCGATGTTGTTCAGGGCTTCCTGAGCGATGCGGTAAAAGGCAATTTGCACATCGGCGGGCTGCTTTGCCACCGGTTGAATGCCGCAGGTGATTTGAAGCCGGGTACGGCTGGTGAATGCATCACACAATTGCTGAATCAACTCCGACAAGTCGGCCTCCAACAGTGAGCCGGGGCGTAATTCCACCAGCAGGGAACGCATCTCCGCCAGGGCGCCACGACTGAGCAGGCGCAGTTCTTCCAACCTGCGCAGGCCTTCCTGGGGATTACGCTGCCAGAGGCGGGGCAGCACATCGGCAATCAGCGTGCTGGCAAACAGGGTCTGGGTCACGGCGTCATGCAGGTCGCGGGCGATTCGGCTGCGCTCGCTGATTTTGGCCAGTTCCTCTGCCTGCCGGCGTAAATTGGCATTGCCGATGGCCAGGGCAGCCTGATCGGCAAGCGTCAGGGCGGTTTTATAATCTTCTTCGGAGAGAGCCCCCGGTTGAGAAAAGGAAAGGATCAGCCCGCCATCCACATGATCACCGCTTGCAAGAGGAATGGCCAGCAAAGCCCCATTTTCTCCGGGGAACGAGGCTTTTCGGGGATGCTGCTGGCGGTACTCTCGCATGTCCTTGATTAAGGTGATCTGTCCTTTGAGGGTTTCTTCCACCAAAGCCGCGTAGGCTTGCAGGTTGGGGGGCAGTTCTCCGGCCATTTCCTGAGGCGGCTCACCGGGAGGGTGGTAAAAAATCAGCGCATGGCGGGCATTTACCAATTGGAGAGCCTGATGGATGATGTAATCCAGGCTTTCCTGGAGGGACTGGTTGGTATTCAGGATGGCAATGATTTCGCGCAGGCCCTCGGCAACTTCTCGGCGGCGCTCAATTTCGTGGGTGCGTTCCAGGATGATCTGTTCCAGGGCGCGTTTCTGGCTTTCGACCCGCTGCAGGCGTAAGCGGTAACCGGCATAAACCAGTCCCAGCACGCCCAGCCCGCTGAGCAGGATGAACCAGCCGCGTGTGTAAAACGGGGGAGTTACCTGAAGATTTACGGCAATGCCCGCTTCATTCCAGACTCCGTCATTGTTGGCGGCTTTGACCCGCAGGACATAATCGCCGCCGCGCAGATTGGTGAAGGTCACAAAATTGCGATTGCCCAAATCATTCCAGTCACTGTCGAAACCTTCCAGTTTGTAGGCAAACCGATTTTTGTGCGGGGCGGTAAAGTCAAGGGCGGCAAATTCAAAACTGATGAAGGTGTCCCGATAACTCAATGAGATGGTTTCGCCATCCGGCAGGTTTGTCCGCTCAACCTGATTGTAGAGAGAGAAGGAACGGATTATGACCGGCGGCGGGAAGGGATTATCCTTAACTTGATCGGGGTAAAAACTGATCATTCCGTTGACGCCGCCGAAAAAGAATTCTCCCTGAGGGGATATAAAGGCTGCCCCGGCGTTGAATTCGTTGCCGGTCAGTCCATCACTGACATCATAATTCCGAAAGTTGCGGGTCACCGGATCGAAACGCGAAAGTCCGCGGTTGGTGCTTAGCCACAAATTACCGCTCGAATCGGGCAGGATGGCATAGACGGTGTCATTGGCGAGGCCGTCCTTCTCGGTGAAGACGGTGAAGACGCCGGTTTGACGGTCAAGCCGGTTCAAACCGCCGCTCCATGTGCCGAACCAGGCCGTCTCTTCATCTTGAAGATACATGCTGAGGACGGTATTCGACGAAAGTGAACCGTTCTGGCGATCCCCGGCGTGGTATTGGCGGACGAATTGTTCCGTGCGCGGATCAAAGACAAAAACGCCGTCATATGTGGCAATCCACAGGTAGCCGTTTTCATCTTCGCGGATTGACCGTATCAATTGAGCGGAATTGTTCGCAGATGGAAGTGTGTAACGCACGAAGGTCTGGCTTTCGGGTTCAAAGCGGTGGAATCCATAACCTCGGGTGCCCACCCAAAGCCGCATCTGGGAGTCTTCGAAGAAGGTGGTGATGGAATACTGAGCCGTTTGATTGCGGTTTTGTGGATCCAGCATATAGTGGATGAAGGAGTTGGTTACGGGGTCGAACCGGTCAACGCCGGCGTTGGCTGTGCCAATCCAGAGTGTGCCAGTGTGATCGGTGAACAATGCGCGAATATCGTTGCTGGCAATGCTTTCCGGGTTGTTTGGCAGGTGATAGTAGTAACGCATCCGCCCGCTTTCTCGTTCCAAGCGGTTCAGACCACCGGAAAGCGTGCCAATCCAGATTGTCCCATCCGGCGTCTGGCTGATGGCGAAAACTGTGCTGTCGCTCAGACTGGAGAGGTCGCCGGGGCGCTGGGTGTAGCGCTGAAACTTATTGGCGAAAGGTGCAAACCGATTGACACCCCCGCCAAATGTCCCCACCCACATCACCGCGCCGCGGTCTTCATAAAGGGCAGTGACCACGTTGTTGTTTAAACTGGCAGAGTCGTTACGGTCTTTGCGAAGGTGGCTGACTTGGGTGCTGCCCGGTTGCAGCAGGCTGATTCCCTCGCGGGTGGCAACCCAAATAACTCCCCGCTCGTCCTGAAGAATATCGAACACCTGATTGGAAATCAAAGAAGCCGGATCATCGGGGTCGTTCTGGTAGCGCTCGAATCGTCCGGTTGCCGAAATCATCCGATTCAAGCCGCCGCGCTCCGTGCCAATCCATAAAGTTCCCTCACGGTCAACGAAAAGCGAACGGCAGCGATTATCGCTGAGCGAGTAGGGGTTGAAGCGGTTGTAACGATAATGCGTGAAATAGCCGCTGGTCGGGTCGTAATGGCTCAAACCCCCATCGGTTGCCAGCCACAAACCGCCCAATCCATCAGGAGCAAGGTCGTAAACATCCCGACTGGGCAGGCTTTTGGGGTCGTTTTCAACCGGCATGAAGTGGAGAATTTCTCCGTTAGCGGGGTTGAGGCGGTTCAACCCGCCGGCCTGGGTTGCCACCCAAAGAATGCCGTGTTCATCTTGTAACACGGCTTCAATCGTGCTGCCCCATAAGCCAGCCTGGCCGATTTCAACCAGCGGGTAGTGATCGAATTCATTCTGGCTGATGCGATAGCGATCCAGACCGCTGGTGGTGCCAATCCACAGGTCGCCGCTGCGGTCAAGGTACAGGCTGGAAATAACATTCGATTGCAGGCTGTTCGGGTTTTGAGGGTCGTGTTTGAAGATTTCAAAACCAAGACCGTCGTAGCGGTTCAGCCCTTCCTCGGTGCCAAACCAGAGGAAACCCTGCCGGTCCTGAACAATTGCCCAAACAGAACTTTGAGAAAGACCGTCTTCAACCGTCAGATGATCGAAGCGGATCTGACCGGTGTACGCTTGAGCGGGGTATGCTGGCGTCCCCAATGAGACAATGGACACCAGCAGGAAAATCAAACCGCGTAGAAAACTTCGGAAGTTCAATCTTTCACGCTTTCAATTTCAGAAACTTGCTCAGAGATTATACCGGTTTGTGAAGATTTTTACGCCCGTCATTCGGGGAGGTTTATTTGCCTGTGTGGAGGTTTTTTTTAATGTATGGTCTGATTTACCCGGAAAACCTTGTACAAGCGTCGAGGGTCTCTTCCCTGATCGCCACCCTCTTCGTAAAATAGAGGTGTAGTTGGTTCAATTGCCAATTGCTCCTCCTGGGTGAAGCGGTGAAAAATGGGAAGCCGCGGGTTGGGTTTGGAATGCTGAGCCGTCCTTAGATGGACGGCTCAGCGCTTTAAACACCTGTAGCCGAAGCGGATAATCAGGAAAGAATGATCCGCCCATCCAGCGCAAGCGCACCCTGCCGGAAGACCCGCAACGGATTGATTTCCATTTCAGCAATTTGGGGAAAGTCCAATGCCAGCTGACTGAGGCGCAGGATAACATCCACCACGGCCTGCAAATCATAGGGTTCTTCTCCACGAAAGCCGCTGAGCAGTTTACCGGCATGAGTCTGATGAATCATGTCCAGCGCCTCGCGGCGGGTGAGGGGGGCAACCCGGAAGGATACATCCCCAAACAATTCCACATAAACACCCCCCAGCCCGAACATGATCAGCGGCCCAAAATTGGGGTCGCGGCGCATGCCGATGATGACTTCCTGCCCTTTGTCCGCCATCCGCTCGACCAGCACCCCTTCAAGGCGTGCCTGGGGCAGGCGGTTGGCGATGCTTTCCATCATTTCCTGATAGGCTGTTCTGACCTCCTGCGGATCGTTCAGATTCAGGCGGATTCCGCCAAAATCCGATTTGTGCAGGATATCCGGGGAAATGATTTTGAGGGCGACCGGAAATCCGAGCCGGCGAGCAGCCTCAGCGGCTTCTTCAGGGCTATGGGCGGCTTGACCGGCAACCAGCGGGATGCCGTAAGCCTCGAACAGCGGGCGGGTTTGAGCCTCACCGAGGGCCTCCTGCCCGCCAGCCTGGCCTAAAATTTGGGCGGCTGCGGCGCGGTCAAATTCATTGAATTGGGCGGCTTCAAATTCCGACTGCTGCCGCCAGCGTGCATATTGGAGCATGGCGCCCAAGACTCGCCCGGGAATTTCCGGGAAGACGTACATTGGAATGCCACTGCTGTGCAATCGCTGGCGGGCTTGTTGTACACTCCATTCACCCATGAAACAGGTCAGCACCGGTTTTTGGCGGGAACCGCTGACATGAATAATCTTTTCGGCTACTTCCAGTGGGTTAACCAGAGCCTGCGGTACGAGGATGACCACCGCCGCATCCACATTGGGGTCGGCGAGGGCTTGCTGCAGGGCGAATTCGTACTCCGGCGGCTCAGCCCCGCCAAGCATGTCAATTGGGTTGGCAACCTGAGCGGCCGGGTTAAGCCGCCCGCGCAGCGCCGAGCGGGTGTGTTCTTTCAGATCGGCAATTTGCAAACCGTTTTCTGCCAGGCTGTCGGAGAGCAGGGCTGCTGGCCCTCCGGCGTTGGTAATGATCGCAACCCGATTACCTTGGGGCAGAGGCTGATGGGCAAGTGCCATGGAAATATCGAACAGGTCGCTGACCGTTTGGGCTTCGATGACGCCAGATTGCTGAAAGGCGGCCCGATAGGCGGCATGGGAACCCGCCAGTGAACCGGTGTGTGAGGAAACCGCCCGCGCACCTGCGCCGGTGCGTCCGGCTTTCAGCAGAACAATCGGTTTTTGCGGGGTGACCCGCCGGGCTGCCTGCATAAACCGCTGACCATCGCGAATCATCTCCACATATACGGCGATGACGCGGGTATGCTCTTCTTCACTCAGGTATTCGATGACGTCCGTTTCGGTGATGTCGGCTTCGTTGCCGAGACTGGCAAAATTGGCAAAACCGATGAACTTGTCCCGGATGTAATCTACCACTCCACCGCCAACAGCCCCCGATTGGGAGATAAAACCGATGCCACCCCGTTCGGGCACGCCTTGAATGAAGGTGGTGTTCAACCCGGAATACAAATCGAGCGTACCGACACAGTTCGGGCCGATCAACCGCATTTGATAGCGGGAGGCAATTTCCAAAATCTGTCTTTCCAGGGCTGCCCCTTGCTCGCCCACCTCCTTGAAGCCGCCGGAAATGATGATCACGGCCCGAATGCCGCGCTGGCCGCAGGCTTCCAGGGTGGCGGGAATAGCCGGGGCCGGCAAGACGATCACAGCCAGATCCAGCGGGTCGGGAACGGAGGTAATATCCGGGTAACACTTCAAACCGAGAATTTGATCGGCTTTGGGGTTGACCGGGGCAATCTGTCCCTGATAGCCATACAGGGTCATGTTACGAAGGATGCCGTAGCTTAATTTATTGGGTGTGGCCGATGCGCCAATAATGGCAACGCCGCGCGGCGCGAAGAAGGATTTTAAGCCGTGCTGCATGAATTCCTCCTGATTTTCTGACTGGGGATGGCTAATTTATTGTAGCCAATTCGGGATTATTTTGTTAGTGATAAAAATAACCACTCTCGATCAGCGCTCTCGAAATACGAGCAGGCTATCATGAATCTGGATGGTATCTCCATCATTCAGCGTGCGGGCAGATTTGACCGGTTCTTGATTGATCAACACCGGGATGTCGCTGAACATAACTTCCAGATAATACCCTTTTCTGGCCTTGCGGATCCACAGTTCGATATATTCCGCACCGGAAAGTGGAATCTTGACCGGGAAAGCGGGGTCGTTCCCGATGCGCACGATTCCATCGGCCGGCAGCGGCTTTTCAATCGGCGCTTTACCGCTGACGGGGATGAGCAGATGCGGACGCTGGATGCTGCCCCTCCGTGAGATTTGCAGCGGTTTTCCCCCATGCCTCCGGGCAAGGTCATTCACCAGCCAGTTGCTTTGTGCGGCAAAGGAATGGCCGGCTTTCCGGCTTTCGGCGTGCGGACGGGGAGTTTCCCTGGGGAAGCCGAATCGAACGAGCAGGTTGCCTGGCCGCAGATTTTTGGACAAGGACTGCCAAAACAACAGCAAACCGGAACACACCAGTAACCCCAAGGAGAGGATGAGCAAGGTCATTCGTTGCTGCCAGATCCAGCCGGCTGCCTTCAGCCAGATGGAAAATCCCCAGAGGAGGTCCTGACGGTAAACCGGCTCAATTTCCTGAAAGATTTGATTGAGCAGGTAGGTGGTGTTAGCCAGTTGAATTTCGACCGACTGGCAGGCGCGGCTTAAGCGGATTAAGCTGGTGTAGGTTGAATCCGGCAAGGAACTGACCGGTGAAGAGATGGGCTGTTTCAGGGTAAAAGCATTCAACCCGTTGTCGCCCGTCAAACTGTTGATCTGACGGATGAGATTCAGGTTGGCACGCCGAACGTCGTACAATCTACGCAAGACGGCTGGGGTATTGCGGTAAATCCCTTCAACGGCTTGCAGCCTGAGCAGCGCATCCTCGCTGTTTAATTGACGAAGCCAGACCGCAAGTTGAGGGGTGTTGAGCGGAATTTCGAAGGACTTTTGCAGGGTTAAAATCGAGTGGGCGATTGCTGAAAGCTGCTGCCGGTCAGGGGTGTTGGTCTGCAGTTGCTCTGGGGTGGGGTCGGACAAGCCGGGCGTGCTTTCCTCCGGCAGGATGAGCTGCTCACTGACGGACTGAACCAGGTCGGCTGGCAGCAAGGTGGTTTTGAATTGTTCCAGGGCGGCGAGTTTGTCTTCAAAACCGGGTTGAGAGGCGAGCAGTCCGCTAACCCGCTCGATGACCGGAAGATAGGGATTTAAGGAAAGCGCCAGGCTGGCAAGCGGCAGGGTTGAAAGCAACAACGCGGCAAGCACCAGAATCAACAATCCGGCTTGCTGGCGGGGGGATTGGCGCTGCCAGATCCCTCGCATGTTGAGGGTGATCTGGCCGAGCAGATTTTCCCCGGTCGGATGGGGATGAGAGTTTTTCCTGCCGATGTTCATGGGAGTGGACTCAGTGGTTGTGTCGGTTTTTTCCCCGTTTTTGCGTACACCCGAATGCGAGATGAGGTTGTTGAGATCTTTTCAAGCAAAGCGACGCCGGTAGCGTACTGCGCCAATATTCACCCCATCCCCCGATTGAGAGACAAGTAACACATATAAGTATAGACCATTTTGATCAAAGGGTTGGAAAAAAATCGCTGGTTTAATTGACAGGCGCTTCATGGCGTGATAGAATGTAGCCGTTCTGACCGCCCCCATCGTCTAGCGGCCTAGGACGGAGCCCTCTCAAGGCTCAAACAGGGATTCGAATTCCCTTGGGGGCACAGATTGTTCAAACCGTGATCCCCGGAAGGGGACGTTGTTCGAATTCCCTTGGGGGCACAGATTGTTCAAACCGTGATCCCCGATAGGGGACGTTGTTCGAATTCCCTTGGGGGCACAGATTGTTCAAACCGTGATCCCCGATAGGGGACGTTGTTCGAATTCCCTTGGGGGCACAAATTGTTCAAACCGTGATCCCCGATAGGGGACGTTGTTCGAATTCCCTTGGGGGCACAAATTGTTCAAACCGTGATCCCCGATAGGGGACGTTGTTCGAATTCCCTTGGGGGCACAGATTGTTCAAACCGTGATCCCCGATAGGGGACGTTGTTCGAATTCCCTTGGGGGCACAGATTGTTCAAACCGTGATCCCCAATAGGGGACGTTGTTCGAATTCCCTTGGGGGCACAGATTGTTCAAACCGTGATCCCCGATAGGGGACGTTGTTCGAATTTCCTTGGGTTAACGGATTGTTCAAACCGTGATCCCCGATAGGGGACGTTGTTCGAATTCCCTTGTGGTAACGGATTGTTCAAACCGTGATCCCCGATAGGGGACGTTGTTCGAATTTCCTTGGGGTAACGGATTGTTCAAACCGTGATCCCCGATAGGGGACGTTGTTCGAATTCCCTTGGGGGCACAAATTGTTCAAACCGTGATCCCCGATAGGGGACGTTGTTCGAATTCCCTTGGGGGCACAGATTGTTCCAACCGTGATCCCCGATAGGGGACGTTGTTCGAATTCCCTTGGGGGCACAATCTATTGTTTTTCTATCGTCCGTTCAGGAGAAATTCCATGCCATCATCATCATTCGTCCCGGAACGAAGCGCCAGTTGCCAGTGTGTGAGAACCCGGCTTTGCGGGAGATTGCCACGCCGCCGCGCTCGTTCGCGGTGAGCTGATCTTGTTAAGGCCATGCCGAGTACAGGGGAGACTGTCCCCTCCCAGGATTGTTTGAGCCTGAACCCACACTCAGAAAATCCTATCTCCTTACGGGACGATGCCGGCACAGGCGACGCCATCTTTGGGGGCTTCGGTGCGTTCGCGCTTCCAAACCCGCCCGTCGAGGGTGATAGTGCAGGACAGCTGACCGGTCTGGCTGGGGTTGGAGGCAGTCAGGTAAACTTCCTCACCGCGCGCCACTACCACCCGCTTTTCCCACGGCGTCGTTACGGTGGTGGTTTTGGAAATCACCTCTTTGCCGGCCTGCAGGGTGATGTTGGCATAACCGCCGGTGGCTTCCACCCGGAAGACCAGCACCGCTTCGGTTGGCGGGGGGCGGAAGACGCCTAAAAAATTCAACAACCAGAGCGAGGCTGCGCACAGAGCGATCACCAGCATAATTTGCAACAGGACCGGGCGGGAGATGGGACGGGGGGATGATTGCATTTTTTTACGCCTTTTTAACGCCAGCGGCTAAAGAAAAAAGCGCATCGGACGATAACTATTATAGCAAATTGAAAGACGGAGGTGTTGAAATATCGAACAGATGAGGAGCAACGGATAGGTAACCAATCGGCGGAGTGCGCTGGTACCGGGTTCCACGCCCAGCGCCGGAACGGTAGAAAGAACCCGGCGGTAACCCAAAAATCACAATCGTTTTCCAAATCTTAATCCACAAGGGGAAGGATCCCCGCCACACACAAACAAGGAGGTTTGAAATGCCTGAGATAGATATCACTCGAATTGCCGGTAATATCGGCGCTATGAACGCCCTCAATTCTTTGCAGGGCATCAACAAGCAACTGGCGATCTACCAGACCCGTCTGGCAACCGGTAAACGGATTAACTCCGCAGCGGATGACCCGGCCGGCTTGTCCATCGCCAGCAAACTGCAAGCCCGCTCGGAAGGTTTGAAAGTTGCCCTCGGCAACATCGGCGATGCCAAAAACCTGCTGGCGGTAGCCGAATCCGGTCTGAGCCGCATTAACGACATCCTGCTGCAGATGCGCAACAAGGCCGCTCAGGCTGCCAGCGATACGATGGGCGATGCTGAACGCACTATCATCAAGACTCAGCTGGCTGCGTATGCCAAGCAGATTGACGATATTGTTGAGCAGACCAAATGGAACGACAAACAGCTGCTTAAAACAATGACTTCTGCTCTTCGTTTCCAAACCGGTGCTGATGCGGGCGACAAAGTCGAATTTGGAGGAGTTAGCCACTCGCTAACCGCTCAAGGTTTGGGATTAGGGACGGTTAGTGGCACTGCCTCTGCAAGCGGACCAAGCGGCCTTACAACGGTTGCCGTTGGAACCGGATTGACTGAATTGAGCTCCGGCACCTATCAGATTTACGTTAACAATAATGGTGCCACTTCAAGTGTCCAATTATTATACAATGGCCAATTGGTCGAGATTTCAGATGGAAGCGGTGGTACGGCTACTTCTCAAACCGTTGACCTGAGCGGTGCTGCAACAGTTGACTTTGGTGTTGGTGTTCAGTGGAGTATGACTGGCTCTGAATCTGGTTTCTACCAATTTACCTATACCAAAGCGGGTGACTATTCGCTCAGTGCGAGCACCGCTGCTGAATTTGCAACCTACCTGGGTACGGTTGAGAGCGCAATGAACACTGTCAATGCCGAGATGTCCAATCTTGGTTCGCTGATCGGCCGCCTGTCCTTCAAGGAAGACCAGGTGGCGGCTGCCCAGATCAACGTTGAAGCCGCTTACAACCGCATCATGAACGCCAACATGGCCGAAGAACAGGTCAATGCCAGCAAGTACCTGATCCTGCAACAGACGGCAACCGCGATGCTGGCGCAGGCCAACACTGCTCCGCAGTTCCTGCTCTCGCTGTTCCGCTAAACCCCGGACCTGACCGTCCGCCGATGGCAGCAAGCGGGGGGCAGCCGTAAGTGAGCCGCCCCCCGCTCACCCCCTGAATGAGGGAGATGCCCATGAGCAGTAACACAATTTCCGCAACCAATTTAGACCCGACCTTTCGCACCATCATTCAGCAGACGCTGGAAGCCGAACGCCAGCCGTTGAAGCGTTTAACCGCCCGGCGCGATGAATTGCAGGTGCAAAAGGGCATTTACACCGATCTGGGCAACCTGCTCAACAACCTGCAAAGCGCGCTGCGCAATCTGATCAGCAGCCAGCCGTCTTACACGCTCGGCGGCGCGCGTTCGGTCAAGGTGACTCCCTCGGTTGCAGGCAGCACGGTGCTGGCTGCCAGCGCCGGCAGCACTGCGGCGGCTGGTCAGTACGAAGTCAGCGTGACCTCGCTGGCCAGAGCGCACCGCGTCCGCTCGGATGCGGTGGAGTACGTCAACCAGGCGCTGGGGTTGAGCGGCACATTTCGCCTGGGTGGGCTGGCATCTGCGCAGGTTTCGGGGGTTACGACGGCGGAAGGCATTCTCGGCTTCCAAACCGCTGCGACACTGGACGGTAAAACGGCTTTGGGTAGCGATACCTACTTTGTTGAGACCCGCCAGCAGGACGGCGTCTGGCAGTTCCGGCTGGTCAACAGTCGCGGCGAGGCGCAGTCCATCCGCCGGACGGACGGTAGTTACACCAGCGAGTGGCAGTCCGCTCCCACGGAAGCCGGTTGGGTGGATACCGGCCGTGGCCTGCAAATTGAGTTCAACCCGGCGGCTTTGCAGGCGCGTTCGCGCAGCAGTGGAGCGGCTTCGGTCACCTACACCCCGCAGGGGGTTGCCATCACCGTCAGCGCCGGCGACAGCCTCGCCGATCTGGCGCTTAAGATCAATCAGGCGGTGTACGCTGAGGGCAACCGCGTTAGCATTTCGATTGTCAACAATCATCTGGTACTGACCCATCAACGCAGCGGGGCGGACATTTTGCTTCAAGCCGCCGATGAGAGCGGCACGGTACTGGAGTCGCTGGGTGTGCTGCAGGGCGGGGCGTTCAAAACCGTGCTGCAAACCCCAAGTGATGCGGTCTTCACCGTCAACGGTCTGACCGTCCAGCGCGGGCGTAATGATAACCTGAGCGATGTAATCTACGGAGTCAGCCTCTCGTTGAGCGCCGATGCGGAAGGCAAGGCTGCAACCCTCGTTATTGAGGATGACCTGAGCGCGGATGTCAAAGCCGTCCAGTCTTTTCTGGATCAATTCAACGCGCTGCAAAAGTATCTGGCGGATAAAACCGCCACCGTCAAGAACAGCGACAACACCTACACACGCGGCGCGCTGGTGGGAGATGGCATGTTCCGCAATCTGCGTTTCGACCTGCTGCGTCAGTTTCAGGCTTCTTACGCCACCGGTCAATCATTCAGCCGACTGGAAGACATTGGGCTGAAACTGGACGGCGACCTGAAAGCCGGCATCAGCGACCGCAGCGCGCTGGAAAACGCCCTGCGTAGCGACCGTAACGCCGTGAAAACCCTGCTGGATGCGGCGCTTGGAGCCCTGGACAGCCGCCTGAACCAGTTTACCGGCGCGGATGGTTACGTCAAGAAATCTCAGGAGTCGGTTGAAAGCCAGATTGAATTGACCCGCAAAGCCATTGACCAGATGAACGAACGGTTGGCGCAGCGCGAACAGACCCTAATTCAACAGTTTGCCGAAATGCAAACTCAAATGACGCTGATGCTGTACACCTCTCAACAAATGAACAGTATCTACGGCAATTTCTTCCGCAGCGGTTGATCTGCGGGACGGATGGAACCGTTGAACCGAATTTTTGGACATGCAAGGATGCAAGAAATGAGGTGACGAGATGAACGAAATGAACGTTACCCCGGTTTCCCCACCGGCTGGCGATTCGTCCGCACGGATTCAGCAAGTGGTGGATTTTTACAGCGAAAAGGCAGCGGCTGCTCCACGCCGCAGCGAAATAGGCGAGTCATCCCCCAGCCCTTCTTCCCAACCGCGTACTTCGGACGTGGTTTTGCGCTTTAATGTGAACCGCGAAACCCACGAAGTCACGGTGTACATTATGGACCGCGCCTCGCGCCAGATTATCCGCACCATCCCGCCGGATGAATTGAGTAAACTCAAAGCCGGCGACTTGATTGAACTGCTGGCGTGAGTTTTTACGCAGAATTTACCGCGCAGGGCTAAAGTTTGCCGCCGGTCAGTCGAAACTAAGGGTAGTCAATACCAAAATCACCCCGGCAAGAACGAATTCAGAGGAGACCCGAATCATGTACCAGACTGCATACCGCACTCAAGAATACCGGCAGCAAGATGTGATGGGCGCCAGCCCGCTCCGTCTGGTGATCATGGCGTACGACCTGGCGATTCAGTCCTGCGAAGTCAAGGACTTTGAGAAAGCGACTAAAGCCATCAGCGTCCTGCGCGATGCCCTCAACTTTGATTATCCCGAAGTGGCGGTTGGTCTGTTCCACCTGTACCAGTGGTGTCTGGACTGCATCCGCAAGGGTGATTATGACGAAGCGATTCACGTGCTGAAAGAATTGCGAGACGCGTGGAAGATGACCGAAAAACGTTTTGCGCCGCCCCAGCCCGGCGTTCCGGCAACCGCCTACACCTCGACGATTACGCAGGCAGCCTGACTCCCACACCCTGCGATCGGCTTATCGGTAGTGCCACTCCAAACAATCGCATAGCGTTTCTCCCACAGTAAAATACACCCCCCTTCACCGGTGGTGTATTTTACGTTTTTAACGCCTTTTTTATTCAGCCTTCATCTCAACTTTACGGAAATTCGTTTCGGCTTGTGCTATCCTGCTGTCAGGAGTCAAGGAGTGGTGCTATGAGTTTCTGGGAGTCTCTACGAATTGGTGCATCGGGCCTGTTGGCTCAACGTTTAAGGCTGGATACGATTGCCAACAACATTGCTAACGCCCAAACCACACGTACAGCCCAGGGCGGGCCGTATCAGCGTAAGGATGTGGTTTTCATGCCGGAGAACAAACGCGGCTTTCTGCCACCGTTTGTGGCAGCGCGGCGCGGCGAGCCGGCTGCTGTTCAAGGTGGCGTTCGGGTTGCCCAAATCATCACTGATCCCGAACCCGGCCCGCGGGTCTATGATCCCACCCACCCGGACGCGGATGAGGAAGGCTATGTTACCTATCCCAATGTCAACCCGCTGGTGGAAATGACCAACATGATCTCGGCAACCCGTTCCTACGAAGCCAACCTGACGCTGATCGAAGCTGCCAAGCGCATGGCGCTGAGGGCGCTGGATATTGGGAGGTAGCCGTGAACATACCGCCGGTTTCCATTTCATCGGTCTATCGTGCCAGTGAGCCGCAGGGTGTTCCCAAACCGGCTTCCGCCAGCCTGCAGTCGGTCACCAAGACGTTCGAGGAAATGCTCAATTCGCTCAACGAATCGCAGCTGAAGGCGGATGATCTGGTGCAGAAACTGGCGCTGGGCGAGAATGTTGACCTGCACACGGTGATGATTGGGCTGGAAGAAAACGATGTCAATTTCCGTGTGGCGCTGGCAATCCGCGACAAACTGGTGGAAGCCTATCACGAAATCATGCGCATGCAAGTCTAAACGGGTGAGAAACGCTTATGATGGTACCCCTGCAAAACCAATTTCTGAATTACTGGAAGAAACAAAGTCAATCCCAGCGGATTGTGATCATCTCTTTGCTGCTGGCGGCGCTGATTCTGGTACCGGTGCTGATCAACTGGGCGAATACCCCTTCGTATTCAGTGGCTTACAGCGGCTTAAGCGAAAATGACGCTGCCCAAATTGTGCAGAAACTGGACGAAAACCGCATCCCCTACCGCCTGCGGGACAGCGGCACCATTCTCGTACCCAGCGAACGAGTTTACGAGGTGCGTCTGCGCATGGCGCGCGAAGGACTGCCCAAAAGCGGGACGGTCGGTTACGAATTATTCAGCGGTAATACCCTGGGCATGACCGAATTCACACAAAAAGTCAATTACCAGCGCGCTCTGGAAGGCGAACTGGAACGCACGATTGGCAGCCTGGAAGCTGTGGAAGCCGTGCGGGTACATGTGGTACGCCCCGAACGCACCCTGTTGAGCAGCGAGCAATCGCCCACGACCGCCTCGATTACTATCAAGGAACGCATGGGACAGGCGCTGGATGCGGCTCAAGTACGGGCGATCACCCATCTGGTGGCCAGCAGTGTGGAAGGTTTGCAGCCTGAAAATGTGGTGGTGGTGGACAGTAACGGCAATTTGCTGGCAGGTGGCGGCAACGAAGCCGGTTCGCTGAGCGCTCAAACCGACAGCCAGCGGGCTGCCGAGCAGGCGGCTGCGGCGGAGATCCGCAAACAGGTGCAGTTGATGCTCGACCGTACGCTGGGCCCGAACCGCGCGGTGGTGCAGGCAGCCGTGGCGATGGACTGGACCCAGCGTGAAATTGTTTCCAGCACGATGGAGCAGCAGCCCACCCCGGTGGTGCGCAGTTCACAAAAGATTGTGGAAAATTACACGACATCAGGCGCGGTTGAAGGCGGGGTGCCTGGGGCAGATTCGAACCTGCCAACTCCGCTGCCGCCGGTGACAGGTGAAAACGGGGCGATGACCTACTCGCGTACCGAGGAGACCGTCAATTACGAAGTCAGTCAGGTGGAAGCCCGCGAAGTGCAGTCCCCGGGGCGCATCAGCCGCATCAGCGTTTCGGTGATGGTGGATGGGCTGGATGCCCAGTCGGTCGAGATGGTCAAAGCGGCGGTGGCGGCAGCCGCCGGTGTGGATGAAACGCGTGGCGATCAGGTGGTGGTGCAATCCATGCCGTTTGACCGCACCTACTACGAGCAACAGGCGGCTGAAATGGCTCAGGCCGAACAGACCAACCTGTACATTCAAATTGGGCTGGCTGTAGCGGCGGTAATTTTGCTGGCAGGCCTGATCTTCTTCTTCTCGCGTCAGATGCGCCAGTTGCGCACAGCCACGGCGCAGGCCTGGCAGCCGGTGATGATGCCGGCCGGTGAACTGGCGGCTTTACAAGGGCAGGCTGCCGTCCCCTTGGGGCAGATTGCTGCGCCCGAAGCCGCCGCCGGATTGCCTCCCATGTCGGCTCAACGGGCGGCTCTCAATCAGAAAACCGAAGATGTGATGGTGGAACTTTCCTCCCGCTTTACGCCGGTCAACACCGCGGAAGATGAACAACGGGCCAAAGTCGTCAGCCGGCTGGCGGAGGAAAGCCCGGCCACCGTAGCGGAAATTATCCAACTCTGGTTGAACGAGGATAACAGGAACCATGGATAATCCATCCACGGCGATTTCGGGAATTGACAAGGCATCGGCGTTGCTGCTGACCCTGGGGGTGGATACCTCCTCCAAAGTTTTGCAGTACCTGACCGAGGGTGAGATCGAGAGGGTGCTGCTGGCATTGGGCAGAACCGGGCCGATCCCGCCGGAGGTACGTCGGATAGCCCTGCAGGAAGCGGTTGAGTTCAGCACGGCGGATGCGGCTTTGCGCGGCGGCGGGATCGAGTACAGCCGTCAATTACTGGCCCGGGCGGTTGGACCGCGGCGGGGTGCTGAGATTTTGGAGCGCATTTCGGTGCATCAACAACTGTCCTCGTTCGAGATGCTGCGGAATGCCAACCCCGAAGAGGTCGCTGCTCTGTTGCAGGAGGAAATGCCGCAGACGATTGCCCTGGTGCTTTCTTACCTGGAGGCCAAAGTGGCTGCCGATATTCTCACCAGCCTGCCGCGAGAATTGCAGGTCGAAGTAACCCTGCGGCTGGCGGTCATGGACCGCGTTTCTCCACAAGTGGTACAGGTGGTCGAGCGCAACTTGAAGAACAAGCTTTCCAGCGTGTTGAGCGAGGCCGATTTCCGCGCCACCGGTGGGGTGACTTTTCTGGTCAAAATGCTCAATATGGTGGATCGTGGCGTGCAGAAGACTATTCTGGAAGCGCTGGAAGCCAGCAATCCCAAACTGGTGGAAGAGATCCGCGCCAACATGTTCACCTTTGATGACCTGATCAAACTGGATGACCGCGCCATCCAACGGGTGCTGCGCGACATCAGCAAGTCTGAGCTGGCGCTGGCGCTCAAAGCCGCCCCGGAAAAATTGAAAGAAAAGATCTTCAACAACCTTTCCGAACGGGCGCGCGAAAACTTGAAAGAAGAGATTGAGATCCTAGGCCCGCAACTGGCAAAGAACGTCTATGCCGCCCAGCGCAAGATTGTGGACGCAGTGCGGGCGCTGGAAGAAGCCGGCGAAATTGTGATTGGCGGTGGTGGCGAAAATGAAGTCATCCTCTAGGATTTACAAACACAATCCGTCGGCTGCGGGTTTTTCCCCGTGGCAACTGCCGGATTTTGACCAACAAGCCGGGGTTGAAACGCGCGAACAGGCTGCCGAGATTCTCAATCTGTTCATGCTTTCCGAGGCACAGCCGTCCCTGAGCAGCAGCGTCCGCTCTGGCCTGCTGCGGGGTGAGCAGCTGAGAGGCTTGCAGGTCTGGAATGCTCCCGATTTGGAGCACATCCCGCCGTTTGTGGACGAGGACGGGGGAGGAAATCGCTTTTTTGTCGGCGATCAGCCGCACGAGGCCGGCTGGCGTGAACAGCAAGAGGCCATGTCCCTCATCCAACAGGCTCAGGCGCAAGCAGCTGAGATCCTGCGGCGGGCCGAGGAAGAAGCCGGACAAATACGCCTGCGGGCAGCCGATGAACTGGAAGCCATGCGCCAAAGCGGTTATCAGGAAGGGCTGGCGCAGGCTCAAGAGGAAATGCGGGAGGCCTTGCAAGCCTGTGCTGAACTGATTGCCGAAGCAAAGGCTTGGAAGCAAAATCTGACCACCTCCAGCGAAGGAATTGTGCTGGAAATGATTCGCGAGATGGCGGTCACTTTGTTTGGAGAGGGAGTCGCATTGGATGATCAGGCTCTCCAGTTGAACCTGAACCGAATTGTGGAGCAGGCCAGCACGTTGGGCGAGTTGAAGATTTACCTTAATCCCAAGGATGCAGCCTGCCTCGACCCGGAGTGGAAGGAGTATCAGGCGCTGGTGCTGGGGCATAAGGTGCAGGTGATCCCGGCTGAGGGGATCACCCGCGGCGGTTGTTACATTCAGGGGCAGTACGGGGCGGTGGATGCACGGGTTGAAACCCAACTGCGCAATCTTCTGGCGTCGTTTGCCGAAGTTCAATCCAATCAGGAGATGCCACTATGAGCGAGATCCAGCCGCCCGATCTCACCCGATACCGCACCATGCTGCGCAACCTGACCACGGTGCAGGTTGCTGGACGGGTCACTCAGGTGATCGGTCTGACCATCGAGGTGGTCGGGTTGAATTGCCAGATTGGAGAGGTGTGCGAGATCCAGACCAGCCACCGGGGTAAAGTTCAGGCCGAGGTGATCGGCTTCCGCAATGAGCGGATGCTGCTGATGCCGCTGGGGACGATGGAAGGCATTCAACCGGATAGTCTGGTGCGGCCGGTTTCCAGCGTTTTCAAAGCGCCGGTGGGTATGTCCCTGCTGGGGCGGGTGCTGGATGGCTTGGGACAGCCGATTGACGGTAAAGGCCCGCTCGGCACGGTCGAGTGGAAGATCACCAACCGCGCTGCACCCCATCCGTTGGAACGCCCGCCGATTGTCGAACCGCTGGTCACGGGAGTGCGGGTGATTGACGGCATGCTAACCTGCGGCAAGGGCCAGCGGTTGGGCATCTTCGCCGGCAGCGGTGTGGGTAAAAGTACCCTGCTTGGTTCGATTGCCCGCAATTCGCGCAGTGACATCTCCGTAATTGCCCTGATCGGTGAGCGTGGCCGTGAGGTGCGCGAATTCATCGAACGTGACCTGGGAGAGGATGGGCTGGAGCGTTCGGTGGTGGTGGTCTCCACCTCCGATCAGCCGGCGCTGGTGCGCCTGAAAGCCGCCTTTGTGGCGATGACCATTGCCGAGTACTACCGCGACTGCGGGTTGGATGTGACTTTCCTGATGGACTCGGTCACCCGCTTTGCGATGGCTCAGCGCGAGATCGGTCTTTCGGTGGGCGAGCCTCCGGCTAGCAAAGGGTACACCCCATCTGTCTTTGCGCTGCTACCGCGCCTGCTGGAACGGGCAGGGCGCAATCAGCACGGCTCGATCACCGGTTTCTTCACCGTGCTGGTGGAAGGAGATGATTTCAATGAGCCGATTTGTGATGCGGTGCGCGGTATATTGGACGGCCACATCATCCTCAGCCGTGCCCTGGCGGCTCGCAATCATTACCCGGCAATTGATGTGTTGAACAGCGTCAGCCGGGTGATGCCGGCGCTCACGGATGAACAGCACCTCAAATTGGCGGCGGCTGCCCGCAAGCACCTCGCCACGTATGAAAAGGCGCGCGATCTGATCAATATCGGCGCGTATGTGTCCGGTTCCGACCCGGACATTGATGCTGCCATTGCGGTGATGCCGATGCTGACAGCCTTTTTACAACAAGGCAGCAAGGAAGTTTCGTCCTTTGAAGAAACCCTTTCAATTTTGCAGATGGCGGTGGGAGAAAAGACGGCTGAGCCGGTAAAGGAGGTTGAATAATGGTACCGCGTTTTAATTTACAAAGTGTGCTGGATGTGCGTCACAGCCGTGTGGAATCTTGCGAGCTGGAATTGAGCCAGCGGCTGATGGAGCAGATGAAGATTGAGAACGCTTTGGAGCATCTCTGCGAGCGGCGGGTACGGCTGATGCGCCAGATTGCCGAAATGCAGATGGGCGAGCTGGACCTGGCAGCATTGGCTCTGCTGCGGGCTGAATTGCAGGATACCGACCGGCAGAAAAAGACCCTGGAAAGCCAGCTGGAGCAGGCCCGCGCGGCTGTGGAAAGCAAACGGGTGGAACTGGTCAAAGCCCGGCAGGAGGAAGAAACCCTCCAAATTCTCAAACGCAAGCACATCGAACACTACACTCAGCTGGAGGCGGAAAAAGAAGCCCGCGCGCAGGACGACATTTACATTGCCCATGCTTACCGCCAGCGGCTTTCGGAGGCGGCTCCCCATGGATAATTCAATTTTCAGCAGTCAATTTCAGGCGGTCATTTACCGGTTGCTGTTCCAGTTGATCGAAAAACTGGCACAGCCGGGGCAGAATCAGGCCGCAACGGGGGCTAACCCCCTGGACGGTGAAGCCGGCGGGGGTTACTCGCCGCAAGGCTTGCGGATGGCGGGTTCGCCTTCCGGTTTCGATGCGCTGATTGAGCAGGCTGCCCAAAAATACGCCGTCAATCCGGCGCTGGTACAGGCGGTCATCAAGGCTGAGTCCAACTTCAACCCGCGAGCAGTTTCGGCGGCGGGCGCCATGGGGTTGATGCAGCTGATGCCCGGAACAGCCCGCAGTCTGGGGGTAAGCGATCCATTCGATCCGGCCCAGAACATTGACGGCGGCGTGCGCTTTTTGAGCAATTTGCTCAAACGCTATAACGGCAATGTGCAGCTGGCGCTGGCGGCCTACAACGCCGGGCCGGGGGCGGTTGACCGCTATCAGGGCATCCCTCCCTACCGTGAAACCCAAACTTACGTTCAGCGGGTGATGGGGTATTTTCAGAGCAGTTTATACCAGTGGTCGGGGTGAAGTATGACAAGAAATTGGATCAGTGACGATGCTTTGCAGGCTGCCCGGCTGGCGCTGGATGGTTTGAGTCTGCGCCAGCAGGTGATCAGCCGCAATCTGGCGAATGTGGATACGCCGGGCTACCGTGCCCAACAGGTTAACTTTGAGGATACGCTGAAACAGGTCTTTCAGCGGAAGAAAGGAGTGGAATTGGAAAAATCGCATCAGGCTCATCTGGCATCACCCGCGCGGCGGGTCGGCTTTCAGGTGTCGCAGCGTCCGGGCGGCAGCCTGCGGGCTGACCTGAACAGCGTGGATATTGATGTGGAGCTGCTGGAAATGAACGAGACCGGCATTCAGTATCAGGCGCTGACTCAGTCGGTCAGTAAAAAACTGGCGCTCCTCAAAACTATTGCAATGTCGAGGTGAAAATGGACATCAATTTATTGGAAGTGCTGCCCGTCAGCAAACCGCCTCCTGAAAACGCGCTGCGTCCGGCCAAACCGCATGCAGAAGCGCACCGTAGCGAATCGCTCACTTTTGAGCAGACCCTGCGGGCGCGCCAAAAGGAGGAAAAACAAACTCAGGCTCAGTCAGAGGCGGCGGCATCTCAAACGGCAGGCACGGCAGCAGCCCGGCAGCCGGCCGTTGAGAATGAAAATCAACCGGATCAGAATCCCATGTCTCCTGCCGAAACCGCTGCCGAACAGCCGACAGCCCGAATCAGTGGCGGCTTACCCGCCCTGCTCAACGAAGGCGTGCTGCTACCGGTAGTGCAGGGAGAGCCGGGCGTCCTTGCCGAAGGAGAGATTCAACCGGTGGATGGTGGGATGTTACAGCCTTTGCCTGTGGTCGAAGAAGGCGCCCTCGCCGAGGGCGGAGTTGATTTTGCTTCTGCGCTGGAACAAAGCCTGAGCCAGCCGGCAGAAGAAGAAACCCTCATTCAACCCCAATCCCCTACGGAGGTGAAAAGCGAAAAACCCGTAACCACCGAGATCAAACCTGAAAGCAAAGCAGAAAGTCCGGCCAGAACCAGACTTGCCGAAGAACCGCAGCAGACCCCAACGGTCAAGGTCGAAAGCGTTGTGGAGCACCCCCCAGCGGGGCATTCCTCCACAGCCGAAGCGGTCATTCCAATTCGTGCCGAAACTCCTGCGGTGCATGGACGGACGTTGGTAGATGTGGTCCGCCAGATTGCCAGTCAAATGGAGGCGTCTATCCAGCAGGGGCGTTCCAGCCTGCGGGTGCAATTGCATCCTCAGGAACTGGGCGGTATTGATATCCGCTTTGCAAGCAGTTCACAGGGCGTCCACGTGACGGTTTACGCCGAACAAGCCAGCACCGGACGGCTGCTTGAAGCCCAGTTGAATCAGCTGCGCCAGTCTTTGACAGAAGCCGGGGTCAACCTTGCTCAGTTGAACATTCATCACGAAAACCCGTCCCACCAACCCCAGGGCGGCTTTCAGGGCCACAGCCCGCGCAGCCGCTCGTTCGGCGGACGGGAAACCGAGCAGGGCAGCGGTTTATTCATCGAACCCGCCGAACGCTGGCAAAACCTTTCGGTCAGCGGGGTGGATTATCGCATTTGAGGAGGTAAAACCATGCAAGTTTCGGAAGTTTCTCCATCGTTGTTTTCCAGTGTGGGTCAAACAAATACCCCCAAAATCGGCAATCAGCCGGGCATGGGCGACTTTTTGACCATGCTGGTGGCGCAATTGACCCATCAAAATCCGTTGGAGCCGATGAAGGATAGTGAAATGATGAGCCAGTTTACCCAGCTCAATTCACTGCAAGAACTGCAAGCGATGCGGGTGGTGCTGGATAGTGCGGCAGCCGCCAACCAGAATGCTTATGCGGCCAGCCTGATCGGCAAAATTGTCAAAATTGCCCAAAAGGACGGCTCGACTCTGGAAGGGGTGGTCGGCGGGGTCACCAGCGAAAAAGGGGTGCTTTACCTGCAAATTGGCAGCCAGAAAGCTCCGCTGAGCGATGTGATCGAAATTCGTGGAGGTGCTGCATGAGTGAGGTTTTCCGCGTCCAGCTGGAACGCGCTCAAAATAACGCGGCAAACGGGCCAGCCAAACCTGCCCGTCCAGCCCCAGAGGCGTCCACCCCGGCATTTGCGGAAACCCTTGCACAGGTTCAACAGGTACGCTTTTCCAACCATGCCCAAAAACGGTTGCAAAGCCGCGAAATCGCCCTCAGTGACGAACATGTCAACCGCCTTGCCCAGGCCATCGAAAAAGCCGAGCAGCGCGGAGGTAAGTCATCGCTGGTGATGATGGACGATCTGGCTTTTATCGTCAATGTGCGCGAGCGGCTGGTGGTCACGGCAGTGGATGCTCAACATCGCGGAGAAGGGGTCTTCACCCAGATTGACAGCGTGGTGATTGCCGAACCAACCCGTTCGCAACACGGTAAATTAGACCAAACTGCTTGAAGTTCGAGGACTCTCTACAAACACACACAGGTCGGCCCTCTCGGAGGAAGCCTGTGAACAAATCAAAAATCATCCGGAGGCACAAAAAATGTTACGCTCAATGTTTACGGCCATCAGCGCCTTGAATCTGCACCAGAATTATCTGGATGTGGTTGCCAACAACCTCGCCAATGCCAACACAACCGGCTTCAAAGCCAGCCGGGTTCTGTTCCACGATCAGTTTTCGCAATTGATGAACCCCGGCGCCAGCCCCAGTTCTACGCTGGGCGGCACCAACCCCATTCAAATCGGGTTGGGTTTGCAACTGGGCTTCATCTCGCCGATTTTTACGCAGGGGATGCTGCAAAGCACCGGCCGCAACATGGATTTAGCCCTGCAGGGTGATGGCTTTTTCATCTACGGGCGCGGAACGCAGCGCAACTACTCGCGGGAAGGCTCAATTGCCATGGATTCGGAAGGTTATCTGGTCAATTCCTCGACCGGTTTGCGGCTGCAAGGCTGGCAGGCGGACGCGGCTGGAAACCTTGATTTCAACATCCCGATTGGCGATATCCGCCTGAACGCCAACCGCACGCTGGCGCGTGCCACCAACACGGTCAACTACGGGGGTAATCTGAGCGCCGATACGGCCATCGGCGGATCGGTTACCACAACCATGGGGGTGTACGACTCGCTGGGGGTGCTGCACACGGCTTCGGTGCAATTCACCCGCACGGCTGCAAATACCTGGACATGGCAGGTCACTGCCCCGACCGGCGCAACCGGGCAGGGTACCCTCGTGTTCGATGGTGACGGGCATTATGTCAGCAATACGGTCGGGACAGCGGTTTCCATTCCTGCCAGTCCGGGAGCCAACCCGATCAACAACCTGAACCTCAATCTTTCCTCCGCCACCATGCTGTCCGGTTCCAGCAGCATCACCGTCCAGAGTCAGGACGGTCTGCCGACCGGCACCGTTTCGGATGTGTACATCTCACCGAACGATGGGGCGATCATTCTGGTCTACTCCAATGGCATGCGCGAAAAAGTGGCTCAGATTGCGCTGGCACGCTTCAACAACCCGGCCGGTCTGATTCACGTTGGCCACACCAGTTTCCAGCAGGGTCTCAACTCCGGCGAGCCGGAAATTGGTCTGCCCGGCACTGGCGGGCGTGGTCTGGTGGCGGCTGGCTATCTGGAAGCCTCCAATGTGGATATGGCGCAGGAATTTACCAACATGATTCTGGCGCAGCGCGGTTTTCAGGCGTCCTCGCGGGTGATCACCACTTCGGATGAAATTCTGCAGGAACTGGTCAACCTGAAACGCTAAGCCTAGAAGCATACGGCTGGCGCACCGCACTGGGTGCGCCAGCCAATTGAATTGGATGAAAGGGCTTTTATGAATATCCAGGCGCCACTCCCGCTCAACCCCAGCCCGAATACAGCCCAACCCGATTCGGGGCTGCGCCTCTTTCAGCGGGTGACGGCCGAGATTTTGCAAATCAACGGCACGCAAGCGGTCATTTCCATAGACGGCCACCCGATTGTAGCGCGGCTGGTCTCCCAGCAGGAAGCCGCTCAACTGGCGGGGAAGAAGGTCGCTCAATTCATCGTGACGGCGATGGATCAGGAGGCGATCACACTCAAGATTTTCAATCCGCCTCAACCCAGCGCGGCAGGGAGTGGAGTCGGTTTACCCGTGCAGGAAATGGCGCTGCGCATTCTGCAGGAGTATGGTTTGCCGGTGCGCCCGGAGTTGCTGCTGCTGGCACGGGCGGCGCTGGCGCAGCACCTTGAAATCAGCCCCGAAAACCTGCAAAAAATGCTGGCTGCGCTGGGGGGCGGGAGTTGGGGTCAGGCTGAAGCGGAAATGGCGGCTGCCATGCTGGCAGCCGGTTTGCCGTTGAATGAGGAAACCCTGGCAGTAGCCCTGCGTGCTCGCTCCATTTACCCGCAGGGGTTGGTTAATCTGATTGGAGGTCTGCAATCCGCTCAGGCCAATCCCTCCCTGACAGCGGAGCAGACAAAGTTGCTGCAAACCTTACAAAATCTTTTTCAGCATCTGCTGCTGCCGGCAGGAGCAGATGCTCAAACGCTTGCCAGCCGCATCCGTGAGGCGGTTCGTTTTGGGGGGAGAACACTCGAAAACATCCTGCTGAGAGCCGGTGAGGGGATCGAGGGACAGCCCGGACAGTCACATTGGATGGAAGCGGTGCGTCTGATTACTGCACTGCGTCAAAACGGTTTGGGTGAAGTTGCCGAGCAGGTTCAACGCTTTCTGGATCAGGCGCGTATGAGCGGGCTGCTCAACCTGCCCCCGCAGCCCGTCCCCGGGGAGGGGGCCTGGGCGGAAGCCAGAATGCTGCTTGCCCGTCCAGTATCGGGGGATGAGCGGGGTTTTCTACCGGTGCGCCTGCGCGTGGCGCGCCGCGAGAAAGGTGGGGCAGCCCGGATTGATCCTCTGCACACCACCTTGAATATTCAGGTCGAGGTACAGCCGGATCGGGTCTTTCAGGTGGCGCTTTCGGTGGTCGGCAGGCAGATGCGGGTGGTTGTGACCGCCCCGGATGTGCAATGGCTGAGCGAAACCCGCAGCGAGATGCCCTCTTTGGAAGAGGCGTTGCAGGATTTGGGCTACAACCTGCAAGACAGCCGGGTGGAAGTGGGGCAGGTGGATTGGATGCCGTCCGCCCTGAGTCCCGAGCCGGCGCGCCCCTCGCTGGCATGGGTTGATCTGGAGGTGTGAGCGGTGAACCGCCGGGTACGCTTTTACAGTGGGGAAAAAAGGGCGGCGTCCCGTCGTCCAACGGCGGCTGCTCTGGCTTACGACCCGCAGACAGATGGGGCGCCGCGGGTGGTCGCCAGCGGCAGGGGGAAAATTGCCGAGCAGATTGTGGCGCTGGCGCGTCAGTATCAGGTGCCGGTTTACGAAGACCCCGAATTGAGCGCAGCACTGGCCATGCTCAATCTTGATGAGGAGATTCCGCCGGAGCTTTATCTGGTGGTGGCGGAGGTACTGGCGTACATCTACCGGGTTGTCCAGAAAAAGGGTCTCTAAACACAGGAAATCTGTAACAAATTTTGTCCTTATTCGTCTTATACTTCAGGTTATGACGAAAGCCGCGCCGCACTTCATCAGCGACGACGACCTGCTGAAACGAGTCTCCTCTGGTGACAAGGAAGCCTATGGCATGTTGTACGAACGCTATCTGGTGCCTGTTTACCGGTACTGCTATTTTCGTATTGGCAGCCAATTGGATGCGGAGGATTTGACGGAAATGATTTTTCTCAAAGCCTGGGAAAATCTGCCCAAAAAGCAGGTTCAGTCGTTTCGAGCGTGGCTCTACCGCATCGCGCATAATCAGGTGGTGGATTACCTGCGTACCCGCAAGAATACCGTCACACTGGAACCATTGGAAATTCCGGCTGATGGGCAGGGTAATCCCGAACAGGTGCTGCTGAACCGTGAAGACGGGCGTGTGCTGGCACGAGCCATTGCCCGGCTGGACGAACAGGATCAGGAAGTGCTGGTCTGCCGGTTTGTCAGCCAGCTCAGCCACGCTGAAACGGCTGCTGTGCTTGGTGTGAGTGAAAGTCATGTGCGTGTTTTGCAATTCCGGGCTTTGAAAAAACTACAAGCCCTGCTGGATAGAGGAGGGAAACAGGATGGATGAAAATCTGGAAGTAATCTTCGATGAGTGCCTGCAAGCGGTAGAAAGCGGCCGATGGAGCATCGAAGAGTGTTTGCAACATTATCCCGCTCAGCGGCAGGAATTGGAAGGTCTGCTGAAGATGGCTATGCATGTGCGCACGGCCGGCATGGTCGAGCCGCGGGCAGCATTCCGCCGCTCAGCGCGGGCGCGCCTTAGCGCACGTCTCCCCGACGTTCCGGCTGTAACGAATCGCAATCCGTTTCGTCTCTTTAAGCAAATTTCCACTCAACCCCTGCAATGGTCAAGGAGAATGGTGATGAACTGGATAGCGATTGTGGTTTTGCTGGCAAGCCTGTTCGGCGGAGGAGCTGCTGTGCAGGCATCCGGTCAGGCTTTGCCTGACAGCCCTCTATATCCGCTGAAAACCGGGATTGAATCCCTGCGTCTGGCGGTGAGTAGTGAGCCGGCTCAAACTCAACTGGCGCTGGAATTTGCCAACCGTCGGTTAGAGGAAGCCGAAAAGTTAATTGAAAATCAGGTCTATGATTATCTCCCGGAAGTCGTCGCCGGTTACTGGCAGCTGACTCGACAGGCATTGGAAAAAACCAGCCTGACCGAAGGTTTGATGGAGAATTCGGCGGACAACCCGGCTGAATTGATTGCCCGGCAGGTGGATACGATGACGGCTTTGCTGGATCAACTGCCGGCCGATCAACTGAGCGCGCTTGAACAGAGCCTTGGGGAGGAAACCCCTGCGCCTGAGCCGGTTGAAGGAGAAGAACCTCCCCAAAACGAGCCTCCGTTGGCGGGTTGCACCAACCAGACTCATCCGGTAGGCGTGAAGCTGGCGGCCACCTATGCCGTTCCATACGAAACGGTGATGGGCTGGTTCTGTCAGGGCTTTGGTTTTGGTGAGATTGTGCTTGCCCTGCAGGCCAGTCAGCACAGCGAGTTGACTCCGGAGGAAATCCTGCTGCTCAAAGTCGAATTGGGCGGTTGGGGTGAAGTCTGGCGTCATCTGGCAATGCTGGATCAGCCGGTTGAACCCCTGCCAACGCCTACCCTGCCGGTTGAGGAAACACCATCTGACGCAACCGAAATACCAACTCCCGAAGGTACCGTCACACCGACGCCGGAGCTGGTCAATCAGGGTAATTACTGCTCCGACTTAACCCAGCAGCATCCGGTTGGCGCAAAGCTGGCGGCAGAATATGGCGTGACTTACGAACAGGTGATGGGCTGGTTCTGCCAGGGGTACGGCATGGGCGAGATCATGCTAGCCCTGCAAGCCAGCCAGAAATCCGGCTTACCCGCCGATCAATTCTTTGCCATGAAACAGCAACAGGGCGGTTGGGGCAAGGTCTGGCAGGAGATGGGCTGGATTGGCAAAGACCGCAAATCACCGCCTGGCGAGGCTGAAGAGCCGGTCACCACACCGCAAGCCACTCCCAGCCCGGAGACGATCAATAAACCCGGCGCACAACCGCCAGCCGGTGGTGGAAAACCGGCGGATGAAAATCCGGGCAAGAAAGTTACCCCGCCCGGCTTGAATAAACCTCCCAAAGACAAACAGCCGCCCGTAAATCCGGGCAAGGGGAAGCCCTGATTGAGCGGCGGATCATTCCTCATCAACCGGCAGGCAGTTCCCCCTGCCGGTTGTTTTTTTTATAAAAGCGGCGGCAGTCGTCGGTGCCAGTCCGTGTGTTGCTGGTAGTGGTAAGCCACAGAGAAGAGCAGGTCTTCGCGAAAGTGAGAAGCCATGATTTGCATGCCGACCGGCAAGCCTTGCCGGTCAAATCCCACCGGGAAAGCCAGCCCCGGCACACCGGCCAGATTGGTTGGCAGAGTGAACACATCTTCGAGATACATTGCCAGCGGGTCATCGCGGTGTTCACCCACCCGAAAAGCGGTGGTTGGCGTAACCGGCGTGGCGATGATATCCACCTGTTGAAATGCCTCTTCAAAATCCCGACGAATGAGCGTGCGGACTTTCTGGGCTTGTCCGTAGTAAGCCTCGTAATAACCGGCCGAGAGGGCATAGGTGCCCAGCATGATGCGCCGTTTGACTTCTGCTCCAAAACCCCGCGAACGGCTCAGGTTGAACAATTCGCCGAGGGTGTCTGCGCTGGCGCGGTAGCCAAAACGTACACCGTCATAACGCGCCAGATTGGCGGAAGCCTCTGCCGGGGCAATCAGGTAATAAACCGGCAGGGCGTATTCGGTATGCGGCAGGCTGATCTCATGCACCTTGCCACCCAGTTCTGCCAGCATCCGAATGGCTGCGCGGACCTTTTCTTCTACCTCAGGCTGCATGCCCGGCAGAAAGTATTCTTTGGGTACGCCGATCCGCAACCCCTTCAGCGTTTCGGATTCCGGGGTGTGCCAGACCGAAGGCGGCTGTTCGACGGTGGTGGCATCCAGCGGGTCAAACCCTGCCATTGGCCAGAACAAGATGGCAGCGTCTTCGGCGCTGTGCGCCAGCACACCTGCCGTATCCAGCGATGAGCCGTACGCCACCAGCCCGTAGCGGGAAACTCTGCCGTAAGTGGGCTTAATGCCGGTTACACCGCAAAAAGCCGCCGGCTGGCGGACACTCCCGCCGGTATCGGTGCCCAGCGCAGCGGGCACCATGCGGGCAGCCACGGCAGCCGCCGAACCACCGCTGGAACCGCCCGGCACGCGACCGGTATCCCACGGGTTGAAGGTTGCACCGTAGGCCGAGTTTTCGGTGGATGATCCCATTGCAAATTCATCGGTGTTGGTTTTGCCGACAATCACCACTCCCGCATCCACCAGCCGCTGGACAGCGGTGGCCGTAAAGGGAGGAACATAATTTTCCAGAATGCGAGAACCGCAGGTGCAGCGTACACCGGCAACGGTCAACAGGTCTTTGACGGCAATTGGCAGCCCAAGCAAAGATGGCAAAGTCTCATCCGGGTGGCGGTGGGCAGCGATGCGGCGCGCATCTGCCCGACGGGCATCTTCAAGGGCTTTTTCGGCGGTGAGGGTGATAAAGGCGTGAATTTTGCTTTCCAGCCGTTCGATTTGTTCAATATAGGCACGGGTCAATTCCTCACTCGAAAGTGAGCCGTTTTGTAGGGACTGCAACGCCTGCCGGACGGTAAGGGTGAGCCGATCATCCATGCGATTCACTCCAGCACCGGCGGCACGCGGAAGTATCCCTGGTAGGGGAAGGGGGCATTCGCCAGAATCACCTGCTGCGGCAAAGCCGGGCGTGGTTCGTCCTCCCGCAGCCGACTGCGCGGCGGCAGAACGCTGGAAGTGGGTGGAATGTCGCGTGTATCCACCTGCTGCAAACGCGCTGCATAATCCAGAATGGCCGAGAGCTGCTCCCGAAAACGGATTTTTTCTTCTTCGCTCAGGTGCAGGCGCGCCAGCTGGGCAATGTGTTCAACTTCCGCCAGAGTCAGGGTCATGCGGCGTATTATAATAGACAGTATGACTTCACTGCAACCAAAACGGGCAACGTCTGGTGGTCTTTTGGAGGGAGGGAGAGGATGAAAGAGCCGATTTCCGCTGAAATGGCGCACCGTTTACGGGGGTACTTCAAGAAGGGCAATTTACTGATGGTGTGGCTGTGGCGCCTGGGACTGGGCAAACACATTAACGCTGCTCCCAAATACGCCGGGCAAGTGATGGTGCTGGAACACAGCGGCAGAAAGAGCGGCAAACGTTACCGCACGCCGGTCAATTACGCCATTGTCAACGGCGAGATCTACTGTGTGGCTGGTTTTGGGCAGGTTTCAGACTGGTATCGCAACATCATTGTCAACCCGCAGGTGGAGGTGTGGCTACCGGATGGCTGGTGGGCTGGAATTGCCGAGGAAGTGCTGGATGCGGATGTACGCCTGCCGATTATGCGGCAGGTGCTGATCGCCAGCGGTTTTGCGGCGCGGTTGTTTGGGGTTGACCCGATCAAACTCGATGATGAAGAATTGGAACGCCTGACCCGCGATTACCGCTTGATCCGTATCCGCCGCACGGTTGCCCGAACCGGTGAAGGCGGGCCAGGCGACCTGGCATGGGTATGGCCGCTGACGACCTTCTTCCTGCTGTTTCTGCTGCTCAAGCGCCGCCCGCGCAAAGGATGAGGTAATCGGCGTGCTTGAGAATCCGACTGCTGTGCCGTTCTGGAAACGCAAATCGCTGGAGGAAATGACCCCTGCCGAGTGGGAATCGCTGTGCGATGGCTGCGGCTGGTGCTGTCTCTACCGTATCGAAGATGAGGAGAGCGGAGCGATTCTGACCACTGCGGTTGCCTGCCGTCTGCTGGATTTGAAAACCTGCCGTTGCAAGGATTACCCAAACCGCTTCCAAAAAGTCAGCACCTGCGTACGAATCACCCCCGAAACCGCGCGCACTTTTACATGGCTGCCGGAGACCTGTGCTTACCGGCGGTTGGCGCTGGGCAAAGACCTGCCGGACTGGCACCCGCTGATCAGCGGCGATCCGCGCAGCGTTCACCGCGCCGGCGCATCTGCTTTGGGGAGGGCAATTTCTGAATTAGGGGTAGACCTGGACGATTTGGAAAATTACATTTTGGATGAGGAGTGAAATGAGTTCTCAACTGGTTCCATTTTTGATTGAAGCCAAACGCCATGCTTACGCTGCCGGCATGACTGCCAGCGTCGAGCCGCTCCTGCCGGGCAGCATTCAACTGGAATACCGCCTGGGAGACTGGTTCTACCGGGACGTGTACTTTGGGGAAGAGTTCTTCGCCGGGCAGGAGATGGTTTATTATCGCAACCGGCCGTGGTGGTCAATGGTCTATGCCGGGGGGGTGAAGCTGGAAGAGCCGCCTGCCGGGCAGATTTTTCAATTCTTGCGGCAAGCTCTGCAACAAGTGGATGCCCAGGCGCCTTTCCGCGGGCCGGATTCCTTTGAGGACGGCGATTTTCGCTATGCCTGTGCATGGCGCGGCACGGTCGAATGGTTCGAGGGAATGGAAGTCATTTTCCATCGCGAACGGATTGCCTATCAGTTGACCTTCAGCGGAGGGATGATCAACTGAGTAAAAGCGGATTCTGGCGCATCCTTGCGCTGCTGGCTTTGATTGCAGGGCTGGCAGGAATGTTCGCGGCGCTGGCGGGTTTCCCGCTGGTGCGTTCTTTGATGGACGGACTTGCAGCCGATGGCGCAATGGATGGGTTCACCCCTGAACGGCATTGGATGCTGCGCCCGGCCTTCGCTCTGGCGGGCCTGTCGGCTTTGGTGCTGGCGTGGATGATTGACCGTAAACCGCACTGGTTGAAGGAAAGTTCCCTGAAACTCCGCCGCGGATGGCAGGATCTGCGGACTGATTTCCGTCCGGCGGGGGCGGAAAGGGCGGAGTGGCTGCGCCTGGGGTTGCTGATTGCCGCTGCTATCGCCTTGCGAATTCCGTTTCTGGATCAGCCGCTTGGGCATGACGAAGCCTATACCTATATTGGCTTTGCGCGCCGTTCCCTGTGGGCGGTGATCAGCGATTATCATTTGCCCAATAATCATGTGTTTCATAGCATTCTGGTTCACCTTTCAACCCGTCTGCTGGGAGATGCCCCGGCGGTGATGCGCCTGCCGGCTTTTTTGGGCGGAGTTTTGAGTGTGGCGGCTGCCTACGGACTGGGCAGGGTCTGGTACAACCGCCGGGCTGGTTGGCTGGCAGCCGGTCTGGTAGCGGTTACGCCCCTGCTGGTGGGCGGTTCGGCTGACGGGCGGGGATATACGTTGCTGGCTTGCTTCAGCCTGGCAGCCTGGACACTGGCGACGTATCTCAAAACGCATCCCAATTGGGCGGGATGGCTGATTTTCTCATGGATTGCTGCGCTGGGTTTTTACACCGTGCCGGTCATGCTCTATCCGCTGGGGGCGTCGTATCTGTGGTTATTCCTTTCTGCATGGGTGGAGCCGCAAATCTCTCAGGCATACGGCAGCCGTCAGCGATTTTGGCTGGCGTTGATTGTCAGCGGTCTGCTCGGTGGAGTGGGGATTTACGTCCTTTACCTTCCGGTTTTGCTGGTCAGCGGCCCGCAAAGTCTGTTTGGCAATCCCTTTGTTCAACCACTGAGGTGGGATGTTTTCTGGCCGACCCTGTTGACTCGCTTGAGTGAAACATGGCGGGAATGGCAGATGGATGTGCATCCCTTCTTCACTATTTGGGCGGTGGCGGGGGTGATTCTGGCGTTGATGTTTCATCTGACGGCCAGCCGTCAGCGTGTGCCGATGTTATTTCCAGTAGGGTTGTGGGTGGGTTTGCTTTTAATTGTTCAACGGCCGAACGCCTGGCGAAAGATCTGGATCTGGTTGTTGGTGCTACTGCTGGTGCTGGCAGCCGCTGGCTGGGTGGCGTTTTTCGATTGGTGGAGCAAACGAAAAAAATGGCCTGCGAATTTGAGTGGGATTGTGGTCCAGGGCTGGGTGATCGTTTTGATCCTGCTGGCAATGCCCTGGGCAATTCAGAAAGGGATGCAACTGGCCAAGCCGGCCGCCCCCGAACTCACGGCGGTCTGGCTGGCGGAACATCTGGGGGCGGACGGCGTGGTGATTGCCGATGGAATGGACGCACCGCCGATCTGGTATTATCTGCTGCGAGCCGGCGGCAAATCCGAATGGTTTGATAAACTCAACCAGCGCGATTCTATTATGCAGGCGTTTGTGGTGGTCAATACCCGTGACCCAAACCAGAGCCTTGAATCGCTTCTCGAACGGACAGGGGATTGGCGCCAACCGCTCACCAGCGCGGGATGCCAGCCGGCGATGATGATCGAACCGTACCGGATTTACCGGTGTGCCCCACCTTAGAAGTACAAATCGGCAGCCGTTTGCGGCTCCACCTGTTCGTTGATCAAGTCATCCAGCTCGTTCAAAATTTCCAGCTTGCGGCGGACGATGTAATTTTCAAGCCAGCGGGTTTGCTCTTCGCTGGGGAAAATTCGTACACCCAGATACATCATCGTCGAACCAACACGGCGGCGGCAAACCACCTGTCCGTGCACGTCCATGGGAGTGGTGGGGGTCAGGTCAAAGCGCAAATCCACCGGTGTGTTGACCAGCACATCGAACTGCGGTTGATCCCCAATGTAAAGCATCAGCCCGGCACCGTGCAGAGAAATATCCCGCAGGCTGGCTGAGTAGATGCGGTTGTGGAGTTTCAGCATGACCTCGATGGGTCGGTCGGGTTGGACGCGCTGCTCCATGCGGTCAAACCACAAATTGCCGTTGAAAGAAAAGTCGCTCAGCCTTAATTCCTGCGGATTGGTATTGAGCAGTTGAGGTTTGGCGCGTACCGTTTCGGGCAGCACCCGCGAATACAGGTACACCGGGTCTCGCAAAGTCACGCACACTTGCAGGCGGGGAGCGCGGAACGTGATGGAATCCACTCCAATTTTGATTGGCTCAATCCGTTCGATGAAATGTACCCCTTTGTAGGTGCTGACCAGATTGAGCGGTACACGCTGAAAAGCCAGCGACTTGACGGCCTGTAAGGCATCATTCAGAAATGGGTATGACATCACAACCACCTCCCTGAAACTGAGTAAAAAAAAGACCCTGACTTTTTGACAGGGTCACCTGGGATGAATGATCAGATGCGCAAATTCAGGCGACCCGATGACGAGCGCGGCGAATCAGTACGAATAACGCGTGGGAGCGGATTGGTATGGACAACTTGTACTCCACGATTAAAGTATAGCAAAAATCTCTTTCAATTTCTATCCATTTGCCGACTTTTTAAGATTTGGAACGCCAGGGATGAATTGAAATCCCACGCCGGGTTGTGTGGGTCTTAATCATTTGTTAGCCGGGTTATAACACCCCCTTATCAAAAAGTTGAATGGCTCTTAAATCTGGCAAGGATACTTAATGTAGGAAATTTTCATCCGGGTTATATGGCGGAGGAAGCAGGGGAATGGCGAAGAGAATTTTACTGATCGGCGGATCGCTCAATCAAACCATGATGATGCACAAAATTGCCCAGGCTTTACCGGAACATGAATGCGTGTTCACGCCTTTTTACGCCGAAGGGCTGATGGGCTGGGCTGCCCGCCATGGGCTACTGGATTTTACCATTTTGGGCGGGCGGCATCGCCGGGAAACAGAGGCTTACTTGCAGCGCCATCATCTGCCGGTGGATTTTGGCGGCCAGCGGGGCAATTACGATCTGGTGGTGACCTGTACGGATTTGATCGTTCAGCGCAACATTCGCAAAAAGCCGATTGTGCTGGTGCAGGAGGGGATGACCGAGCCGGAGGGCCTGCGTTATCAGCTGGTCAAAGATTTACGCCTGCCGCGCTGGCTGGCGAACACAGCGGCAACCGGGCTTTCTGATCAGTACGAGGCTTTTTGTGTGGCCTCCACCGGTTATCGGGATTTGTTCATCCGCAAGGGAATCCGCCCCGAAAAGATCTTTGTCACCGGCATCCCCAATTACGACAATGCCCGTCAGTACCTTGAAAACGATTTTCCCTACCGCGGGTACGTGCTGGCGGCTACTTCTGCCAGCCGCGAAACCGGTAAACTGCACAACCGGCTGGCATTTTTGCAACGGGCATTGCAAATTGCCGACGGGCGGCCGCTGTTTATCAAGCTGCACCCAAACGAAAATGTTGAACTGGCCATGTTGGAGATCAAATGGATTGCACCGTTTGCGCGGGTTTTCACCGATGGTAATGTGCACCACATGATTGCCAATTGTGATGCACTGGTCGTGGAAAATTCGACGGTGATCTACACAGCGCTGGCGCTGGGTAAACCGGTGTATGCGGAAGTGGATGTGGAACAGGCGCGCCGGCTACTCCCGCTTCAGAATGGGGGAACCTCGGCGGAAAAGATTGCAAATGTTTGCCGGTACATCCTTGCTCTGCCGGAACGCAAGCGCCGGCGGGTGATGCGCCGCTATCGGCTGCAACTGGCCCGTCAGGCTTCGCAGGTCCGCGCATGACCACCGGCGAGATTCCCATGCTCACCTCCCCCCCTCAGCGTAAAATCGTTGACCTGTATACTGCGCTGGAATATGAAATCTTTCGGGTTTCCGGCTGGTCAACCGAGGATTGGCGCAGGCGCATGGCAAGCAGGTTGTTGAAGCGCCCGCTTTACCGCATGGCGGAGGTTCTGGCGGGATTGGATGATGATATCCGCCGCTTTGGGCTGAGGGTGGGGTTGACGCGCTTTCTAGGGCAGTTTACCTGCAACATCGAGTGGGCCGCCGAGCAGTCCATTCCGCAGTGTGGTCCGCTGATTGTGGCTTGCAACCATCCCGGTACTTTTGACGGGTTCATTTTGGCTAAATTACTGCAAAGAGAGGATGTTAAGGTGATTGCCCGCGACATGCCCCTGTTGCGGGGTTTGCCGCATGTCAGCCGACATTTGATTTTTTCAACCCGCGATACGGCACAGCGGGTGAATGTGTTAAGAGAGGTAATTCAACATTTGAAGAACGGCGGCGTGCTGCTGACCTTTCCGCGCGGCACCATTGAACCGGATCCGGCTACCATGCGCGGAGCGATGCGCGAGGTGCGTGCCTGGCTGCCCAGCCTCGAATTATGGTTACGCAAAGTACCGGAGACCAGGTTGGTCATTGGTATCATCAGTCAGGTGACTTCTCCGCTGGCTTTGAGGATGGGACGGCTGTTCTTCCGCCAGCAATGGAACGCTCAGGTGGCGGCAGAGATCGTACAGGTGGCTTTTCAGGCGCTATTCCCACAGCGCTGGAAGATTCAACCGCGGGTCACCTTTTCTGTCCCGTTGAGTTGGAATACTTTACAAAACGAGTCTCCTGGGGAAAGGCGCATCTTCCCCCTGATTCAAGCGCATGTGCTGCGTTCGATGAGTGAACACCAGCGTTTATTTTATGGCGTGGAACTACCCGGTTGAGCCTGCTTCGCTCAAATGGAATCGCCATGGCATGGATTTCCACGGTTCTGGCACACGCTCGATGCCGATACGGGGGGAGGTTCGAATGACGGCGTTTAGGGGCAGGGGCGCTTCTTCAATCCACAAACCGGCTGCGGGGGTGGTCAGGTCGGCCCCGTTCAGGCTGCCGTCAATTTCCAGAGCGGCAGTGAGCTTTGCCGGCCCGTTTGTCCATTGGGGGGGCGGTTGACCGCGGCGCCGGCTGGCAATGACTTCGATCCCCTCAACCGGTTGAATGGCGCGAATCAAAACAGCCGCCGGGTAACCTTCAGCCATGCAGACAACGTTCAACAGCCAGTGCATCCCGTAGGTAAAATAGATATAAGCCCGGCCGGGTGGCCCGTACATCACCCGCGTTCGCGGGGTGTATCCGGCACGGGCGTGGCAGGCGAGGTCTTCCTCACCCCGGTAGGCCTCGGTTTCAACGATGATACCGCTCACCCGTTGACCGTTCAACCAACGCACCAGCCGCTTGCCCAGCAACTGCTGAGCAGCACAAACCACATCCTGTTCGTACCAGTTTGGCGGTAAAATGGACATAGACAGCATGAGCGTATTTTACCTGATTCTAAACTGTTGCTCAGCAGGAGGTGCAGCATGAACCTTCGCCCGGAGACTGGCTTAACTTTCGATGATGTGCTTCTGGTGCCAAAAAAATCTTCCATCCGTTCCCGTAGCGAAGTGTCCACCAAGACCACGCTTACCAAAGAGATTGAATTGAACATCCCCATCCTGTCAGCCAACATGGATACTGTGACGGAGTCATCCATGGCGATTGCGATGGCGCAGCAGGGCGGTCTGGGTATACTTCATCGTTTTATGAGTATCGAACGGCAGGCCGAGCAGGTGCGCAAGGTCAAGCGGGCTGAAAGTCTGGTGGTGTTGAATCCACTGACCATTTGCCCTTCCGCAACGGTTGCGGAGGCGCGCCAGATCATGAAGGCGGAGGATGTCGGCGGTCTGGTAGTCGTGGATGAGCAGAAGCATGTGCTGGGGCTGGTGGCAACCCGCGATGTGCTGCTGGCAACCGATGAGATGGCCTCCGTCAGCACAGTGATGACGCCGCGTGAACGGCTGGTGATGGCGCAGGCGGGGGAATCACTCGAATCGGCCCGCCAGAAATTGTATCAGGCACGGGTAGAAAAACTGCCCCTGCTGGATGAGGAAGGGCGGCTGGCAGGGCTGATTACCGTGCAGGACATCATCAAGATTCAGGACCATCCTTTTGCTACCAAAGACCAGCATGGCCGTTTGCGGGTGGGCGCTGCTGTCGGTGTGCGACCGGAGGATCTGGAGCGTGCGGCGGCCTGTGTGGAAGCCGGTGCGGATGTGCTGGTGGTGGATATTGCCCACGGCCATTCCCAGCATACGCTCGAGATGGTCAGCCGTTTGAAAAAGACTTTTCCGGCGGTTGCGCTGGTGGCAGGAAATGTGGCTACCCCGGAAGGCGTGCGCGAACTGGCGGAAGCCGGAGCCGATGCAGTCAAGGTGGGTGTGGGGGCCGGTTCAATTTGCATCACGCGGGTGGTTACCGGCTTTGGCGTGCCGCAACTGACGGCGGTAGCCGAATGCGCCGAGGAGGGTCACCGCCTGAATGTGCCCATTATCGCTGATGGCGGGATGCGCACTTCCGGTGATGTGACCAAAGCCCTGGCAGCCGGCGCCAGCGCGGTGATGTTGGGTTCCATGCTGGCCGGTACGGACGAAGCTCCCGGCGCTGAAATTGTGCGGCAGGGCCGGCGTTATAAGGTCGTGCGGGGAATGGCATCTCTTTCTGCCAATGTCGAGCGGCGCAAATTGGACAAACCGCTGCAGGAGGAGGAATACTCCGAGGAATTGTGGAGCGAAGTGGTGCCGGAAGGGGTGGAAGCGTTGGTGCCCTACCGTGGCAAGGTGCGGGATATTCTGCATCAAATTGTGGGCGGATTGCGTTCCGGGATGAGTTACGCTGGCGCTCATACCTTACAGGAACTATGGCAAAACGCTGAATTCATCCGCATTACCCCCGCCGGTCAGAAAGAATCCGGGGCGCACGATGTGAGCTTGATATAAGGAGGATTGGTGCTATGCGGCGTGGTTTATTGTTGTGGATGATTCTGCTGGGGTTGGCGTCTGCCTGTAATTTGCCGGTTGCTTTCAATCCGCCGGCTGCAGCCACAGAGACGATCATGCCCACTCCCTCTCCCACCCTGGCGCTGACCGCTACCCCGGTATTGCTAAGCCGAAACCACCTGGAGAACATGGAATATACCCTGCCGGTTGGGTTGGAAGGGGAGCAGGTTTCCTTCCGCCTGACGGATGGCGTCTTTCAGCGGGGCGAGGATCCGGCAGCGGTAGATTTTATGGAGGTACGGCTGGGAGATACGCTGGCTTTTGGGGATTTGAACGGTGATGGTCTACCGGATGCGGCTGTTGTGCTGGCAGCCAATTACGGGGGGACGGGCGTATTTGTATGGATTGTTGCGGTGTTGAACCGGGACGGCAGCGGCGAGCAAGCCGGTCTGTATTTTGTGGATGACCGCCCAAGGGTTGAAAGTCTGCAAATCGTAGATGCCAGAGTCGAACTTGAAGGGCTGATTCACGGCCCCAGTGATCCGGGCTGTTGTCCCAATCAACCGGTGCGCTGGTCACTGCGGCTGATTCCGGCCGGCTTGAAGCCGGTTTCCATTTCAACCCGGATTGGGGATTTGTGGCGCGAGATCAACCTGGAAGCACCCCTCGAAAACAGCCGGGTGGGTGATGGGGTGGAGGTAAGGGGTGGTGTACCGGTCATGCCATTCGAAGCCACCCTGAACTACCGGATTTATTCCGAAGAAGGGGTTGAGTACCGGTACAGTTATCTGATGGTGGATGCCCCGGATTACGGCTACCCCGGCACTTTTCAGGAGCAAATTGACTTGAGCAGTGTACCGCCGGGGGTGATCTACCTGGAGGTATTTGAATTGAGCCCCGCCGACGGCAGTGTGCTGGCGCTCAAAGCAGTTCGTTTGATTCGCGAATAATCCATCCACATTTGGGAGGTAGCATGTCCATTCCAGTCATCGTAGATGCCATCCGCACGCCGATTGGCAATCTCGGCGGGGTGTTGGCTGCCGTTCGGCCGGACGATCTGGCAGCCATGGTTTTGAAGGCCCTCGTGGAGCGCAATCGCCTGCAAGGCATAGAGGTTGACGAAGTGTATTTTGGGTGCGCCAATCAGGCCGGGGAGGATAACCGGAATGTGGCCCGCATGGCCACCCTGCTGGCCGGGCTGCCGCCGGAAGTGCCGGCTTTGACCGTCAACCGACTTTGCGCTTCGGGTCTGGCGGCGGTCAATCTGGCGGCGCGCGCCATCCAAACCGGCGATGGAGAGGTCTTTCTGACGGGTGGGGTTGAGAGCATGTCCCGGGCACCGTACGCTCTGCCCAAAGCCGAGAAAGGTTTTCCCTTCGGCAACCTGACCGCCTGGGATACAGCGCTGGGATGGCGCTTCCCCAATCCTAAGATGGAAGCAATGTATGGAATTGAGGCTATGGGCGAAACGGCCGAAAATCTGGCTGAGATGACCGGTATCCCCCGCAGCGAGCAGGATCGCTTTGCCTTGCAAAGTCACCGGCGGGCGGTTGCCGCGCAGGACGAAGGCCGTTTTGCCGAGGAAATTCTGCCGGTGGAGATTCCCCAGCGCAGGGGCGAACCGCTCCGGGTGGTGCAGGATGAGCGTCCGCGCCGTGATACGACTCTCGAATCGCTGGCGGCGCTGCCGCCCATTTTCCGCAAGGGCGGTACGGTAACGGCTGGTAATTCCTCCGGCTTGAATGATGGTGCCGCCGGGCTGCTGGTGATGAGCGAGAGCAAAGCCCGCCAACTGGGGTTGAAACCCATGGCACGGATCGTCAGCAGTGCCGCCGCGGGGGTGCTGCCACGGATTATGGGCATTGGGCCGGTGCCGGCAGCGCGCAAGGCTCTTGCCAAAGCCGGCCTGACCATCGAACAAATCGGCCTGGTGGAATTGAACGAAGCCTTTGCCGTGCAGGCTCTGGCGGTGATTCGCGAGTTGGGTCTTCCGGAGGAAATCGTCAATGTCAACGGCGGGGCGATTGCGCTGGGGCATCCGCTCGGCTGCTCTGGGGCGCGCATTTTGACCACCCTCCTGTATGAAATGCGCCGGCGCGCCGCGGCTCAGCCGCGCCCCTTTTACGGGCTGGCGATGCTGTGTGTGGGGGTGGGGCAGGGCGAAGCCACGATTGTGGAGTGGCTGGATGATTAAAGCGCTGGTCACCGGCGCTACCGGCTTCATCGGTTCGGCTGTCTGCCGGGCGCTGCTGGAAGCCGGTTTTGAGGTGCGTGCTTTTCACCGCCCTGCTTCGAACCTGCTGTTGATAAAAGACCTGCCGGTAGAACATGCTATCGGTGATCTGAGCCAGCCGGAGAGTCTTCTGCAGGCCATGCAGGAGGTTCAGGTGGTTTTTCACACGGCGGCGCTGATGGGCGGAGGTCGAGATCCCGGGCTGCATTACTCCGTTACGGTTGAAGGAACGCGCGCCGTACTTCGAGCTGCACTGGAATCGGGTGTAGAACGCGTGGTACACACCAGCTCGGTCGCTGCGCTGGGTTTACCGCCCCAAATCCCCGGCAGTCACAGCGCAGCTTACACCATGAACGAAACTCACACCTGGAATGACCAGCCGGAACGCTGGCCATATGGATACGCCAAGTATCTGGCGGAACTGGAAGTCCAGCGGGCGGTTGCAGCCGGGTTGGATGTGGTCATCCTCAACCCAAGTCTGGTGATTGGCGCGGGTGATTTGTACCGTCAGTCGCGTTCGGTGGTGGTGCAGGTGGCGCAAGGACGCCTGCCGGTGATCGTTGAAGGGGGGTTGAATGTGGTCTCCTTGAATGATACGGTTGCCGGTCATCTGGCTGCCTTGCAGCGCGGGCGGCGTGGTGAGCGTTACATCCTCGCCGGGCAGAACCTGAGGCTTGCCCATCTGGTTGAGCGGATTGCCGAAGTGGCGGGTGTATCACCGCCGCGCACCGTTCTACCCGCCGGGCTGGTTCGTCGTTTGGCTGGTTTGTACAGGCTATTTGAGAACTGGCTGGCCTTACCGGTTTCCTCCTCCGAACTATATCTGGCCGGACGGTATTTTTATTATGACCCTCAGAAAGCCAAAAATGAGTTAGAATGGGCGTGTTGTGTGGAAATTGACCAGGTGATCCGTGAAGCCATTGACTGGTCGCGGGAAAAGGGCATGTTGGCACGATGAAGAAGTCAGAACTGACATTCCGCCAGAATTTCGATCCGGAACGCTCCGGCTTGCGCAGCCTGCAAGTGGTGGATTGGCTGGTGTTGATCGGTATTGTGGTGCTGATTTACGTCGGTGTGCGGCTGGCGGTCAATGCGCCGGAAACGGTTGGTGGACGGCAAATTTCGCTTGACCCGTCCCGCTTACCGCTCTATGCCCTGTACTCGGTTTTGAGAATGCTGGGGGCTTACCTGCTTTCGGTCGTATTCACACTCATCTACGGGCGGGTGGCGGCTTATAACCCCCGCGCCGAAAAAGTGATGATGCCCCTGCTGGATGTGTTACAAAGCGTGCCGATTCTGTCCTTTCTGCCGGTTGTCCTTTTGGGGCTCAGCGCTATTTTGCCGCAAAACATTGCGGCTGAACTGGCTTCGGTCGTGTTGATTTTCACCAGTCAGGCCTGGAACATGACTTTTGCCTGGTACCAATCTCTGACCACCATTCCCAAAGAATTACGTGAAGCCAGCGCCATCTTTCGGCTGAACAGCTGGTTGCGTTTCAAAAATCTGGAACTGCCGTTTGGGATGATCAGCCTGATCTGGAACAGTATGATGTCCTGGGCGGGAGGCTGGTTCTTCCTGATGGCAGCCGAAATTTTCACCGTCGGGCAGCGGGACTTCCGCCTGCCGGGCATTGGGGCATATCTGCATGAAGCCTCAGTTCAGGGCGATTTGACTGCCATCGGTTATGGCCTGGCAACTCTGATTCTGGTGATTGTGGCGCTGGATCAACTGGTCTGGCGGCCGTTGATTGCCTGGTCTGACCGATTCAAGCTCGAAATGGTGGAGAGCGATAACCCGCCAACTTCGTGGTTTTATTCCTGGTTGTCCAATTCATGGTTGTTTCGCTATTTGGGGCAGCGGGTGTTTGCACCGCTTAACGAACGGTTCGATCAGTGGTTGATGCGCCGCTTTCCGGTGGAGCGCGAGAGCCAGCCGGCTTCTCAGTGGCAAATCTGGGTTGGGAGGGTGTTCGCAGCCGGTGTGATCATCCTGTTGGGGTTCGGCATGATGCGGGCGGTGACAATGCTGTTGGCATTGAACGGAGCGGAATGGGGGCAGATTGGGCTGGGGGTAGTGGCGACCGCGGTGCGGGTATCGCTGGCTTTGCTGATCGCACTGGCGTGGACGATTCCGGTGGGGGTGTTGATCGGCACCAACCCGCGCTTTGCCAGTGTGGTGCAACCCATTGTGCAGGTAGCCGCCTCGGTACCGGCGACGGCTCTCTTCCCGGTTTTGCTGCTCTTCATTTTACAAGTGCCGGGTGGGTTGAATCTGGCGGCGGTTTTGTTGATGTTAATGGGGACGCAGTGGTATCTGCTTTTCAATGTGATTGCGGGAGCGAATGCCATCCCCCAGGATTTGAAGTACACGACGGCTCTGTTGGGTTTGAAAGGCTGGCAGCGCTGGCGCACCCTCATCTTGCCGGCGCTGTTCCCGTACCTGATTACGGGTGCGATCACCGCCAGCGGGGGAGCCTGGAACGCCAGCATTGTGGCAGAGTATGTGACCTTTAGCGGCAAGGTTCAGCAGACAATCGGCATTGGTGCGGTCATTTCTCATGCAACCGATCAAGGGAACTATCCTCTGCTGCTGGCAGGCACTCTGGTCATGGTGGTTGTGGTGGTGCTGATCAACCGGCTGGTATGGAGGCCGTTGTACCGGCAGGCCGAAGAAATTTACCGGATGGAGTGAACCCATGAGCAACGATTCGGTGTTACTCGAACTGAAAAATGTGTCTCAGTTGTACGGCAGCGGCGAGAAACGTTTTGTGGCTGTGGACAAGGTCAACCTGACCGTGCGGGAAGGCGAATATGTTGCTCTGTTGGGGCCGTCCGGCTGTGGTAAAAGTACGTTACTGCGGATTATCACCGGTCTGCAAAAGGCCTCGGAGGGGGATGTGTTTTACCGTGGGCAAAGGTTGATGGGAGTAAACCCCTATGCCTCGATTGTCTTCCAGACCTTTGCGCTCTTCCCGTGGCTGACCGTTCAGGAAAATGTTGAACTGGCGCTCAAAGCCCGCGGGGTGGAGGCGGACAACCGCCGCCGGCTGGCCATTGACCTGATTGACCGGGTCGGTCTGGATGGCTTTGAAAATGCTTATCCTCGTGAACTCTCCGGTGGGATGCGCCAAAAAGTGGGTTTTGCGCGTGCCATGGCGGTTGAGCCGGAGCTGCTCTGCCTGGATGAGCCGTTTTCGGCGCTGGATGTGCTGAGCGCCGAATCCCTGCGGGGCGAGTTGCTCGAGTTGTGGCTGAGCGGCAACATCCCAACCCGTGCCATCCTGATGGTCAGTCACAATATCGAGGAAGCGGTTTTTATGGCAGACCGCCTGGTGGTTATGGATAAGAACCCGGGACGGGTGGTGGCCGATTTTGAGGTGAATCTGCCGCATCCGCGCCAGCGCAAATCACCCGAATTTCAGGCGCTGGTAGACCGAACCTACGGTATCCTTGCCGGACAGACCATGACCGAAGCCGAAGAATTGGGATCGGCGCCGGGTGAGCCGGGTACGACCCGCGCCTTACCGGAAATCAGCATCAGTGATTTGACCGGTATGCTCGAACACATTTTTGAGAACCACAAAGATGGGGCGGATATCTATCGTCTGGCTGAGGAACTTTCGATTGACTCGGACACCTTGCTGCGCTTGACCGAGGCAGCCGAACTGCTGCGCTTTGCGACCATTCAGAAAGGCGATATTACCCTGACGGTGCTGGGCGAAACCTTTGCTGAAGCCAGCATTCTGGCGCGCAAGGAAATTTTTGCAACCCGCATCCGCCGTCTGCCGATTTTCCGCTGGATTATCAACATGCTGCGCTCGGCGGAGAATCAGCAGTTGAAGTGGAATGTGATTCAAACTGCGCTCGAACTGGAATTTCCGCCCGAAGAAGCCGAGAAACAACTGGAAACGGTGGTGAATTGGGGCCGTTATGCCGAGGTGCTGGGCTACGACGATAAGAGCGAGACGATTTACCTCGAAAGCACGCCCGTTGCGGTTTGAGTTAACTGGATTTTATTAACTGCAAGGTGCGCTCGGCAAGAGCCCGGATGGAGAGCCGTTCTTTACCGCGTAAGTAGGTTTCCAGGGTATCTTGCAGCGGTTCCGCCCATTTTGCGGGCGTACCGAACATGATTCCTAAAACCGTCCCTACCAGGCCGGCGTTGCAGTCCACATCCAGCCCGGCGTGGGCCAGCCAGCGGAAAGCGGTCGTCATGTCGCCGTTGCAATGCCACAGGGCAAATAAATCTGCGGCCAGGTTGGGATAGGCGTGAATCCAGTTGTACTCCTCAAAACGCGTGTCCAGTTGCTGCCAGGCTTGCAATGGGTCGGGCGTGGTGGCGAGCGTTTGTAAAATTTCTCGGGCAACTGCCACGTACTCGCTGCGCTGCGGCAAGTAGTTCAATCCTTCTTCCAGCATGGCGCGCAGGTCATCCCGCACAAAGGCAAGCGCAGTCAAGACGGCAGCGTACATTCCACCGTAGACGCCATTAGCCGCATGGGAAACACACCCGTCCAGAAAAGCCAGGCGGGCGGCTTCCAGCGGCCAGCCGGGTGCCAGCATGCCGCATACCATTCCGCGCATTTGCGCGCCAATCCAGTCATTATACGGATTGCGAAAAGCGCCGGAAAGTGGCGGCAAGAAGCCGAGCGAGAGGTTGTTCAGGGCGACCCACTCGGCCGACCAGCCAAACGGAATCTGACGAAGCCATTCCAGCCCGATATCGGTTGAAGTCAGGCTGCGGCCGTGCTTTTCAAACACATCCAGAAATACCAGCTCGTAGACCACATCATCATTAACCGTTTCAGGCTCGATCAGATAGTGGTCAATCACGCCGTACACTTTTTGGATCTGGCTGGAATGATAGCCTTCAATCACCGTACCAAAACTTCCACCGGCCAGCTGCCCCAGCCATCCATGCAGCAGCTTATCGCCCAGATCCATTTGGGCGCTGCTTTCAGGTTGCGAAGCGGGATTCTTCATGTTGGAGAGGATGCTTTCCCAATCCATCGGGCGCTGATACTGCCAGTAGGGGTGGGTGGGGATGCGCGGGGCGTTGTGCAAGGCGCTGAGCAAACGGGCGGTGTGGGCGCGTAGATCGTCGCGCCGTTTCTCGGCGGCCAGTTGCAGTCCTTGCGGGATGAGCGCTTCCGCTTCGCTGACCTCAAAGCCCTGATTGTAGCGGGATTGCACCATTTCGACATACGGGATTTCCGGCGCGCCGGAGCCCGGAACCCGCGCGTTCCAAAATAAGGCAATCAGGTCGTCGCCGTGCGGGAATACGGTGCTGGTGTTATACCACTGGCTGGGATGGATGCGCCGGTCAAGTGGAACGGCATTCAGGCGGATGGCTCGATCAATTTGCCAGGCGCGTTCAGGCAGGGGGTGGGGGAGTTCGATCATGCTGAGTTTAACCTCCGTTTTCGGGCTGCGTAGAAGTATAACGCAATCAGGGTGGCGATATAAGGCACCATGGCGGTGAACTGGGAGGGAACGCGGTAACCCTGCAGCAATAAACCCAGCCCGTCCGAAAAACCAAACAAAAGCGAAATCAAGGCAATTCCCAGGGGGTTGCCGTTGACCAGGATGATGGCTGCCAGCGAGATCCATCCCCGTCCGGCGGACATGTTCTCGGCGAACAGGTTAACATAACCCAGCGAGAGGAAAGATCCGCCTAATCCGCACAATACCCCGCAGGCAAGTAAGGAAAGGGCACGCATCCGGCTGGAAGGGACTCCGCTTGAATCGAGACGGGCCGGATTGTAACCGGCTGCCCGCAGGCGCAGTCCAAATCGGGTTTGGAAGATGAGAAAATAGGTCAGAATGGTGGCCAGCCCGGCGACCCAGACCATTAGATTTTGTCCGGAGAGAATCTCACCCACGAACGGGATATTTTCTGCCAGCGGCAGACGGATGGCGGGGATGGGCTGGATGGCGGGATTGGAGAAAACCCCTTTTACGCTGAAGATTTTGCGGAGCATGTAGGTGGTGGCACCGACAGCAAACAAGCTCAGGGCGATACCGGTGACAAATTCATCCGTTTTCAACACCACTGCGAAAAGGATGAAAATGAGCGAGAGAAATAATGCGCCCAAAATTGCCAGCAGGACGCCAATCAGCCAGGAGCCGGTGTAGTACGAACCCAGCACGGCAAAGAAGGCACCCGTCAGCAGCATTCCCTCCATGGCGATGTTGAAGACACCGGCGTAGTAGGTGTAGGCGCCGCCGAGGGCGGCCAGTAAAATGGGGGTGGCCCCCGAAATCATGCCGTTGATCAGTCCGATGAGGATTTTCATGTGCGCGCCTCCCGCGCCCGGCGGCGGGCAGCCCGTTGCTCCACAAAGGTATTCAAATACTCGCGGCTGGCAACGATCACCAGTACCAAAACCGCCTGCAAGACCTGAGAAATTTCGTTGGGAACACTGGTGATCAGCTCCATGCCCAGTGCGCCGGTCTGAATGGCGCTGAAAAACAAACCGTATAAAAAGGTGGCAATCAGACCGTTGTTAGCCACAATGGCGATCATGACACCGTCCCAGGCATAATTGGCACCCAACCCGCGGATGAAGCGGTGCGGGCCACCCATGACCACCAGTCCGCCGGCCAGTCCGGCCAGTGCGCCGGTCATCAGCATCACCGCCATGAAGTTGCGGTTGATATTACAGCCGCCAAGCCGGGCAAACAGGGCGTTCTGCCCGGTGATGCGCCATTCATAACCGGCTTTCCAGCGGTTGAACACGAACCACGCAAGGATGACGGCGGCGAACATGAACAAAATCATGGTATTGAACTCTCCCCACTTTGGCAGCCAGCCATTGGGGTTGATTTGGGGGGTCATTGGCGAGAAGGCGGCCGGGTCTTTGAAGGGTTCCGTGATCGCCCAGGCGGTGAAGAAGTCAGCAATCATGTTGAGCATCAAGGTTACGATGAATTCGCTCATATCAAAGAAGCGGCGCAGCAGAGCCGCCACTCCCGCCCATAACAATCCGCCCAGCATGGACAGCAGCGCCAGCACCGGAATCATCAGGGCGGGGGGCAAGTCAAGGTAAAGGCCGCCAACCGTGGCAAACAAGGCTCCCATCACCAGTTGACCGGGCTGCCCCAAATTGACCACCCCGGAGGCAAAAGCAATGGCTGCCGAAAGGCCCGGCAGCACGAGCGGCGCTGCATTGCGCAGGGTAGTGGCAAATGGATAGTAACCGAACAATGAATAGCGGAAGAGTGCTTCGTAGGTGGCCAGCGGATCGTAGCCCTGCAACAGGAGCAGAACGGCTCCCAGAAGGAGAGCCACCACAATCCCGATCAAAGCATTGAGGATCTTTTGTCTCATGAGCTTTGAACTTGCCCCTCCAGCATTAAGGATCCGACTTCCTGCGGATTGGTTTGTTCAACCGGCAGGTTGCCAACCAGCTGCCCGCGGTAGAGTACCAGAATGCGGTCGGAAAGCAGGAAAATTTCCTCCAAATCCGCCGAAATCATCAATACTGCCCGGCCTTCGGCGCGAATACGGAGGATCTGGTCGTGGATGTATTCCATCGAGCCGACATCCAGCCCACGGGTTGGTTGGTCGAGCAGAACAAAATCGCTTTGCAGGAGTAATTCCCGACCGACAATGACCTTTTGCTGGTTTCCGCCGGAGAGCGTGCGGAAATGAGCACGCGGTGAAGGCGCTACAACCGAAAAGTTTTCAATCAAGTCCCGCGTGAATTGCTGGGCAAAGCGGGTGTTGAGCAGCAGTCCGTTCCACTGCGAAAAACGCGGGTTAAGGCGATGATGAGTCATAATCGCGTCTTCCCAGAGCGGTGCTACCAAACTGGCGCCCATTTTGCCACGATCCTGCGGGACAAACGAGATGTATTGGCGCCTTTGCAGAATATCGAAGTGGGTAATGTCCACATTGCGGATGAAAATCCGTCCGCTGGTTGGTTTTTGAATGCCCATCAGGGTGTTGACCAATTCAAACTGTCCGTTGCCTTCTACGCCAGCCACACCGACAATTTCACCAGCCCGTACTTCAAAATTGAGGTTGTTCAGGCGTACCCGCCCGTGATCCTCGCGCAGGCTGAGGTTTTCCACCCGCAGCACGGCTTCACCTGGCGGCTGCGGTTTCCGCCGCGTGGTGAAAATTACATCCCGGCCGACCATCATGCGTGCCAGTTCCTGGCGGGTAGTGGCAGAAGCCGGTACAGTATCCACCTTTTTACCCTTGCGCATGACGGTAATGCGATCACTCAGTTCCAACACCTCTTCAAGCCGGTGGGAAATGAATAAAATGGTGTGGCCGCCGTCCCGCAGGCGGTTGAGTTCGGCAAACAGCTGGGGAATCTCCTGCGGGGTCAATACGGCGGTCGGCTCGTCCAGAATCAGGACTTCCACGTTGCGGTAAAGCAGGGTGAGGATTTCCACCTTTTGACGGGCAGCCACCGAGATGCTTTCCACCCTGGCATCCGGGTCGAGGTTGAACTGGAATTCGTCAATTTTCTGTTTGACCAGTTGGCGGGCGCGCTGGCGGTCAATTTTTCCCAGCCAGTTGACCGGCTCAACTCCCAGCACGATGTTTTCCCAAACGGTGTACTCTGGAATGAGGACGATTTCCTGATGAACCATGCCAATCCCGGCTGCAATCGCTTCACCGGGTTCGCGGAAGTGGACGGGTTCGCCTTTATAAATGATTTCACCGGAGTTGGCCTGGGTCAGGCCGTAGAGCACCTTCATCAGGGTGCTTTTGCCGGCGCCATTTTCACCGACAATCGAATGAATTTCACCGCGCCGAAAGTCCACTGTCACATCGTCCAGGGCCAGCACACTGGGCGGATAAACTTTAACGATGTGACGCATTTCGATCAAGGTTGGGTTGTTTATCATGCTGTTGAACGACCTGTTTTAGAAGGATGGGTGAAGATGTCCTTCACCCATCCTGAAAGATTTTCCTGCAAAGTCAGACAGTGATTTACTGCCAGACATTCTGATTGTTGTACAGTTCGATTTTTAGACTGCCGTCAATGATCTGCTGGCGGAGCGCCATGACCTGATCTATGATGGATTGAGGCAGTACCTGGATCTGGGCTTCGAGGGCAATATCCACACCGCCCTGAGCAATGCCGTACTTCAACACCTGACCGGGCTGGTAGGTGCCATCGTTGATGGCTTTGTACACATCTTCAATCGCCTTGCCGACGTTCTTAATGTCGCTGGCGATCACATAACCGGGTTCGAGGTCGTTCTGGTTGGTGTCTACGCCGATGGCATATAACTGGCGTTCGCGGGCAGCTTGCAAAACGCCGATCCCAGCCGCGGCAGCCACCTGAAAGACGACATCGGCTTTCTGATCATACAATTGCAGGGCAGCCTGCTTGCCGCGGGCCGAGTCATCCCAGGCGCCGCCTAACGATTTCTTCAATACCTGAATTTCCGGGTCAATTGATTTTGCGCCGTTTTCGTAGGCAAACACAAATGCGCTGACCACCGGGTCCACATCGCCGCCGACCACACCGATGATTTTATCCGGGTTGATGTTGGGGATGGTGGTATCCAGGGTTGCCAAACCGGCGACTACACCGGCAAGGTAGGCGCTCTCTTCCTCAATGAAATCAACCGAGGTGATGGTCTTTTTGCTGTTTTCGACGACGGTGTCAATGTTGACGAAGATTTTATTCGGGTACTGGTCGGCAAATTCTTTCAATTGATCCTCAAAGCCGTAGGAAATCACAAAAATCACATCGGCGAAGTCCACAGCGGCGCGCAGGGATGGTTCGTATTTGCCGGCATCGAAGTTGCATTCGATGGTGCGGGTTTCTACACCGTACTCCCTGGCGATGTTGTCAATGCCGGCCTTGCCGGAATCGTAGAAGGCATTATCGCCGAGTGCGCCGTTAATCAGGTAGACGACCCGCTTGGGTTGTTCCTGGGTGCTGGCGGCCGGGGCGCAAGCTGCCAGACTGAAGATTAAAGTCACAATGGTCAGCAGAAACACAAATTTCTTCATCTTCTTATTCTCCTTATGGAATTGTGAAGTCAGGTGGACTTGCTGATCGGGTTGAAGCGCTAAAAAACGACGGGAGAATTATACTCCCGTCTTGTAGAATGCGAAATAAGGTTGGCAAATGTGTAAATCCGGAGCAGTAATCCAGCCGCAAGTCAATTTTGCGGCTGGCGGTTTGGTCACTCGGTGTATTTGGATTGGTCGAGTAATTCGCGTAGTTTTTCCTCTTCACTTTTCGCATTCGTGGGGCGGAGGGATTTCTCGGCTTGCAATTCGGCAGCTTCGGCAGCCCGCAGCACTTCCAGCGGTTGGCGGCGCATTAAGCTGAACTGGCCGCAGTTCTCGCAGCGATCCCACCTGCCCACTGCCAGATTGATGCTCCACAGGTGGATGGGGGTTGGACGCTGGCATTTGGGGCAAATTGCACCGCCGGCGACTCCGTAATTGCGGGCTTCACCGGGGGCGTACCGTCCGGCTTGCTTACCGCGCAAGGCAAGCATTTGCACCCCGCCGCCCACGAGGGTCAACAGCAGCACCACTCCTAGAAGAGGAACAATGATTTTGACAATCGCTTCTCTTTCGGCCTGACTGCTGGCAAATTCAAAGCGGCGTGGGGTCAACTCCACCGTTGAGCCGTCCTTCAAAATCAACCGGGCGCTCAGTTCGTGAATGCCCTCGGCGTAGTTGCTGGTGTTGAAGCGATAACGGAAAGGCGCCTCGGTGATGGTGGCCATTTCCTCGCCATCCAGCAGGAAGGTGACGGAGACGAGGGCATCCTGGTCCCCTGAAATTTTGAGGGTGAAATCACCGCGAATCTGGCTGCCGGCGGCAAAACCGAAATTGCGGTCAATCAGTAAGCGGTAGCCATCCTGTGCCATGACGGGGGAGGTGAACAGCAGACTGATGATGACGCTGGCAGTCAGGGATATACAGAGAAAGATTGGGAGGGAAAGTTTGGTTTTCATGGTTTACTTCCATCGGGTGAGAATGGTCTCGCGCTGAAACAGGCGTGCGCCGAGATAGATGAGTAAAGCATCTGCCGCGATGAGGGCGGAAATGACGATGAGCATCAATTGCTGATTGATGACCAGCAAACCAGCAACCTGCCCGAAGAGCAATGCCAGCACCGGCACAATCAAAATGGCTGCCATTTGTTCGGCAACGCGGGGATCGTTGACCCGTGAGGATACCATGATGGCAAAATTGACGGCGGCGATGGCCATCAGCGGGCCGACAACCAGCACACCTAACAGCCATGTTGGCCCAAGCACGTAGGCGCGCACCTGCTGGCTGGCACCGGTCAACGGGATCAGGATTTGGAAGATGAAGAAGCACAACCACGTAGCACCAACGGCGGGAATGGCAGCCGCAAGGGCTTTGCCGATGAGCAACTCTTCGGTTGAGATGGGAGTGGCCAGTAATGGTTCGAGGCTGCGGGTGGTTTTTTCGCCAACGATGCTGTAAGCAGCGATGGTAATTGGGATGATCAATGGCAGCATCATATACAGGATCAGGAACTGGTTAATCACATACACCTGCATACAGGAAGCCGAGTCCATTTGCCCGCATACCGAGAGAAACATTTCGGGCAGGTCGGCGGTGTCACCACCCGGTATGGTGCTGCCGGTGGTCACATACAGCATGATCAGCGGCAGGGCAGTGAACAATAACGGCATCAACACAATGGTGAATAAAACCATTTTGTTCTTGAATACTTCTGCCCATTCCTTATCAATGATGGTGCGAATATGTCGGAAGGATAACATGGCAATTACTCCTCTGCCTGCAGGGTTTGCAGGTAAATATCTTCCAGCGAATGGCGGATTTCGCCGACAAATTGCAAGTCGGCGCCGCATTCTACCAGTTTGCGAATCAAAACAGGATTGTATTGTTCAGGCTCATCCAGCCGCACCAGCAGGCGGTTATCCACCGGAGTAACTTCTTTGACAAACTCAAAGCGACGCAGGGTTTCAACCCACTCAGGATTAAGGGCGCGCAGGTGGAATACCACTCTCCGCCCAAACAAGCGCTGACGCAGGTTGGCGGGGGTATCTACAGCGATCAGGCGGGATTTGAAAATGCCGATACGGTCACACAATCGGTCGGCCTCATCCAGATTGTGGGTACAAAGGAAGATGGTGCGCCCTTCACTTTTTAACTCTTCGATGAAATCCCGTACCAGTTTGGCCGCTTCGGGGTCGAGTCCGCTGGTGGGTTCATCCAGAAACAGGACGCGCGGCTCATGAAGCAGAGCCCGGGCAATGGCCAGTTTCTGGCGCATGCCCTTGCTGAAACTGCCGACTTCATCCATGCGTCGGTTCCACAAGCCCAACATGCGCAGGTATTTTTCAACCTGTCCCTTCACGTCTGCCACATCATACAAATTGGCATAAATGGACAGGTTTTTTTCAGCGCTCAGGCGTTCGTACATTCCGGGTGTTTCGGTGAGAATCCCGATGCTGCGCCGGATTTGGGTATCATCGCGTCCAATCTGGAATTGGTTAATAAAGGCACTGCCGCTGGTAGGGCGGATGAGTGCGGCTAACATGCGCACGGTTGTGGTTTTACCAGCGCCGTTTGGGCCAAGAAAGCCAAAGACTTCGCCTTCCTTAACTTCCAGGGTCAGGTTTTGTACGGCTTGAATGGGCGGTTGATTTTTACGCAGGGCGAACGTTTTGGTTAAGTTTTCTGTACGAATCATGTCTTTCTCTCCACGGGGTGGTTGATGAAGGCGGTAGGAAACAGTCGAACCCCGATTATTGTATCATTGTATCAGAAAAATGAAAGATGGGAAGGGGTTTAAGACCAAAATCCCCCTGTACCAAATGGGGAATTGAGAACTGGTCAGGTGGGGAGGATTGGCGATTAACCCGGACGGGTTTTTTAACCGCCGATTTCACTCATCGTGCGGTTGGTAGCAAAATCACCTTCGGCGAGGCCATGTCCCCAAGGTTTATGCCAGATGCCGTTGAGGATGATTTGACGCAGGTCTTCCAGAGTAGCGCCCTGCCGCAGCGGGGTGAGCAGGTCGACTTCCTTTTCACGCAGCAGGCAGAGGCGGAGTTTTCCATCGGCTGTCAGGCGGGCACGGGTACAGGCGGCGCAGAAGGGCATGGAAACCGAGGCAATGAAACCGATTTCACCGACGGCGTCAGGCAGCCGAAAAACGCGGGCTTCTCCATCCAGTTTTCCGTTGTTGACCGGGTGTAACGGCCCGAGTTCGGCTTCGATGCGGCGGATCATCTCCTGGGTGGTGACCACTTGCTGGCGCTGCAATTCGGTTGCGCCACCGAACGGCATCATCTCGATGAACCGTATCTGCCACGGAAGGGTGCAGGAGAGGCGCGCCATCGGCACGACATCTTCTTCGTTGAACCCGCGCACGATGACTGCATTCAGTTTGATGGGTTGCAGGCCGGCCTGTTCGGCGGCCATAATTCCGGCCCACACTTTATCGAATGATCCCCAACGGGTGATGGCTTTGAAACGAATTGGGTTGAGGGTGTCGAGACTGATGTTGACCCGCTGTAAGCCGGCTTCTTTAAGCGGGCGTGCCAGCTTCTCCAAAAGGATACCGTTGGTGGTCATCGAGAGCGAGCGTACGCCGGGTGTAGAGGCAATTTCGCGCACCAGATCCACAATATTGGCGCGAACGGTTGGTTCACCGCCGGTCAGGCGGATTTTGTCAAAACCCAGGGATGCAAACAGGCGCGTCAGCAGAATGACTTCGTCATCTTGCATCAGTTCTGCATTCGGGCGGAAAGTCATGTCCTCCGGCATACAATACACGCAGCGCAGGTTACAGTGATCGGTCAGGCTGATGCGGAGATAGTGGATGTTGCGTCCAAAACGGTCAAGGGCCATAGGGGTATTCTGGATGGGACACCAATAATTTAGACTAATTATATCTTATTTTTGATAAAAACATCCGATTATTATCCCAATTTTTATCTAAATACGGTCAAATTTGAGGAAGTTTGTATTTCCGACGGGTGATACCTGACACTACCTTTTGAACACAAAGCGAAAGATAATGAATTTGCAGCCATCATCGCCGCTCTCTGTATATTCCTGAAATCCCAAAAAGGAGGAACAGCAATGCCCGTAAAGGGACGAATTGTCGTCAATGAGGCTTATTGTAAGGGATGCGAGCTGTGTGTGGATGCCTGCCCGCAGCAGGTTATCGCTCTAGACCCGGTGCGAATCACTGCCAAGGGCTATCACCCGGCCACGCTGGTGCAGGAAGGCTGCACCGGCTGCGGTATCTGTGCGATTGTTTGCCCGGAAGCGGCGATCACCGTGTACCGTGAAGCGGCAAAAGCCCGTCAAACGGCAGCCGCATAGGAGGCGGATATGGCGAGAGAACTGTGGAAGGGCAACAATGCGATTGCTGAGGCGGCGGTGCGGGCCGGCTTACAGGCCTATTTTGGCTACCCCATCACCCCTCAAACCGAATTGCTGGAGTATCTTTCGGCGCGCATGCCGGAACTGGGACGCGCGTTCGTTCAGGCCGAAAGTGAACTGGGCGCCATCAACATGGTCTACGGCGCAGCCTGCACCGGCGCGCGGGTGATGACCTCCTCTTCCAGCCCGGGAATCAGCCTGATGATGGAGGGGATTTCGTACATCGCCGGCACGGAAGTGCCGATTGTGCTGGTGGATGTTATGCGCGGTGGGCCGGGCCTTGGCAATATTGCCCCCGCTCAGTCCGATTACAACCAGATTGTGCATGGCGGCGGTCATGGCGATTACAATGCAATTGTGCTTGCACCGGCTTCCATTCAAGAGTCCGTTGACCTGACCTACGAGGCCTTCGATTTGGCAGAAAAATACCGCGCCATTACGGTCATTTTGATTGACGGCAGTATCGGGCAGATGATGGAACCGGCTGAAATGCCGCCGATGCGTCCGCTCAAAACCGAATATCCCGATTGGGCGGTACGCGGCATGGTTGAACACCCCGGTGAGCGGCGGGTGTTATCCTCAATTTACCTCGATCCGCCGGATGAGGAAGCCGCCAATTTACGGATGCTGCGCCGCTGGCAGCAGGTGGAAGCCAATGAGGTGCGTTTCAAGGGCTATTATCTGGAGGATGCCCGTTTTGTGGTGGTCGGCTTTGGGTCGGCTGGACGGGTGGCTCTCTCGGCTGTGCGTGCTGCCCGGGCGGAGGGCATTCCTGTGGGTTTGCTGCGTCCGATCACCCTGAAACCCTTCCCGGTTAAGGCACTGGACGAACTGGCCCAACGAGTGGAGGGTATACTGGTGGTTGAAATGAACTCCGGTCAGATGCTGGAGGATGTTCGCCGTGTGGTCGGCGGCCGGGTTCCGGTGGAGTTTTACGGACGATTGGGTGGCATCATCCCCATGCCGGATGAGGTGCTGGAAGAGATCCGCCGCCTGAGTCGGGAGCCTTTGACTCAGGATGGTCACCCCCGCGATCGCTGGCTGGCGCGGATGCCTCGCAGCAATTAGGAAAGGAGCGAAAAACCATGGTGATGCTTGATGAAGTTGTCGTTTATCAACGCCCGCAATCGCTGGAAGAGTGCGCCACCCATTACTGCCCGGGTTGCACACACGGGGTTGCCCATCGCCTGATCGCTGAGGTGATTGATGAGATGGGCCTGCGTGAGCGGATGATTGGGGTTGCCTCTGTCGGCTGCTCGGTGTTTGCCTACAACTATTTTGATTTTGACTTCGTCCAGGCTCCCCACGGGCGTGCCCCGGCCATGGCAACCGGGATTAAGCGCGTCCTGCCCGACCGGATTGTGATGACTTATCAGGGCGATGGCGATATGGCTTCGATTGGCATGGGCGAAATTGTCCACGCGGCTGCCCGCGGTGAAAATATTACCGTGTTTTTCCTCAACAATGCCAATTACGGGATGACCGGCGGTCAGATGGCGCCCACCACGTTACCGGGCCAGCAGACCACCTCCAGCCCCAAAGGACGGGATGTGGAAACTCAGGGCTATCCGGTGCGCGCTTCGGAGTTACTGGCTACCCTGGAAGGTGCCAGTTATGTGGTGCGGCGCAGCTTGCATGACCCCAAAAACATCCGCATGGCAAAGAAAGCCATCCGCACCGCTTTTGAAGTGCAGGTACGCGGGTTGGGCTTCTCGATGATCGAGCTGCTTTCCATCTGCCCGACCAACTGGGGCATGACACCGGTGCAATCGCTGCACTGGTTAGAAGAACACATGATCCCCTACTACCCGATTGGGGACTATAAAGTTCACCCGATTGTCGCGGAATTGAAAATATAGGAGGCGGGCGCAATGCAAACCGAAATCATCATTGCTGGTTTTGGCGGGCAGGGGATTTTGTTTGCCGGTCAGTTGCTGGCTTATGCCGCCATGGACAACGGTCTGGAAACGACCTGGATACCCTCCTACGGGCCGGAAATGCGCGGCGGAACAGCCAACTGCACGGTGATCATTGCCGATGAGGAAATCGGCTCGCCGGTGGTGCGCAACCCGCAGGTTGCTATTGTGATGAACCGCCCCTCGCTGGATAAGTACGAACCGCTGGTCAAGCCGGGCGGCTTGCTGGTGGTCAATTCCTCAATCATTGACCGTACCCCCGAACGAAAGGACATTCAGGCGGCGCTGGTGCCGGCAAATGATATTGCCGAACAATTGGGCGACCGGCGGATGGCGAACATGGTCATGTTGGGGGCTTTCCTCGCGAATTTACCGGTTTTGAGCATCGAAGCGATTGAGAAAGCCTTACAGGAACACCTGCCGGAGCGTCATCACAAATTGCTGCCCAAGAACTATCAGGCGCTGCGTGAGGGGGCGCGCTATCTGGCGGAAAAAGTTTAGGGATGTCTGCCCTCCCTCTTAAGCAGGGAGGGCAGTTTTTTTTTGCCTCATGGCACAAATCCGATGAAAATACCCTCCGTCAGGCGGGTGAGACGGGTGCCATCGCGCTGAACGCGCCAGACTTCCCCGGCGTATTCAAAGCGCGAAAAAGTCTGAATTACGATGGTGTTTTCGTCAACCCAGCCCATGACATGCGGGGCATTAGCCGGGTCGTCGAATAATAATTGAGGGGTCAAGCTGCCATCCACCGGGGCAAGCAAGACTTGCCCGGCTTCGTCTTCCGGGTTGTTGCGGCCGCAGGCATATGCCAGCCACTCGTCCGAGGGTGAAAATCTTCCGTCCCCGCAGGTGGTCAGTCCAGCCGATGGGGGCAGCAATACCTCAACGCTGCTGCCCAGGCGGCGCACGCGTACACCATTACCGCTGATTGCTGCCATGCTCAAATCATTTGAAATGGAACTGAGGCTCAAGCCGAGCCGCTCCTCGTCGCTGACCAGCACGGTAGTCGTGCCGCTGATCGGGTCGTACAGACGCATACCGTTCCAATCACCATACAGGATGTAACCGCCAATACCGGTCGGCTGGGTGGCATACAACAGCCTGCCATCCGGCAACCAGCGATGGGGGTGGAGAATCAGCCAGCGTTCGCGGTTTTCTTCTTCACCGATTTCATCAATCTTGCGGGCATTGCTGCCATCCAGATTGGCAATCCAGATCTCGGAGGAAGGTGCGCTTTCACCCCAGAACTGATAAGACCAGGCAATCTGAGTCCCGTCCGGACTGATGCGGGCGCTGATCGGGTTTTCGGAACGGATGAAATCGAGTGTGCGCCGGCCGGTGCTGGTGATGACGGTCACCGTGCCATCCTCGAAGCGCGAGTATGCCAATCCATCGCGGAAAATGGAGGTGTTATAAGCGCCAACCCCCTCGATGCCGCTGATGTCGGCTTCAAAACCCAGCGGATTACCGTTGAAATCCAGTGCGACGAACCGTCCGTCCCGCAATGCCACAAAACCGCGATACAGCCCAACTGGGGTTGGCACCGCGGTGGGGATGGTTTCTGTGAGGGTAGGGAGAGGCATTTCGGTGGCAGGCGGGCTGTGCGGCACGGTGGTGACTTCCCCCGCCTCGCTGGTCAATTGGGCGTAGACGGTTGCAAACGCATCCGGCGTTGGTTCGCCACCTGACGGCAGACCCGGCAGGCAGGCCGAGAGGGCTATCATCAGTATCATCAACAACCCGATAAAAGAAAAGGATATACTCTGCGTTTTCACGGGACACCTCCGATAAATTACCCACATAAGTGGCTTGGATCAATTGGATTATACATCAGCAAGATGCGCCTGAGTTGCGATAAACTTGCAATTCAAAACAATTTATGATATGATTTTCTCACCACAGCCGAAAATCTCTCCCAGGGAGTGATTTTCTTTCATTTAAGCCTCGTCAGTGGGCGTGTGGGGGAAGCCCGTAACTCACCAACCGCACCGAAAAAGGATTGATAACATGCCAACCTCATTCCTGACCAGAGAGGGTTTTGAAAAGCTACAGGAGGAACTGGAGTATCTGCGTACTCAGCGCCGGCAGGAAATTGCCCAGCGTCTGCACGAAGCCATGGAAGGGGGCGAACTGATCGAAAACGCAGAATATGAAGCGGCAAAAAACGAACAGGCTTTTGTGGAAGGCCGCATCAAGGAGCTGGAAATCCTGCTGGCAACCGCCCGAATCGTGGATGAAATTCCGGCAGCGGATAGCGTGCAGGTCGGCTGCCGGGTAACCATTCAGGAAGAAGGCAGCGATACGCAGGAAACCTACAGTATTGTTGGAGCAGCCGAGGCTGATCCGAGCGAGGGCAAAATTTCCAATGAGTCCCCGCTGGGTAAGGCGCTGCTCAATCATAAGCCGGGTGATAAGGTGCAGGTGGATGCCCCGGCGGGTTCGTTCTGGGTGACCATCGTCAAGGTGGAATAACCCGGGGGTCGGTTAACCGCCCCGCCCGCTGAACAAGCCGGCGGGGCTTTTTTGTGAAATCAAGCAGCGAAAAGAAGGAAACTCATCTCATGGAATTATCTGATCTGGAAAAAATTCGTGTGGAAAAAATGCTCAAACTTCGCCAGCAGGGCATTGAACCGTATCCCACCCGCGCTCATCCCACCCATACGGCTGCCCAGGCCATTCAGGAATTTGAGGCGATGGAACAAAATGCCCAAAATGGCGCTGATCTGCTGCCGGTGCGTGCCACACTGGCCGGGCGCATCCGTTCGGTGCGCACGATGGGCAAAATCACCTTTGCGCATATCGAAGACGGCAGCGGACGGATTCAACTGTTCCTGCGGGTTAATGAACTGGGAGAGGAACAACTGGCGTTCTTCAACGAGTATTTCGACCTTGGTGATTTTATCGAGGCTGAGGGCGTGTTGTTTCGCACCCGCACCGGCGAAATTACTCTGCATGTCCATGCTTTTCGCATGCTGGCAAAAGCCATCTCTCCCCTGCCGGCTGCCAAAGATGAGGTGGTGGACGGGCAGGTGGTTCGTCATGCCGCCCTGACTGACCCGGAAACGCGCTACCGCCAGCGCTACGCCGACCTGGCGGTCAACCCGGAGGTGCGCGAGGTTTTCCGTAAACGGGCTGCCATTGTTCGAGCGATTCGCGAATTTCTGGATGCGCGTGGTTTTCTGGAAGTGGAAACTCCGATTTTGCAGCCCATTTATGGGGGTGCGGCGGCGCGTCCTTTTATCACCCACCACAATCAACTCAAACAAGACCTGTATCTGCGCATCTCTTTTGAACTGTATCTCAAACGCCTGCTGGTGGGCGGGCTGGAGCGGGTTTATGAAATCGGGCGCGACTTTCGCAATGAGGGCGTTAGTTTCAAGCACAACCCGGAATTTACCCAGCTGGAATATTACTGGGCCTATGCCGATTACGAAAAAGTCATGACCCTGACCGAGGAGATGCTGGTTTACATCTGCGATTCGGTGCTGGGCACGCGGGTGATCCAGTTTGACGGTCATACGATTGACCTCAACCCGCCGTGGCGGCGGCTCTCTTTACGACAGGGGCTGATCGAAGCAGTGGGGATTGACATCGCCGAGCATCCCACCACCGAATCGCTGGCGGAAGCCATGCGCGCCCGGAATATACCGGTCAAACCGGATGCCCCGCGCGGTAAACTGATTGATGCCCTGTTGGGAGACTTTCTGGAACCTACCCTGATTCAACCGACCTTTTTGTACGATTACCCCCGTGACATTTCCCCGCTGGCCAAGAACAAACCGGGCGACCCAACCACGGTGGAACGATTTGAAGGGTTCATTGGCGGCATGGAATTGTGCAACGCCTTCACCGAGTTAAACGATCCGCTGGAGCAGGAAAAACGCTTTTTGGAAATGGGCCGTGCTTATGAGGAAGAAGACGAGGAACGTCATCCCATGGACGAGGATTACCTGAGGGCGATGTCCTACGGAATGCCGCCCAACGGTGGGTTTGGCATGGGCATTGACCGGCTGGTGATGCTGCTGACCGATCGGCGTACCATCCGTGAGGTGATTCTCTTCCCGCATTTGCGCGAAAGGGACGAGGATTGAGTGAAAGAAAAAAGCAGGGCTGCCTTGAGCAAGCCCTGCTTTTTTTGTTGAGGTTTGAAGCGGATTAGTGCCGTCCGAGACCGTTGAGGATCAGACCGAAGCCGAGCAAGGCCAGACCAAAGTTGATCAGCAGCAGGCTGGTGGAGCCGAAGGGCTTGGGCTGGCTTAAGTCACCACCTGTGACGGGGATCAGCAATGAGGTGTTACTGCCAGAGGGCGGTGCCAGCGTGGCGGGTGGCTGCGGGTCACGGTCTTCATCACGCCCAGAACTGGTCGGTTGGGGAGTGGTCACCGCGGTTTCGGTGATTTCCGGAGTGGGGCTTCCGGGTTCATCGGTGCCTACCGGGGTTACCGTCTTGGTCGGCGGAGTTTCGGTATCGGTTGGTTTCTCGGTTGGCGTCACCGTTTCGGTGGGCTGGTCGGTGGGGGTGGGCGAGGGCGTCTCGGTGACCACCGGGGTTTCGGTGGGCTGGTCGGTAGGGGTGGGCGAGGGCGTCTCGGTGACCACCGGGGTTTCGGTGGGCTGGTCGGTAGGGGTGGGCGAAGGCGTCTCGGTGACCACCGGGGTTTCGGTGGGCTGGTCGGTAGGGGTGGGCGAGGGCGTCTCGGTGACCACCGGGGTTTCGGTGGGAGTTTCAGTTGGCTCTTCGGTAGGTTTGGGGCAGGCTTCGGAGGTCTGGCTTACCGAGCCGCCTTCATAAGTGACCGTGACGGTCATACTGTCTTCCCCGCTGATAAAGAAATTGTCGGAATCATTGGCGGGGACTGTGCTGCTTCCACTATCACCAGTACTGGAGCTCCAGGTGTAATTCAGGTCAAAATTATTCGGATTGGTAACTTGCCAAAGCTGACCGCCATCGGTGCAAGTGTAGGATAACGAGAGGGGTGAAATCGGCGTTGGTGTTGGGGTGATGGGCGTGGCTGTAGGCAGGCTGCACTGGCCAACACTGCACTGATCACTCCAAAGTTCGCCAGCGCCGGGATGGCCGGGGCGCTGATAGGCTTTGAACATATAGTTCCCGGCTGAACCGTTCGGGTTGGTCTTGGGATCATAAGTCAGGTCGGTGCATTTGCCTGATTTCAAAGCCGGAACGGTGCCTGTGGCGACAATCTTTCCAGATTTCGGGTTGCCGCTGGCCGCCCAGTACACCTCGTAGGTAGTTGAGCCTGCCATATCACCACTGCCGGTGTTGCAAATTTTGGCTTTGACAACATCGCAATCGCCGGTACAACCAGACTTAAACTTCAATGAGCTTTTGTCCCATTCCGGCGGAACCGTTGCGCTGACCGGTTGGGGGAACATACCCAGCAGCAATCCAACAATCAGGAGGATGCTTCCAATGGAGAATGTCAATCTGGAAAGTGAACGATAAAAATTGGTTTTGTGTTTCATAATGTGTTGCCCTCCCAAAGGCGAACTATGATGATGAAAATTAAAACAACCGACCAATACTGGTGTGGCCGGTTTCGCTACTGGCTCTGCGTATGCCCCTCTCATAACCGAGAGAAGCGACCAGATTATGACATACGCTTCAACGCCTCCAATTCGTCTGGCTTCACTGCCTGATCAGGCCGGTTTCGCTCTGGCTCCCTGCGCATCGTTCCTCCCTACGAGGTTTAGCGACCAGTTTCCTCTGCGCAGATCATCGCCGCCTTCAGGCGTGAACCCTGGTTATTTGGTTTGTTATCCGTATTATAAAGGGTAAGATATAAGCGATCAATAGGAAAATGGTTAGAAAATCTTATAATTTTTATAGAATTTTGGTAAATAATTTGTTATTATTTTTATCAATAATATAAACAATTGATTGAGGAATTGCAAAAAGACCGAATCGGGAGGGCGATTGAACCGATTCGGTCTCAGTAAAGTGGATGAACACAAAGTTCGCTGGTTTTTGTTTGGTTTGTTCTAGTCCGAGGATATGCCGCCGGTAATGCTCTTGCGCGAAGCGCTGGCTTTGCGTGCCTTGCGCATCATCTTCTCGTGTTCTTTCTGGGCACGGCGTGCCTCCCGCAGGCGCTCGCGCTCTTCACGGCGCTGGCGGGAGAAATCATCCTCTCTTGCCAGCTCGCTGCCGGTGTGCAGAGCTTCGTAGATGAAGAATACCAAAAGCAACGCTGCTACGAACAGCACAATCGTGTTGTATAACGAGACTTCTCCGAGCGGTGTAATCCAGGCTGGATTGCCGACGAAAAAGACAATGGTGTTGGCGAGGATGGCCATAACGCGGATTTCAGTCGGGCCGATTTTCCACAATGAGATTTTGAATACCCCTTTGGTGACCATGATCAGGTACACCAAAATTGAGATATTGAGGTAACTGATCAGACCGATCAGCGCTACCCGAAAGTCCACGTACGGCGAAAGCCCAATCCCGATGAAGACCAGAATTTCACTGAAGGTATCTGTCACATGATCAATGAAAAACCCGTATCGCGGGCGTTCGATTTTGCGGTAACGCGCCAGTGTGCCGTCCAGACTATCCCCAAACCAGTTGAGGATAAAGCCGAACGAAGCCAGCCAGAGGAAGTAATGGCTGATCGAAGTCAGCCAGTACGAAACAAAAATCAATATGCTGGCGGCAAAACCAATGCCGGTCAACAGATCGGGGGTGACCCAGGCCGGCATTTTGCGCGCCAGCCAGGCAAGGGCCGGTCGTTCGAGCGGACCAAATAGAATGTCGTTGATGCGTTGATGATTTTTAAGTTGTTGTTCGTCCATATGGTATCTCCTTCCTTCCCTCATCCTTATTATAGCCCGCTCCAGCCGATATTGCGACCCCTTAAAATTCTAAAATTATCGCCGATTCTGTCGAACCCGGTGAAATTGCGGATCGTGGACAATTCGAGTAAAATACATCGGGAAGATAGGGAAAGGGTTGTATGAGCGGATTACAATTAACTCGAGAGCAATTAGAGGAACGTTTACTGGCGCTCCATCAAGCCAGTTTACAACTGGTTCAGGAAATCTCTCTCGAAACTTTACTGGAACGAATCGCATCGGTGGCCTGTGAACAGGCCGGGGCGCGTTATGCTGCTGTGGGGGTGATCGGGCCGGATGGTGAGTTGCAATCCTTTATTCCGGTTGGGATGAGCGAAGAAGAACTGGCGCGCATGGCCCACCCGCCACGCGGTTTGGGCTTGATTGGAGCGCTGATGCACTCTCAGCAGCCGATTCGAGTGGCAGACATTTCCAGCGACCCGCGGAGTGTCGGATTCCCGCCAAATCATCCGCCCATGTCCTCCTTCCTGGGAGTGCCTATTCGTCACGCCGGCCGGCATATTGGGCAGATTTATCTGACCGATAAAATTGATGCTCCCGAATTTACCCCAGAAGATCAGTTGTTGATCGAAATGCTGGCCGCTTATGCGGCGGTGGCGATTACCAACGCGCGCATGTATCAGGAACTGATTCAACGTGATCGTATTCTCACCCGCCGCAACGAGAACCTGGCGCTGCTCAACGAACTCGCCTCAACCCTGGCAACCTCGGCGGACATTGACCAGATTGTGGATAAAGCCCTCACGCAGGTGCTGGATTATCTGCAAATCGAGGTGGGCGAAGTGTACCTGCGCATGGAAAACAGCCGCACCCTCAAACTGGTTTTGCACCGTGGACATCAGGCAAAATCCTTGTTTGCCAGAGATCAATACCAGTTGGGGGAGGGGGTGATTGGGAGGGTTGCCAAAAACAACCAGCCTCATATCATCTCCCTGAGCGATACCGGCACAGCCGATTTGCACGCGGATGTTTTGATGGGAGAATTCCATCAAATTGCCTGCCTGCCGATCAACGGCCGCCAGGGTGTTTTGGGGGTTTTGTGCGTGGCATCTTGCCATCCCCGTCCGCTGGATGAGATGGAAGTACAGTTTTTGGCGACGATTGGTTCGTGGGTGGGAACCGCCATTGAAAACGTGCGTTTGAATCTGCAGGGCCGTCGTCTGGCAGTCCTGGAGGAGCGGGAGCGTATTGGCATGGATTTGCACGACGGTATCATCCAGTCCATTTACGCGGTCGGCCTGACCCTGGAACATGCCCGCTTACTGGTCAAAGAGGACCCACAAGGAATGCTCCAGCGGATTGAACAGGCCATCAGCGATCTGAATAGCACGATTCGGGACATTCGTGCCTATATTCTGGATTTACGCCCGCGTCAGCTGCGGAACGAAAACCTGATGCAGGGCATCCGGCGGTTGATTCAGGAATTTCGTGCCAATACCCTGCTGACCGTCAACCTGCAAGGCTCGGATGAAGAAATGGCGGTGCTGGGCGAAGCGCAGGCGGTTGCCCTGTTTCACATTTGTCAGGAAGCCCTGGCCAACATTGCCAAACATGCCCGCGCAAGGACGGTGAACATCACCCTCTGGCTTTCAGCCGAGCGGGCATTGATGGAAATCAATGACGATGGACGGGGATTCGACCTCGAAAAAATGCAGATGACGATTGGACACGGCCTCTCGAACATGCACACCCGTGCCCGTAACGCTGGCGGAGATGTGGAGATCACCTCCGAACCGGGCAACGGCACAACCATTTTAGCCTGGGTGCCGATCCGTAATGAGGAATGACCTGAGCAGCAGCGATAAGGCGTCCCGCGTGCGGGGGATGTTCAGCCGGATTGCCCCGCGTTACGACCTGATGAACCGCCTGATGACCGCCGGTCAGGATGTGCGCTGGCGGAAAGAAATCATCCGCCTGGTACGGCTTCAGCCCGGTGCGCGCTTACTGGATTTGGGGGCGGGCACGGGAGATATTGCCCGCGAAGCCTTGCGCCAGCAGCCGGAATGCCTTTCGGTAGCGGCGGACTTTACCCTGGGGATGATGCTGGCTGGTCAACCGCGCCATCTGCGCGGGCTGGTCTGGTGTGCTGCCGATGCATTGAACCTGCCTTACCCCGACGAAACGTTTGATGCGGTGGTTTCCGGTTTTTTGCTACGCAATGTAGCCGACCTGCCGAGGGCGATTGCCGAACAATACCGCGTGCTTAAACCGGGCGGACGCTGGGCAGCGCTGGATACAACCCCACCACCGCAAAGAAGCCCTTTATCTCCCTTCATCCGCTTTCACATGCGGCAGATCATCCCGCTGCTCGGTCAAATCATAACCGGGGAACGGGATGCGTATGTGTACCTGCCAGCCTCCAGCGAGAATTTCTTAAGAGCTGAATCGCTGGCGGAGACGATAGAAGCAGCTGGTTTTCGACAGGTGACTTTCCGCCGTTACCTGTTTGGGGTGGTGGCCATTCATCAAGCCGTCAAACCGGGCTGAATCAGCCGTACAACTCACGCCGGAAAAATTCCGGCAGCGCAAATGCAGCCTGATGCACTTCACGGTTGAGGTAATTCAATCCCTGGGGGTAGTCGCGATTCAGGCCTTCCTGCCACGGCGTATCTGACAGGTACATGAAGCCGATGCCGCCGCCGGGGTAGGTTGGGATGTGAGCGTAGTAGTAGGCAGGATGGCGCGTCAGAGTTCTGGCAAATGAGTAAATTTCACGGATCAGGGCCGTATCGAAGAAGGGCTGTTCGCACTGGGTAGCGATTGCCCCGCCGGGGTTGAGGGCGGCCGACATGAGGCGGTAAAATTCCTCGCTGAACAGACGCTCAGCCATGCCGATTGGGTCGGTGGTATCCGAGATGATCACATCGAACTTTTCGCGGCCGCCTTCCATGTAGGTAAAGGCATCCTGAATCACCAGTCTGGCGCGCGGATCGCTCCACGGGTCGCCAAATTGAGTGAAGTGCTTGCGGCTGACTTCCACCACTCGCCGATCCAGCTCACAAACGACGGCCTCCTCCACGGAGGAATGCTTCAAAACCTGTTGAAGGCTGCCGCCATCTCCGCCGCCGACAATCAATACCCGCCGGGGGGAACCCTGTGCCAACATGGGAATGTGGGTGATCATCTCATGATAGCCGGCATTATCCCGCTCGGTTAGCTGGATGATGTCGTCCAGAATCAGGGTTTTGCCAAAAAACTCGGTGTCCAGCACCTGTATGTGCTGGTAGGGAGTTTGTTCGTCTTCTAAAATGGCTTTGACCCGCAAGGCTTTGCGGTAATAGGGGTGTAATTCTTCTGTAAACCAAACGCTGCTCATCTTCATCGCCTCAGATCAATACCGGCTCACTTACTTCAGCAGCCCGATCCAGATGATACACCGAGCAATGTTTTGCACCGAAAAGGTCCTGTAATCGTCCAACGAGAGGAGAAATATCCAGGCTCAGGTTACAAGTGAACAGATCAATCGCACAGTACCCGTATTCCGGCCAGGCGTGTAAACTGGCGTGGGATTCAGCCAATAACAGAAAACAGGTAAACCCGTGCGGATTAAACTTGTAAAATCCTTTATTCACGATGGTCAGACCGCTTTCATCCACAGCGCGGGTGAATAACTCACTGGCGCGTTCGGCGTCCAACAAAAGCTCCCGGTCGCATTCCGAGAGATCGCAAATAAAATGCTCGCCAAGCTTAAGGGTGTTCACTTGAACCGTCACCTCCTGAAAATAGAATGAATTTGAGGGCTACATTTTCGGATAAAACCCCCTGTTTGTCAATCCTTTGGGGAAAATTCGTGGTAGGATTGTGCGATATGGAAAACAGCATCTTGCAAAAAGCCGCCGAACGCGGGGTTCCTTCCCAGGTGTGGCGGGCAGGCCAGGAGCGCCGGTTAGAGATGATCCGCGAGGCTGCCGGCGAACGCCTGAAGGGACGCATCTTTGTGGACGGCTGTGGGGTAGGGATGTACCTGGCCCGGCTTGCGGAAAATGCCGTTCAAGCGGTTGGACTGGATATTGAGCATGAACGCGCCAGAGAGGCGCATCAACGTTCCGAGCAGGTCATTTGCGGGGCGGGGGAGGCTCTGCCTCTGCCGGAGAATACCTTCGATCTGGTATTGAGCCATGAGGTCATTGAGCATGTGCAGGATGACCGGCAGGCGATCATCGAGATGGTGCGGGTGCTGAAACCGGGCGGGCGGCTGGTTTTGTTCTGCCCCAACCGCGGCTATCCGTTTGAAACCCACGGAATTTACTGGCAGGGTAAATACCGTTTTGGCAACATTCCATTGATCAACTATCTGCCGCGCACCTTGCGCAATCGCCTGGCGCCGCATGTGCGGGTTTACAGCCGTTCGGATTTATTACGGTTGTTCGCGGATTTACCGGTCAAGGTGATTCACCGCACCGTCATTTTTGGGGCATACGACAACCTGATTCAGCGGTTTGGTTGGGCGGGCAGGTTGCTGCGTTTTATCTTGCAATCGGTTGAGAAGACACCCCTGCGGATTTTCGGTTTGTCGCATTTCTGGGTGATTGAGAAGACAGCCGGGAGGGGATGAGGTCTATTTCAGCCGAAAATCGTAAATCTGATTTTCGACCGGGTACTGTCGGGCGCAGTTCGGGCAGGTGATCAGCGGTGGGGTATCTTCCAGCGGGGTTTGACAGACCGGGCAGGCAAAGAATCCGTTGACCGGGCGGGATGGAGAGTCTTTTTTCGCGCGGCAACCGACAAAAACGCTTGGGCTGAGCTGCCACCAGTTGCCGCTCCATTGTGCCAGACTGTCCATGCCAACCAGGATTGGCAGCGGGATCAGGCGTTTCAGCAGGTCAAACCGAAAGTGCGAAACCGTCATGGTTCGTTCAATGGCAAATCCACACTGGTGCAGCCATGAACGAACCGTTGCAGGATGAAAATCAAAATTCAAAGGGGCAAACTCAACCGGTTCCGGGCTGAAAGGACTCCACGTTTGTCTTCGCAACCAGTAGCGCAGAATGGCTTTTAGATTTTGCTTGTTGGCAAATTCCAGGATGAAGACGGCGTTATCCTGCAATACCCGTTGCACATTTTCCAGCGCGCGGCGGGGTTCGGCCATGTGATGCAGCGTGCGGATCATGGTGGCGCCGTCGAACAGGGAAGGAACAAAAGGAAGATGATAAATATCCGCTGCCACAAAGCGATAACGCGGGCCGTCGCCCAGCCGGGCGCGAGCCTGCTCCAACTGAGTGCGGGAGTAATCGAGCAGGACAACCTGTTCAAAACCGGCGTAACGGGGGGTGTTGCGTCCTGCTCCGGCGCCCAATTCCAGCATCAGCCGGCCTTTGGGAGGCAGTAAACGGCGCAGGGCAACCGCCTCAACCGCATCTTCGTAGGCGCGTCCTCCTTGCTCCCAGAAGCGCTGTTGATAGTCTGAACCTTCGTAATCGCAAATGGGGGGTTGTGATGTCATCTTGGCTTAACGAGTGCGCCGGGCAGGTTTGCCGGCGGCGCCCAGAGTGACCACCTTACTGCTGCTTCCTCTCGGACCTGACAGGGTTCGGCGGATTCTGCCGCGCCGGTCCCACCCGGACGCGGGCTTATCATACCGCAGGTGGGCTGCTCTGTCAATCAAAAAAATTCGGAAAGCGGCTCAAAATCCAGAATCAACCCACAAAACAACTTTGCTCACAAAAAAGGAGGATGGATCTTTCAGACCGGGTAAATCAGGTAGGTCAGGCTGATGACCAGAAAAATAATCGAAAGCAGGAACAATACACCGGCAGCGATCCAGATACCCAAAAGTGCCAGCAGGTTTCCCGCGATCAATAAAATCGTCCACGCCAGCATCAAAGCGGCCACATTGCGCTGACGGTTCGTCAGGGGTTGGTTGGCTTTGAGATACAACCGCCAGCCGCCGATTGTGCCTGCCAGGGTAATACCGGCCAGCAGCAAGGAAATGTGATTCCCGTTCAGCCACGGCAGATTGACCAGCACAATTCCGCAGGTGGCGGTGCGGCTGGGGAGCGGAAAACTGCGGGACAGGTGCAGGCGTACCAGCACCAGCCGACCCCAGGCTACATCGTCGGCGGTAACATACCATTCCAGTTGACGGCTTTCACGCGGCTGCATTTCCAGCAGGATATTCTCTTCGCGCATGAGAGTCACAAAGCCGTAACTGATGTGAATGCGCGCCGACTGACGCAGGATGCGGTCGGTGGGGTTTTGCACGCGTATGGAAACGGCGGCAATCTCTTCCGGTGTGATATATTGCGGACAGCGAAGGTCATTCAAGACCACATCGGCTGTGATGGAGGCGTCAAATAACGAGGCTTCCAGATCGGCCCAGGCGCTACTGCCCCACCAGATTAAACCGGCTGCAAGCCCTGTGCTAAAAAGTACAAACGCCAGTAATGAAGTGATGGGACTGGAACGGTTCATGGCCGAAATAAGTTTACCACTGCTCGCCGTTGGATGGGGGGAGGAAATGTCTCAACTCTTGGTGGACATCTTGTGGCTGAACCTGTTTGGGATAATATCTGGCTTCCATCGGGGCTGTGGGCAGGATCATGGATTTTTATCGAAGGGTTCAAAGGCGGATTTTCTGGAAGGGCGCAGAAAGGTGCGGAATACCCATCCTGCGATGCCGAAGAACCCCAGCAGGGTTAAGAAGCCTTGAACCTGACCGATTGTGAACCAATCCAAAAACGGATTGAGCTGAGAAAGCGGCGAGAAGGGATGAACATCCCCATGAACCACACTGTCGAAAAGCACATGGCTGAACGCCCCGCTCAATGCGCCCAGCCAGACGGCTGACGGATGCAATTCCAACCGAATCAAATCCTGGCTCAGACGCAGCCATGTCCATGCAGATCTCATCAGCCAGAACAGGACAACGGTCAACAGTGAAGCGACCAGCGCGCCCGGCAAGGTGTGAAGAAAGCGGTGCAGCGGGTACTGGCCCGTAAGGGCGTAATAAAGCGGTTCAACATCAATGATGATGTTGGCAGCACAAAAAGCCAGCAGCCCGAATCGGCGTGGTAGCGCCGCTTTGCCAGCCAGACCTGCTCCGAAATGAAAGGGAGTCACCGGCATGGCGGAGTTACCCGATGACCTGCACTTTGGTGCCGCCCGGCATGGAAATGGTCATCTCGCCGACATCGTAGGGTATATGGGGCTCGGACCAGCGGAAGATCCACCTGGCATCATCGGGAGCGGCGTTGATGCAGCCGCGCGAACGGGGTGTGCCAAAGTCATTGTGCCAGAAAGTGGAGTGGATCGCCTCACCGTTGCCGGAAAAGAGGATTGTCCAGGCAATGCCGGGTAAATCCCAGCCGCTGCCGCTCACCCCGCCGCTCATGTGGTGTGAAATCAGCTTGCGCCAGGTCGGCATGGTTCCGACCGGTGTTGACCATTTTTCGGTCGGGTTTCCGTCCTTGTCGAATTTTGCACCGGACGAAATCCGGCAGGCATACACCTCACGACTGCCCTCAAAACAGGACAGCATTTGGTAATTCAAATTGACCACAATGCGCTTGTCTTCCGCTTCCGGGTGGATCGGGTCGAGTTCTTCGCGGGTCAGGGGGCGGAAGCCGAACGCCGGCGCCCACAGAATATCACCGTAGCCGTACTTTTGGGTGACCCGGTAGTACACCTGTCCATCGCTGCCGGTGCGCAGGTCGTCAATCCAGAAAATCTGGCTGTAATACAGACGCGGGAATTGAGCCTCTTTCAACCATGGGGCGCGAGCAGGCGGATTGTGGAGAGTGACATCCAGATAGGGGACAGTGACTTCTGCCCACATGCCCCTGCCCAGAGGTCCGGTTGGCAGGTCGCTGACCGGTTCATTGGGCAGGTAGCGCACCGGCTGAAGGCGCGGTGCGTAGATGTAACCCTCCGGTGTTTCAACCCAGCGCCGACTGAGGGTCAGGCCGGGTGGTTCGCCGATGACCTCGCGCAGCCACACAACAATGTGATCGTCGTAGATGGTTTTCAGCTGCTGGCTCTCGGCGGACGGTTTTGACCAGATGGAGACTCTGCCGGAAGTCACCCGGCCCAAGCGTTCGGCATCCGGCCATTCCCCGGTCAGTTGCTGCCAGACCAGCCTGGGCTGAAAAGCCATCCCCGCCAGAGCCGCTGCACTCCATTTTAAAAAATCCCTTCTTGAGAGTGTTCCTCTGTTCATCTGGTTTCCTATCATCTCAAAACAAATAATAAAATGCCTCCAAAAACGAATAATACAATCAGCAGCCATACCCAGACGGGTGTCCGTTCTTCCTGTACGACCGGTGAAAACGAATACTCCGACACGGGTTGGGAGATGATTGGATCCATCCGCGGCGATGAAAGGGGGAAGGGGTCATCTTCGGCTTCTTCCTGACCTTCAAATTCGCTGCGGATGCTTTCCAAAAAGGCATCGCTTTCCTCGCCAAACAGGTTGACCAGTTCTTGATGAGCTGCCTGTCGAACGGGTTGATCTTCCTCATAAAGCGCAAGTTCGGCGAGGGTGCGCAGCGCACTCATTTCTTCGAAACGACTGAGGGCGCGTACGGCTTTCAAGCGCAGGTGGGTGTTGGATTCATGATTCAGGATAAAAAGCAGACCTTCCAATGTCCGGCGTTGTTCGGCGGTCAGGCCGTTTTCCGATATTCGAGAGGGTTCAGGCAGAAAATCATCCATGTCCGAATTGTACCTCAGGGTTGCACCTGCTTTGTCCGGTTTACCACAAACGGAACAACTTCAACCCCAGCCACGCCAAACCACCCAACAGGAGTGGATAAATCAAAAACAGGAACAGATGACTTATAATTGGGGTCTGGCGCAAGGTGGAAGGCCAGCCTTGCTGAGCGATTTTCCCCAGAAAGGTGTACCAGGTAGTCAGTCCCAGCACCCCAGCCAATCCGTTCAGGATGATTGCCCCAATCAGAATGATCCAACCGATCAAGAGGATTTTCAGTAATATCACAGGTTTATTGTAAAGGGTGAAGATGAAAACGATATTAATCCTTGCCATGCACGGCTCACCACCCAATGATTTTCCCAAACGGGAACTGGCGGAATTTTTTGGATACCACGCGCGGCTTGAGACTGCCCCGCACAGCATGGACGAAGCCAGCCAAATCCGCTATGCGGAGCTGGATCGAAAAATGCGCAACTGGCCGCGGACAGCCGAAAATGACCCCTTTCATGCAGCCAGCCTTTCACTTGCCCAACAGATCGAAGCCGTAAGCGGGCTGGAAACGCGGGTGTGTTTCAACGAGTTTTGTGCGCCGACGCTGGAAGAGGCGGTGAAAGGAGCAGTGGAAGAGGGTTTTCAACGAATTGCCGTGGTTACTCCCATGATGACCCGCGGCGGTGAACATGCTGAGCATGAGATTCCTGCTCAAATCCAAAAACTTCAATCCGAATTTCCCGCAATCCGTTTGATTTATGCCTGGCCGTTTGAAGAAATGGAAATTGCCCGGTTTTTATCGGCTCAGGTAAGCCGGTTTTTGGAATAGGACTCGTGCCTCAACGGGGGCCAAACGGGTTCTTGAGCCAGTTCAGGAGTGAATCCGGCGGATCGCTCTTACAGAAGACGGCATTGACCTGCCCAATCCAGATTTCCTTACCGGTAATCTGACCGCTGCACAGGGCGGCAATCACCAGATTGGGACAAATCAATTTCAGGGTTTCCAGTAATTCGATTAATCCGCGGTCATCCCGGCATGGTTTCAGGCCGTTCAAGTCTGTATCCAGCAGCAGAATTTCGGGGCAGTACTGAGTGGTGAGGTTCAAGAGCCGAACCACGTTATCCGCTTCATCGAGGACTTGATGATCGGGCTGATGTTCGAGGATCAGCCGGAGCGCCGTGCGGACTTCGGGGTTATCATCTGCCAGAATGATTTTCATGGCTACTCTTTCACCGTTTCAATGTTTCCAACCGGCAGCCAATCGTCCATGTTGTGGAAGGCGCTCCGATTGAATTTAAATGGGTGAATTTTCTGCAAGGAATCCATTTCTACCAGCACCAAATATCTTTTGCCACCCCAACGGTTGAACTGCCTTTCGGAAAGGTTTAGCTGGGACTGATGGTTCTTAAGGATTTCAAAGGAAAGTTCCCGATTGACCGGGCCAAACTGAGTGACTTGTTTTACCAGCGCTGAGGCGAGAATCAACCCCTCACCGTTGTTTTGGGTGAAGAACAAACGATCTCCGTTTTCCACGCGGTTAAAGGGGATTTTTCGGCCGCTGGCGGTGCGCACAATCATGATTTTTTCACCCTTCAATAATTGTTCCATCTCTCGCGATTGGGTATCTACATACACGATGTGATCCATGATATTTTCCTTAAAAGGTATATTTTGCTCAGGTTCAGTGTAGCGGATCATCGGTGATTAATCACCTGCGAGGAGTGGGAATTCAACCTGCCCGGAGGATGGAACTTTCCTTAGCCAAAAGGATAGGATGGATTAAAAAAGCCTGCCCAGCACGGAAAACCGGGCTGGGCAGGGGCATAGGTCGAAGGTCTTCGCGGTTAGATTTTATGCTTGAGTGCCAGCGAGACGGCTTCCGTGCGGGTTGTTACCCCCAGTTTGGAAAGGATGCTGCTGACATGTGATTTGGCGGTCGAAAGGCTGACAACCAGGCGCTCCGCAATTTGCTGATTGTTCAATCCCTCAACCATCAGAGCAAGCACTTCGCGTTCTCGCTCGGTCAGGTCGTCTCCCACTTTACGCTGGTGCGGACGGGAAGCCTCGATCAGCACTTCGGCTGCCTCCGGCGCAAGGGTGGGTTTGCCTTCGTAAGCCAGTCGAATGGCGCGTGCCAGCTCATCGGCGGAAAGGTCTTTGAGCAAATAGCCAATGGCGCCGGCTTCCAGCACGCCTTTGACGAGTTCCTGCTCTTTGAAACTGGTCAGGGCAATGATTTGCGTCTTGGGAAACTTCTCCTTGATGCGGCGGGTGGCGACTGCGCCATCCATCACCGGCATCATCAAATCCATCAGGACAACGTCCGGTTGGAGCTGATTGACCAGCGCAACCGCCTGTTCTCCGTTGCGAGCCTCACCGACCAGTTCAAAATCCTCGTAAATGCTCAAAAACGATTTCAAGCCGTCCCGCACTACGCTGTGGTCATCACAAATCAGGATGCGGATTTTTTTCTGCTCGCTCATAAACGATTCTCCCCTCGTTCGTTATTTTGTGCTTTTTGCCAGAAAAGGGTGATGGTTGTGCCTTTGCCCGGCTGGCTTTCCACTGAAAATTGAGCACCTGCCTGAAGGGCTCTTTCGCGCATGATGCCCAGGCCAAAATGGTCTGGTTTTAGTTTGTTCAGATCAAAACCGATGCCGTCATCGCGGATGGTCAAATGCACGCCGGCGGGTGTGTAATTCAAATTAACCCACGCCTGAGTGGCTTCGGCATGTTTGGCAATGTTGTGCAAAGCCTCCTGAGCAACCCGGTAAAAGGCAATTTTGACCTCCAGAGGCAGGGGTTGATTGCCTTCAATGCTCAGCGAAAGGGGAATGCGGGCACGGGCGATGAAGGCATTTCCCAGATGACGGATCAGGTCGTTTAATTCGGCATCCTGCATTGCAGCGGGGCGCAGCTCAACCAGCAGGGTGCGCATTTCGGCCAACGCACCGCGGGTCAGCTCTCGCAATTCTTCCAGTTTTTTCTGCCCTTCCTGTGGATCTTTCTCCCAGATGCGCGGGAGCACCTCGGCGGTCAGGGTGGTGGAAAAAAGGGTTTGGGTGACTGCATCATGCAGGTCACGGGCGAGACGGCTGCGTTCTTCCAGCACGGCCGTTTCCTTGACCTGCTGAATGAGCCGGGCGTTTTCAATGGCCAACGAGGCTTGATCGGCGTAGGTGACGGCCAGTTCCACCTCTTCGGGCAAGAAATTGCGCGGTTTGGCGTAATAAAGTGCCAGCCCGCCGTAAATTTGGGATTTGATCACCATCGGCACGGCTAACACGGCGCCGTAGCGATCGGCAAATTGTTGAAGTTTGTAAACCAGCCCCTCATCCAGCCGAATATTTTCGCCCTCGGCGGATTGCACACTTTTACCGAAAAAAACTGCAGTGGTGTCGTTTACCTGAACAGGCATGCGCTTCAGCACGGCAATTCCCAATGCACCCTGCCCCAACGGCAGGTGAATGGAGGAGACATACTCCTGTGAGAGCCCAACGGAAGCTTCGGGGATGAGGAGTTTCTTCTCGGTATCCAGGCGGTGGACGGCAACCGCTTTTGCACCCAGTAATTGTTGAGCCTGAGAGACGATGGCGTGTAACACCTCATCCAGAGGGCGTTCGGTGTTGAGGATGGAAAGAATGACGCGCAGGCTTTCGGCAATCTGACGGCGGCGCTCGGCAACTTCGAACAAGCGGGCATTTTCAATGGCCAGGGCAGTTTGATCGGAAAGCATGCGCGCCAGTTGAATGTCCTCATCGGTGAACTTGCGGGGGTGGGAAAAATGAAAAGTAATTGCGCCAAAAATTTGCCCACGAATGAAGAGAGGCGTCTTCAAAAGACTGTGATAGTACTTGAGCGTCGCGGCAAGGCCGGCGGCGAGAAGCGGGTCATCGCTGGATTCGGGACGTGCCAGCCGGGGGGAGTAGACCGACGGGATATCTTCAATGATGACCACATCCCCATCCATCAAGGCCTGGTCGGTTAAACCCTGATAAAAGGGCGTTTCAGCAATGATGTCAAAATCTGCCGGCAGATCACACTGTGCCACCGTTCGAACGCGGTTTTCCTCGACGAAAGTCTGGCGAATCATGGTGGAATCGGCGTGCAGCCATTCTTTGGCCTGCCGGGCGATGACTTGCAAAACCTCAGCCAGCGGATGATGCGAATTGATCAGGCGCAAAATCTCACGCAAACCCTCGGCAACCGCCTGCCGGCGTTCGGCTTCATGGAGGGTGACCTGATTGGTCAGATCAATGATCATTCCGTCAAAGTGAGTGACCCGTCCTTCTTTATCCCGCTGGGGATTTGAAAGGGTATGCAGCCAGACCCACTCTTTCTTCTTTTGATGAAAGACCCGGGCAATTTGATCGTAAGGTTCACCAAAGCGGATCGAGCGCTGATTGGCTTCTTTTACGCGGGCTAAATCCTCAGGGTGGATACCGGCAAACCAATGCTCGAAATTGTATGGATCGTCAATGCCTACAATGTCTTTGAGAGAGGGGCTGACAAAAATTACCTTACCCCCCAGCGGATGGCGTGGATCGAGTTCAATGCGGTAAAGCGCAAAATGACAGGCATTTTCCACCAACAATTTCAGGGCGGTCTGGGTTTCGAGTTCTTTTTCCAGCGCCCGGGCGCGCTCGGTTGCATCGGTGAGGATGTCCAGAATGCCGATGACTTGCTCTTCTTGAAAGATGGGGGCCAAAATCGCATCCCAGTAACTCACCATGCCGCCATTTTCGACCGGAAAAGCCTCAATTCGTAAGGTTTCACCCTGCAAAACCTGTGAAAGGGAAAGATCAAAGAAACCTCGCCCGCCGGGTGTGTATTCGCGCAGACAAAGTCCGGGTTTGAATTCTTCGGGGGTGAGTGAGGTATAACGTTCCGCCATTTGAGCAAAGGCGGGGTTACAGCGCACCAGCCGAAAGCCGGTGTCGAAAATGGCCACACCGATGGGAATTTGGGAAAACACCAATTCCAGCAGAGCAGGGGACAGGAATTCCAGAGGATTTGAGCCGGAAGAAGGACGGGCTTTCATTTTATTGGAAGGGATTTGAGAAGGTCTATTTGAATCATAACATTCGATGGGCTATTTCCGCCCAAAATCGGCTGGGATCTGTCCCCAGTGTTCGGTATCCCATTTGAGGAGGGGGTTTTCAAAGGTGTTTTCCTGCAGCCAGGTTTCGGCACGCCGGATCAGCTCGAACAGGCGGGTATTGGTCTGATCCGGTTTTAGCCTGGTCTTGCACTTTTTCTCTTTCACCCACAGCAAAGCAATTTCCGAATCGGTGTAAATGGGGCTGGTAATGCCTTTCTTTTTCAGCAGCGCCAGAGCGTGCACAATAGCCAGAAATTCGCCGATGTTGTTTGTCCCATTTTCAAAAGGGCCCTGGTGGAAAAGCTCTTTTCCGGTGGAGGTATGGACACAGCGGTATTCCAGCAGACCCGGATTCCCGCTGCAGGCGGCATCCACACAGTAGCTTTCTGCCAGGGGAGGCGCCACCCCGGCGGAGATTTGCGCCTGACGGTAGGTCTGATAAGCTTTGCGGCTCGGAAAACGCAAAGCGGCGTGGGCTTCGGCGAGGGTTGTGACCGAGAGAAACTCCGCCCCCGAAAATCCGGTTACCGCTTCGGCACATTGCACCCAATTGCTAAAAATGCCGGTTTTCAGTCCTTTCCAGACCACGTAAAATTTTTTATCTGGCATATATCAGATTATACCGGGAAACCTCAAATCAATTCCCGATTCCAGTAACGGTAGATGGCATAAGCCAGAAATATAACGACAAGCACATAACTTCCCCACTTACGGTTTTGCAGTGTGATAGAAGGGCCGCGTTGGAATTGAAGAAGAGTAGCAAAAACGCCGGTGATTAAGCCTGCTACTGGTAAAAAACCACCAAATGCTGTCGGAGTCAACCCGTAGACAAAGGCTTGAAAAGCGCAAAGCATCCCATGGGACTGGGGACTGCCTCCCAAAAATCGAAATACCAGATATATCAATGGGGTGAAAATTATAGTGATGATCAGCATTTCGAGTATGATCAAGCCCATTGCAATCGGATATGACCACATCCCCATTTGGGGTAAAAGAGTATCTTTCCAGTACGGATATACATCCATCTGGGCACCGAGGGATGAATTAATCGGATTTCCGCCATCCACCCCCAAACTCCAGGCAATGACCGAGCCAAGGGAAAGCCAAACCGCAAGCAGGAGGAGATGGGTTAAAGGTAATTTCCAGTTATTTAAGTGGCGAATTTCCTCAAAGAAATCATCTGGTGTGAATATTACTCTGAAAAACGGAGACAATGTAGATTTCATCTTAAATCCTCACCGTAGAAGATCCATCCAGAAAAATTATCGTTGTGGAGCGGAAAGGTTGTTCGGGCATTCAACAAGGGCCGTCTCTAAAACTTTCTGGAATAACTCAGCCTTAAGGAACACGTCTTTATGTATGAGACCACCCGTTACGCGGTATTGTTTGTAGTCAGGAAAGCGCTGTAAATATTCGGGAAGCAAGTCGCTGCCCCAAACTTCATCTTTTTCACCGATAATTTGAATGACCGGTATATTCAAAGTGATATTTTCGTCCAATCCAGCCTGGGATTCATCCAGTGTGGCTTCTAACGCGTATTGAAAAGAGGTCTTGTAAGTTTTCGGTGTGCGTTTCAGTCCTTCGAGATAAGCCTGTACCAGTTGACGCTGGCTGGTTGCCTCATAAGCGGAGTCAAAGTCGGCATAGGCGGGTGGCAATTTACCCAGATACATTGTCGAAGACAGATTGAGCATCATTTTCAGCAACCCGGTTTTGAGCAAAAAGCGGGCAATGCCATTGTTGGAACTGAGGGTTGGTGAGGATGCTACCAGTACTACTCGCTCGATGCGTGAATCAATGGCGGCCAGATCGAGTGCAATGGGTCCACCGTACGATACTCCCATTGCTGTAATCGGCTGGTTAATTTGCAGCGCATCCAGCACCCGTTGCATATCGTGGGCGTGATCTCTGACCGAAAACTTGCGGGGCAAAGGTGAACTGGCGCCGTCACCACGCCTGTCCGGGAGGATGATAGTATCAAAAAAACCTTTGTCAATTAGATGGCGGGACGGTCGTTCGATGAGGGTGTGATTACCGCCGTTTCCGCCGCCGTGAATGTAAATTGCCGTACGATGGCTGACCGGCTCGCAACGGAGAATCTTTACAAACAGGTTCGCATTGGGTTCAATTTCAATGGTGTGGGTTTCGGCGTGGATATTCGGATTTGTAACTCTGGCAAGCATAGACAACACTCCATTTCGCTGAGAATCAGGTATGCTTGCCAGTATAAGTAAGGAGCGTTTTTAACTCATCCGGCGAAAGTGAAATAGGCCATTGGGCAAAAGGTTGATTTTTGCCCCGGACTGTTGGGTAGTATTTCCAAGGAGTATTGGTCAGACGACCTGATAGCCAAGCCGTGCGATTTCTGCCCGAATGGCTTCTTCGCTGGTCAGTTCATCCTGAAATTCAACCGTAAGGAGGGCTTTGTGATAACTGGCTTCGGCGCGGAGAACGCCTTTCAACCGGTCCTCGATGCTTTCCAGTTTCATGGCACAATTGGGGCATTCCATGCCATGAATTTGCAGGGTGATTTTCTTTTTCATGGGTTTTACATATCCTCAAAAAGGATTACTCCGCCATACATCCCCATCGAGCAGGAAAAAGCCAGGCGGGTACCTTCCTGTTGAGGTTGGATTTCAATTTCGGTAATACCGGTGGGTTTCAATAATTCCTGGATGCCAAGCGAGGGCACGGTAAAGGCGAGGGCGCAGGAATATACATCTTTTGAAATCAACCGTAAGCGAGTGGGAACGCCGGCTTCGGCACGGATGAAGGTGGGTTCATACCCGTAATTTTGGACCCGAATGGTGATGACCTGATCTGTGGAATTTCCGCCTTCCAGCGGTTGATAATCAACCAAACCGGGTTGGACATTGCCCATCAACTGTTGGTTAAACCAGCGAGTCAGCGAAACAGGGGAACCAGCCAGAGCAATGCCGCTGTCAATGGTGACGATTGCCAAAAGTAAAACCACAATGGCTACAAAGCGCATAAAGTACCGCTCTAGCCGGGCACCGATTTGGGTTGTGAAGTAGGCAACCGCGAAAAAGAGTGGTGAAGTGCCGAGGGTAAAAGCAAACATCAACGCGGCACTCTGCAGGGGATCGCCGGTAGCCAGTGCGGCTGCCATCATCACCTGAGTGACACCACAGGGAATCAAGACGGTCACCGCGCCGAGCAGAGCAGGGGTAAGTAAAGGTGAATCGGCGCCGCTGCCGGCTTTTCGACGCAGCCAGCGGCGCAAAGCCGGCGGCGGCTCGAAGGCAAAGTAGCGGAAGATGGGATGGACATTCAACATGCGCAGAGCGGAACCGAGCATGAAAATGCCCACCGCAATCAGCAAAAAAGCGCGCATGTAGGGCGAGAGTTGAAGGAGCTGCCCAGCCCAGCCCAAAAACAATCCTAAAATGGTGTAAGCCACCAGCTTTGCCAATAAAAATACAAGGATCGGCCTGGCCAGTTGAGGTTTTGAGCCGGCTGACGGGTTTTGGCGGGATCGTTTGCGGCTTTGAGCAGTGGACTGCTGGAGGTCTTTTTCAATTTGGCCTGCCAGAGAACTGGCCAGTAAACCGCCCTGAACCGCCAGACAACTCAACCCTCCGGTGGTTAATCCGGTGACAAATGCGAGCAATATGTTCATCTTAAGATCACCTGTAACCTTTTGCTTTGAAGGGAGAATGGGATTTGTTTTATATAAAAATGTTTTGATGAGATATGCGATATTATAACTCGAATTACAGACAGCAAAGATGAAAAAACAATCAAGGTAGAGTCGGAAAATGAGTGCATGAAAATCATCTTGTTGATATGACCTGTGTCCTACTATCGCTGACAAAGATTATGACCGGAGGTACATTACAGAATGGCAGTTCATGTCGTACACTCAAGTTCAAAGTCAATTTCACGACCAAGGAAAATCAAATGAGAACCTTGCTGGTTTATCCCAAGTTTCCGGACACCTTCTGGTCATTCCGATATGCTTTGCAATTTATTCACAAAAAGGCTTCCTCTCCACCGTTGGGGTTGCTGACGGTGGCCGCCTTGCTCCCTGAGGATTGGCAACTTCGACTGGTGGATCTGAATACACGTCTGCTCACCGATGAAGATATCGCCTGGGCAGATATGGTGATGATCTCGGCCATGGTCGTTCAACGCCAATCCACCCGCGAAGTGATCACCCGTTCTAAAGCAGCCAGAAAGTGCGTGGTGGCAGGCGGCCCGCTTTTCTTGGGTGAGTGGCAGGACTTCCCCGAAGTGGATCACTTTGTGCTGAATGAAGGTGAACTCACCGTGCCGCTCTTTTTAGAGGATTTGCAAAGAGGTGTGCCCCAGCGGGTTTATTCCACCAGCGACTTTGCGGACATGAGTCAGTCTCCCGTTCCGCGCTGGGATTTGCTGGAAACCCGTTATTATGATTCGCTCAGTATTCAATATTCGCGCGGCTGCCCGTTCAACTGCGACTTTTGTAATGTTACCGCCATGCTGGGACATCGGCCGCGTACCAAGTCGGCCGATCAGATTGTTGCTGAATTGGACGCAATGTACCGGCTCGGCTGGCGCAGGAATATCTTTTTTGTGGACGACAATTTTATTGGTAACCGCAAACAAATCAAGGAGGAGATTCTGCCTGCGCTCATCGAGTGGAGAAAAGGCAAAAAAGGCTGTCATTTCATTACGGAGGCTTCGATCAATCTGGCGGATGATCCGGGGTTGATGGAGATGATGGTTGAAGCCGGTTTCACCTCCGTATTCGTGGGGATCGAAACGCCAGCCGAAGAGAGCCTGGTAGAGTGTCATAAAGGCCAAAACCTGCGGCGCAATCTGGCAGAAAGTGTTCGGCGGTTGCAACGGTTTGGGTTGCAGGTGATGGGCGGTTTTATTGTGGGGTTTGACAATGACCGGCCCGGTATTTTTCAACAACAGCTGGAATTTATTCAGAAAACCGGCATTGTAACGGCTATGGTGGGTATGCTGCAGGCTCCTTTTGGCACAAAGTTATATCAGCGTCTGGAGGAGGAAGGGCGGCTGTTGTTGGAAATGAGCGGCAGTAACACGGACGGCTCGACCAATATTCTGCCCAAAATGGGGTTGGATACGCTGCGGGCAGGTTACCGCCAGTTGATTGGTGAATTGTACAGTCCCAAGGCTTTTTATGAGCGGGTGCGGACCTTCCTCGAAAACTACAACCCTCCTCGTTTGAATGTTGCAATTCATTGGGAAGAGGTGTATGCCTTCTTTGCTTCGATGTGGCGTTTGGGGGTGCTGGGAAAAGAAAGGAAGGAATACTGGCGTTTGTTCTTCTGGACGTTGTGGAAATATCCGCGCAAATTTGCGCTGGCGATCACCTTTGCCATCTACGGGTACCACTTCCGGCAGGTGTTTCAAAACCAGGTGAAAACTTAATACCCCCTGATGGGGGCGCGCGGTCGAAGGTTGTGCTGGCGGGGAGGGCGGGCATGGCAATAGCCGCTACAACTGCGAGAAGATAATCTTCCCCATTTCCATCGAGGAAATTCTACTACAGCTTGAGCATAAGTTCTCGAACGTGTTTGTTGAACCGGCCTCGGAAGCCTAAACTCTCTTAGGTTAAAAATTACGTGTCCTCTGTGATTCACTTTAGCCCTGGCAGGATTCTACGCGCTGTTCGTGCATGGGGCGTGGATATCCGTAGGATTTGCAGCAGTTCTTATATTGATCGCAGATTTAGATCCTCGCCCGCGGCGGCTGCTTTTCGCGGGGGTGATGGCTGCCTTTGCAGTATTTTTTGATCCATGGGCTTTCATCCAGATCATCATCCTGCTTACGATCTGGCTGTTGTGGGATTTCGGCGCGATGGGCGGGGCCGATGCAAAGCTGCTTTTCGTGATCTGCTTGACGATCCAGCAGCCGGTCGTATTTGTCTTGATCGCATTTGCCGGTGGCATACAAGGGCTGACGGCGTTGTTTCTGCATCGAAAGGAAATTCCGTTTGTCGTCGCCATCTTCGCAGGCGCAGCATTGTTTGCGCTGGATCAACTGTTGTTGAAAATTCTGTAGAAAGGAGGAAAACTGCTATGCGTTTTTTGAAGGACAACAAGGGCATTGAGTCAACCGAAGTTGCGTTGATCATCGCCGTCGTCGTGCTGGTCAGTTATGGCGCTTATCGCCTGCTGGGCAACAATATCGCGGCTGTGGTGCAAGACATCGCTGGCCGGATCTAGTTTTTCAAGGAGATCTGCCGGTGAGCAATCTCCACCGGCAGATCTCCAAATTCTTTGGAGGGAAGCATGCGCTTTTTAAAAGATCGTTCAGGGATGGAAATGTTGGAAGCAGCGATCACCACGCCGATCGCGATCCTGGTGATGCTGGCCATCGTCAACCTGGGAATGGTGGTGTATGCCCAACAGGCAGTTCAGGCCGCTGCCAGACATGGCGCGCGCATGGGGCAGCGTCGTGCAGCAATGTCTGGCCTGCTACGCTTCCAGTGCGGCGCAGTCGGCCATCTCGAATGCAGGCATTGTGCAAGATGCTTCGGTGAGTGTGCTCGCTCCAGGTGGATCGGCGGGAAGTATCCTCAAAATCCAGGTAAGTGGTACAGTGCCAAATTTCCTTGCACCATTGACCATGCTGTTCCCCGGCTTGCCAGGGGATACGTTCAAGGTGCAGGCAGATTCGACATTCCGCCAGGAAGGATGGTAGCCATGCGAAGGGATCGGCGCGCATACACGATGACCTTTTGGGCGGTCTTCATTGGCTTTGTGATGGTGCCGGCGCTGGCTTTGGCTATTGAGTTGGGAAGATATTTCTATGCAATCTCTGAGGTAGCCAAGGCAGCCGATGCTGCTGCAGTCGCGGCCGCTGCGGAGATCAACCAGTGAACGTTTCGAGACAACGGAGCGCTGGTGCCGACAGATAAAACCTGGGGGAATGCGCAAGACTATGTCTCTCAAAACACTGCTGGTCTATCCGCGAAGGGGGTTCACGCGTATGTTACCGGGAGAGAGGTGACCGGTGGGGAGAATATGGTTCGAGTGAGTGTATCGGCAGATTTGTCGGTTCTGATTCCTTCGATTGTGCCTAAGGTTATAGTAAAACAGAAGGGAATCGCCAAACTTAGAGCTTTGACTTACTAATGACCAGCAAAACCATCAACTCAGCCGTGTAAATGTACTCTAATTGAAAAGGCTGCTTACATATTCCGCGCTGCTGATAGAATTCCGATAGGTATTTAACCCCATGTCGTATGGGTAATTAATCCAATTAGTTCCTAACCATATCATGTCTGCGTTCCTCTTTATTGATCTGAAATCATATGCGACTTCCTTAAGTACGTTTTTTAGGCTATCAATCTGCTAATCACTAACTTTGCAATACGCATTAAAACGTTTTAAATCAAGACCCAAATATATTCAGATTTTATAACGATTACCGCGCTATAAACTTTCCCTATGTATTTAGGAGGCTGCCCCCATGACACCGGGAAACCAGGAATGGTATTCTCATAACAGATGGCGTGCTGGCACTAAATGAGATGTTTTTGGCATGGGGCTAGCCTGGACTGGCAGCAGCAAATGAAAGCACATCATTTTATGGCACGCAGCCTTCTCAACTTATAACCAAGGAGTATAGATCATGAAACATCACTTGCGGTTTGTGGTTTTTTTTGGTATTGATCGTTGTGCTGGGGATAGCAGCATACACCGTTGCCGCAGGGAACCAGCAGCGGCCGTTCAAAGCGCAGAGTTTTGAGGTGGTCACAAGCGAAGGTGTCATCGAAGGTTCGGAATGCCCAGCTTTCGAAGTGAACTCTGAAGGCAGCGGGACGGGAACGCATATTGGCGATTTCACGCTTGTCCGCCGGCACTGTTTTACGCCGCCCGACCACCCTGCCTTTGCCGGTGATGTGATCCACGACGGCTCTTATGAAATTATCGCTGCCAACGGTGATAAGCTGTGGGGAACCTACTCTGGTGCGTTTCAGCCCACCGAGTTTGGCAACCAGGGACCCATCCGCGGCATCATCACATCGCCTTCGACCATCGATGGCGGGACGGGGCGCTTCGCCGGGGCGATTGGTGAATACCAGGCGGTAGGCGATTACGACCTGGTGGCTGAACAGGGCGATTTTACCTTTGACGGCTGGATTGTATTGATCCGTCGTTCTGTACCGGTGAAATTTGAATCGATCGGAGGGCGGAAATGAAACTATTCAACAGGTACGCCACCTGGCTTGCCGGCCTGCTATTGATCGTCGGGCCGCTACTGCTGGTATGCGCCGCACTGATAGCTGCATCAGGCATCGGCACGACCGCCGGGCGCTGGTACGAAAACCAGTTAGAGGGCATCTTGATGGCGATCGGGTTTGCGCTGCAGTTGATCGGGCTGGTGGAGATGTCCCGCCGTATCGGGGCAAGCCGGCCTGTTCTGGGTATCCTTGCGACGCTGACTAGCGTGATCGGCACGATTGGCGCCATATTCCCTGCTGCCGTTCGCATCCTCGCTTCAGTTTTTCTGAACCTGGGGTTTTCGGTGGAACAGCTCGACCGGGTTTACGCTTCCAGCGAACAAGGGCCGGATCCGATGCTGGTCTTCCTTCCGTTCATCCTGGTTTTCTTTCTCAATTACCTGGTGGTGCTTCCGCTGGGCCTGTGGCGTTCGAAGACCGGACCGCCCTTTGCCCCGGTCCTTATCGTCGTCGGGGCCATTCTATTTATCATCGGGCAGAGTTCGGATGAAGTGGGTTGGCCGGCCTATATCGCCGGCGTCACCGCCTGGTTCCTGGCCCTGGCGAGCCTGGGATTGAGCATGCTGCGCGAGACCAGCGGCGTCAAACCGGTGCCATCCGAGGCTGCTGCGGAAAGCTGACGGTTGGGAACGAACCCGGGTATAGAAATATCTCAGAAGGAGATTCGAAACCAGTGCCAGATCATAATGCCCAATCTCCGGACTATTTCCGAACCCGCTCGATCCCGTTTGGATGGGGGAGATCCTGCAAAGCGGCAGCGGGCAGGGGAGACTGCGTGTGCAGTCAGTCCACCCGCTGCCGCCACTCCCTGGCGCATCCAGCCTGATCCCGCTGGAAATCCGCTATGCTCCAGGATCTCCCGCAGGCCCGTCCAGGGTCATCCTGAAAGGGTCTTCACGCATGAACAATGAATTGGGCAACCTTAGCGAAGTCTCTTTTTATCAGCACGCTGCCCCAAAGATGTGGGGTGGGATGCAGAACCCACCCATCCTGCGATGCTATTCCGCGCTCACTGCGCCAGAAGGTCAGGGCTACCAGCTGGTGCTGGAAGACTGTATGGAAACCCATGCCGGGCGGTCGCCAACGATGCTGCCGCCCACGCTTCAGGAATGTGAATGGATTATCGATACCCTGGCAGACCTGCACGCTTTCTGGTGGGATCACAGCCAATTGGGGGAGATGGGCAGCAGCCTGCCCAGCCAAGAATCTATACAAACCGATCTGGAACGGGATGCCGCCAATTACACCCGCCTGGCGGACTTCCTTGGCGACCGTCTCACGCTGGCGCGTCGCGCGATGTTTGAGCAGTTGCTGGATTGCCTGCCCGAGGCGCGCACCCGCCACCTGACCTTGGGGCGTGGCCTGACCCTGACCCATGATGACCCGCATGCCGGCAACTTCCTTTACCCGCGCAATCCAAAATTGCACCGCTTGCTGCTGATTGATTGGAAAAGCTGGTCGATCCAACCTGGGGCGGCAGACCTGGCACACATGATGGGCGTCTTCTGGTTCCTCGAGCGCCGCGCCCGTCTGGAACAGCCGCTGCTCCACCGCTACCTCAAGCGGTTTGTGTCCAAAGGCGTCACCGGTTATACCTTGGATGATCTGTGGTTCGACTATCGGCTGGCGATCTGTAGCTTAATGCTCTACCCGATCTGGCAGTGGTCGGTGGGCCTGCCCGACTGGATGTGGTGGCCGCACCTAGAGCGGTTGGCGACGGCCTTTGAGGATTTACACTGCAAAGAAGTCTTGTAGCGCGCAGGGCAGCCATCGTGTACAATAATTCGAGAAAGCTTGTCAAGTAAGTAAGGAAAGAGGGCGCAGAGCGTGAATCAGGCAACGGGCAGGTCGGTGGTGCATGGGAAGCGGTTCTGGCTGGCTGCGAAGTGGCTGGTCATTGTTCTACCCTTCCTGATCGTGTATACGGTGGATTTGGGGCTGAGCTACCGGCTGATGGCAGCCCCCTGCGACGGCGCGGATTGTCACTACCAATCGATTGGGACGGAGGAAGCAGCGCTGTTGGCCGCACAGGGTTTCCCGGTAGCTGGCTATGCCCTCTACATGTTGGGTATTACGGTTCTCGTGGTGGCAATCTTTACGATCCTGGCGCTCGTCATGGCCTGGCGTTTGTTCCTACAGCCAAAAGGCCTGTTCTTTTCCGCGGTGCTAGTCATTCTCCCCACGACGGCGATCACCAGCTTTGATGTGGTCGCTGCGGCATTTCCGGCCTGGTCGATGCCGGTCAACCTGCTGTTCATCCTGGGACTGGCAGCGAGTTTCTCCTTCTTCTTGATCTTTCCCAACGGGAGCCTTGCGCCGCGCGGCTCCCTGTTTTTGCCGCTCCTCATCATGACTGCTTATCTGGCCGACCAATTCATCGAAAGTTACCGCCCGTACCGGTGGTTTGCGTATCTGCCGTTGTTCTTTACCATTCTGGTAGTGATCGTTTACCGATATCAGCGGCTTTTTAATCGAACCGAACGCCAGCAAGCTCGCTGGGTGGTGTTTGGATGCGTCGTATTTATGGCGGGGATGCCAGTGTGGGCTTATACCTTTGACTGGTCACAACCGTCGCCCGGGCGAGAGCACCTGCTGCTGATGATGGGCGGCTGGACCCTGACCAACCTGCTCACGCTGGCACTGCCGCTATCAATCTTTGCCGCCATCCTGCGCTACCGGCTGTGGGATATCGACCTGATCCTCCGCAAGACGCTGGTATACACACTGCTCACGGTCATCCTGGTTGTCATCTATTCCGGCAGTGTTGCCTTGCTGCAGAACTTGTTCGCCGCCACCACTGGGCAGAACTCGCCGCTTGCGAACGTCATCTCAACCCTCATCATCGCGGCACTGTTTCAGCCAGTGCGCGAACGCTTGCAGCGGGCTGCCAACCGCTTGTTCTTCGGCGACCGGGATGACCCTTACGTGGTGTTCTCAAAACTAGATCAACAGCTCCAGAATGCTGCTGCGCCAGACCAAACCCTGACAGCGATTGCTGTCACGCTTTGCGAGCGGCTGAAACTGCCCTACGCCGCGATTATCGTGGAAACGGCCAATGGCGAGCGGAACACGGTAGCTTCCCATGGCCAATGGGTGGCCGGAGTTAGAGAATGGCCGCTGCGCTTTCAGGGTCTTTCGCTGGGCTGGCTGGCAGCTGCGCCGCGCGAGCCAGGCGAGACCTTCACTGCTCAGGAAGAACGACTTCTAGCGGATGTCGCATCGCATGCCGGGGCGGCCGTTCACGCGGCGCAATTGACCCGTACCCTGCAGCACGCACGCGAGCGGCTGGTGCTGGCCCAAGAGGAAGAACGAAGGCGGATCCGGCGTGACCTGCATGACGGATTGGGACCCACCCTGGCCAGCCAGACCTTCGCCCTCGACGCAGCCATTGACCTGTTGGAGGTCGATCCCTTGGCTGCGGCGGAAGTACTACATAAGCTGAAGTCGCAAAACCAGGCATTGGTAGCGGATATCCGCCGGCTGGTCTACGAGCTGCGACCACCCAGCCTGGATGAACTGGGCCTGCATGGTGCGATTGAGGCGCTGCTCCAGCAGGTCAACAGCCACTCACCCACGCAGGTATTCTTTCGGTCAGAACCTGGAGCGTTGGAAAATTTACCAGCCGCGGTGGAAGCAGCCGTTTACCGGCTGGTGCAGGAGGGTGTGAATAATGCGCTGCGCCACGCCCAGGCCCAGACGTGCACGGTCGAATGCCAGCTGTCTGGGAGCTGGCTGACTTTGAAAATATGTGACGATGGCCGCGGTATCCCATCCGCTCAAAGGGGTGGGGTAGGCCTGCGCTCGATGCGCGAGCGCGCCGAAGAATTGGGAGGCAATTTGGACATTGCGCCGGGGAAGACCTCTGGAACAGTGATCACAGCCCTGCTGCCGACAGGATCTTAAAAAATGAACGAGCAAATAATCCGCATCCTGGTCGTTGATGACCACCAATTATTTCGGGAAGGACTGGCCGCGCTGCTCAATGCCGCCCCCCAAACTACCGTGATCGGGGAAGCCGGCACCGGCAGGGATGCCGTTACCAAAGCAGAGGTACTTGGCCCTGACATCATCTTGATGGACATCCAGATGCCCGAGATGAATGGCATCGATGCAATGCGCCGCATCCTAGCCGACCATCCGAACATATACGTGATCATGCTGACGATGTTGGAAGATGACGACTCGCTGTTTGCCGCCATGCGGGCTGGTGCGCGCGGCTACATCCTCAAGGGAGCGGATAAATCCGAAGTACTGCGAACGGTGGTAGCCGTTGCGGAAGGTCAGGCGTTGTTTGGCCCCGCAATTGCCAACCGTATCACACGTCTGTTTCAGAAACGACTCCATGCCGGCCCAACCGCTGCTGCCTTTCCAGACCTGACCGAACGCGAGAGCGAAGTGTTGAACCTGATTGCCCAGGGGCTGAATAACCAGGAGATCGCGCAGCGGTTGGTGGTCAGCGGTAAGACGGTCAGCAACCATATCTCGAATATCTTCAGCAAACTCCAGGTGGTCGATCGCGCCCAGGCGATTATCAAAGCGCGCCAGGCCGGGATGGGCGAATAGGGAGAAAAGCCATGCGTAGAATTTGGCGAACAACCGTCTTGGTGGTTTGTGTTGGTTTTTCAATGTTGTCAAGCTGCTGGCAGCATGTACACGGAAAACTCCGGCCGGCCGCGCCTTCTCAGCAGGCAGTGGATCAGGCTGCTCTGGATGCCTATATCGAAACACAGATGCGGGAATTGAGAATCCCAGGACTTGCGCTGGCCATTGTACGCGGAGACCAGATCGAATATATGCGCGGGTACGGCACAGCCGATGATGCTGGTCGCCCGGTGACGCCTCAAACGCCGTTCCTGGTCGCCTCGTTGAGCAAGTCGTTCACTGCGCTTGCGGTGATGCAGCTGGTCGAAGCGGGAAAAATCGATCTGGATACCCCGGTGCAAGCTTATCTGCCCTGGTTCCAGACGACAGACAAGGAAGCATCTGCCAGAATCACGGTTCGCCATCTTCTCCACCACACCAGCGGGTTCTCTGGGCTGGAAGGGGCGATACGAAACCTGGACCGCAACCCGGCAGAAGACGCGCTGGAAACGAGTGTGCGGGCATTATCCAATACCCGGCTGATTTCAGCCCCAGGGGAGCAATATGATTACGCCAACACCAATTACGATATCCTGGGACTGCTCATCCAGACCGTTACCGGGAAACCTTACGAAACCTATATCGAGGACAATATCTTTGCTCCGCTGCAGATGCGGAACTCGTATACCTCACTGGAAAAGGCCCGCGCCGGTTCCGTATCGACCGGATATATCTCGTTCTTTGGCCTGACGACCAACCACGACCACTCTATGCCCTATTCGCGCACAGTCGTCCCATCCGCCGGGCTGTTCTCCAGCGCCGAAGATATGGGGCATTATCTCCTTGTTCATATGAATGAAGGCCGTCACCCACAAGGCGCTGCTTTAATCTCTCCAGCCGGGGCGACCGAACTGCATACCCCAGGGGTCAACATAAATGAAAACGTGCGCTATGCCATGGGCTGGGTTATCTTTCCCTTCCCGCAGCTGGCTGCTGCGAACGGCGCGAGCGAGGCTGTTCCGGTGGCATTATCCCACGGCGGGGCAGGGGCAAACTTCCGGTCGCTTATGGTGATGGTTCCGGACCTGCGGCTTGGGGTGATCGTTCTGATCAACAAGATCGATAACCGCCGAGAAGAGGCGTACGATCATGTCGTTTGGAATACCGTCTTGCTGGCTGCCGGGCTGGAGCCTACGATGGTCGCTGGCAGCCCAGGTTTTCTTGCCCGGTATGGTCAGATTGTAGGGATAGGGCTGATCGCACTGCTGGCGGTCAGTTTTGTGTGGTCGGCGCGATTCCTATTCCGCCGGCCTATCAATCGATCCCGCAGAACCACACTCACCTTTGTGATCCTGCTGCTGCTGGACCTGGCGATCGCCGGGTATATCCTGTTGGTCGAAATGCCAGCTTCCGAAACGACCCTGGCGTTGAACTTAACCTATTCCCTGGAAGTCGCCTTGATGCATATCGCGGTCCTGGTATTTACGCTGGGCTGGGGCTTGCTACGCACCGTTTTGCTGCTGGCGCGGTTACCGAAAAAAAGTGAATTGGCCAGGCAGATCGGATGATCGAATTGGTGGTCACTAGCCCAGATCAAGTAACAGCAGCCTGGCTGACGCATGTCCTCACCCGCAGCGGCGCGCTCTCCACCGGCGCGGTGCAGTCCTACGAGCTGGGAACGGGGCAGGGCAACTGGTCAACCAGCGCCAACCTGCATCTAACCTACACGCCAGATGCCAGCGGTGAATGCCCGCGCAGCCTGTTCCTTAAAATGGTCGATACCGACACTGGGGATGGTGAATACTTTGACGATTCCGAGGTTACCTATTACACCCGTGATTATATCGATGTACCGCGTGCGCCGCTGCTGCGTTGTTATGATGCCGGGTATTCGAAAGACCCGGGACGTTATCATCTCCTGTTGGAGGATGTATCTGAAACCCATATCGAAGCGGCTAAAAGCATGCCGACCTTCGAATACGGGCTGGCGCTTGCGGAGGGGTTGGCGGCCCTGCATGCCCGCTGGTGGGGAGCAGAGCGCCTTGCCCAGGCCGGGGCAGCCACCCACAGCGCCAGCCATATCCAGCGGTTTGTCGATATCGCCGCGCCAGGTGTAGGCCCGATCCTTAGCCGGTTTTCGAAAGTATTGAAACCCGAATGGCGGAGGACGATCAACGAGATCTTCCGCGAACATCCGAAGGCAATGATCCGGCGCTCAAACGACTCAAACGGTTTTACGATCATTCATGGTGATGTTGGCTGTGGCAATGTGCTTGTTCCCAGGCAGGGGAATCGATCCATCTACATCATCGACCGGCAGCCGTTCAACTGGAGCTTGACCGTCTGGCTGGGGGTGTATGATCTTGCCTACGCAATGGTGCTGGACTGGGACACGGAAATCCGCCGGCGGTATGAAGTCGCCATTTTGAAGCATTATCACGAGCATCTTATCCATAATGGCGTGAAAGGCTATGGCTGGGATCAGTTATATGAGGACTACCGGCTGTGTGTTGTGATGGGCGTTTACATTGCTGTTGAATATTGCCGGGGTGGTGTCAATGAGCCGTGGACGCATGTCTGGCTGCCCATGCTGCAGAGATCCCTCATAGCGATTGACGACCTAAACTGCCAGGACACCTGGCATTTCAACGAATCTGGGCTAGCTTAACGATTGTGGGTATTGTGTACCTGTTTAGCAAAGTGTGTGAAACATAAATCTTAAATGGCGCGATGATAATCTTTCACATGGTCTTCGATGAGAGAAATGGCTGTCGCGACCCCATTCTCGGCGCGGATCTGGCAGCCGATTTCATTCGCCCGCCTGCGGATAGAGCCGGAACCGGCCTGATGGATAGCAGCGACCAGTGCATCAACCGATACCGCCTTCACTGAAATGGGTTCTGGCCCGGCGCCAATCGCCGCAACACGGCTGCCCCAAAAGGGCTGGTCGGCTGCGTGCGGGATGAGGATGGATGGCACGCCTGCCCGCAGTCCGGCAGCAGTGGTTCCGGCTCCGCCATGATGGATCACGGCACGGCAGCGCGGGAACAACCATTCGTGCGGCGCTGAGTCGAGGAACAGGGTACCATCTGGGGGTGTTTCGGGCTGCCAGCCGCCCCAACCCGAAAGAACGATCGCGCGGTTTCCTGTGTGCCGGGTAGCGTCCAGGGCTGCCTGGCCAATGCGCTGTGCTTCCCGGTTGACCATGCTACCAAAGGTAATGCAAACCGGCGGATCGCCAGCCTCAAGAAACCTTTTCAGCGCATCTGGTGGCTGGTAATCGGGATTCTCCAAGAAGAAGTATCCGGACACATGCATATGAGGTTGATTCCAGTCGGCTGGTTTCGCCAGCACAGCCGGGCTAATCGCAAAGATCAAGGGGGTGATTGGGCGGCCCGCTGTTGGGTGAAATGGCCAGTACACTTTGGCTGGGAATGCATCTGGCGCTCTCTTGCGCAGCTGGTAGTAGCTCAGATTGCCGGCATGCCAGAACACTTTCGTTGAGAACCAATGACTGAAATAATTCAGCCATCCCAGGCCGCTTGCCGGCATGCCGATGGCTGGAAACGACCGGGTTGGGGCAAAGACTGGAAACATCTGCACGGAGACATCTGGGATGCCCAGCTCACGGGCAAAGCTATGCGCCCCGGTGGTGAAAGCAAAACTGTGGACAAGAAGATCTACACCTTGCAAAGCCTTCCGAACCCCCTTGACGACATCCGGAGCGATCCGGAACACATGCTTTTGCATGCTCCGCACCATCTGATAAGCATTTCCACCGGAGTCATTGAAGAATCGGCTGAGTTCATCCGGGTCGCCGGCCAGCGGCGCGCAATGGATGCCATATTGCTCAATAAAGCCTTGAAAACGGAATGGCGCTGCGAGCGTAACCGTGTGTCCGGCCTTCATTAGCCCGACGGCCAGCGCCAAAAATGGCTGTACATCACCTCGCGAACCGTATGTCAATAGCAGAATGTTCATCAATACCTCCCAAGAAAAAGCGATAGGGTTGCAAGGTTTCTGGTCAAGTATAAATGATGTTCTCCCGATCAAGCGATGGATCAGTGAAACCACTTTCATTATCCTTGAGATCCGGTATTAATGAAATCTTGTCACTCATTACGCCTTGTGCGCAGAGATATTGGCGAAAGCAGCATAAAATACTGGCTCTTAAGCCTGGTATCCCTCTAGAAACACATCGCATAATCCCACTAATTTTTCGATCCCTTCCTGTCTCTTTATAATAGGTTCAAATGTCCCGCGACTTTGAACCATTCCGTGAATACTTGATCCAGTTAGGAAGATCCGAGCGAACTATTGCCGGTTACCTGATTGATCTCCGTACGTTCGCATGATGGTTTGAGCAGACGAATGGATATCCTCTTGCTCCTGACAATCTGACCCCAACCGATGTTCGCGAGTACCGGCAGTTCCTGCTGAATATTCGCAAGGCGAAGGCATCCACAATCAACCGCCACCTGGCGGCCTTACGCGCCTATTGTCTCTGGGCGAAAAATTGTGGCGGCGTTCCATACAATCCAGTCGAGGGCATAAAAACTATTGCTCAGCAGAAGCACGCTCCTAAGTGGTTAGATCGTAGAGAGCAAGCAGCTGTGTTGCGGGAAGCGGAACGGCGCATTCAAGCAGCAAAAACGGAGCCCGCCAAACGGCAGGCAATTCGGGATCATTGCATTCTGGTTACTTTGTTGAATACAGGTTTACGGGTCAGCGAACTAATTGATCTGGAGCTGTCAGATATTTCGATCACTGATCGAAAGGGAGAGCTGCTAGTGCGGGCCGGCAAGGGTACGAGACAAAGGGTAATTCCACTCAATAATCCAGATCGAAAAGCGCTCAAAGCCTGGTTCGATGTTCGTCCTGAGACTGCATTACCAAAAGTGTTTATCACGCAGCGTGGAGCAATCACTTCCAGGGCCGTTCAAACTCTGTTGGCAGACATTGGGAAACGTGCCCGGATTCAGAAAATGACTCCGCATATGGCTCGCCATACGTTCGCCAAGAACTTGGTTAATTTAGGCGTGACGCTAGAGAAGGTGGCGATGCTGCTGGGCCATACCAGTCTGGATACTACAATGGTTTACACTACTCCGGGAATGAGTGACTTGGAACAATCTGTCCGAGTGTTAGATGATTAGAATATTGTTCGTGCAAATAATAATGATGCATTACCGAGAATTATTTTCCATTTTGCCCCATTCCTGCCTCGAGCGCCATCAGCATCAGCTTGGCCCGGTCCGTGGCGTGGACCTTGAGCAGAACGTTCGAGATATAATTGCTGATGGTTTTATGACTCAAGTTAAGAATCGCAGCGATTTCAGAATTGGTTTTCCCCTGCGCCATATACTCAAGAATCTCGCGCTCTCGCTCGGTCAGTTCATCAAAGATACTGGCGGACACCTGTGTGGGTGGGGTGGTCAGATAGCCAAGTACCTTCTGCGCAATCCCGGGGCTGAAGATCGCGCCGCCGTTGGCGATCGTGTTGATCGCGCGGATGAGATCCTCCTGCTCGCTGTTTTTCAATAGGTAGCCACGAGCGCCGGCCCGAATTGCAGGGAAGATCGAGGTGTCATCTTCGAAGACCGTCAAAATAAGGATCCCAATATGCGGGCTGACGCGGTGAATTCGGCGCGTGGCTTCAATGCCATTGACGCCCGGCATGCGCAGATCCATCAGGATCACATCGGGCTGCTCGGAGGCTGCCATAGCCACCACCTCTTCACCGTCGCGGGCCTCGCCAACGATTTCCAGGTCATCGGCCTCAGAAAGCAGCAAGCGCAGCCCGCTGCGGGTAATGGCTTGATCGTCAGCGATAAGTATTCGCGTTTTTTCCATAAGGTTTCTTTACCCACCTTTCACCGGGCAGGGGATGCGGACGCGGATAGTCGTTCCCTGTCCCGGTTGTGAATCGACGGTAAACGTGCCGCCGACTTCGACGGCGCGCGCCTGCATGGAGAGCATACCCAATCCACCGATTGAGGGTTGGGCGAGCCCAATTCCATTGTCGTTGATTTCGAGTTCGAGCGTGCCTGTTTGCAGCAGGTTCAGGCAGATCTGGCAGTGTTTGGCCTGGGCATGTTTGGCGATATTGGTGAGGGCTTCCAGGGTGATATAGTAAACGGCTGTTTCGATCTCTGCCGGCAGACCGGGCATTTCCTCCGGCGCTTCCAATTCGATCTGTACATTGGGATAACCCTGGGTTCGCTCGCGCAGTGCCCCGGTTAGCCCCAGCAGCTCCAGTTCAGGCGGATAAAGGCGGTGCGCCAGCCCGCGGATTTCGCGGGTCAGGCTGACGATCTGCTGGCTGACTTCGCGGAACAGCAGCTCTGCCTGGTCAGAATCTTGAGCGGACAGCCGGGTGGCATGCTCTAGTTTTTGTCCCAGCCCGGTCAGCTGGTGGCCCACGCCGTCATGCAGGTCACGGCCCAGTTGTCGGCGGGCTTCACCCCGTTCGGTCACCAACCGCAGGCGGGCTTGCTCCAGGCGTAACCCGAGGAGATGGGCATGAGCGGTTGAACCGATCTGGCGTGCCAGGTTCCCCAGTAACTGTCGGTCGATGGGGGAGAATACTTCATCCTCAGAGCGAGGCGCAGCCCAGAGCTCACCAATCCTTTGACCGGCGAAAACCAGCGGAAAATGCTCGATTTGTTTCTGCGGCTTGCCAAACTGCGCTGCCACCTGCATGCTGCCTTCTTCACCCAGCGCGAGCGCGGCAAAAGGCAGCTTCAAGGCTTTTGCCACCGTTTCGACGGTCAACGCCAGACCGGAAGAAGAGTCGTGCGCGGTCTCTACCTGCCGGCCAAGGCGCATGAGTAGTTCATACGGTTCATCACGCTCGCCATACATCAGCCGGTTCACGCCGCGCTGCAAACTGCGGTGCAGCGGAGCAAACAAAACGGCTACTGTGCCTGTCGCAACCAGCGAAATGAGCAGGCTGCCCTGGGCTTGGAAAAGATAGCTTAGATACCCAACCAACAAAACATAAAGAACAATAACGGACAGCGTCAGGCCAAAGTAAACCAAGGCACGGTTGACGATGCGCTCGAGGCCGAAAAGCTGGTAGCGCAAGATCGCCACAGCCAGGCCAATGCCCATGACGGGAAAGCCTAACGAGCCAAGTGCCGACAGGATCTGCCCCAACAAGCTTGCCGAAGATCCAACAAATAAGAAATTGACAAAGGTCATCCCAAAAAGGACCAAACCGAGCAGCGTTCCGCCTAGGGCCCAGCGCATTTGTGCCTGGCTGATGGAGTCACGCATGGTGAAAGCGTTGTGCACCAGCAGGCTAAGAGTGATCAGGACAGAGACCCCCACCCAAAGCCAGCCCACCACATACGCCCGCAGGGCAAACGCTGCAATCACGCCCGCGCCAACCAGATAGGGCAGGTAGACCAGCCAGGGCAGCTTGTGTAGAATGGGTTTCGGATGTGGAAAGGTCAGGCCAAACCGGATCAAAGCAGGGGGAAGCAAAATCGAAAACGTTAGGAGTGTGGTTGTTACCACGCCAATATTCGCGACCGAATGCAGCACGTCCGCGATCATGGGCGGTAAGATATTCATGGTTAGATAGATGCTGAACAGAAATGACGCCAGAAACATCAGCGCCGCCGCAGCGGGAAGATCTGGACGTCGCCAGAACGCATAAAAGCTAACGAACAGAAAAACGATCAATCCAAACCAGGTGAAGACAGTGGCCGCGTTGGCGAATATGGTTGCACCGAGCACCTGTTCGATCGTCCAGTGACCCAGCGAAACCTGCATGGCGATGATTTGCCCCTCGCGTTGGACAGTATATTCAACAGAGCCACCTGCTCGTACCGCTGTGTTCGACCCATCCAATGTAACGTATAGACCGTTGAGAATCGGCGTCCCATGGATTTCTGTGACCCAATCGCCTGCCCGTAAGTCCGATGGTAAACCAAGCACATTCTGCCGGTAAATAAAACCATGGCTGTCAAAGCCATCTGGCTCAACCGACAACCAGCCATCTGTTGGGAGAGTGAACCGATAAGCGAGGAGAACCACGCACAGCAATATCCAGGACAGGGCTGCAACCAGCCATAATATGGGCTTCCGTGTACGCACAGGTGTGTTTGAATTTATCATTTCAGGCATACGTTGCGGGTACCTCGCATCACAAGCAAAAAGGCGAAACCGGATGGTCTGTGATCTGTGAGCTTTCTTTCCTGCCCACAGATCACAGACGAAATGAAGCGTTTACTGCTGCGAAGTCTGGGGAGAAACGATGTAGGAGCGTGGATTTACTGCTGATTTGAATACCGCCAGCGCCACGCCCAGCCACATCACTCCCTGGACCAGCTCGCCGGCCATGCCGGGACCGTTCGTCGCGCCCAAGGTCATTGGCAGGTTGACCCCAAAGAAGGTCACCAGAAAATGTGCCAGGGGCATCCAACGTTGCCAGCCTGTCCATCGTTTGGCGGTGACCACCGCGATGCCAATCAGTAGAGCTGCAATATCTCCCAGCGTACCCCCAATTGGGAAAACTAGGAAGATGGGACTCTCCTGCCCCTGTAGAAAGAGATTTGCCAGACCGCCGAGAATGATCAACCCCCGGCTGACGACGTAGAGGATCACGGCTGTTTTTCCAAACGTATTCACCACCGCACCGCCCGGAATTAAACCGAGAAAACCTACCGCTACACCAGCCAGAGCGGTCAGAGCGATCAATTGGTGCAAGATCCACAACGCACTTCCATCCGGTTCAAACAGGTTGAAGCTGTACTGCGAAATGACAGCAATCACCCATAATATTACACCAATTATACCCACAATACCAGATTTACGAGCTAACGAAGGGTTTTGCATTTTTTACATCTCCTTTTGTTCCAATCGTTTTCTTGTGCGCTTTGAATTTAGCACGCCCAAAGATGGGCACAAAGAGATGCTTTCCCAAACGGAACGGGAAAAAATCTTGGGAAGGAAAAGCATGAAAATCCTTCCTCATGAATAAGCTAGACTAATTCTCTTAGATAAAATCAGTCAATCTGGACCATTGTCATTTTGTAGATTATGGTTCTTTACGAGATTAAGGGCACGTAAAAAATTCCAGTCACCTTTTGGGGCAGGGGATTTTTCATTCCCTAAATTCTCGCTATAATGATCATAATAACCGAATACAAGTGACTTTTCGTTTTTCTATCGTGAGCCGGACATTTACCTACTGGGAAATTGTCTGGCTCGTTGTGTTTTTACGGCCAATACAATAAGGAGGTGCATTTGATCAATGATGTGGTGCTAGAAGGCATCGTCGTGCGGGAACCGTGGAAGTTCATGGAAGACCTGTTCTTTCGAATGGCAGTCTTTCGTGACACGGACCTTCCCGCCAAACCGCTGGATGCGGACCGGGATGCCGCGGATTACATCAACATTCGAATTTGTGGCGGTGCGAGTGGGCTGATCACTATGCGGCGTGGGTAGATGTTGGGTCTGCATGGAACAAGCCGGCGCGCAGGCCAGTTTACGCGGATCGACAGGGAATACCGGAACACAATATTACCGTTGCGCGACGATTCACGATAAAGGAAAGAAAGGTGGAGCGCAAAGTGCACCTTTGGAAATTGCCAACGAAGCAGGGGTTACAAGTAGTCAACCCAGTACATGGAACAAGCTAATCGAGAGCCATTCCTCGACATTGCGGGCAGATAAACTCGAAGCACAGATCCATGATGCAATCGCCAACCTGGTCATTCCGCCAGCCTGGTATGAGATGATCATGGCCTATTTTCTGAGTGGCCATGGCATGGAAGAGTTTGAGCGCGAGAACTACAACCTGCGACAGGAACTGAAGAGATTACAGGATATGTATACCACCGGTTTTTTGACACAAGCCCAATTCAAGGATCGAGCAACATCCATCACAAGCGAGCTGCACAAAATGCAGCCCTCTGCAAAGCCGGAGGCTCGTGAGATTTTACCCTTCCTCAAAGACTTCTCGTTGTGCATGTGCGATCGGTTTATCCATGATTTTTCACCTGGGCATTCGCGGCGTGTAAATACAGGAAGGTTGACGGTTCGTATCGAGACAAAACAGAACCGTGTCCCAATCCTATTATAGCATTCGGAGGAGTCATGGAAAAACCAAAGTTAAAAGCAGTAGGGTATCGCCGCGTATCCATGCGAGAGCAAATCGATGGGCATAGCCTCGACGCACAGGAGAAAAATATCCGCGATTATGCCGCTTATCAAGGTTGGGATTTGATCGAGATCTATACCGATGCCGGGATCTCGGCCAAAAAAGACAGCCACCGGCCCGATTTGGAACGCTTGATGCATGATGCGAAAGCCAAGAAATTTGATGTGATCGTGGTGGATAAGATTGACCGGTTCTATCGCCACCTGGCAGGCCTGCTCACGGCTTTGGACGAGCTCCGGTCAATCGATATTTCCTTTGCTTCCGTCCAGGAGCGCTTGGACTTTACCTCTCCATGGGGGAAGCCGATGCTCACGGTCCTGGGCATCCTCGCGGAAATCTATCTGGATAACCTCCGTCAGGAAACCCTGAAAGGGAAACACCAGAGAGCCAGGGAAGGTCTATGGAACGGCCTGCCACCCTATGGGTATTGCAAAGGCTTATGTTCAGCTTGCGAAGATCCGAATGGGAAAGGCGTTTGCCCAGATTTTGGAAATCCGAATAAATCGGATGGCAAGCGCCTGGTATTGCACCTTGTGGATAGTGAGGTCGTCAAGCTGGTATTCAGTTGGTACTTGAGTGGAAAGCAATCGGATGCGAGCATTGCGGAAAAACTGAATTCCTATCACATAACCTTTTCAGATGGCTCTACTGTCAAGGTGCGCCAAAAGGGTCATCCTGGTGTATCGGTCGCTGGACCGTTCAAAAAGGATTTGATCCGCGATATGCTCAATCGGGTTTTTTATACTGGTAAGCTGCCTTACAAAGCATCCAGCGAGATCGGCGCTCGAAAAACAAAACGCAGCGAGTTGAATGAAATGACATTGTATGAGGGGAAACATCCTGCCCTGATCAGCGAGGAGGATTTCCAAAGGGTCTAGGAGATGCGCATGACGTTGGGCAGCAACTGGCGGGCTGAAAAGCCGACTGCGCAGCTATATCCGTTAACTGGCATTTTGCGTTGCGGTTATTGCGGCAATGCGATGAGAGGCGTGTCGACTTCTGGACGCCGTTACTATCGGGATGCGTCGCGGATCGAGCGATCCACGAACTGCCAGCAAGATACGGTGAGGGCAGAGGTGGCTGAACGCCAGGTTGCGACTATTCTATTGGAAATGCTGAAAGATTGGACTGAGGATCAGGGCCTGGAGCGATCAAAAGCAATGGTAGCGGAAGCTGAGGCACGCTACGAACGTGCGAAAGAGATGGCTAACCGATTCGTTTATGCCCCTTGTGACCCAAAAAAGTTGTAGTAGCGGGGAGGGCGGGATTCGAACCCGCGGTCGAGGTTTATAGCCCCGACAACCGCTTAGCAGGCGGCCCCATTCGACCACTCTGGCACCTCCCCAATTTGTTAAGGCGAGACGAAAATCTCTGGCGGAGGGAGAGGGATTCGAACCCACGGTGGGTTGCCCCACACCTGTTTTCAAGACAGGCGCCTTAAACCACTCGGCCATCCCTCCGAATTGGAGGTCGTCCCTCCAGCAGGCTTCATTTTATCATAAGAAATCAGCCCTGTACAAGAAATTGCCTCGATGGATTGGGCCGACTGATTTTACCGCTGTTTGGACGGGCGATTCAGGACTGCTGGTTTTGGGGCGGGCCGGGCGGCAGCCGGTAGGCACGCGTATTTTCCTCAATTGCCAACAGCAGGTAAATCAACTCACCAAAGCCGTATAAAAACAGGCCGCTGATCAACCCACCGATCAGAAAATTAATGCCGGAAAACAAACCCAAACGGCTCAGGCCCAATCCGCGGTGGCTCACAGCGAAGGAAACCACTCCGGCCACGGCAGCAATGATTGCAGCGATGACGATGATGACCGCCAGTACCTTGAACAGTGTTGCAATGACTCGCAATGCTTGAAATTTCTTTTCCATAACCACCTCCGGTAAAGAATTTCCCCTATAATACCCCAAATTTGGGCGAGATGACCAAACTGCCGGGCTTCAGTGCGGCTGCTCCTTGACCTTGCAAAAAAGCAAACCAGCCATAGTATCGTAACTTTTGGGGTACGATTGGGTTTGAATCAGTGCACTTCCATACTCATTGAAGCAGAGTCTGCCGGGTCACACCGATTGGTTTTGTGAATCGCGTTTTGTATGACCCAATCTGTGACCCTGATCTACCCTGAGGGGGATGTGACAGCCGATAGAGAGAAGTACAATTTCAACATCTTGATCGAACCCTTTGTTTTTCCCCAATTGCAATCATTAACTGAGGTTTTTCCATGCTTTCGGACCAATTGATGTACTGGGCTTCCCGCCCGGTTGTGCGTACCTATACGGGTACGATGTTAAAAATGGATGTTTTCAAACACCAGCCTTTGCCATCAGGACCAAAAATTATTGCAGCCAACCATCCGGCGACCACCGATCCCTTTTACGTGGCGGCAATGGTTGGGCAGCAATCGTTTATTTTGATTAATGAATTGCTGTTTCAGGTGCCGATTTTGGGGGAATATCTGCGACGTTCGGGGCATATTCCGGTAGCAGCCGGGCAGGGGCAGCAAGCAATTGACACAGCATTGCAGCGGCTGGCGGAAGGTAAAACGGTGATCATCTTCCCCGAAGGGGCGCTCAGCCCGGAAGGCGGCGGCTTTGAAAAACCGCGCACCGGGGTTGCCCGACTGGCGCTGGCCAGCGGCGCGCCTGTCATCCCGGTGGGAGTGCATTTACAGTGGGAACGTGTTCATACCATCCGCTCAACCGTGCGCGGCAGGGTTGAATACGGTCGCTGGTACATCCGTGGGCCGTACAACCTGACGGTAGGCAGACCGCTTTATTTTCGGGGCGATGTTGAAAACCGCCCACTGGTACGCTCGGCGGCTGAAACGGTCATGCACCACATCATCGAACTGGCCCGCGAGAGTGAGATTCGCATGAATCAGCGCTTTAACCCGCTGACGCCGCTCCCCGAATCGTTCTGATTGCCGTCCAAGCCCAGTTGAATTAACGCCGAACCAGCGGCAGAAAGACCGACCATGCTGGGGAAGCGAGGTTCAAACCGATGATCAGCGGATCATGATCGCTGCAGCGAAACGGTTCAGGGGCATACAGGCTGGTTTGCTGGACGGCCGATTTGTATTCCAGATTGTAGTCCAACACGGCCGGTTCGTCGGCATTGATGTGCCACTCGCCCGCACCGCCGACCTGCCAGAAAAGGCTGGAAGAAGCGAGGGCATGATCGAGCGAACCGGCCTGCCCCGCGAAAACATAGGAGTAGGTATCCAGACCGTGAAAGGCGGGTATGAGGTTGACAAAACCGGACTGCCCCAGTTGGCGGAGAGGATCTTCCATTGCGTAGGCGTTCAAATCGCCCACAATGAGGATATCCGGATCGGCGATGCCGGTAGGGTTGCTGCCCAGCCACTCAATCAATGCCTGAAGGGCATTCAATCGGACGGCGTTGCAATCACCCTGCCCGTCGCCGGCATCGGGTGTATCACAGGGGCTGCCTTTGCTTTTGAGGTGGTTGACGCTGATCAAAAACTGCTCACCGCTTGAGTTTTCGGCGAAGGCTTGAAGCAATGAGACGCGGTTACGTGGGGCGGAATCGCCCGCGTACACAAAGGCGCGGCTGTCCAACACCGCTGTTGCCAGCGGCGTAACTACCACCGGGCGGTAGAGCAGGGCTATTTTAATGGCGTCGCTGCCGAGCGCATTGAGTTTGCCGGTCGCAGCATCAGCATCAACGAAGGTATATTTCTTTTCTGGCGGCAGACCGGAATTCAGACGATTGGTCAGGTCGGCCAGTGCGCTATTCGGGCCATATCCATCATTTTCGACTTCCATCAATGCCACGATGTCGGCGTTCAGCGCTTGCAAGGCGCTGACCAGTTTGGCCGCCTGCCGTTCCAATTCTTCTTGCGAATTTGCACCGCGGCATTCTGCTGCCGCGCCATTCACCCCGGCACGGCAATTGGTAAAGGTGTTGAAGTAATTATGGGTATTCATGCTGACGATCCGCAGACGTCCGGGTATGGCGGGTGGAACGTCAGGACGGGGGTTGGCAGGTTGGAAGTCGGGTAGGTCTGTTCCCCCGGCACCCACCGGGCGAATGCGCCAGGCGTTTGGGCTGGCCGAATGGCCGCCCCAGGTGTAGGTCAGCACTCCGCTCAAACCACTAATCGTATCCCCGCTGCGGAGGGTGTTTTCGGCTGTGAGGGGCTGTTGACCGCGCCCGAATGGAATGGGGTCGGGATTTTGGATTTGGAGGGAATCATCCAGAAGGACGAGATTCAGGTCATTGGCTTGCTGGAGTGAAACCGCAGTTGTGCCCGGCAAGGTTAATTGGGTGGGCTGGTACAGGCGGTCAATGCCAGAAAGCGTAACCTGTCCGAAACGCCCCAGAAAATAGGTGTCGGTCACGGTGAGGGTCTGATCAAAGCGAACCAGCATCCCTTCATACTGCTCGGGCTCAGCGGGGTGGCTAAAGGGCAGTTGAATCACAGCCGGATGGATGGAAGGTTGCTCTTCGCTCAGAACAATCAATTCGGCAAGTGTAATTTGGGTTTGATTGTAATTTTCTACGACCGTGCCGCTGACCTGTACGGTTTGCCCTGAACGGACGGTATCGAAATTGTCGCCGCGATAGATGAAGATCCCGTCCGAAGTGAGCGGGTCACCATCGCCGGTAGGGTCTTGTAAATAAAAGCCGCGCAGACTGCCGCTGCCTTCAAAGTCGCCGATCACAACTCCACTTGTGGTTACCTCTTGACCTTCAAAGGGGCTTTGCTCCCCATTTCCTTGAATGGTATAAATTGGGAGAATGTGGGGAGGAAGGGAGCAGTCGGTGAGGGTGGTGGTTCGATTGCGCGGGGTGGGTGTTCCAGTACCAAAATCAAGCCAATTATCATCGCTGTCGTGGCAGCCATCTCGCACCCGTTTTGCAGCGGTGGTGTTGGTCAGAGAAGGTGCGGGTTGACTCTCGGAGCAATCGGCTGAGCCGTAACCAACAAGGTCAATAATGCCGGGGTTTTGCGGACAGGGAGCGCTGAGTGGGGTTGGAGAATTGACCAGAGCCACCTTACCGCTGGAAGCATTGAGGTTAATTGAGCCAACCGCATCGGGAGTGGGCAATTCCTGGGTTCCGCCGCTGCCGCCAGCCTGCTGGATGAGGTAATACTGGCCCGGCTCAATCATCCCGCTGAGTAGCGTTACTTGCCAGGTACCGCCGGCAGCGCTGGCATACTGGACGCTCCACCCATTCAGGTTGACCGGCGTTGTGCCGCGATTAAACAGTTCGATGAAGTCATTTTTATACCAAGCGCCGCTGTTCCCGCCCCCGCCATAAACCTGACTGATGACAATGGTCTCGGAAATTCCAGAAATTGAGCGAGGAATTGGGAAAAATCCTATCGCCAGGGCAAAGATGATAAGTGAGTAGATTGCTCGGCGCATGAGAGAGGGTTCGAGATGATAAATTCCAGATACGGTTTGAACTGATTATAGAACAGGTTTGAAAAAAGATTTTACCGAAAGGAATGCAGTTGCGAATGCTTGACGGGTTGAGATAATCGGATACAATATAAACAGCAAATGGGGCGGTGGCGGAACAGGCAGACGCAGCGGACTTAAAATCCGCCGGTGGTGACACCTTGTGGGTTCAAGTCCCACCCGCCCTACTGATGGGGGGTGTGTCCACATCACCTGCTCTACCAGAAGGGGCAGGTGAATTTATTTCTGGCGGGTAATCAGCGGGGTTCATTCAGCCAACGGGAGCTGTTCTTCTTTTCTCAGCTCTTCCAGCAAGTGGGCAATCGCCTCTTTGCGCTTGCGCAACATCATTTTGTACATCATATTGTCTGCCGCAATCAACTGCATGCGCACGTCATCGAGGCTGGACTCGAGTACCTGAATGAGCATATCTCGTTCTTCGCGGGTCAGCTCAAGGGTGAACATAGCAACCTCCTCTGATGAAAACAGAGCCGTTCGCGAATGGAAACGGCTCTGTCAGGAAACGACAGGGCATGAGCCTCTGGTTTGCGGGGTTTATTGGATAACTTTTGTACTTTTATTGTACCCTGTCCGGGTGACCTTTTCAAGCAACCTTTAAGAAAATACTTAAGTTAAGCCAAACATGCCGTTTTTGAAAAAGGTAATGGAGAGGGTCGGTTTACTGACAGACAGCCTGGTCAATCTTCCATTCTCCATCAATTACTTTGAGACTCAATTCAATGGAATTGCCAAAACTTGACTTTACGATCACTTTGGCAGTATCCCCATCCAATGATGTGGACTGAACCTCCATCTTTTCAGGGAAATCCTGAGCGCAAATAAACGGTATCACAAACATCCCTTCCTGTTGCTTTTTGCTCAGGCTTTCCGCAAAATCAGGGGATAATTGAGCAATTTCGTTGAAAGGTCTGGGAGGCCAGGTTTGCAGGTATTCTGAATACAGCGCCTCAACTACTTTATCAGGTGGAATGGCAGGCTGACCAACGGTTTGAGGGTCGCTGCTTTGGGTGCAAGCCGCAGTGAGCAAAGTCAGAAACGCGGTGATCAGCAGCATCAAGATCTTGGTTTTCATTTTTTATCTCCTAATTGTTTTATGGCAGTGCCTTTATTTCTTATATGAGCCTTGCGCCAAAGAGTCATCCGTCGTTCGATCGATTCGGATTATCCAAAAGGGTGTATCTGGATGCTCTGCCATTGGTCAGCTTCAGTTAATTCTAACGGGCAGGAGACGATCATCCCATAAAAGGAGGCAATCCGAAAAAAATTTGGTACGCTAAAATAAAGGCCTGGGTACGATGAGTATGGGAGATTGCGGTGCACTGGTTAAGGAAAGAAAATTCTCAGAGCCAATGGTAATCATCCGGGATCTCCACCGGCATTACCGATTGGGTAATGTAGTGGTGCGCGCCTTAAATGGGATCAACTTGACCATTTACACTGGCGAATTTTTTGCGATCTGCGGTTCGTCGGGCTCCGGCAAGTCAACGTTATTGTACTTAATGGGCGGGATGGATCGCCCCACGCGGGGTGAACTGATTGTTGCGGGTCAAAACCTCGCCCGACAGGATGAAAATCAACTGGCAGAGTTTCGTTGTCGGCGAATTGGCTTTATTTACCAAAATTTTCATCTGATTCCATCTTTGACTGCATGGCAGAATGTGGAAATTCCGATGATCTTTAACCATCTGCCGCGATCGGCGCGCCGTCAAATTGCGATGCAGCGTCTTCAAGAAGTCGGCCTGTTGGAACGTAGCCACCATCGGCCAAATCAATTGTCGGGCGGTCAACAGCAGCGGGTGGCAATCGCCCGTGCGCTGGTCAACCAGCCGGCTTTGTTACTAGCCGACGAACCAACCGGAAATCTGGACAATTCCACTGGAAAGGAAGTTGTGGCTCTGTTGAAAAATCTGGTGTCCATTAATCAGGTGACTGTGGTGATGGTCACCCATGACATGAATCTGGTTGAACAGGCTGACCGATTCGTTCGCTTGCAGGATGGCCGGATTGTAGAAAGCAATTAATTTACCGATCAGGCGGGATACAGATCATGTCAATACTGGACTTGATTTATCTGGTACGGGGGAATCTCTGGCGCAGGAAAACACGCGTCCTGATGACGCTGGGAGGCGTTCTAATTGGTAGTACAACCATTATTTTACTGGTTGCGCTGGGGTTGGGAATGCAGAAAAATATGACAGAGAGTATCGGTAAAATTGGAGATCTGACCACAATGACGGTGCAGGTTCCACCAGAGTGCACCCTGCCCCCTCAGCAGCGTCCCCAGCAATGCAAGAATGCTATTTTGAATGATGGATTGATCGAAAAAATCCGGAAAACTCCACAGGTAAGAGGCGTGGCTGCCCAAGTATTTTTGAAAGGTTCTCCCACTTATCTCCGTTTTCAGAATATGGAAACCAATGTTGTGGTGATGGGGGTGGAACCTGCTTTGTTGCCTTCGCTGGGTTATCCCTTAGGGCGAGGAGAGTTGAAAATTTCTGCCAATCAGGTTGTTGTGGGGCCGAAAGTAGCCGAATACATGTTTGATTTGCGAAAGAATCAACCTGTTACACCTGATTTAGATTTGCTGGGAGCGTGGGTTGATCTCAACATTCAACGAACATCTAACCGTGAAGAGGCGGACAGGCTTGTGCAAAACGAAGTTCGGAGGTTGCGTGTGCAGGTGGCGGGTGTCCTGGCCGAAACGGGTGGACAGAGTGATTACGTGATTTATTATCCGATTAATGAAGTGGAACGCTGGAATCGCTGGTTGATGGGTCGTCCGATTCGGCGGGAAGTTGATGGATATGACCAGATTGTGGTCAAAATGGCGGATACGCGTAGTTCTGCCTCTTTGGATGCTGCTCTGACCTCGGCGGGTTATTCCATCAGCACGGCCCGAAAAATCATTGAGCAGTTTAACCGCTTTTTTATGTCCCTTCAATTAATGCTTGGGGGGATTGGGGGCGTGGCTTTGTTGATTTCAGCCTTCGGCATCGGTAATACGATGATTATGGCAATTTATGAACGTACACGGGAAATTGGATTACTCAAATCCCTTGGTGCAAAAAATGGGGATATTTTCAAATTATTTCTTGCCGAGGCGGCTGTTTTGGGACTGCTGGGTGGGATCTTGGGTGCGGGGTTGGCGGTTGGCCTGGGTGAGCTGGCCAATCACAGCCCTTCAAACTGGTTTTCTCAATTCAACGGATTAATGTCCCCAACAGGCACAGGAATTGGCGGTATGGTCGAGGTTGCCATACTGGTTATCCCGGAATGGCTGGTGATTTTTGCAATTGCCTTTACTACTCTGACCGGTGCGCTGGCAGGGATTTATCCGGCATTACGGGCAGCATCCATGCAGCCGTTGGATGCTTTGAGGCATGAGTAATCTTTCACAGGTTAAAGCGGTACAGGTTGGTATGGCGTAATTCAAAGCCAACCCGCTGATAGAGGCGGTTGGCTGCTTCGCGGCTGGGTCGGCTGGTTAAATCCACGGTTTTGGCGCCCAATTCCCGTGCTCGTTCCAGGGCTGCGCGGGTGAGTGCTTCGCCAATGCCTTTTCCACGTGCATTTTCATCTACCACCACATCTTCAATCCACGAGCGAACCCCGGTGGGAATGCGGAAAGTAACCAGCGTCAGGGTTCCCACGATTTTTCCGCCCTGCTCTGGATCACGGGCGATGAAGAGGGATTCGTGATCGGCAATTTCCTGGATTTGCTGAAGGGTTGGAACTTCGGCTGAGGTGCTTAATTGGGGGATCAGGTGCTGAAAGGCTTCGGCAATTTCCTCAGTGACTTGCTTAACAAGCAAAATTTCCATGTTTTGATCCTCTTTTGAACAAAGGGTGGGAGATTGAATGGTGTAATTTTAACCGATTTTGAAGTTGGTGTTTTTCTAATCGTCGAGTTGGGAATATAATGAGGGATGGAAACGAACCTGACAGTGAGGGAACAACCCCATGGAAGCCTTACTCTCTCCCATATACCAGGCCATTCTGGAAGGTAATCAATCCGCTGCCCGGGAGGCCGTTCAGCGCGCTCTGGAAGCCAGTCTCGAAGCGGAGGTCATTCTCAAACAGGCGATGATGCCGGCCATGCAGGAAGTGGGGCGTCTGTTTGAAGAGGGTGAGTATTTTGTGCCGGAGATGTTGGTTGCAGCCCGGGCGATGCAGGCGGGGATGAACCTTCTCAAACCCAGATTGGTGCAGGCTGAGGTGACCTCCTCCGGCAAGGTGGTGGCAGGTACGGTGAAAGGCGATTTGCACGATATCGGTAAAAATCTGGTGTGTATGATGCTGGAAGGGGCGGCTTTTGAAATCATTGATCTGGGCACAGATGTGCCGCCGGAGAAATTCGTCGAAGCGGTTGAGTCCAGCGGCGCTCAACTAGTCGCCCTTTCAGCGCTGCTCACCACGACCATGCCCCACATGAAACAGACCATTGAAGCCCTGCAGCAGGCCGGCCTGCGCCAGCAGGTCAAGGTCATGGTGGGTGGAGCGCCGGTTACCGAAACCTTTGCCCGCCAGATCGGTGCGGATGGTTACGCGCCGGATGCCAGCCGGGCAGTGGCGCTGGCAAAATCGCTGGTAGGAATGGGGTAGACCGGTTCAGTTTTCTTTCTGGTTAAAACGCCAGCGGGTTGCGGTGACGGGAAAACTTGACTCCCGCCAGGCGAGTGCCTTTAGGGGTCTGGCAGCAAAGAAAACCGTTTGGCTGGTCAGTTCGCTTTCGTCCGAAAATACGCCGTACTTCTCGCTGTATGCCAATAGCACACGCTTCAATAATTGCGGTTCATTAACCCGTTCGGCGCGGCATTCGAGAATGACGGCATCATCTCCGCTTTCCAGATGAACCATCAAATAGGGATTGCGGATCAGGTTGCGCCCTTTTATGGATTCGAGATCGGTGCCAAAATAAAAGCACTCATCCTGCCAGATTCCCCAAACCGGCATGACATGCGGTCGCCCATTGGAGCGCGTGGTACAAACCCAATAATTTCTTGCTGCAATCAGCCGATTTTCAACTTCTTCCCATGCCAGCAGGCCGGAGGTGTTCGGTGATAGCCCGTAGCTTTGCGGCATTTGTGGACGATCGGCGGCTGATTGGTCAGGATTTTTCATGTTCGTTTCCTTATTTCATGGATTAAGAGTACCCCTTGGATGACTTATGGGGTTTAATGGATGGAATGTTCCCTATTGTAATCGTTAGCAGAGTAAAATTAGAAGAAGAGGTGGTCTTATGAAGAGTGAAAATATGGGACAGGCGTGGATGACGTGGCGAGGTCTGCAGGCTGAGGATGAGCGGCTCCTAAAAGATCTGGACCGCGCTTGTAAAGAAGCAGACGGCGAGGAGTGGGTCAGTGATCTGGTTGGAGATGCCCTGGCAGCCATGCAGGTGCATGTGGATAATACTTTTTGCGCCGTGGGAGAAGAAATCCTGATGGCGGTGGGGTGGATTCAATTGTTGCCCTCCACCGAGAACGAGCAGCGAGTCCTGCTGGGCGGGCGGGTACATCCTCTCTACCGCCGGAAGGGGTTAGGGACAATGTTGCTGGAATGGCTGGAAAATCGTGCCAACATGGTCAGCGGGTATGAGCGTGTCCGCCGCTTGATAATCCGTAACGAAGCACTTACTGCCGATGCGCATTCCATCTACGTGCAGTCCGGTTTTACCCCAATTTTTGCGGAAAATATGATGGTTTGTTCGCTGGAAAAGATGCCACCCGCCGATTTGCTGCCAGAAACTTATCGGCTGGTCAACTGGAGCGCGGAAACCGCCCCCCTGTTTTACCGGGCTTATTGTGATGCTTTTTATGACCGTGCAGCTTCTTTTGATCCGCTGGAAAAGTGGGTGGGGGAGTATGACTCGGACAGGGATTTTCTTCCCCAATCCTCCTGGCTGGCCATCAATGGAGAGGAGCGGCCGGTGGCGTTTGTGACTGCCGGCCGAGTGGGGGAGATGGCCTGGATCAATCAGACCGGTGTCGTTCCTGAGCTGCGTGGTCAGGGGGTGGCGTTTGGGCTGCTGGCACATGCTCTGCGTCAGTTTCACCACACCGGTTACCGGGAAGTCGGTTTACATGTAAATGTCAACAACCCGGCAGCCATCCGCCGGTTTTATGAACTGGGTTTTCGCCGCCGCCTGACCCGCGCCCGCTACGAGAAAACCCTCCTGTAAACAAAAAGACCCCCGCTTCAAGCGGGGGTCTTGACCCATGGGCTGGTCTAGTGGCTGGCTTCAAATTCCTGCATGCAGTCCACCAGCGCTTGAACGCTTTCCAGCGGCAGGGCATTGTATAGTGAGGCGCGGAAACCGCCCACCGAACGATGCCCCTTAATACCCACCATCCCTTTGCTTTTGGCAAATTCGGCAAACTCGGCTTCGAGGTGCTCGTAACCCGGCGCCATCACAAAGCAGACATTCATCCGCGAGCGATCTTCTTTGGCAACCGTACCGACAAACAACTTGTTGCGGTCAATTTCGTTGTAAAGCAGTTCGGCTTTGGCTTTGTTGCGCCGTTCCATTTCGGCTACACCGCCCTGTTCTTTCATCCAACGCAGGGTAAGCAGGGCCGAGTAGATAATGACCACCGGTGGGGTGTTGTAGAGGGAATTGTTCTTGATATGGGTGCGGTAATCCACCATGGTGGGCAGCGGGCGGCTGACTTTGCCAAGGAGATCTTCGCGGACGATGACGAAAGTCAGACCGGCCGGCGCCAGGTTTTTCTGTGCGCCGCCGTAAATCAGCCCGTATTTGGAGACATCCACCGGGCGTGAGAAAATGTCCGATGACATGTCCGCAACCAGCGGTACGGGAGAATCAAGGTCGGTCAAAATTTCGGTGCCGTAGATGGTGTTGTTGGTGGTAATGTGGAAATAGTCGGCATCGGCGGGAATGGTGAAGTCTTTTGGAATGTAGGTGAAGTTCTTGTCTTCGGATGAGGCGACCACTTCGACCGGGCCAAAAAGTTTGGCTTCCTTGGCGGCTTTTTGCGCCCACTGACCGGTGATCAAGTAGGCGGCTTTTTTCTCCAAGAGGTTATAGGGCACGTGGAAAAATTGAGTGCTGGCGCCGCCACCAACGAAAATCACCGCATATCCTTCGGGAATGTTGAGGAGTTCCTTGAACAGGGCAACGGTCTCGTTGACAACGGCTTCGAATTCTTTGCTGCGGTGAGAAACTTCCAGAATGGAAAGACCGGTGCCGGCAAAATCGTGAATGGCTTTGGCGGTTTCCTCGACGGTGTACTGCGGAAGAATGGAGGGTCCGGGATTGAAATTATGCTTTTTCATTCGATCCGTCCTTTTGGGAGATTAGGAAAAATTTGCCATCAAACTGGCAGGAAGATTTGACCAACCTTGATTATAGGATGAATTGGGTTGAAAGGGATAGTGAAAGAAATCCCGACTTCTACCATCGTTTATCAGATGTCAGACATTTGCCGCCTAGAAATGACCGGTCTGAGGCAAAAATGTCGGACAAGGGGTTAAAAAACTTCAACCGAAATAGTGAATTTCTCACTAATCCGATGAAATTAATTGACTTTGAATTATCGAGTTGGTATCATTAAAACAACCCATAGGGATACAATTAGTTACGGCGTTGAATTAAAAGCCGTCTAAATAGTTGTATTTGTCCGATTAACCTGATGCCCACAGGAGGTAAGCGTGCCATCATCTCCCTCTGCCGGTCAGCGCTTTCGGGAGGCCGTTCAAAATGAAAGACCTTTACAGGTAGTAGGAGTGATTAATGCCTATGCTGCTTTGCTGGCAGAAAGGGCTGGATTTCGGGCGATTTATCTTTCTGGTGGGGGAGTTGCAGCTGCTTCATTGGGGGTTCCTGATCTGGGTATCACCACTTTAGAGGACGTTTTGATAGATACACGGCGTATAACAGATGCCTGCCCGTTGCCTTTGCTGGTGGATGTGGATACCGGTTTTGGGAGTGCCTTCAACATCGCTCGCACGGTTCGTTCGCTCATTAAAGCCGGGGCGGCTGCAATCCACATGGAAGATCAGGTGCAGGCAAAACGCTGCGGCCATCGTCCCGGTAAAGCTCTGGTTGCGCCGGAGGAGATGGAAGACCGGATCAAGGCAGCGGTGGATGCGCGCACCGATCCGTCTTTTGTGATTATGGCGCGGACAGATGCGCTGGCCGTCGAGGGACTGGAATCGGCGTTGGAGCGCAGCCGGCGTTATGTGGAAGCCGGCGCAGATATGATTTTTGCCGAGGCGGTAACTGACCTTGAGATGTACCGTGAATTCAAGCGGGTTAGCGGTGTTCCAATTCTGGCGAACATGACCGAATTTGGCAAAACCCCCCTGTTTTCTACCCGGCAGCTGGCTGAGGTCGGTGTGGATATTGTCTTATACCCGCTTTCTGCCTTTCGGGCGATGAGCGCAGCGGCAGTCAAGGTGTATCAAACCATCCGGCGTGAGGGAACCCAACAGACGGTGCTGGACCTGATGCAGACACGGGCTGAATTGTATGAGGTTTTGAACTATTATGCTTACGAACAGAAACTCGATCAACTTTTTGCCAAGGAGAGGAGAGACGATGAGTGATCAGGTGGTGGAAAAAAAGGAAGTCAAAAAGAAATCAGTAGCCCTTTCGGGAGTGCCGGCGGGTAATACCGCAATCTGTACGGTGGGGACACTGGGGCATGACCTGCGTTACCGTGGCTATGATATCAATGATTTAGCCGAATATTCGACCTTCGAAGAGGTAGCCTACCTGTTAATTTATGAAAAATTGCCGGTTGCCAACGAGTTCGAGCGCTACAAACGGAGGCTGAAAACACTGCGCGGCTTACCTGCGCCGGTCAAGGCTGTGCTGGAACAAATTCCGGCGGCAGCCCACCCGATGGACGTGCTGCGCACCGGTTGTTCCATTTTGGGGGCAACCCTCCCGGAGCGGGAGGATCACCCGGTTGAAGGTGCGCGCCATATTGCCGACCGTCTGCTGGCCGTTTTCCCCTCGATGTTGACCTACTGGTTTCATTATTCGCACCACGGCCGGCGGATTGAGGTGGAAACCGATGATGATACGATTGCCGGTCACTTTTTACACCTGTTGCATGGGCGTAAACCCAGCGAATTACATGAAAGGGCATTGGATATCACCCTGATTCTCTATGCCGAGCACGAATTCAACGCCTCAACCTTCACCAGCCGGGTGATTGCCGGCACGGGTTCGGACATTTATTCGGCAATTACCGGGGCAATTGGCGCACTGAAAGGCTTTAAGCACGGCGGTGCCAATGAGGGAGCGATGGAGGTCATCGAGCGGTACAAGTCTCCCGAAGAAGCAGCGGAGGATGTCCGGCGCATTTTGGAGAATAAAGGGATTATTCTTGGATTTGGGCATCCGGTGTATACCATTTCGGACCCGCGGGCCAAGATTCTCAAAGGGCTTTCCTGCTCTCTGTGCAAGGATTTTGGCGATGAAACCATGTGCGACATTGCCGAGAAAATTGAAGATGTGATGTGGGAGCAGAAACGTATGTTCCCCAATCTCGACTGGTACAGCGCTGTGGTTTATCACATGCTGGGGATACCGACCTTCATGTTCACGCCGCTTTTTGTCATGTCCAGGACAGCTGGCTGGGCTGCTCACATTATTGAGCAGCGTCAGGACGGTAAGATCATTCGTCCGTCAGCCAATTACATTGGCCCAGATCCGCGTGAGTATGTCCCGATTGAAAAGCGCATCTGAAATATCTCTGAACGGAAGCCATCCATGAGCGAAATGGTGAGCAATATCCGTCCCCAGCCGGATGATGTGCTGGTACAAATTGCCGATTACGCCTTGAATACGCCCATCTCCAGCGCGGAGGCTTACGAAACGGCCCGTCTGTGCCTGATGGATACCCTCGGCTGTGGGTTTGAGGCGCTTTCCTATCCTGCCTGTACAAAATTACTTGGCCCGCTGGTGCCGGGGACCATTGTACCCAACGGGGCGCGGGTGCCGGGCACACCGTATGTGCTGGATCCGGTCAGCGCTGCCTTTAACATCGGAGCAATGATCCGCTGGCTGGACTATAACGACACCTGGCTGGCAGCCGAATGGGGGCATCCTTCGGATAATCTTGGCGGCATTCTGGCGACAGCCGACTGGCTTTCGCGCACGGCGGTGGCTAATGGCAAAAAGCCGTTAATCATGCGGGACGTGTTGACCGCCATGATCAAAGCCCACGAAATTCAAGGCGTGATGGCGCTGGAAAACAGTTTTAACCGGGTCGGTTTGGACCATGTCATTCTGGTCAAAGTGGCCAGCACGGCGGTGGTGACTGCGATGCTGGGCGGTACAAGGGATGAGGTGATTAACGCGCTTTCCAATGCCTTCATTGATGGTCATCCGCTGCGTACCTATCGGCATGCGCCCAATACCGGATCACGGAAATCATGGGCAGCCGGGGATGCTACCAGCCGAGGGGTACGTCTGGCGCTGATGGCGATCAAGGGCGAGATGGGCTATCCCTCGGCGTTGAGCGCAAAAACCTGGGGGTTTTATGATGTCCTGTTTCGCGGGCAGCCTTTCAAACTGCCTCAGCCGTTCGGCTCGTATGTGATGGAGAATGTGCTGTTCAAAATTTCCTTCCCGGCCGAATTTCACGCCCAAACGGCGGTTGAGGCGGCTTTTCAGCTCCATCCACTGGTGCGGGAGCGGCTGGATGAGGTGGAGAAAGTGGTCATCACCACCCATGAGTCGGCCATTCGTATCATTGACAAGCGCGGACCGCTCTACAACCCGGCCGACCGCGATCACTGCATTCAATACATGACCGCCGTCGGTTTGATTTTTGGTGAACTGACCGCTCGTCACTATGAAGACGAAGTGGCCGCGGACCCGCGCATTGATGCCTTGCGGGAAAAGATGGAAGTGGTGGAGAATCCCCAATTCAGCAAGGATTACCTGGACCCGGCCAAACGCTCGATAGCCAATGCCGTGCAGGTGTTCTTCCGCGATGGCAGCCACACGGAGCAGGTCGTGGTGGAATACCCGATTGGTCATCGCCGACGGCGGGCAGAGGGTGTGCCTCTGTTGATTGAGAAGTTCAAAACCAACCTGGCGCGGCGCTTCCCACCAAAACAGGCTGGACTGATTTTAAAAGTTTGTCAGGATGCCGAGCGGTTGAATGGCTTGCCGGTGAATGAATTTATGGACTTGCTGGTTATTTAAGGTTTGGCTTGACCAAAGCCGGGTTGTTGAGTAAAATGACAGTTGCAAGGTAAGGCGACGTGGCCAAGTGGTAAGGCAAGGGTCTGCAAAACCCTGATCACGGGTTCAAATCCCGTCGTCGCCTCTGTATTTTGGACGGGTTCAAACCCCCAGAAGGGGGCGATGTCCCGTCGTCGCCTCTGTATTTTGGACGGGTTCAAACCCCCAGAAGGGGGCGATGTCCCGTCGTCGCCTCTGTTTTTTGGACGGGTTCAAACCCCCCGAAGGGGGCGATGTCCCGTCGTCGCCTCTTTTTTTTGGACGGGTTCAAACCCCTAGAAGGGGGCGATGTCCCGTCGTCGCCTCTGTTTTTTTGGACGGGTTCAAACCCCCAGAAGGGGGCGATGTCCCGTCGTCGCCTCTGTTTTTTTTGGACAGGTCAAACCCCCCGAAGGGGGCGATGTCCCGTCGTCGCCTCTGTTTTTTTTGGACAGGTCAAACCCCCCG